>JAABUS010001307.1_pt1 | contig 55307 bp, 43 predicted proteins | sample 5560161 | NCBI WGS metagenome assembly JAABUS01 (sample SAMN10711885, study PRJNA513376) | rock metagenome | isolation source: Antarctica rocks | place: Antarctica: Victoria Land, Trio Nunatak nord | collected 2016-01-04 | reverse complement strand
CATCGGCGTGGATCGCCTGGTCGGGAAGACCCATCTCGAGAAGCGCATCGAGTCCCTTGAGATTCTGGGCGCCTGGCGCTGCCACCATCATGCTCTCCTTTCCCTACAAGTGATGGCGCAGTATACCGGCGGTCTGCTGCGGGCGATAGCGTCCGCAGGGCGTGGCCTCGGTAGATGGCGGGGGTGGTCATGCGCTCACCATGGCAGCTGGCCGGTGCAATTGGTCGCGCACAGAATCGTCCGCCGAACGGGAAGCGGGCAAGATGTTCTGGTGGGTGGGTGTCCCGCCCAGCGCGTCCCCTTCCCGTCAGGGGTGAGAGACCGCTTCGTCTCTGTTCCGTCTCAGAAGTAGCCCGCGAGGGCGAGCCCGGCGTGTCGCTGACTCCGATGATGTGGATCGGCCGTCTGCTTCTCGACGCTCGACGGTCGGGGGCGTCCTGGCGTGACCCTCAGGAGCCCCGGTTGTCCCCGACGGCGACTCTTCGCGGCGGCGCCGTGCTACCCTGACCGGCATCGGCGATCGGGCGCGGGATCGGGTGAAAGGAGCAGCAGCGATGGTGTTTGGAACGACACCGGTTGGGACCGAGGCGGTGACGCTGGCCGATGTGCGGCAGGCCGCATCGCGCCTGGCGGGAGTCGCTCATCGCACCCCGGTGCTGACCTCGCGCACCCTCGACGAGCGGACGGGGGCGACGATCTTCCTCAAGGCGGAGACGTTCCAGCGGGGGGGCGCCTTCAAGTTTCGCGGCGCCTACAACGCGGTCGCCTCGCTCGACCCGGAGCTGCGGGCGCGGGGGGTCGTCACCTTCTCCAGCGGCAACCACGCCCAGGCCGTCGCCCTCGCCTCCCAGCTGCATGGCATCCCGGCGACGATCATCATGCCGGAGGACGCCCCGGCCTCGAAGCTGGCCGCGACCCGTGGCTACAGCGCCGAGGTCGTCACCTACGACCGCTACGGCGGCGACCGCAACGCGATCGGCAACCGGATCGCGACCGAGCGGGGCGCGACCCTGATCCCCCCCTTCGACCACCCGGCGGTGATCGCCGGCAACGGCACGACCGGTCTTGAGCTGCTGGAGGAGGTTGGCCAGCTCGATCTGCTCGCCGTCTGCCTCGGGGGGGGCGGTCTGCTCGCTGGCAGCGCCGTGGCGGCCACCGCCCTGCAGCCCGAGATCGCGGTTTGGGGGGTCGAGCCGGAGGCCGGCGACGATTGGGCGCGCTCGTTTGCCTCCGGCCAGCGAGTCAAGCTCGATGAGGTGCCCCGCACCATCGCCGATGGCCAGCAGACCGAGGCGCCGGGGGAGATCACTTTCGCCCTCGCCTATCCCCGGCTGGCGGGGGTCGCCCTCGTCAGCGACGATGAGATTCGCGAGACGATGATCTTTCTCTTCGAGCGGCTCAAGCTCGTGGTCGAGCCGAGCGGCGCGACCGCCCTCGCCGCGATTCTCGCCGGCAAGATCGATGTCGTGGGGCGCCGCGTCGGGGTCACCCTCTCGGGTGGCAACATCGACGCTCGCCGTTTCCGTGAGGTGCTCGGCACCGCAAGCTAACGTTTGCACACCCCTGATGCTCCAGGTGGCCGCTCCTCTGGCGAGATGACGGTATCCTGTGCGTATGAAGATGAGATGGTACGGGCGTCGCCGCCGAGGGTGAAGGAGCGGACCAAGCATGGCCGAGTGGAGAGGGCGGAAGCAGCGCCAGCGGAATCCAGGCGACCCAATGATCGTTGATGAGCGGAAGCCCCGGCCGGGAACGATCGCGGGGGTCGCCTCCCCCGGCGCCACCTCGTCGCCGCAATTGCCGGGTGCGACCCCCGACCGCTCGGAGATCCCCGGCCACTTCGCGACCCGGATCGCGCCATCGCCCAACCCACGGCGCCCCCTGAGTGAGATGGGAACATCGCAGGGCATCATGGGCATCTACGGCGCGCCCGAAGGCAAGGAGATGGACCCCGCCCGCTTCGAACAGGCGACCGCCGCCTACGAGGAACTGCGGAAGGCGTATCCGGTCCAGCTTCCACCAACGCATCCCTCGCCTGGCTATGCCCTGGCGACCGGCGACGCGATGGCGAGTGAGCTGCAGGCGATCGACGGTCCGAAACCGGCGCCGAGCGCTCCTGCGGCGGCAACCGGCGAGGCCGCGACCGCGGCGCCTGGGGCGCCCACCGGCGCGAGCGGCGCCCCGGCCCGCACCGATGCCCCGGCGAGTCAGGTCGGCAGCGCCTTCTCCCCCAGCGACGCGCCGGCAAGCGTCCGCTCCCCCGACGATGCCGCGGCGGGGGCCGGCGCCGTCACGGGAGGCGGCGCGGCCGGCGAGTCGCGATGGGCCGAGGCAGCCCCGAAACCAGGCGACGACACCAGCCTCGGCGGAGTTCTCCCCCCGGCCAAGGAGCAGACTGGCGACACCTCTGGGACATCCGGGGCGATGCCGCCGACCGCTCCCCAGTAGGGCGCGGGACACCGGTGTTCTGGCGGGGTCGAGATGGCGAGGAGGAGCGTATCGCCGCTCTCTAACCGGTCGAGTCCTTCTGCTTCCCGAACCTCGTTGATGGCGTGCCAGGCGTTCTCGAGCCCCGCCCTGTGCGCGTGAGCTCGGCTTCTTCATCGGCCGGGGTGGGTCGTCAAAGCGGAAGCGGTACTGGCTTGGGTCGAGGCCGACGAGCGGGAGAGAACTCCGTCAGTCGGGACGAAACAGATTGCATCCGGGAGTTGAATCACATGGCGGGCGAAGAATGACTGAAGGCCGGTGATGTTGTCGCCGACGTGGGTACCATTCAGCCAGTTGCGATCGCTCGCCGCGAAGGTCTAATTCGTTGACCCGTCTTTTTCTTGTCCGGTACCTTCCCAAATTGCCATATCTCTGCCCATTCTAGCGATGGGGTTGGCCGGGCTTATCCATGTCGCCGAGGCGGATGGGTGCCGCTTAGGGGATGTGGAGGTGTTTCTTGAGGTCGATCTGGACCTGTTTTCGGTTGTTGAAGACGAACGGGAAGTTATCGACCGCGTTGATGGCTTGGTGGAGTGGAGCGCTGATCCACTTGACTGCATCGTGGATGAGTTGGTGTTTGCCCAAGAGATTGGGATCCTGCCACACGGCCTCAAGATGGGAGACGCGATTGCGCAGGTCCTTGATCATCACGAAGCGATCAGCGATGTCTTTGCGAGAGACTGTGGCATGAGGGAAGACCGTTTTCATAAGAGCGTAGTGGTTCGGAGCCCAAAGCCGTTGCTCATAAGGGCTAGTGAGAATGCTGACCCAGAACCCAAACATGAGTGACGACACGATTCGCCCAGACGTTGCAGACCCCTTCCTAGACACACTGATGAGAGCCCTGGCAAATTCACCCAATTGACCGCCTTCCAGCAATCCTGGTTGGTAAAACCACATTTCGGTGTTGAAGTGAGCCGTCAAGGCTGTATGGATGCTGTTACGTAGTGCCAATTCAGCGGCGTGAAGGCTGGGGACAAGTGCCTCGGCTAAATGAATGTTCCAGAAATAGTTGGTTACCATTTCTAGGTCATCTCCCCCGACGGGGCGGTAGGTTTCGAGGCGTATTTGTGAAATGGGCAGGTGGAGATCGGAGACAAACTGGGCAACCACGAGTAGGTCTCCTTTGGTGAGTGTCACGAGATATGAACCGTGCATACTTATTTGACAACAGTTCGTACCCTCTGTAAAATCAACTAGGTATTCCCCGGGTTTCCTCTCACCGCCTTATGGCGGCGATGATCCCGGGGTTTGATTTTGCCCAACGATTGACTCTTCTCTATCTCCGGACGTACGCTCAGGAGCGTATCCCGGAGATGCTTCTCCCTATTTTATTGTGCCTAAAAACCCCCCATCCTTTTGAATAGGATGTGGTTAGCCGTCGACGGGAGACGGCGGTTGCTTTTTGGCTCATGGCCTGCTCACCACCTTGCTGACCTGGGATCTATGTGCCCCTCTCCTTGAGGCGATGCGTAACACCCCGGTCTACCCTGATGTCGTCGGGAAAGACATCGCGGGCATTGATGCCGAACGCCTCCATGATGCACACGGTCTCGTTGACATTAGTGATCGTGTCGTTGGAAAGGTCGATCGACGACACCCGCGCCACCCACCACGACCATCAAGCTGCTGGAGTTGCTCCCATCAACGTGGCCGCTTGAGCCCGGTAACAGATGATGTGAGGCTAGCGTGATCGTCTGACAGATGCGACCCGGCTCCGGTTCCCGTCCGGCGGGTGGGGTACGGTACAATGCGCCGCAGTACGACGGCCGCTTTCGTCAGGTCATCGCTCGCGGTGGACGGTGGAATGGGCCTGATCAGGACGCGGCAACTCCGATCGAGCGGCCTGCCGACATGGACCGAATCGAGACGCGGCGGGTGAGCAGGGCGGGCCAGCGCGCTCCCTGGCTGCCCACGAGAGGCAAAGGGATGGCGACCACCCAGCGGGAGACCAAGAAGCGGCGGTCGTCTGAGGCGAGCCCCGCCACCGAGACGAGTGAGCCTGCCGTATCCCGGCAGGAGATCAGCGGCGACGGCGAGCGATATCTCGACTTCTACCGTCAGATGTCGATGGTCCGGCTCTTTGAGGAGGCGGCCCAGCGCGGCTTTCGGCAGGGCAAGATCGGCGGCTACCTCCACGTCTATAGCGGGCAGGAAGCGGTCGCGACCGGTCTGCTCTCGATGATGCAGCCCGGCGATCGAGCGATCACCGCCTACCGCGACCATGCCCATGCCTTGCTCCTGGGGAGCCCGCCCCGGGCGGTGATGGCGGAGCTCTATGGCCGGGGGACCGGGCTGGTCAAGGGCAAGGGCGGCTCGATGCACCTGTTCGATGCCGCCAACGGCATGATGGGCGGCTACGGGATCGTCGGCGGTCACATCCCGCTCGGCGTCGGCATGGCCTATGCCCAGCGCTACCAGGGCTCCGACAACATGGTTCAGCTCTACCTCGGCGACGGCGCGATCCACAACGGCGCCTTCCATGAAGCCGCGAACCTCGCCGGGCTCTGGGGCAAAGACGGCCTCAACCCGACCCTCTTCATCATCGAGAACAACCAGTACGGGATGGGCACGAGCGTCGAGCGGGCGACCGCGATGACCGACCTCGGGGCCAAGTTCGACTCCTACGGGATCGCCCACGAGCAGGTCGACGGGATGGATGTCGCGGCGGTGCGAGCCTGCGCCGAGCGGGTCGCCGAGCAGGTCCGGTCGACCGGCAAACCGTATGCGATCGAGGCCTGCACCTACCGGATCGTGCCCCACGGCGCCGGGGACTTCTTCGAGAAGTACCGCACCAAGGAAGAGGTCAAGCATTGGCGTGAACGCGATCCGATCGGGCTGCTTGAGCATGCGCTGATCGAAACCGGCGTGGCCGATGAAGAACGGCTGAACGCGCTGCGGGCCGAGGCGAAGAAGACCGTCGAGGAGGCGGTCGCCTTCGCCGATCAGAGCCCTGAACCCGATCTCAGCGAGCTGTATACCGACGTCTACGCCGGGTAGGTCGGCGCGCCGGCGCCCGATCGATCGGGCGCGACGGGCCATCAGAGTACGAGGAACGATCGTCCATGTCGGTGATGACCTATCGCGAAGCGCTCCGCTCGGCGATGATCGAAGAGATGGAGCGGGACGAATCGGTCGTGCTGCTCGGTGAGGATATCGGCGTCTACGGTGGCACCCATGTCGTCACCGATGGCCTCCTCGACCGCTTCGGCGCCAAACGCGTCATCGATACGCCAATCGCCGAGGGCGGGTTCACCGGCGCGGCGATCGGGATGGCGATGCTCGGGATGCGCCCGATCGTCGAGATGATGACCTGGAACTTCTCGTTCCTGGCGGCCGACCAGATCATCCAGAACGCCGCCAAGCTCCGCTATTTCTCTGGTGGCCAGGTCTCGGTGCCGCTGGTGATCCGCGGTCCGAATGGCGGCGGCGTTCAGCTCTCGGCCCAGCACACCCATAGCCTCGAAGGGTTCTACGGTCACTTCCCGGGGCTGAAAGTCGTCTCGCCGGTGACCCCGGAAGACGCCAAGGGGATGATGCTGGCCGCGATCCGCGACCCCGACCCGGTACTCTTCCTGGAGGCGGGCGCGCTGTATGGCACCAAGGGCGAGGTGCCCGACGGTGACGCGACGGTCGGCTTCGGGACGGCGCGGATCGCCCGCGCGGGGACCGATGTCACCCTGGTCGCCTACGGGCGACAGGTGAACCTGCTCCTCAAGGTCGCCGACGGCCTCGCCGCCGACGATGGGGTCGAGGCCGAGGTGATCGACCTGCGCTCGATCCGGCCCTTCGACGAGCAAACGATCGTCGAGTCGGTTCGGAAAACCCACCGGGCGGTGGTCGTCCAGGAGCAGTGGCGCTGGTTCAGCGTCGCCAGCGAAGTCGCCGCCATCATTCAGGAACAGGCCTTCGACGACCTCGATGCGCCGGTTGAGCGCGTCAGCGGCGCCGAAGTGCCGGCGCCGTACGCCCGCAACCTGGAAACGGCCGCGTTTCCGAGCGAGCAACAGATCATCAGCGCGGTCCGCCGGGCGTTGTACCGGGAAGGGTAGAAGGGGCACCAATGCCAACCATGATTATGCCCAAGATGGGCGACGGCATGGAGGAAGGAACGCTTCTGCGGTGGCTCAAGAGCGAAGGCGAGGAGCTGAGCGAGGGCGACCTGATCGCGGAGATCGAAACCGATAAAGTCACCCTGGAGATCGAAGCGTCCGAGACAGGGGTGCTGACCAAGACCCTCGTCGACGAGGGTCAGACCGTCCCCGTCGGCACCCCGATCGCCACCATCGGTGAGGACGCCCCGGCCGAAGCAGCACCTGCCGAGGCGGCGGCGTCAGCGACGAACGGTCGCGCCCCCGCCGCTGCTCCTGCCCCGGCGCCGGTCGCCACCGAGCGTCACGCCGATGCCGATGGGGCGGCGATCGACGCGATGAATCAGGCGGCGGCGATCGCTCCGGCGACCGCGCCAGGCAACGGGAGCGCCGCACCCGCTCCGGTGGGCGCGACGGCAGCACCACGCGCCGCCGGTGAGCGGCTCCGGGCGTCACCGCTGGTCAAGCGCCTGGCCGCCGAGCATGGGATCGACCTGCAGGGGGTCATGGGCACCGGACCTGGTGGCCGGATCGTCAAGGACGATATCACGCCCCTGTTGAGCGGCATCCTGACTGCAGTGCCAGCAGTCCCCACGGCGCCAGCGGCCGCTCCCGAGCAGACCGTGCCATCCGCGGGCGTAGCCCCCGCACCTTCGCGGGTGGCGGCTTCAGTCAACGCGGACGCGCGACCCGCTGGTGCACCGCGAGAGATGAGCCGGATACGCCGCACGACCGGTCGCCGGATGACCGAGTCGAAGCAGGCCGTACCGCACTTTTATGTCACGTCCGAGGTCGATATGGCCGCAGCCGCCGCGTTCCGCGACCAGGTCAACGCCCAGATCACGGATGATGCGACGAAGGTTTCGTTCAACGATTTGATCGTAAAAGCCGCCGCGATCGCGCTACGGGAGTTTCCGAACCTGAATGTCTCGCTCGAAGGTGATCAACTCGTCGATCATCCCAACGTCGATATCAATATCGCGGTGGCGATCGAGGGCGGCCTGATCGCGCCGTTCATCCCCGACGCCGATCAGAAGAGCCTGGGCGCCATCGCGCGGATGGCCAAAGATCTCATTGGCCGGGCGCGCAACGGTGGCCTGAAGCCGGAGGAATTCCAGGGCGGTACCTTCACGATCAGCAACCTCGGGATGTACGATGTCGAGGAGTTCATCGCGATCATCAACCCGCCTCAGGCCGCGATCCTGGCGATCGGCTCGATCAAAGAGGTGCCGGTCGTCAGCGACGGCGAGGTGACGGTCGGTCAGCGGATGAACATCTCCCTGTCGGCCGATCACCGGGTGACCGATGGCGCCGAGGTCGCGAAATTTCTGCAGGTGGTGAAGCGGTCGCTGCACAACCCGATGCTGCTGGCGCTCTCCTAACAGGACGTCCTGCGGTGATCGCGGGAATCAGACGGTGGCCGCTGGCGGCAACGATGACGGCCGGATGCTGGCCATGGGCCGCGCATGCTTGACCGTGAGCGCGAGCGGCCCGCGGTGGTGACCGCGACAGCCGCTCATTCGTCACTGACGCGACTGAAGCGGCTCTATCGCTGGCTCAACCTGACGCTCGTTCATCAGGCAGTCTGGCCGCTGGTGGTCTTGCTCCTCGGGGCGCCCGCGCTGGCCCCCGCGGAGACACCCCTTCGCTGGTTCGTCGTTCGTCTCGCGGCGCCGGCGGTCGCCGCCGGGCTGGCCCTGCTCTTCCTGGTCCAATCGCCCGTCGCCGCGACCCCGGTCGAACGGCAAGCTGGTCCAGAGCCGTTGCGCCCAAGCATGGCGCGGCGCCAGGTCTGGGTGGCGTCTCTCGGCTTGCCACTGATGGTCGGTGCGGCCCGGCTGCTGGCGGGACCGGTCGAGCCCGCGGCCAAGCTGCTCCTCTTCGGCGCCGCCGATGTGCTGGCGTTTCAGCTGATCCACTTCGGCGTGGTCGCCCGAGCGTTTCCTCCTGACGAGGGACAGGTGGCGGCGGTGGGACTCTTCGGTGCATCGTGGGCGTTGCGGGGCGCGTTGCTGGCGGCACTCAACGCCAACCCGGGGAATGGCATCGCGCTTGGTGCGCTGGCCGGTCTGGCGCTCGGTCTCCTCGTCGGCGCCCTCTCCCGCGCCCTTCGCGCCTGGCCTGGCGGCTTCTGGCCCGCGGCCGCGACCCATTGGCTCCTGATCTACGCGGTGCTGGGGTTTGTCGGCTGATGGGGCACATCAGCGCGGGGCAGCTGGACCGGGTCAGGCTCCGGATTCATTTCCGGTGTCCCGGGAGCGGGTGTCCATGGACCCCGTCAAGCGCCGGTGAGCCGCCAGAGAGCGCGATACAATGGCAGGGGTCGATCCGACATCGTCTCAGGGTGGCCGCGGCAGCATGAGCGCTGATGCCCGCCCAGACGGTTGACGGCGAGTCGACCCCGGCGTCCCACCGTCAACCATCTGGGTGGTCGGAATGAGAGCCTTCCGGCATCTGGCCAATCGGGCAGACATCGCGTGGTTGACATCCATACCGGGGGTGCGGCGGCAGGATCGGGGAGCGAGCCGCGGGCCGTCATGAACTAGGATGAGCACCCGGTCGTCGGGTCAGTCGCCCGGAGACGGTGATCGTTGCGCCAGGGGAGGAGTCGCGCGATGAACGGCGTCCACGACCTCGGGGGGATGCATGGTTTCGGGCCGGTCGAGCGCGAGCTGAACGAGCCGCTCTTTCACGCCGCCTGGGAGGCGCGCGTTCGCGCCATGGATACCCTCTTGCTGGCCCGGAACTATTACACCATCGATGCGTTCCGCTATGGGATCGAGCGGATGGCGCCAGCCGACTATCTGCGGGCGTCCTACTTCGAGCGCTGGCTTGCCTCGGTCGAATACAACCTGATCGAGCAGGGGTTCCTCAGCGGGGCTGAGATTGAGGAGCGGGTCGCGTTGCTTCGCCAGCACCCCGACGTCGAGCTGCCGCGAGCGGGCGGGACCGTTCCCCCGCTGCCACGGTACGAGGAGTCTCCGGCACTGCCAGCGGCCACGCCGCGCTTCGCGATCGATGATGCCGTGATCACGTTGAATATCCACCCACGGGGCCACACCCGGCTGCCGCGATATGCGCGCGGGAAACGGGGCGCGATTGTCCTCATCCACGGGCCCCAGATCTTTCCCGACACCAACGCGCACGGTCTGGGTGAGCAACCTCAGATGCTCTACAACGTCCGCTTCGAGGCCAGCGAGCTGTGGGGGGACTCCGCCGAGGCGCGCGAGGCAGTCCATCTCGATCTCTGGGAAAGCTATCTGTCGCCCTCCCCCGCCTGAGCCAGACAGCAGTGTGTCCGCGGTGCGCGGTTTCCCGGGAAGGAGCAGTCGGATGAAACCCTACGACCCTGAGCAGGAGCCGTATGTCGCGCTTCGCACCAAGGCGCTGGAGTCCCTCCTGATCGAGAAGGGGTTGCTCTCGGTCGAAGAGGTCGACGAGCGGATCAGTGAGTACGAGCGGGATATCGGTCCGCTAAAAGGAGCCAGGGTCGTCGCGAGGGCATGGGTCGACCCTGGCTTCAAGGAGCGGCTCCTCCAGGATGGGGCCGCCATCGCCGAACTCGGTCTCCCCGATGGCGCGCCGCTCGTGGTCGTGGAGAACACGCCGTCAGATCATCACGTCGTCGTCTGCACACTCTGCTCGTGCTACCCCTGGATGGTGCTCGGGCTGCCGCCGACCTGGTACAAGAGCTTCGCCTACCGCTCGCGGATGGTCATCGAACCGCGCGCGGTCCTGCGCGAGTTCGGGCTGGAGCTGGACGAGGCAGTAGCCCTGCATATCTGGGACAGCAGCGCGGAGATGCGCTACATGGTGCTGCCGGAGCGCCCGGCCGGGACTGGCCAGATGACCGAGGAGGAGCTGGCGGCCCTGGTCACGCGCGACGCCATGATTGGCGTGGCCCGGGTCGGCGCACCGGCATGACCATGTCCCAGGCACCCGCGGGAGCGCCGCGATGACCGACCAGCGTATCGAGGATCTCGGCGACGACCTGGCGGTGCCGCGAAAGAACGGTGAGCTCGTCTTTGCGGCCCCATGGGAAGGACGCGTCTTCGGGATGGCGGTTGCGCTGAGCGACGACCAGGTCTACGCCTGGGACGACTTTCGCTCGCGCCTGGCCGCGGAGATCGCGGCGGCTGAGGAGCACGGCGAGACGTCCGGGTATTACGAGCGATGGCTGGCCTCGTTCGAGCGACTCCTGCTGGAGACGGGGGTGATCACCGCCGAGGAGCTCGACGCGCGCACCGCCGAGCACGCGACCGGTGTCTGGGATGTCCACGAGCATTACGAGACGACCTCCGACGCCATCCCCAGTCTGACCCGATCTCCCCACACATCGCGGGCGCGCAACATCGTCTGGCGCGCCGATGGCGAGCCGATCAACGTCTTCCGGCGACCGGGTCAGCTCTTCGTCTGCACGACCGGCTGCTGCTGTGGCCACACCGAGCGTGGTCACGCACCGGTGCCGGTCGAGCTGTATCATCAGGAGTGGTCGCGACGGCGGATTCGCCATAAGGTCCACCTCTCCCTTGGCGGCTGCCTTGGTCCATGCGCGCTCTCGAACGTGGTGCTGCTGCTCTTTGCCGGGCAGGAGATCTGGTTCCATTCGGTCACCGGCGACGACCAGATTCTCGCCATCTTCGACTATATCGAGGCGATGGTCCGGGCCGATCGCTACCTCCCCGTGCCCCCCTCCCTCACCTCCCAGGTCTTCGATGTCTTCGACTGGCCGCTGCCAGAAGGTGATCCGCTGGAGTGCGCCGCTGGAGAGCCTGGACCGAGTGCCGCGGGCAATCCAGCGGTGAGCCAGATGGTGCGTTCGGCCGGTGGGTAAGGATGCTGGTCACGGCCCCGTCGGGAGTGGGCGTAAGCGGACGCGTTCCGACGGCGAGTCCACTCCAGTCACCGCCATGGGAGATCGTGACGCGGGCCGTAGGCTGGTATCGAACGTTGTCGTATGACAGGTCCGGTTGAAGGTCTGCCGCTGAGCGTGGGGCGGCGATGGCGAGGTGTGGCGGGCTGCTCCGCGGGGTGCCAACGTCGTACCGCTCCGCTGTGCCCTGGGTCACCGGCTGAGCGGCGGAAAGGCGATTGATGATCGAGCTGGCGATCGACGGTGGAACCGTGGTCACGATGGATCCCGAGCGGCGGGTGCTGATTGGTGGCTCGATCGGCGTCGACGGCGGCCGGATCGTCGCGGTCGAGCCATCCCCAGCGCGATTGCCGGCGGCGCGGCGGCGAATCGATGCCTCCGGCAAGATCGTCCTGCCGGGGATCGTCGATACGCACGGGCACGCCGGGCATAGTCTGACGCGGGGACTCGGCGAGGGGCTCGACGACGGCTGGGCCGAGATCGTGGAGACGATCTATTTCAACGCGTCCGACGAGCGCTTCTGGCGAGCCGAGAGCCACCTCGCAGCCCTGGAGCGGCTGCGGTTCGGGGTGACGACCTCCCTCTCGATGACCGGCTCATCCCCTCGGATCGATGACCCATGCTACGCCGTTGCCGCCGCGTCTGGCTACGACGCGCTCGGATTGCGTCACATCGTCGCCACGGGTCCACCCAATGGTCCCTGGCCGCGTCACTACACCGACCGCCGGACGCCAGATCGACCACGCCCGGTCGCGGTCGATCTGGAGGAGGCGCTGCGAGTGACCGATGCCTGCGCGGAGGGCATCGTGGGGCTGGGCAACGACCGGATTCGCTTTGTCGTCGGCCCATCAGCCATCAGCCCGTCGACGGCGAGCGACGACGAGGTTGCACGGGCGCAGATCGCCGGGGTGAAGCGGATCATGGAGCAACGCGGCGTCGGGCTGCACAGTCATGCCTATCGTGGATTGATCCGCGCCGCCCATGCGATCGACCCGGAGCTGCTTGGCCCGTGGTGCTGCCTGGCGCACTGTGCCGGAATCGAGCCGGACGAGATCGAGATCATGGCTGCCAGCGGCGCGTCGGCCAGCTCGGGTCCCTTGACGCATGCATTCGCGCTCGACCGGTTTCCCTTGATAGAGGCGTTGGAAGCAGGGGTCAACGTCGCCTTCTCGACCGATGGCTCCGCCCCCGACCGCTCGTTTGACCTGATCGATCAGGCGCGGATCGGCGTTCAGCTGCAACGCGCCTTTTTCGCTGACACGAGTCTGCTCCCGGCTGGCAGGGTGCTGGCGATGATCACCATCGACGCGGCGCGAGCGCTTGGGATGGACCGGGAGATCGGGTCTTTGGAGTCAGGCAAGCGAGCCGACATCATTGTGGTGAATGCGCGGGCGGCTCACCTGATGCCCGCGATCCTGGCGCCGCTCCGGTTGGTGGGACACGCCTCCGGTCACGATGTCGAGACGGTACTGGTCGACGGTGAGGTCGTGATGGACGGGCGTGTTGCGAGCCGCTTCGACGAGAAGGCGATCCTCGACGAGGCAGAGGCCGCCTTCGCTGAGACCTATGCTCGGAGCGGATTTGGCAACCCGGAGTGGCTGCATCCCGATACCTGGACGGGTCTCCGATATGGACCGATCCCGTCGCCCCACCCATAGGATCGACACCCGACTCCTGGTGCCGTTCCGCCGGGTCTGATCGGACCGTGGTTCGCTCCGGACGGGCGCTGGAGCGCAGCGTTTATCATGGTTGGAGGACTCGGTGCCATTGGGGACGGGTGACGGGAGCAACGACAGCGTGAGCGGAACCGAATATCTCTTACTCGCGGCGGTCATTCTCGTGCCGCTGGCGATCGCGGTAGTGGTGACGCTCTGGTCGTTGGAACAGGCGCGGTACCGGCCGAAACGTCGTCCGGACAAGAGGGTGCCGCCGGCGGAGAGCGACGACAGCGCAGGCGCTTCGTGACGGTTTCGTTGGGCGGTCTCAGAAGATCATCCATACGACGATTTACGAGATAATCGTACAATATCCCGCTCAGGGTAGAGCACGCCATGGAGGTGTGGGAGAGGTAGCGGCGGTCCCCGGCGTGCCCCTTATCGATGTCCAGGTGGGGTTAGGCGGTAGGTCGTGAGAGTGTCCTCGTTGGCAAACCCGAGGCGGGTGTACAGCTCCCCGGCGCGTTCGGACTCCCAGCCGATTTTCAACGTTGTGGCGCCCGCTCTGGCCAGGCGGTCCAGACCGCCGCTGATCATCGCGTACCCGATCCCGCGGCCGGCGTGCTCGTCCTCGACCCGGACCGGCTCGATCAGCCCGACGCCAGTGACCGGGTCGTACCAGAACAACGAGTACCCGGCTACGGACCCGTCGGGAGCCAGCACCGCCAGATCAAGCCGGGGGTCGTAGAGTGTGGTCTGCCGCAATCGGGCCTCGACGTCGGGTCCGTTGCGGGCGACCATGGGATGCCCCGGTGCGGCGTCGATGCCGCGGACCGCACGGTCCACGAGGTGGTAGCCGATCGGTAGTGCCGCCACGGCCGGTCGGTCGGCCGCCGCCTGCCAACCGGACCACGCCTCACCGGCCACCGCGAAACCCCGCCCTGCGAACCAGACGCCGAGCTCGACATCGTCGGCCGGCACGAGCGACTCGATCACCGGCGGTCCTTCCCGGCGTGCGAGTTGCGCCCAGGCGGGCCGGACCAGGTCGTCCAGCGTCAATGTCAGCCCCGGCAACCGGATGACGTCCAGCCACCAGGCGTGTGGCCACTCAGTCAGCACTGCCGCGGCGATCGGCTGGTCCACGTCGTCGAACCAGACTGGCAACGCGACCTCGTCACTGGCCCGGGGACGCCGCCACCACCACTGCACATCCGCTGCCTCCCAGACGCCGCCCCGCGGCTCCAGAAGCCGGATCCGGTGCAGCAGCGTCGTCAGGGCGGTCAACCGCTCCAGACCGGTGAGCAACTCCTGACGCATGGCTCTCTCCTGAGCCGCCGGGCAGTACCCCTTGGCGTGATGGACGTCGAGATGATGGCCGTTGTCAGTCGCCGGTGTTGCGTTCGGCGATGGGATGAGTATTGCGCTCGGGGGAGAGCTTGACCATCGAGCCTTCCGAGAGGCAGCGGCGGTCGCCGGCTTGCCATGCGTCGTGGGCAGCGGCGGGAAGGGCGCCGACGGGACGGATCACCGAGACCTCGTTCGGGAAGATCCCGACAACGCGGGCGCGTCGTTTCACTTCCTTGTTGAGTCTCTGGAGCGGGTTCGTGGACCACACCTTCAGCCAGTGGGCACACGGGATGCTCGTTTTCAGGCCTGATGGACGTGAGCCAGATGAGCCACGGCATCCGCTGCTGACGCTGCCGCGCAGCCGCGGAGCGTCTGACGATCTGCTTTGGAGGGAACTGGGGGCGCGGGGCGGCCGGGTGGCGGCAATGAGGCCGGCGATGGCGATCGGAGCAGCGGCTGTGCTAGGCTCGCGACCGGGAGATCCGGCGGCGGATGCCGGCGGTATGGACTGGATGGAGAGGGGGACAGGTGGCGTCGGAGCAATCATTGATCATCATCAAACCGGACGGGGTGCAGCGGGGTCTGGTCGGCGAGATCATCGCCCGGTTGGAGCGACGTGGTCTCCGGTTGGTGGCGATGGAGTTGCGTGAGATTTCGCGAGAGCTGGCAGAGCGGCATTACGGGGAGCACCAGGGCAAGCCCTTTTATGCCGGTCTGGTCGATTACATCACGTCGGGTCCGGTGGTGACGCTGGTTGTCGAGGGACCGGCGGCGATTGCCGCGGTGCGGTCGACGGTCGGTGTTACCAATCCGGTGGCGGCTGCTCCGGGAACGATCCGCGCCGACTTCGGATTGACCATCGGCCGCAATCTGATTCACGCGTCGGATGGACCGGAGAGCGCTGCCCGGGAGGTCGCGCTCTTCTTCAGCGACCGCGGGCCGATCTCCTACACCCGCGATGTCGAGCGGTGGATCCTCGAGGACGCATAGCGACGTTTCACGTGAAACATCGGCGAGGCGGGGCAGCTCAGGCTGCCCCGCCTCCGCGTCCAGGGCTTATTGCGGGCAGGATAGGGAGTCCCATGCGTCTGTCAGAGCGGCGGATGCGTCCGTGACGACGTGTCGCCTCACGATGTTTTATCGATTTACGGCCGGGACCGGACGGGCACGCTTATGCAGCGTTGGCGTGCCACCGACAGCGAGCAACGATGTCCGCAAGAACGGTCCTGGCTCCGCATCCCGGGGCGCGGGTTGGTTCATGATGGACATCCTCGGTACGGTCTGAACCTTGAGACGGCCGGCGACGCGTCTCGACAGGCAGCCTGTAGTCCCGGCGTAGCAGAGGTACATTCGGGCACGGTGCGCGGGTGCTGGTCTGGCACCACCCTGGCCCCAATCTCGGCTCTGGCGCTCCTCTCGTTCAGAGAGTCGCGATCCCTGAGTCTGATTACCGCGGTCTGGACCCGCCGTCTGGGTCCAGACCGCTGCATCGGGTATTCGTTCCGGGGTGCGCGTTCATCGGCGCACCTGGCTCGCTGCCGCACAGGCGTGCTCTGATCGGCGACCGAATAGGGGCGCCTCATCGCTCACGGCCAACCGCTCAGCGAACGCTCGCGATGCATGATCATGCCGGTTGATCTGAGCCGGCGCGACCTACGAGTCGGTGATGTAGACGATTCCGGGCTGAAGGTTCCAATGAGACATCAGCTCGGCGATCATATTCCGTAGCTGTTGATCGGACACGTCGGGCGACAGCGGGCGGCGATCCGAAAAGGGAAGCCCACCGAACTTCTCCCGGCTGGCGCTCGATCGGGCATCGTTGCGCGCCGATCGGTACGCCAACTCCGCAAAGAGATCGACCCCGTCGCTTGTGACATAGAAAGCGTGGCTCGGATCGAGTTCCAGGCCTACCAGCCCGGTGTCAATGGCATCGATCACGTTCGGGTATCCGACCGGGGTCCGGTGGCGATACTCTTCTGCCGCGAAGCGCAGCATCGGAAGGAGGCGGTCACGAATCTGACCGAGTGTTTCACCTGCCACCAGCACTCCCTTCGTCCATTTCATCTACGGTGCGGCTCCGCTGCCGCGGCAACTAACGTCCGCGCCGCATTATCCCGTGTCGGCGAGCAACCGTCGAGTGGAGCAAGAGACGGCCAGCCGACATGATCGTGATGATGTTTCACGTGAAACCCCCGTGAAGTCGAAGCACCGACACAGGCGTGACGCGCCAACCCCGTCGAGGGGCCGGATGCCACCCCGTGTCGCGGCGTGCCGACGGTCGGTAGCTCCGCTATCCGCCCTGCCGTCCCGAGTTGCTCCCCGTGGTACGTGTGCGAATGATCCCGGCGCGGTTCGGGGGTCTGAGGAGGCATTGGGACCACGACCAGACAACGCGGGCCGGGCAGCCCGGGTCCATGGCGGACCAACCGACGCCGAGCGGTAGAGTCTTCCTGCGCCCGCTACCGCGGACCGCGCTGAGCTATCAGCACCAGTCGGTCCCATCCGTGCCTCGCCAGGTCGGTCACCGGCACCAGGACCAACGTGGGGCCCTCCTTCCACCGGCGCGCTGATGGTGCGCACACTGACGGTGCGCACGTTGAATTCAGCGATCCATCCCCCTTTCATCAAGCTAGGGTGTTCGTCTCCATCAGGGACGGTGAGCCATTGGCTCACGGGGTGACCGAGGCGACGCCACCCAGGAGATTGGTGCATACCGTGCACTCCGCCCGCCCGAAGCCGTGCTACCCGGCATCGGCCGGTGCTAAATCAGGGCGAATGCCACGTGCCCCGACCAGAACGGCGGTCTGCTAACCAGCATCGGGAGATCAGGGACCAGGGGGAAGGAGGTGTGCCCTCAATCTCCTACAATTTCGGCGAGCCAGATGAGGACTATCAGGCCCGAGGCCGGGAATGATCGACTCACCGGTTTGTCCGGCATGCGCGACCTGTTGGACTCCTATCGGCACCGGGCGTCCCCGCCGGGAACGGCTGACGACCGGCTCACGGGTGAGATGGGACGGCACGCCCAGGCACACGGGCGCATGACATGCGTCCCTCCCCCTGCAGCCGGTATCCTGGCCACCGCCGTGCGAGGATCGTGTCCTCTCTGAACGCAGACCGCGCGCCGGGAGCACCGATGCGGGTGAGAACCTATCCGGCGATGCGACCAGATCGCTGCCGCGAGCTCACGACTCGGCGCACCGTCATCTCCCGGCATGATGGCTGCGGCGAATCGCCATCTTCCCGGTACCGGCGTATGGCATGTGGCCCGGCTTCCGGCCGTCTCCTGACCGCTGACGCGCAGGCGACGATGTCACGGGAACCGGTGACCGGGACCCGCCAACGCGAAATCACCATCACTCCGCGCGATCGCCGGATCCCGCCTGACATCGTCTGGCGATCAGCCGTTCCAATCGATGTCGGGCTTCTGATGCCTGGCTCGCTCGTCCGATCACCACGATCGGACCGCGGTCCTGATAGGCGCTACGCGACGGACGCCGGACTCGTCCCGTTCAGCGCCCTCTCCGGCCGATTCTCCTCGGCCAGCTGGCTGGCGCGCGGCGTCTGCTGACCCGCGTACTTGTTGTTTTGCTTTGTGCGATAGGGGACACGGACAGGCGAGCTCACCATCTCAAACGAGAAGGCACAGATGCGCATCCCTGGGTAGAGCGCCACCGCCATCCGCCCCAGGTTGCTCAGCTCCATCGTCGCGGTTCCGACCCAACCCGGCTCAAACACCGCCGCGGTCGAGTGCACCGTAATCCCGAGCCGGGCAATGCTCGATCGACCTTCCAGCCGGCCGACCAGATCGTCCGGTAACTCCAACGACTCGATCGTCGACGCCAGCGCGAAATCACCCGGCTGCATGATGAACGGCTCGTCGGCACCAACCTCGATCGTCCGCATCGCCTCGCCGATCGACCGCGGGTGCCGGGGGTCGATAAAGCTGTGCCGGCTGTGCTCGAAGACCATAAAGGTCGATCCGAGCCGGAAGTCGACCGAGACCGATCCCAACTGCGTCGCCAGGTCCGGGAACGGATCGATCTTGATCCGTCCGCTCGCGAGCGCCTCTTCGATCGCCCGGTCCGACAGAATCATGGGTACTTCGCTCCTGTCGACAACACGACCGTCCGTTGATGTTGACCGTATCGTGGGGTTATCGGGCGCTGAGTCGCGACTAGCTCCCACCAGCCGACGATGTGTACGTACATTATGGCATGGCTGCACCAGGCGTCAAGCGTCAGACGAGGGACGTCGCGGTGAAAGCCGTTCGCAAGCATGACGCATCGGATACGCATCCATGTTAACCAAGGTCTCAATCACCGATCGCTACAGTTAACGGGTTATGATGCGCCTATCAACCTTTTCGCCAGTGAAGTGGCTCACCACCGGCATCCTCACGCCTCTGAATCCGCGAGGAATGATGATCCTGACCGCGACGCCGGTCTACCCTCCAGGAAGGGGTGCCCTGCCTAATCCATCGGCAGGCAGCAGGTAGGCGATAAAGGTCGGATCGTCGGGTGATCCGCCACGAACGACCGACCCGCTCGGATACCGGTCGGTGGCCTCGGTGATCCGATCGAGATAGGCGTCGAGAAAGATCAGGACCGGACGACCGCGCGCGGGGTTGATATCGTAGAACCCAAACCCGTTCGGCCCGTAGTTCTCAGACCGGTTCTCACCGGTGATCCCCGGCGCCAGAAACGCTCGGGTTGGGTGCTCAAAATCCCAGCGATCGGAGAAGAGGTAGACATGGCTGTCCGGCGGAAGCGAGCGCATGAACTCGCTCGCGCCGGTGAACTCATAGGCGAACACCCAGCGAGCCTCGGGCGAGTGCATGGTCGTCTCCGTGTCGACGAGGTTCTGGGCGACCGCGACTGAGACGACGAGGGCAAGCACGGTCGTGACCGCTACCCGCCGCGTCGCGGGGAGCGAGCGTGCCAGCCTGAGCAGCCCGATCAGGCCGATGGCGGCGAACATCGCGATGAATGGGGCGATGGCAAAGCTTCGCCGCGGCACCACGCCGAGATTCAGCGCCGAGCCCAGCGGCACGATCAGCAATGCCAGCGATCCGAAGCGCGTCACGATCGGGGAGCGTCGCGACATGGAGAACAGCACGCCGATCGTGGCCAGGGCGAGCTCCGCCAACGGGACCAGTGGCGTCGTCCCGCTGCCGTCGACGAAGTCTGGCTCCGGCCGGCAGCAGACCCGCCGCCAGAGATGAAGGTAATCGCCAATCAGCAGCCGCGATCGTGACGCCAGGCCATCGCGATCGAGCCACGTCTGACTCTCGAACAGGCTGGTGTCACGAAAGTGGTTGAAATAGCCGGAGTCGGGGACGAGAGCGAAAAGCAGCATCGGGATCATCACGATCACCAGGGCCCCTCCCATGGTCCCGACCCGAAGCGCCTTCGATCTGTCGGCGATCCGGTCACTCCGGAGCAGGACGACGATGCCGCCCGCGACGAGGATCATCGTCACGAAGTTAGGGTGAAGGAGGAAGAGGGCGAGCGTTGCCAGGGGGCCGATCACCTCCCAGCGATAGAGGTGGAACAGCGCAAAGATGAGCGCCACGGCGACAAACAGCAGATTGGCGTTGTAGACATAAACATTCAGTCCGAGAAGCGCACCGGTCGCGGCCCACCACCCCCATCGATCGCGCCGGATCGCTTCCACCAGCGCGCCGGTTGACGCGACGACGATGAGCGGCACGGTTCCGCACGAGTAGCCGATTCGCGAGAAGTGAACCGTCCAGCTCATGACTGCCAGCAGCGCCGACCCGGCCAGCGCGACCTCCATTCCCAGGCTCCGTCGCAGCACCAGATAGAAGGCGAGGACGGACAGGGTGCCCATCAGTGCCGGGATCAACCGGACGGCTACGATCGTATTGCCAAGAAGCCAGACGGGGATCGCGGTCAGGTACATCGTTCCGGCGGCTGTGCCGGCGGCGCTCAGGGAATACGGACCAATCCAGCTGTCGCGCAGAATGCGCCGTGCTTCAAGACCCCAGACCCCTTCATCGCCATGCAGACCGGGCGGCAGGCTCGCCAGATGATCGAACCGCAGCCAGGCGGCGATCAGGACGACGGCGCCGATCAGCGCCCCTTCCCACCACCGCCCGACGTTGACGGGAAGGGCGGTACTGGTGTCCCAGGCACGCACGCGCCGGATTGCTGTCGCGGCGGTCGGCAACGACCGCGGTCGCCGCGCCCGATCGGTCGCTTTCGGTCCGACATCCTCCTCTGGAGATTGTGCAAGCGCGCCCCGACGCCGGGCGCGCCGACGTGGCCAGACCGTGACTGGCATGCGCTCCGCCGTGTGCGCTTCCCCGGTGCCGAGCCGGTCACGATGATCAGCGAGGTCCTGGGTCAGATCGTCGAGCGCCGCGTGCAGGAGGCGCAGCTCGTCGTGCAGGGCGTCCAGATCGCCTTGCAGCCCGGTGACCGATGCAGCGTCTGGGTCGTGGTGCTCTGGCTCCGGGACAATGGAGTCGTCAGCCATCGTGGCGCATCATGCGCGACACCCACCGCGCCACCCATGCCAGACATCGATCCGGAGCGTGCTCATGGCGCATCACCGGGCGACCGCGGCGAGGGAAAAGGGACGACGATGCGTGGCGGGCCAACGGCGTCATCCGGGAATGGTCCGGTAATCGAGTGGTTTCCCACAGGATGAGGCCGATGGTTTCGTCTCGGTGAGGAACTCAGATTCCAGCGAGGCCCGCACGACATAGAGACTGTCGCAGAAGTGCGGCAGCGCGCGCGGATCGGTCAGCCGGTCGAGGAGGCCACCGTACGCCACCACCGGGCGCCCGCCGTCAGCGCCAGTCGGGAGTCGCTCACTGGTCAGATCGACGAACCGGTACCGATTGTCGAGAGAGAGGCGGTACTGAGCAACGTCGATCGCCTCGATCTCCACGGCATCGGCGCGTCCAAGGATCATCACAATCTCCCCGCCTCGATCCTGGGCGAGGTCCCCAAGCGCCGCCAGCGTCGTCGCCGTCTGACGCTGGTCACGGAGCAGTGGGGCGGTCTGATAGTCGGTCCAGGCGGACCGCCCCGTCAGCGCCACCAGGACCACCGCCGCGATCATCGGCAGCGAGGCACGGCTGATCGCGGTCAGGCGGGTTCCACCTGACCAGCGGGCGGCGACACCGGAGAGCAGCGAATCGATCGCTTTCAGGCAAAGCGAACCGCCGCGCGCGACCAGAAGAAACAGCCACGGCACGGCGAAGATGAGCCGGCCAATATGGATCTGAGTGGTCAGGAGCAGTGGCAGGCTGAACCCGAAGAAGAACGCGAGCACGACCCGATCGTTCCGATGCCGCGGCGCCCGAGCCAGCGCCGCGCCCAGCCCAAGCACGAAGAAGGGAACGAGCACCGCCGGATACAGGCGACCATGCGGGTTCCAATAATCGGTAAAGGCTGGTCGGGTGCGTCGGTCCACCAGCAAATCAAGGGAGTCACGCGCATTCTTTTCGACAAGCCGCCGGGCGACCGCGGCGACCGAAGGGTGCTCGGCAAGACGAGCTTGCTCGGCGGGTGAGAGACCGAGATAGGGGGTGTAATCGGCGGGGTGCTCGGTCAGGGCGAGGATCTGCTCGCCGCGCCCGTTGTAGAACGCTCGGACGGCGTCGATCGGTCCCCAACTCTCCTGTCGATCGAGCCCGATCAGGGCCAGTGGCAGGACACCAAGCGTGATCAGACTGGCCACGATGCACCAGCGGTGCGCCCCACGGCGGAGACCCTCCATGACGAGCAGGGTGACACCGATCGGCCATAGGAAACGGATCGGCGCGTAGGCGTAGATCCCGGCCACGAGCAGCACCTGGAGCGCGACGAGCCACCGCCACGACCACGGGCGATCCAGCACCCGCAGCAGCGCGAGGATCGTCAGGAGCGAGATCGTCACCGATGGACCGACCAGGGTGGCGGTGCGGGCGTAGAGCACAAATGCCGGCGAGATGGCCAGCAGCACCGCCGCCAGGACCGCTGGCCGTTCTCCAACCAGGCCGCGGCCGACCCACCAGAGCAACGGCACCGAGCCAGCCGCGAGGAGCGCCAGCGGCACCCGCAGCGACGTCAGTCCGACACCGCCCACACCGAAGCCGAGCCAGGCCGGCAGGATCACCAGAGGAGAGCTGCCGCTCTCCGTCATCAGCCCGTCGGTCACCGTGAAGATCGCGCGGTGAGGCGTGTCCCAAAAACGGAAAAACTCCCAGGCCGTGTAGTTTTCCCAGTTGTACGCGGCGGGCAGGTGCGTCCCGATCTGCGCCAGACAGACGACGGCGGCAAGCAGGGAAAGCGCGACGGGGAGCGCGGCGTTCCGGGGAGGCAACGCCACCCGCCAACGGGCGTGGAAAGGCCAGGCGACCGCCGGACGGCTCCAGACGACCCCGGTCAGCGGCGGCGTCCCCGGACGCACCGGCGAGCCCGGCAACATCGACGATTCCGGCAGGCCAGCTCGCTGGCGCAGATCGACGATCTCGGCGCGCGTTTCGGCGATCCGGATCCGGAGGGTGTTGATCTCGGCGTGGAGAGTGATGAGCTGCTGGCGGATCGGTCCGCGGGCGCCGCGCGACCCGCCGTCCGTCGTCGCCGCGTGGTCCGGGTGCGGGGCCAGCGATGTCGTCGTCATGCCGCCATCGTCGCGAGGTGCATCCAGCGATGCAGCGTCCGCTGCCGTCTGGCCGTCGCGCGGGCGACGAAGGGTCTGCCGTGTCACGTCCAGATCAGCCACCGCCCGACCGAGACGGCGATTGCCGGGCTGATCGTCGTGGGAGGCACCGAGGCGGACGCTCATGAGCGATCTCTCGCGCGGCCCCTGCCGGGTCTCGCTGGCCCGGTCACGGAGTGACCGGTGGGTGTTCACCCAGCGCGAGTATGCCTGGGCAGCCCGGCCCGGTCAATCGGCGCCCTCACCCCTGGCTCGCTCACTCCCTGTCCCCGCTCCCAGTCGTTGGGAGCGGGGATGTGACGGAGCGACCATGTGATCAGGAGGGATCAACGGCGTCTAGCAACCGAGTGCCGGAGCAACGTCACGCCCAATCTGCCCCCCTGCCCCCTCTCCCAACGCCTGGGAGAGGGGGCAGGGGGGTGAGGGCGTCCCCATCCGCCTCAGCGAGAGACGAGGCTCTCCGCGGCGCGGTAGGTGGCCGAGACGCTGGCGCCGGTGTGGATGCGCTGGATCGTCTCGCCCAGCAGCGGTCCGACCGAGAGCACGGTCAGCTTATCGAGCTGTTTCTCCGGTGGGAGCGTAATGCTGTTGGTGATCACCACCTCGCGGATCGGGCTCGCCGCCAGGCGCTCGATCGCCGGTCCCGAGAAGACGGGGTGAATCGCGCTGGCGTAGACCGCCGTCGCCCCCTGTTCCAGGCAGACATCCGCCGCCTGGGTGATCGACCCGGCGGTGTCGATTTCATCGTCGACGATCACCACCGAGCAGCCGTCGACCGAGCCGATCAGGTTGAGCACCTCGCTCCGATCCTGATTGCCGATCCGTCGCTTCTCGATAATCGCCAGCGGGGCGTTCAGGATCTCCGCGAAGTTTCGGGCGCGCTTCGTGTTCCCCAGGTCGGGTGAGACGACGACCGGATTGGGAAGCGCCTTGTCGACGAAGTAGCGGGCGGTCAGCGACATTGCGCTCATCTCGTCGACCGGGACATCGAAGAATCCCTGGATCTGCCCCGCGTGCAGATCGAGCGTCAGCACCCGGTTGGCGCCCGAGGTGCCGACCAGCTTCGCCACCAGCCGCGCCGTGATCGGCACTCGCGGCTGGTCCTTCTTATCGGTCCGGCCATAGCCGAAGTAGGGGATCACCGCCGTCACCCGGCCCGCCGAGGAGCGTTGCAGCGTGTCGAGCAGGATCAGCAATTCCATGATCGAGTCGTTGACCGGGTTGGCGAACGACTGGACGACGAAAACGTCGTTCTGCCGCACACTCTCGCCGATCCGGACGAAGGTATTGTCGTTGCTGAACTTGAAGACATCGGCGCGGCCACGGGGAATGCCGATGTAGGCACAGATCTCTTCGGTCAGCGCGGGGTTGCTGTTGCCGCAGACGATCGTCAGCTGGTCGTAGAGCCCCGGCATCCCGTTCCTCTCCTCGCCACGATGGGCGGCAGATCATACGCTCGTCGGTCTGTGCGGGAGACAACGTCTCAGGGCGTCGCGTCACGCCTTGATGCGTTTCCTACCGCGGCTGCGCGTCGTGCCTCGGGCTCTGGTCGGCCAGACGGGCGTGTTCACCATTCGTTAATCACCGGACTCGTCATCTAGCATACTCCACTCGCTCGCCGGGTTGGTCGGGGCCGCGGGCGCCTCGTCCGGATCGGGGACGATCGTCTCGCCGGGTCGGTCGGCATGAGCCAGGGCAGGAGTCCCGGCGGGGTCGAGCGGGTCATGACCGGCCTCGATCAAGGCCAGCGCCGCCGCCGCCGCGGCCTGTTGCGCCTCGCGCTTGCTTTCCCCGACACCGACACCCAGCCCCCGGCCATCAAGCAGTACCTCGACCGTAAAGGTCCGGGCGTGGGGGGGACCCTCGGTCGCGATCGTGTGGTAGGCGGGCGAGCGACGGTACCGCTCCTGTAACAGTTCCTGGAGGCGTCCCTTGGCATTGGCCACCGCCTGATCCGCGATCACGCTCGCCGCATCGCGAACGACAAATCGCCGCAGAAACCGGGTCGCCGCCGCGTGACCCCGATCGAGCCAGATCGCCCCGACCAGCGCCTCGAAGGCTCCCGCGAGCATCCGGTCGCGGGCGCCCGCGCCGATCCGTTCGCCCGCCCCCAGATGGAGCTGGTCGCCGAGCCCGATCTCGCGGGCCCACCGGACCAGCGTCTCGGCGCGGACCAGCGCGACGCGACGGGCCGTCAGGACACCCTCATCGGCCTCCGGGTCCTGGGCGTAGAGGTAGCCAGCGGCGACCATCCCGAGGACCGCGTCGCCAAGGAACTCCAATCGCTCGTTCGACATGCTGGCCGGGGTGACGTCTTCCCGCGCGGCGATGACATCGTGCAGCACCGAGCGATGGGTGAGGGCAAGCCGGAGCAGCTCAAGATCGCGAAAGCGGACACCGCAGGTTGCCGCAAAAACCGCGAGCTGAGCATCACCCCCGCCACCGGTCTCCGCCGGGACGTCGTCCCGCGTGAGGACATCGCGACAGGCGTCTCGTGCCGGGTCGTCATCCTCAGGGAACTTCCCTGCTGACGGAGCACGTCCGGCCGCTCGCTTGCTTGCCGTCACCAGGATTCCCTCGTCGGCATCACGTGCCCACAGCCCCGCCCTTCCCGGAGAAGGGGCGAGCGGCGTTTGTCGTCGTATCGCGGAACATCGGCGGCGCGATCGCTGGTCGGGACGTTCACCCCGCGCTAAGGAGCCAGCGCCTGAGCGAGATCGACATTGGCGGCCCGGGCGACGCCCTGCAGGCGGTCCCAGTCGACCGCCACGGCATAGATATAGTGCATCGGCTCGGTCTCCTCGGCGCGGGACGTCGCCAGGTCGTGACGCACCAGGAACTGGATCAAGGCGTCGGCAAGGCGGTCCTGGGCCGGGATCCGGTCGTCGAGCAGGATCTGATCCTGACCGGCGGCGCGGGCGTGATGGGCCAGGAGGAGACCCTGGCGGAACGCATCCGCCAGCTCGTCCGCGCGGTCTTCCTCGCGCCGTGCCACATGCTGCTTGTCGGACTCGATATCAGCGCCCGATTCCATCGGCGGGGCGTTGAGATCGATCTCCTTTTGGTCGTCGCGGACCGCATAGTGATCCACGATGTGGTCGAGCACCTTACGGATTGCCTCGGCCACGCTCCTTCCCTCCCAGCTCTGCCCCGAACCGGCGTTCACCTGGCCATACGCCCGCGATGATATGAAAGCGATCGGCCGCCAGAACCCGACGGCTGCGACTGGAATCCTCGTGCCGAGGACGGGCCAGCCGCCGATGGATCGCGACGGCTGGCACGGCTGGATCGAGAAGACTACGCGCCCCGGCTGAGCCGGTAGAAGTCGAAGGTGCCGATATTGATCGGGTTGAAGACGAACCCCTGGATGCCCTTGCGGAGCACCGTGGTCCATTGCCGCTGCATGTAGTAGATGGCGGCGGGGTCGTCCTTGGTGATGATCTGCTGAATCTGACTGAGCGCCGCCTGGTATGTGGTCTGGTCCGGCTCGTCCCGCGATTGCTTCAGCAGCGCTTCAACTTTGTCGTTGCAGTAGAAGCCGCCGTTGGTGCCAGCTGACCCCTGCTGATCGCACGAGATTTGCGGGTAGAGGTGGTTCCAGGCGTCGTTGTAGTCGGGCCACCAGAACCAAGGCATCGCCAGCGGTCGCTCGTCGGCGGGGGCGTCGCCAAAGATGATCGAGGTAAAGGTACTGAGGTCGACCGTGTCGATCTCCAGCTGGATGCCGATCTCGGCCAGATTTGCCTGGAAGAGCTGAACCGCGGTCTTGACGTTCTCGTCACCGGATTCCTGGGTGAGGGTGACCGTCGTCCCCTCGGTCACACCGGCCGCGGCGAAGAGCTCCTTGGCTTTCGCGAGGTCGGTCGTGTAGCTGAAGGTCTTCTCGTCGAAACCCTGCACGGTCTCGGCCACGCCGCCGACGGCCCGCTTGCCAAACCCCTTGTAGACGCCGTTGATGACCTCGTCGTAGGGGAAGGCGTAGCACATCGCCTGTCTCGCCTCGGGCGAGGTCAGCGGGCCAGCCACCGTCAGCATGATGTAATCGACCTCGGCGCTGTAGCTGCGGTCGATCACGAGGTCGGGGTTTTCCTGAAGTGTGACCAGAGCCTCGGGCGTCAGATTATCGACGATGTCGGCGTCGCCCGCTTCGACGAGCTGCTGCCGGGTACTGTTCTCGGAGACGATCCGCAACACGACCTGGTCGACGTGCTCGCCTTCCCAACCACCCCAGTACTCGTCGTAGCGCTCCATCACGACCTGCTGTTCTGGCGAATACTCGGTGATCCGGTACGGGCCGGTCCCCAGCCCTTCCTCATTGATCTGCGCCCAGGCGTGCCCCTGGTCGTCGTCGGTCTCCTGCTCCATCACCTTCTTGACGTTGAGCACCAGCGGCCCGTATTGGGACGACATCTCCGCCTCGAAGAGCGGCTGGGGCTTGCCAAGGGAGAAGACGACCGTCTGCGCGTCTGGCGCGGTGATCTGCTTCGGGTCGGAGAGGAAGCGGCGGATCGCCCCGGAGGGACCGAGCCCCATCGTCAGGAAACGCTCGAACGAGGCGCGGACCGCCTCGGCGTCGCAGGGCGAGCCGTCGTGAAACGTCACCCCGGACCGAAGATGGAAGGTCCAGACGCTCTTATCGGCGTTCGCTTCCCACCGCTCGGCCAGCACCCCGACGTACTCGTCGGTCTTGTCCGCCGTGAGCGCGATCAACCCTTCATATGGTCCGCGCACCGCGATCGCGGAGCGATAATCGTAGGCGGAGTGCGGATCGAGATCTGACGGCGAGCCGTTCATGGCGACCACGAGCGGTTTGGCATCGGCCTGCCGGGCCGCGGCGGGCGCGGCGGCGGTTGCTCGTTCCGGCGCCCCAATCACCGTGGTCACGGCCGGCGCCAGACCGATGGCGGCGGCTCGCCCCAGCAGCGTTCGGCGGCTGAGACCACCAGTCAGTGTCCGATCGTCGATCGCCTGATCCTCAGGTGTACTGGCCATGCGTTCCCCCCTTCGCGAACCGGTACCGGCAGCGCCGGCCGTATCGTCGCTCGCCCGGGATCATAGCAAAGCAGGCGCGGGGCCGGAGGCAATCGATGGCCAGACGGGTACGCACGTCCCAAAAACCCACCAGTTGAACATCGTGGATTTCCGGTCCCTACGCCAGTGCCGAACATCGAGCGCCTGCGCCTGAGCTGCCATCACCGTAGCCACCGGCGGATACTTCCGGTCGCTGAGACAAATGGGAGTGGCTACAATGGTCAACCCCGCTTCTCGCAAACAATTGGAGAGCACCATGCCGAACCTGCCGTCAGACGGTGTAAAGAAGGTCAACACCGTGGACGCCAAAGCGCGGATTCTTGAGGAGGTCGTAGCGCTGCTGCACGAAGGTTCGAGTGTCAAGGCTGAGCGAAATGCCAAGGTTCCAGCACGCGGAGCACGGGCCGCGTATCGAGAGATCGATGTCCTCCTTACCGGTGACCTGTCAGGCTATTCCATGCGGATGGCTATTGAATGCAAGAACTATGGGAAACCGATCGACGTTGAACCCATCGAGTCGTTCATCTCAAAGCTCACCGACATTGGCATCCCTCCCCAGCTCGGAATCTACATTTCAGTTCACGGCTACACCACTGGCGCATCCAGGAGAGCGGAGAAGGAAGGCCTCCGTCTGCTAACCCTTATTGGGCTGACAGCTGATCGACTGGCCACCGAAGTCCGAGAGGCCGTGCAGTCTGTCGTTTATCTCATGCTCGACGTAGTCAGGATAGAAATAGAAAGCGACGTGGAGGATGACAATATCGCGTGGCGTCTTCTGTGGTTGCAAGATGCATCGGGTCGGTTCTGCGGTGGTCTTCTCGATCTGATTTGGGCCAAGTGGCGCGATGGACGGATACCCACTGCCTTGGGAGACCATGAGGTGAGACTGCGTTTGCCGCGAGGTTGGTACTGGCCAGAGGGAGGACAAGTGGTCCCAACCAAGGCGAAGGCCACGGTTCGTGTCGCAGCGGTCGTTCTTCGCATTCCAGGTCAAGCGGAGCGTGTCGCGCTCATCGATGCGTCAACTGGATCGGTCGACCGCATTCGCGTTCAAGGATCGTTTGACATTGAGGGTCACACCTATCCGGTCGTGACGGTACACAGTGAGGACCAGCTTCAAGAAGCTCTCGCTCACTCGGGACCGCTGCGCCTGACGACGGGGAGAATCCCGCTCCCCCGCATCAGATTTCACATGTTCTGGCCGCCAAGCGATGCCTCAATGCGTCTAATGCAACGACGACTCCAACAGTTGGTTCGTCAGGGGGCTCGTCAAAGTCAGATTGATCTGTCTCCCCTTCGGACCATGTCGTTTGCCGAAATCGAGGGCACCGATCTCCGCGCCATGTGGGACCCGATCATGCGGTCCCATCCCGCGGCTACGGATTCCGAATGGCCGTTCAACGGTCAGCATCGTCGCCAAACCGGCGCCGTGGTCGACCATTTCGCGGGATAGCGCCACGGTTAGCCAAACCATTGACCTTCCACTCACTGGAAGTAAGCTGGGTTCGGATGGATAGACCCGTGTCAGTTGCCGTGCCTCTCATAGCCCTGTAAGGGACGGTGGCCACGGAAAGGGCCACGTTAGTAGGAGATCACCGCACTAATGCCCTACCACAGGTCGACAGATGAGCGATAACGATTGCTAGAGTGGGGTGGGGCCGACCGCAGGGCCTCGGTGACGATCCCTCATCGGAAAGATCGCCATCAACCCATGGGAGACCCAGGATCGGATCAGGGCCGATCCTTCTGGCGACCCCGCAGCCGACTCGCCGCAGGAACCCCAGAGACCGGTCCCTTCCGTCTCCGCGGCGCCACTCAGCGAGCGCAGCCAGCCATCGAAACGGGTGTCGGGGGCGACGACGGCCACCGTGGCCGCGCCCTGCTCGACCAGACGGGCACTGACGAGGGTGAGGGTGCCATTCTGGTTGACCCAGACATCGCGCAACCAGCGGTCCTTCTTGTCACTGCTGCTCCGCTCCCGCTCGATCCAGACGGTTTGCCCGTCGACCAGGGCAGCGTTCGCCGCGGTCGCCTCGGCAGCCCAGCATTCGTCACCCGCGGGCGCCTTGATGCCGAGATAGCGCACCTCGGTCTGCGCGCCGTCGATCTCCACCGCGATCGTCTGCCCGTCGATCACCCGCACAACCGCGCCCCGGAGCAAGCCGGGCTCGACCGGAGGATCGCCCAGCGCCCCAACCCCGATCGAGACATCGATCGCCTCGTCAAGCGCGATCGTTGTCTCACCGGTCGCCAGCAGCACGCTCGTCGTGCCAGCGGGGGCAAGAAAGACCAGGGCGAGGCGCTGGCCATCCCCGGGCGCGACGGCGACACTGTCCCCGGCGCCGTAGGCCGGGTCGAGACCGATCGCGCTGGCGATGAACCCCGTCCCGGAGTCAAGCGGGATCGTGCGGCCGCCCGGCTCGGCGACGAGGCTCAGATCGTCCATCCGTAGCGTCGCCGCCGCATCCGTCCAGTTGCGAACGTGGACAACAAGCGCCACCCATTCACCGTCCCCTGGTGGTAAGGCGAAATCCGGGAGCTGCACGCCGCGCTCGACGACCTCGAGGGTGAAGCGGAACGGTCCATCGACGACCGCCTGATCCGGGATCTCGTTCCTGGCAAGACTCGGCTTCTGGGCCGGAACCGTCGCCGCCGGGGTCGGCGTGCCGGTCGGGGATGGCAGGGCCGTCTCCGTGGGCAGGGCCGTCTCCGTAGGCGCCGGCGATGTTCCAGTGGGCGAGGGCGCGGCGCGCTCCGTCGGCAGCGGCTCGGACGCTGGCTGTGTGGCCGGAATCGTCGAGGCCGTCGGTTCCACGACCGGCACGGACGTCACGGTCACTGGCGGTTCGACCACGACCACGGCGGTCGGCTCGGCGGTCGCCGTAGAGGTTGGTAGAGGGGTCACGGGTACGGTTGGCTCCGCCGTCGGTGCAACCGTTGGCTCTGCCGTCGGTGCGACCGTTGGCTCCGCCGTCGGTGCGACCGTTGGCTCCGCCGTCGGTGCGACCGTTGGCTCCGCCGTCGGTGCAACCGTTGGCTCCGCCGTCGGTGCAACCGTTGGCTCCGCCGTCGGTGCAACCGTTAGCGCAACGGTTGGTTCCGACGTCAACTCGACAATCTCGGCCGGCGTTGGTTCCGCCGTGGGTTCGATCGTCGGCGCAGCGGCGGCTTCCTCAGTCGGTTCGGTCGTTGGCATCAGGGTTGGTTCGGCCGTGGGAACGATTGTCGGGGCCACGGTGGGTTCGGCGGCGAGCGTCACCGTCGGTGCGACGGTCGGTTCGACCGTGGGAGCAATGGTCGGTTCAACGGTGGGGACGGCGGTCGGAGGGACAGTCGGAAGGCTCGTCGACGCGACGGTCGCTTCTTCAGGCGCCGGCTCAGTGGCCACATTGGGTGGCAGAGCGGCACTCGTCGGAACCCCGGGAGGAGCCGCCTCGGGTGTCGGTGTTGGGGTGATCGTCGGCATCACCGTAGCGGTCGGCGACTCAACCGTGGCAGTCGGCTGGGCCTCAACGACCGCTGGCTGGCTCGATGCGGTCGGATCGTCATCGCCACCGCCGACGCCGAGCGCGACCGCTGTCATCTCCGCCGGTGAGAGAGTGGGCGAGGGCGTGGGCGACTCCCCGGTGGAGACGACTCCACCCGAATCGGGTACCGGGGTCCGCGTTGACCGCACAAGGGCAGCCTGGGCGACGGTCGTCGCGCCGGGAGTCTCCGTGCCATCGGGAGCGCCGCCACCAGTCAGCCGATCGACCTGGTCGAGTGGGCGTGACGGTACGCCCGCGGCACCGGCATAGGCAGCCACGGCGAGCAGCAGGATCAGCCCGCCAAGGCGAAGTCCCCACCCCCGCCGGCGACGTGTCGAGCGATCGACCATCCCGCGAACAGGGCGCAGGTTCCAGTCGTAATCTCGGGTTGTGGCAAAGGGTGCGGGCACGCGCACGACATCATCTGAGGGAGGGTCGTCGTCAACGGCCATAGACTCCGGCACGGTCATCGACGGCGATGGCGCGGCGAGGTGGGTGGCAGGACCGGCCGCGGCCGGCGGCACTCGCCGCGTGGCCACCGGCGCTGTCGCTGGCTGACCGACATCGGTCCAGAGCGCCTGGCGTGGCAGATCCCCGGCGCGAGCCGGGCGCCCCGACGCCGTCTGAGCGAGGGACTGGGGAAGTCGGGGGTGAGGCTGGGGCTCGGGCGGCGCGCTCGCGGGCCTCCAGGCGCTGCCGCCAGCGAGCAGCCCCAGAAGCTGGGTCGTGGCCTGGGCGCCATCCCGCACCTGCAGATCGATCGTATCGGTCGCTGTCCCGGAGCCGTCTGGCGCGATCGAGAGCCGGATCGTGGTAGCGTCTCGAAGCTCCGGTGCGGGCCGCAGCCACCCGCGCGCGACTTCGAGGGCGACGGCCCCACCGCGGGCCAGGGCGAGACGCTGGTGGGTCAGGATCAGCCGGGCGGCCAATCCGACATCGGCGCCGAGGACCAGCACCTGCCCTTCCCAGACCACCCCATCCGCCTGGAGCGCCCGCCACGGCGCGCCCCGTGGCCGGTTCACCACGGGCTGCGCCGGATCCTCGTGGCCACGCTGATGCCCCATTAATCGACCCTCCCGTCGCTGCTCGCGGGTCCGGGCATGTCGAGAGACGCGCGAGGGGCCGTCGAGGACCAGGGAGAGAGATGCGGCGGGCGAGCCATGGGAACTCCTCGGCGGGGCACGGGCGGGGACCTGAACGCACACTGTGTACGTACAGTCTATCATACCGCGCCCGGGCTGGCTCATGGGTCTGCTGCACAGGGGTGTATTCGGCGTCACGGGGTCCGCGGGACGAGGGCGTCGCATGTCACGGCGGACCGGCTCCGGGTCGGTCGGAACGACGAGAGAGGATGACCCCCGACGACGCATCTGCCAGCCATGCCGGGGCAGCGGGGGTGATGCACCCTGCCGCGACCAGGCAGCCACGCCGCGTCGCGAAACCCCGTCCCCTGACCAGCAGGGGATGTCTGCCATGCCATCTCGCGCACCGTGCCAGAGGCGGATCGCCGGTGACGTTCGCGGCATGGACCCGTCCGACGGACCACTTCGACCCCGATCGAGACGATCTGGGCGAAGGAGCGGTGTCCAGAGGTGATCTACCCGCCAGCGGGAGCCGGTGGGAGAGATGCCGCCAGCAGCGCCAGATGAAGGGGGAGCCAGGTGGTGGGGTCGGCGGGATCCTGGCCGGTGGCGGCGGCGATCTGCTTGAGACGGTAGGCCAGGGTGTTCCGGTGAATCTCAAGCCGCGCCGCCGCTTCGACATGCGAGCCGCCAGTCTCCAGATAGGCGAGCAGCGTCTGGCGTAACGTCCCGCGTTTGTCGCGCTGGGGGAGATCACCCAGCGCCTCCTCAGCGAAGGTCGCCAGCTCGGGCGAGCCCCACGACGCGTAGAGGAGCCGGAAGGCGCCGAGATCGGTCACCGCGTCGAAGCGCGCGACCGGGCCGCGGACGCGCCCGTCGGCAAGGAGCGCGGCCACGTATCGCGCCTGGCGCGCGGCGACCGGTAGCGCCAGCGCGCCATGAGCTGGCGCGGAGAGCGCGACCCAGGTCGTCCCGCTCCGGGCGGGCGATCGCTCGCCACCACCGCGCGAGGAGACCGACCGGGATTCGACGACCGCCGCCAGCACGCCGTCGATGACGCCCGCATCGTGGACGGAACCGAGGGGCGAGAGGAGCCGCTGGACACCGGTCGACCCGAGGGCAGGAGTCGCCAGCGCGACCCGGAAGATCGCATCGGGAGGCAAGCCGATCGCCGTCACCTGCGCGGGGGGCGACGAGACACCGGTGCCGGTCAGAAAGGTGGCCAGGGCGGCCGCCCTGGCCGGTCCACGAGGCCGCTCGCGGGCAGCCCGGGCGAGCGACGCCTCGACGGCGACCGCGACCCGCTCGCCAGCGAGGCGCGCCAGGGCTCGCCGGTCCCGCGCGACTGGCCCAAGTGCCAGGGTCTCCCCACCAACCAGATCGATCGTCACCCGTTCATCGGCCGCACCGCCAGCGCCCGGCCCCGATGCCGCCAGAGGTAAGCCGCGGGCATCGAAGACGGCGACCGGAATGCCCAGTGCGTCGGCGGTCGCGGCCAGGACCGGCTCCAATCCGGCCCCGGTGGTCGTCAGTCCCGCCAGGATGCGTCCGAGGTCGGTACCGGCGCGGTACAGCTCGCCCCGGCGCTGGGTGAGGAGGCGGTTGAGCTCGCCTTCCAGATCCGGGGTCATCGGCCCGACCGGCAGCGTCAGCACCGGCAGCGGCGACCGCCCTGGCGGGACCACCTCCGCTTCGAGCAGCACCGCGGCCACCCCATGCCCGACCAGCTCCCGCAGCAGTGGAGCAACAGTGACGCCGCTCTCCGCGAGGATCCGGTGGGGCAGCAAGACCAGCTCCCCCCCGCGCAGCGGGGGAAGCATCGGCGCGGTGGCGCGCGCCGCGACGGCCCAGGTCAGCTCGCGGTCGAGCATCGACGCGGCCGTCGTGCGGTCGACCGTTGACCCGGGCGTCGCGACCCGTGATACCGCCCGTAGTCGCGGCTCCCACGCGAGGAGGTCCGCGAGGGTAATCTCCGCCATGCCCATTGCCTTTCGAGGCTTGGCGACACCCGGAGAGCATCTGATCTCCGCGCGTCGCGGCCGGGATCGCCACATCGCCTTCGGCCCACGGCTCGGCGCCGGCAACGGTGCTCGCGGCGACCGGACAACCCTGGCCGGTCTTGATGTCGGAGGTGGCGTGAGCATCCTATAGTACGGGATAGCCGGTCGGCGTGCGCGACAGCCAGGTCCGGGTCAGCGCATGTCGCCCATGCGCGCAACGACCCGCGCCGCGAGCCGGAGACAGGACCCGCGATGAGCGAGGGGCGAACGATGGGCCAGCGGCTCGGACCGGGCGTTGTGCTCGCGGTGGCGAGCCTGGCTGGTCTCGGCGCGTTCTTCTATCCCTTCCTGCTGCCCGTGGTCGCCCCCGCCACGCAGGACCGCGCCCGGGCGGGCGAGGCACCATTCGTGCTGGCCGCGATCACGGTGGCGTGCCTGGCGGCCATCGCGGTCGAGCTCAGCTCACCCACGGCCGGGACATCGGCGTCCAAGACCGTGGCACTGCTCGGAGTGCTGGTCGCCACCGATGCGACGCTGCGCCTGGCGCCAAGCGTGCTCGGAGCGTCGCCGATCTTTCTCTTGATCCTGCTGGTGGGCCATGTCTTCGGGCCGTCATTCGGCTTCCAGATGGGGGCGCTGACGCTGCTGCTCTCGGCCTTCCTGACGGGAGGGATCGGCCCCTGGCTGCCGTACCAGATGCTTGGCGCGGGCTGGGTTGGGCTGACCGCCGGATTGCTGCCACGGCCGCGACGGCCGCGCTCGCGGCTCCTGTTGCTGGCGCTCTTCGGCGCGGCGTGGGGGTTTCTGTACGGCGCGCTGCTCAACCTCTGGTCCTGGCCGTTCAGCGCCCCAGGGCTCGCGACCGACGCCGGGCTCTACTGGAGCCCCGATCTTTCGGGAAGGGAAACGCTGGCGCGGTACGCCCATTTCTATCTGGTGACATCGCTCGGCTACGATCTCTTTCGGGCGGCGGGGAATCTGGTGCTGGTGCTCGTTCTCGGCGGTCCGCTGCTGCGCGTGCTCGATCGGTTCCATGCCCGTGTCGCCTGGACCCCGTGGCACGAAGTGGCGCCGGGCTCACACCCCTGAATCGTCCCTCGTGCTGGCTGCCCCAGGCACCCGCCATCATCTGCCGCGGGTCTCGCAGACCCCATGCAACCCGTCGCTATCCCGCGTCGTCACGACGCGCCCGCGGAGGCGCGGCGCCCGACCGCGCCCGGATTGCGAGCGGCCCCGCGTCGCCTGGTCCCGAGGAGAGGCAGGGCCATGGCCGACCACCTTGCGGGCCATCGCGGCAGCGCCGGCCGGTCTCCTCGACCACATGCCGATCGCACCATGCGGGCGACGGTCGCTCGTTTCCGGCCGTCATGCCCCCCAGATGGATGCGGTCTGCCCGTTGACAGCGGGTATCGCGGCGCTACACTACCGCGATTCTCCGGCGGACGGCCAGGCATCCGGTCATCCATTGTCGCCAGGGTCAACGCCGGAGCTGACCGCACAACGACGTGCGGTCTCCTGAACGGGCATGGGAGGGTGCAATGACGACCGCAACCCGGGCCCCAAACCAGCATCGTGCCGATGAGGTCGATCCCCTGGGTGACCCGGCGCCGGTCACCTCAAGCGATCGCGGCGGCCGCTGGCTCTCGATCAATGCCGCCTGTACCGTGCTCGGAGTCGACCAGTCGACCCTGCGCCGCTGGAGCGACGCCGGCAAGGTGCCGGTCTTTCGGACGCCAGGTGGACATCGTCGTTATGCCGAGGCAGACCTGCACGCCCTTGTCGGCGACGGCCCCCGCCGGCAGGAGCGGCCAAGGGTCACACGCCAGGCGCTGACCGATCGCTCCCTCTCCGCCTATGAAGAGGAGTACCTGCGCGTCGCGCGTGATCGACGGTGGTTCCAGGCGTATACGCCCGCGACCCAGGAGGAGCATCGCCGGCTTGGACGCCGGCTGGTCGACCTGGCGGTCCGCTACGCGGCGGTAGCGCCCGCCGCCAGCGACCGGGCATCGCTACTGGGGGAAGGTCGTCAGATCGGCGAGCACTACGGACGCTCCGGCTCCGCTGCCGGTTTGGGCATCACCGAGACGGTCGAGGCGTTCCTCTACTTTCGCTTTCCCGTCGTACGCTCGGTGATGAGCTTGATCGAGGACGAGGAGCTGGCGGCCCGGCGCGCGGCCCGCCTCTTCGTCGAGATCGGTCACTTCGTCGATCAGGTGCTGGTCTCGACCGTGCGCGCGCACGAGGCGACCACCGCGTCAGGCACTCCTCCAGAGATAGCGAGACCCGGGTCAGCCGAGACGGCGGAACGTCACGGGTAGGGTCGCCGGTCCGAGGCGTTCACGGAACCATGCCTCGGGCAGCCGGGATCGATCACTGGCTCGCTCGATCATCCGCCAGGGTTTCACAGCTCCCTCACGCCCCCAAACGCTGTCGCCTCTGGCCACTTCCCGGCCGACGATGCCCGGTGATCGGGACGATCGTCCGCTCGCGTTCCTGTTCTCCAATTGACACCCTGACCGATCTCCGGTTGGCGGTCGCGGCTCGGTCCACGCCCTATCGTGAGGGCATGGCACTGATGACCATCTTCCCCGATCGCCAGGAGGTCGCAATGAACGCCGAGCTGATCACCCAGGCCGAGGATCTTCGTCACGTCGCGCAACGACTCGTCCGCGCCGGACTCATCATCGATCGTACCGTGCTCTCCCCGTCGCACCGCCGCGCCGCCTTCGCCCTTCAATGCCGGGAAGCCTCCGGCACCCCGGAGCCCGAGCGGAAGCGTCCGCTGATCGGCTTTCCGTATCCCAACGCGCGATAGGCCGTGCCGGCCAGGGTGCAGCAATGCCGCTGGTCGGCTTCCGGCGATGAACGGCGAGCGGGCGGACCGCGACCGAGCCTGCGGGACCGATGGTCGCGAATTCCGCACCAACCATCGCCGACGCATCTCCGCACCTGAGCCATTGGGCATCGTCCAGATGGCACCGATCTCGGCCGTCGACCCTCCCAAGCCAGGTCCGTCAATAACGCCAGGGCCGCGGGCGCTCTTGTCAGCCGACGTTGATCTAACCGGATGTCGACGAGTGATCACACCCTGAGCGTTCCTCCCCGCCGAATCGCGGTTCCTCTCCGCCGAATCGCGGTTCCTCTCCGCCGAATCGCGATTCCTCCCCGCCGAATCGCGATTCCTCCCCGCCGAATCGCGATTCCTCCCCTCCAACCCGCGCTTCCTCTCGACATGTTCGCGGTGAGTGGCGAGGCCATCACTCCCGGTGCTCATCAGGCGATCGCTGGATGTCCTGGAGGCCTACAGCTCCCGTCCGGCACCCCGGTCGCTCTCCTCCATCGTGAAGCCAAACGCCCGCATTTCTGCCATGCAGCCAGTCGATGGTCGCCTGCGCTGCTGGAACGCCGGTCGGGGCAGGAGCATCACCCACACTGTCGCTGTAAGATTGACGTAACCAATGACAGCGGGCTGGCAAGCTCCGCCTGCTTTGCTGGTGGTGACGCGGGCGCGACAGGACGCTCGGGCTCGCCCTCGCGGCATCGCGCAGATCTGGCGCGGTGTTTCTCAGGCTCATCCTCACCCGGCGCATTGTTGCCGCCGGGATGAAAAGGACCTTCATCATGACCGATTCCACGACCAGGCCGATCGCGTCCGCCCCCGTGCGCCCGCTTCGTCCGACGAGAACGCCCATCGACACCGGGGCCGCCGCCGGGGCGCTCGCCGCGCTGGTGATGCTGGCCGTGCAGCTGGTCTGGCGGGTGGAGTGGTCGAAGGCGGGTGTTCCCGCGTTTCCGGAGATCATCGTCGCCGCCGTTTCCCGGCTGACGCCGCTCTCGCTCTTCGGCGCCGCCACCGAGAACTATGGCAGCCTGGCGAAGCAGACGCTCTTCGTCGCGGTCCTCCTCGGCATCATCGCCGCGGGCTATCAAGCGGGACTCTCGGCGACCGGTCTGGCGCGCCGGTTCGGGTCGGGCATCGGCGCCCGGCTGCTCGCTGGTGTCGCGGTGGCCGCCGCCCTGTTCCTGGTCGTCTTCCTCTTTGTGACACCCGTCGCTCATCTCGGCATCTTCGCCATCGATAGCGCGTCAACCGGCGCAATCCTGCTCCAGAACATCGTCAGCTTTGCCGTCTTCGGACTCACCTGGGCGCTGCTTGCCACCCCCGCGTCGACGGCGCCAGCGACGGAGCGGGCGACGAGCGCCGATTCCACGCGCCGCGCCTTGCTGCGGCAGGGGATCGGACTCGCCAGTCTCGCGGCGGTTGGCGGTTTCACCTGGCGGCTGATCCGCCCCCAGTCGAGTGTCGACCCGGCGACCAGCCAGCAAGCGGCCGCCGAGATCGCCGCGCGCGCCCGGGCTTCGCAGTCGGTCGCCGCACCGGCCCCGACATCAGCCGCTCTGCCGAAGCTGAACCAGGCAGAGGCACCAGCCGCGGAGACGGCGCAACCGGCCGCGGCGACGACCGAGCTGTTCGCACGACTCAACACCGATGGGCACCTGACACCGGTGCTGACCGCGACATCCGATTTCTATCATGTGTCGAAGAACATCTCCGATCCCCGGGTTGGCTCGAATGGCTGGACCTTGAAGCTGACCGGGTTGGTCGAGCGCCCGTTAACGCTGACCTATGAGGACCTCGTGCGCCGGGCGACGGTCAAGAAGATCACCACCCTCTGCTGCATCTCGAATGAGCTCAACGGCGATCTGATCGGCACCGCGGAGTGGACCGGTGTGCCGCTGCAGTCGCTCCTCACGGAAGTGGGCGTGCGCCCCGGGGCGATCGACCTCAAGTTCCGGTGTGCCGACGACTACGAGGATTCCATCCCGGTGGCCAGGGGGATGGACCCCGACACCCTGGTCGTCATCGCGATGAACGGCGCGCCACTGCCAGAAGATCATGGTGCCCCGGCCCGCCTGATCGTGCCCGGCATCTATGGCATGAAGAACGTCAAGTGGGTCGAGGAGATCGAGGCGGTCGACGAGGATTTCCAGGGCTACTGGCAAACCCGCGGCTGGAACGACGCCGCGCCAAACCAGATCTGGGCGCGCATCGATCTCCCCGGGGATGGCGACACGGTTCTTGCCGGTCGGGCCGTGGCCGCTGGCGTGGCCTCCGCCGGCGACCGGGGGATCAAGCGGGTCGAGGTGAGCCTCGACGACGGCGACACCTGGGCCGACGCGACGCTGGAGCCGGGGATCAACCCGCCCTTCACCTGGATCCGCTGGGCATTCCCCTTCGAGGCGACCGCGGGTAAGCACAAGATGCAGGTCCGCGCGACCGACGGCGAGGGCACGGTGGCCAGCGAGGATCGCCAGCCGCCGCTTCCCGACGGCGCCACCGGCTGGTCGACCCGAACGGTCAAAGTCACCGGCTGAGGATGCTCGGGTCAGGGACAAGCCGGAGACGACGGCGTCACGTCGATCCCTCTCCCTGCACCGGACACGGACCGAGATGGCGCTCAGGAGGGCGTGATGCCTGGAGCCGGGGTGCGCGGTTCGCAACTCGCGACCGCGGGATCGCTCACCTGGCGACATCTCCCCCTGATGCCGGTTCCTCGGCCGCGCCCCCGACCGGCAGCCAGAAGTGCATCACGGTCCCGGTCCCGGGACCGGCGCTTTCGGCCCAGATGCGCCCGCCATGCCGCTCGGCGATGCGGCGGCAGATGTACAGACCGAGACCGAGTCCTGGCAGCTGGCCGCGGACCGCGTTGGTCGCGCGGTTGAACGGCTCGAAGATCTCCTCGGTCTCACCCGGCGGCAGACCGATACCACGATCGGCGACCGACACGAGGACACCTGCTTTCTCAGGAGCCACCGTCACGGCGATCGGTCCGCCGTCCGGCGAGTATTTGGCGGCATTCTCCAGGAGATTGGTCAGCACCTGATCGATCCGATCGGGGTCGGCCTAAACAAGACCGATCGTCTCCTGAATATCGACGCTGACCGGGTGGGATACGCGATGCCTGGCACCCGCGACGTTCCCGTCGGTCATCCGGTGGCGAAGCTGGTCGACGGCCGCTCTGACGCACTCCGCCAGGTCGATGGGTCGGGGGCGCAGGGGGAGCTGACCGAGCCGGATCCGGGAGACATCGAGGAGATCGCTGGTCAGCAGCGTCAGCCGGTCGGTCGCGTCGTCGATCGTCCGCAGAAATGACCGGTGTCGCTCGGTGATACCGCCGTCACGGCCGACGGCGCGGAGGAGCATCTGCGCGTACCCCTTGATGCTGGTCACGGGGGTGCGGAGCTCGTGCGAGGCGATGGAGAGAAACTCATCGCGCGCCCGGATCGCCGCCTGCGCCTCACTAAGGAGACAGGCGTGCTCGATCGCGATCGCGCAGCGGCGGGCGAGGTCCTCGGCCAGCGCAAGGTCGTCGGCACCGAAGGCGCGATCCCGTTCGGCAGCAACGAAGGAGATAGCGCCGAGGGTGCGCTCTCGCAGCAGGAGTGGCACGGTCATGACCGAGTGCATGCCGAGGGTACGCAGGACCGCTAGATGCTCTTCATCCCGTGCCGACGTCACCAGCAGCTCGTCCGAGATCTCCGGGTAGATCTCGGAGATGCCGGTCCGCACGACCCGTGGTACACCGCTGCCGGCGTCGGGATCGGTTGGGTAGCGTTCGGACAGCTCCTTCGCCCAGGCCGACTTTGCCGGGTCCGCGTGGATGACGATCAGCTGCTCGATGGCGCCATCCTCGGCGACGACATGGATGGCACACCAATCGGCCCCTCGCGGTACCGCGAGGGTCGCCACGCTCGTCAGCGTTTCCTCGTAGTTCAACGATGCGCTCAACACGGTGCTCGCTTCGGCGAGAAAGGCCAGGCGCACGCTCGCTGTCTCGGCGCGGTCACGAGCGGCGCGCTCGGCGTCATAGAGCCGGGCACGCTCCAGCGCCTGGGCGCACTGGCGAGAGAGCGCGAGCATGAAGGCGACATCGTCCGCGTCGAACGGCTGCGACTCGGCAAAGCTCAGACCAAGAGCACCGATGGCACGACCATCCGCCAGTAACGGGATCGTGGCAACGGCTTGATAGCCGGTGGAATTCGGAGCCGCGGCAAGTTGCGGGTAGCGGTCGCCCAGCTCCTGAGCCGATCGGAGTAAGACCGACTCGCCCGACCGCACGGCATCGGCGAACGGAACCCGGGTATCCGCCGGGATTCGTCGCCATGGCTCGACCATCTCGGGCGGATATCCCACCGCGCGCACAATTGAGAAGGCCGTGCCATCGTCGACCAGCAGCACGATCAATCCCGCCTGAGCGTCGAGAGCGGCCAGACCGCGGTCGGCGACAACCTCCGCGACGCGGTCGGCCGTCAGCGCGCCCGCCAGGTCGGCGGTGACGTCCTGAAGCCGGACGATCCGGGAGGACGCCCGTTCGGCGGCCGCTCGCGCGATCTGCTCGGCCTCATAGAGCCGGGCGTTATCGAGCGCCACGGCCGCACGCCGGCCAAGCTCCTCCACCAGCGACACCTTGGCGGAATCGATGAGGCGACCGGGGGCGCCTCGGGCAACGGTCAGGACCCCAAGCATCCGGCCTCGCGCGACCAGCGGGACCGAACATGAAGAGTGCAACCCGAGTCGACGCATCATCGTCAGATGGCTCGATGCCGCCGTGAGCTCGGCATCATCGGCCGGCGGCCCGAGCAGCTCGGTCTGGCCGGTTCGCGCCACATGCAACGGTCCGACCGCTGGATCGGTGCCGCGGGCGAGGAGTGGATCGATCTCGCGGACCAGCGTCTCCAACACTGGATCGCGATGCGTGACGGAGATTCGCTGCAGCACGCCGCTCCCGTCGACGAGGTCGATGATGCTGAGTTCGCCGAGATGGGGCACCGTGAGGTGCGCCAGGGCAGCGAGGGTCGCCTCATCGTCGAGGGATTCCGCCAGCAGCGTGCTGGCATCGGCGAGAAAGCGCTCCCCCGCTTCGAGTCGGCGGCGGTCGGTCACGTCATCGACGGCCGCAACACCGGCGACGATGCGACCGCGTTCGTCGCGGATCGGTGCGGCATTGACCCGGATGGTTCTGGGAGCGCCGCCGTCCCCCGCCCGCGGGATGACGAGCTCCTCACCGTGCACGACCTTGCCAGCCCTGATCGCGCGGGCGAGTGGCGAGGTGCCAGGCCCGGTGGTGACATCACCGGAGCCGACCACGTTCCCCGTCTCCCCGACGCCGGCGACCGCGTCGATCGAGGTCTGTCCCAGCGCGTCGATCCAATTATTCGTCGAGAGGATGCGAGCGGAGGGCGCCTCGGCGATGATCACGCCGACCGGGAGCTGCTCAAGGACCGCGGCCAGGCGCGCACGTTCGGCGGCCAGCTGCTCCACCAGCTCGGCCCGTTCGGCCACCCCCTGCTCGCGAGCGGACACATAGATCGCCAGCGAGAGACGGGCCGAGCGATCATCAAAGAGCACGGCGTGGGTGATGATCTCGGCGAGAAAGATCGACCCATCCCGCCGGCGGTGGGGCCAGACGCCGGCATGGTCGATGGCGTCCCAATCGGTGGCGACCCGCGCCGCCTTCGTGCGGATGGCGTCGGCGTCTTCGGGTGGCCGAATATCGATCAGACTGAGCGCCAGAAACGCGTCCCGGTCATAGTCATAGTGCTGCAGCGCGGCGTCGTTGACCGCCAGAAAGCCGAGGGTCCCGGCGTCGAATACCCACATGGGGTAGGGGTTGCTCTCGAACAGGAGCCGGTATCGGGCTTCCGAGTGGCGGAGATCGTCCTCCGCGCGTCGCTGGTCGGTGATATCGCGGAAGATGTTGACCGCGAAGAGCACGGCGCCGACATTGTCGAGAACCGGCGTCGCCCGGATCAGCGCCCATCGATCCTCCTCCGATCCGATCCGCTGATACCGAACGGCGAGCTCTGGGGGGTGTTCTCCTCGAAGCGCGCGCCGACCGGGTAGCCGATCGAGCGGCAAGGGTTGTCCGGCGGCGTCGAACATGGCAAACCGCTGCAGGATCTCCTCGGTCGAGGCATCGATGAGTCGTTGCGCCGAAGAGAAGCCGATGATCTCGGCCGCGGCATCGTTGGCAAAGAGGAGCGACCCGGTCGAACCCTGAATGGTGATGCCGTCAACCACGCCGCCAAAGACGGCCTGGAGGTACGCGCGGGCGTGCCGGTGGTTCTCCTCGGCGCCGCGACGCTCGGTCACGTCGATGGTGACACCGCTCACGCCCCGCGCCCTGCCATCAGGGTCAAGGAGAACTCGCGAGAACTGATCGAGCCACCGCACCGTGCCGTCGGGCCGGACCACGCGATACGCCAGGTGTCCCTCGGTCAGGCGATCGAGACCCTCCGCGATCGCCGCCAGCACCCGCTCCCGGTCATCAGGATGGATCGGGGCCGTACACGCGTCGTAGGTGCCGGGGAACGACCCAGCGGCGAGTCCGTAGATCCGCTCCTGCGCGGTCGACCAGCGGACAGCGCCGCTGCCGACATCCCATGTCCAGGTGCCAATGCCGGCCGCGTCCAGGGTGAGACGCGTCTGCGCCGCGGCATCACGGGTGATCTTCGGATCCTCCGCTGCGCCAGGCTCGTCATCTCGATTGACGCGCGGAATGACGCGCTCCATCGCCTGTACCTTGCCGGTCACCCGCTGGCTGGCCCTGACACCCGCGGCACCATAGCGCGCGTTGCACCAGCAGACCCGGCTTCCGGCCCACCTCGGGACGATGCGGGCGAGGGTGCCCCGCGCGCTATGGCGCCGGGGTGGCGGCAACCGGGGTAGCTGGCGGAAGGATCGCGGTGGTGAAGGCCGCCGCCACGTCCAGATCCGTCGGGATCAAGCCCTGGTCGATCATCCAGGCGGCGTAGGCACTCCATCGCGCGGGATCCTGCGTGCCGATAGGCACGTCCCCGGCGGTCCAGGCAGGGGTGAGCAGGGCGAGTCCTTCTGTCTCGACGGCGCGGTCAAGATCGGGGCTGGCCGCGGCGAGGGCATCGACGGCGGCGCCCGGATCGGCGATCGCGTCGGCGTAGCCGCGCTGCATGGCGCGGGTGAAGGCGCGAATGGTCTCGGGATCCTTGCTCAGGGTCTGCTCGCCGGCAACAAGCACCAGCTCGTAATAGGAGGGAACGCCCCACTGCTCCACCCGCAGCAGATCGACCGGGTGGCCTTCCCGGGCGGCGACGATCGTCTCATGGGTCCAGTAGGCGCCCATCACGGCATCGACTTGACCGGAGACGACCGCCGGGACGAGCGAAAAGCCAACATCGACCAGCTTGACATCGTCACGCGTCGCGCCGTCAGCTTCCAGCATCGTCGCCAGAAACGCCTCCTGGCTTGGGATCCCGGGATAACCGACCGTCTTCCCGACGAGGTCGCGCGGGCGGGTGATCCCGGCGGAGGTCAGCGACATCACGCCCAGCAACGGTTGCTGGACGAGCGCCGCAACCGAGACGACGGGGACCGCCTGGGCCCGCGCCAGCAAGAGATCGGTTTGATAGGAGATGCCGAGTGTGTCCTTGCCGCTACCCACCGTCTGCAGCACGACCGTCGGATCGGCCGGGGTGTAGAGCTCGACGTCGAGCCCTTCGGCGGCGAAGTAGCCTCGCTCCCTGGCGAGAAAGAGCCCGGCGTGATTCGCGTTGGGATACCAGTCAAGCGCGACGGTGACCTTTTTGAGCTCCTGAGCGCGGACCTGAGCCGCCGCGGCGAGACCGCCGGCGGTGGCGAGGAGGAGGAGCAGCGTCAGCAGCGCAAGCGCGCGCCACGAGCGACGAGGGGTGACGAGGAGCGATCGGGTCACGAGAACCTCCCACGGCGCCGCCCAGGGGGCGGCAATTGGAGCGCGGCCGGAGCGGCCAGCGGAACCCCAGGGAGGACGGTAGAGAGGGGAACAATGCGCGATCGTCCATCATCCCTGCGCGGGCATTATCCCGATCAGGTTCGACGGTCGGTGACGGCTCCTGGTCAGTTGACCAGGTCGGCCACCCTCTCAGCCCGGCTCCCCGAGCTCCCGTGCGGCGTGCAGCGCTCTTCAGTTTGTCTGCTCGCAGCCTACCGACACCATGATGAGGTGTCAAGCCTCGCACGCAGGCAACCGGCCGACGGGACTGTGCCCTCGCCGATACGGGTATGCTTGCTCGCTCGCGCGGCACATGATCGTGCCACGCCGGGACCATGGGACTCATGAGGAGGATTGTTCATGCGCCGGCTCACGACGCAATGTGCGGCTACGCTCGGAATCATGATCCTGCTACTGGGAGGGCATCACGATCAGGTCGTGGCCCAGGCGGGAACGCCAGTCGCGACGGCGGGGTGCCGCACGGCACCCCGATCGCTTGCGGCGATACAGGCACTGTTCACCTCGGCGTCGCCTCAAGCCACGGGGGGGACGCCTGTCCCGACAGCTGCTGGTGGTGGGTCATCACCAGGAACGCCAGCAGATGCCGAGATGATCGCGGGGGTCACCGCCACGGCGCAGGAATCGATCGCCTGCTTCAACACCGGCCAAGTCCTCTCGTTCCTCGCCCTTTGCAGCGACAGCTTTGTCCGGTCGCAGGTCATGTCGGCTCCGCAGATCGACCAGGCGACCTACGACACCCTGGCAACTCCACAGCCGGTGCCGACCGCGAACCAGATCACGCTCCTCCAGGTCCAGAACATTCAGCTGCTGGCCGACGGCCGCGTCAGCGCGGTGCTGGAGTCGAACGATCCCACATCTAGGGCGCCACAACCTGAGAGGCCCACATTCATTTTCAGCAACGCGACCGGCCGCTGGCTGATCGACCAGGTCATCGAGGACACCACCTCGTCAGCCACGCCCGTCCCGGCAGGCACACCGGCGACCTAGATCGCGCGGCTCCGCCCCCTCGCCCGTCTCCCTCACCTCCATCCGTTCGCCCACCTTCATGACATGATCGGGCGGGAGGGCGCATGGCGTGAAGTGGCATCCGAGCATCCCACTGTTGCCGGGTGGCGGTCTCACCACCAGATCCATGGGCGCGCAACGAGGCGGATTGTATTGGCCCCCCGGTCGCCCTGCGGATTCCCTGGAGCTATGCCCGCGTCGATACCCCTATGCTAGGCTGATAGCCCGGCACGATCGCGTGCCGCGCCAGGCTGATGGCACCGAACAGGAGGGTCCCTCATGCGCCAGCTCACGATCGGGTTCGCGGCCACGCTCAGCGTGATGACCGTCATGCTCGGGAGACAGCCAGGTCAGATTGTGGCGCAGGCGGGAACGCCAGTCGCGACGGCGGAGTGCCGCACGGCACCACGATCGCTTGCGGCGATGCAGGCACTCTTCACGCCGGCGACGCCCGGGGACGCAGGGGGAACAGCTGTCCCGTCAGCCGCTGCCGCTACCGTCGGGGCATCGTCAGGAGTCCCGGCGGACGCCGAGACGGTCGCGGCGGTGACCGCCACGGCTCAGGAGGTGATCGCCTGCTCCAACGCCGGCCTCGTCTTCTCCGCCATTGCCCTCTACAGCGACAACTATCTCCGGGCACGGATGGTATCGCCCTCATGGTTCACCCAGGACGTCTACGACTCACGGGCGACGCCGCACCCGGTGCCGACTGCGGCGCAGGTGATGCTGGTCGAGCTCCGGGAGATCCAGCTTCTCACGGATGGTCGCGTCAGCGTGGTGACCGTGACGATCGACCCCACCTCCGATAGACCGCAACCAGACAGGGTAACCGTCATCTATATCAAGGCAACTGACCGCTGGCAGATCGACGAGATCATCGACCCGACCGACCTGGGCTCCACCCCCGTTCCCGCGGGAACACCAGGGACCTAGATTGTGCGGTTCCCCACCGTCGCCAGGGATCGCCGCGCTCGCGTGCCCACGTGGTCCCCGGTGGGGAGCGGGCCGTTGTACCGGCACGACCGTTGACGGGCCAGACGCGGCGCGGCATGGGCAAAAGGAACGGGGAACCTGGCGAGCCAACGTCACGCCGGCCCGGCGATCTGCCGCTGCCCGCGGGCCGCACCCACCGTGCCTCGCGTTGCCGGTTCATGCGTTCATCCCCCTTCTCGGCGTGCTGCTCCGATCCACCCGGTCATTCCGAGCCGGGTCGAGGAATCTCGCTCCGGCTCCCTTCGCCCGGCCCGCACATCTCCATCTATGGGCTAACCGTCACGGATCGACCGGGTGGGAAGGCGCGTGCCGTGTCACTGGCGACAGCGCGGTCGGTGGTCAGGGCGCGCCGTGCGCCCCGACCGGTTGGTGCACGACGGCGCGTCCAGCGCTGAGACCGTTTTCACGCCGCGGTTCGACCGCCTTCTCGTGATCGCCGGTCGACGCCGAGATTGGGAAGGAGCAGGGCGCGGCCAGCAGCACCCCGACCGGCTGGGAGCGGGCAGGGACGGGGTTGGGCAATGGTGACCGGGGTGGCGGCAAGCCGGGCGCGGTAAGCAGCGCCTCGACGATGCTGTATGTCCTCGTGTCGCCGGCCACCACCTTCGACCTCAACGGCCATCATCACACCCCAGCCCGCCGGTAGGAGCACCGCTTGCCACGCCTGGCTTGCCCGACCATGGCGTGCCAGTGGGCCAACCGAGGGGATCGATCGAACAGGCGGTGACAGCATGGGGCATACCGTGTGGCAGCTGGTGCCTCGGGATGGCTGGTGATGACTCCGCCCACCGGGGAAGGACCACGCCGGACATCGTACCCGGCGCATCTCGGGCTCGGATCGCGACGATCGCATTATTCCGTTGGGCAGGGACATCGTTCATTTGGATGACGAATGTCTCTTCAGCCTCGTGTAGTCACGGGCGTCGCGGTCCAGACGACGCACCGGAACCACGAAGGTTCTTCCCTGGAGGTGTCCCGTGAGGGCGTCTCGTTACGCCTCGCTCGAGCGAAGAAGCCGCAGACCGTTGAGGACGACCAGAACGGTGCTGCCTTCGTGGCCGACGACGCCGAGCGGCAGAGGGATACCGATGCTGAGGGCGGAGGCGACCAGCACGCCGATGACCGCCAGCGAGAAGGCGAGGTTCTGGCGAATCGTGCGACGAGCGCGGCGGCTGAGACCAATCGCGTAGGGCAGCTTCGTCAGGTCGTCAGCCATCAGCACGACATCGGCGGTCTCCAGCGCGACGTCGGTGCCCGCGGCGCCCATGGCCACCCCGAGGGTGGCCGTCGCGAGCGCCGGGGCATCGTTCACCCCATCCCCGATCATCGCGACGGTGCCTTCGGTCATCAGGCGGCGGACGACCGCGAGCTTCTCCTCGGGCAATAACCCGGCATAGACCTCATCGATCCCCACCTCGGCGGCGATCGCCTCCGCCACGCGGGGGCTGTCGCCGGTCAGCATCACGGTTCGGGCGACGCCCAGACGCTTCAACCGGGCGATCACCTCCGGCGCGGCGGGTCGAATCGTGTCGGCCACCCCGATCACGCCGCAGACCCCGGTCGCATCGCCGACGATCATGACCGTTTTGCCAGCGGCACGGAGGCGATCAGCGACCGCGGCGGTGGGTGAGTCGGGGAGTATCTCCCGGCCAAGCGAGGCGAAGAGCGTCTCATTGCCGATCACCAGCTCGGCCCCAGCGACATGAGCGACGACACCCTGACCCGGGATCGCCCGAAAGGCCGTCGCCACGGCGGGAATCAGACCCCGCACTTCCGCCCCCGCGACGACCGATGCGGCCAGAGGGTGCTCGGAAAGCCGCTCAACGCCAGCGACGCGACGCAGCAGCTCCGCCTCGTCCCACCCGGTCCCTGACAGCGGAACGACATCGGTCAACCGTGGCCGGCCTTCGGTCAGCGTGCCAGTCTTATCGAACGCCACGATCTGCACGACCCCGGCGTTCTCAAGGTGATTGCTTCCCTTGAAGAGAATGCCGTGTCGCGCCGCGTTCGCCAGAGCGGAAAGGGTGGCGGCCGGGGTCGAGATGACGAGGGCGCAGGGGGAGGCAACGACGAGCAGGGTCATCGCCCGGTAGAAGGCATCCCCGAACGACCATCCGAGCAGCAGGGGCGACCCGACCGCGATCAGTGCCGCGACGGCGATCACGCCAACCGCGTAGCGCCCCTCGAAGGCATCGGTAAAGCGCTGCGTCCGACTCTTCTGCTCCTGAGCGGTCTCGACGATCTCGATGATGCGCGAGAGCGTGTTTTCCTGATGCAGCTTCGTCACCCGCACCTGGACCGCGCCATGCCCGTTGATCGTGCCGGCAAAGACGACCTCGCCGGTCTGTTTGGCGACCGGCATCGACTCCCCGGTAATCGCCGATTGATCGATCGCCGTCTCACCGTCGAGGACGACCCCATCGACGGCGACCCGCTCGCCGGGACGGATCAGCACGACATCGTCAAGGGCCAGCGTCTCAACCGGAACGACCTGCTCCCCCTCCGGACGGAGCAGCGTCGCGACATCCGGGCTCAGCTCCATCAGCGCCCGAACGGCGCGGCGAGTGCGGCCCAGCGCGTGGTGCTCCAGGGCCCCCGAGGAGGAGAAGAGGGCAAGCAGGACGGCACCTTCACCCCAGGCGTTGACGGTCGCGGCGCCAATGGCCGCGGTCACCATTAGCAGGTCGACGTTGACATGACGATCGACGACCAGATCGCGGAGGGCTGCGAAGCACGCAAACGCGCCACCGGTGAGATACGCGATGGCATAGAAGAAGAGAACGACCCCGTGCGACGCGGCGGTGAGGTGATCGATGCCAACCGCCGCCAGCAGGAACGCCCAGCAGAGTGCCGCGGTCAGCGCCGTGCTCCAGCGGCTCCACCACGCTTCCTGCTCGTCGACCCGGATCGGTGGCACCGCACAGCAGCCGGAGGCGACCCGGGCCGGACGTTTGGCCGTGAGCAGGACTGGGGGTGCCGCCGTCTGCCCCCCTCCCGGGCGGGCACTGGCCGCCGGGACGGCATGGTGCACCGGTGAATCCTGGGGAACGATCGGGAGACGGGGCACCGGGGTGGTGCGTGACGCCATCAGGGCTTGAATCCTTTATCCAATCGTGGGCCAAGGCGGGGCATCATTGCGACGATTGGAAGATAAGGGGACGCGGTCAATCGGGTGTTGAAGAGAATCCTGAGCAGCTGGATCGGGATTACTTCCCTTTGGATAGTATAGCATGACACTGTCACCAGTTCGACCTTCCCGCCAACGATAACGCGGTTCGGTGAAAGCGCGAGATGCTCTCATCCGGTGGGTCGCCAGGACGGCACTGGTGACCAATCGCGTGGCGTTTGGCGGACCGCTCATTGCACCCACGATGAACAGATCTGATCATCCCGCGGTCCCGCCCCGCCCTGCGCTGCCTGGCTCCTCGTCCCACTCCGGTGCCCCCTCATCTTTCCGTCATTCCGCGCCTGTCGAGGAATCGGCCCAATGCCCGTGCCGAGACACCGCGCTCATGCCGTCACTCCTGGCCTGTCGAGGCATCCCGCTCCATCTCCCACCCAGCCACTGACCCGTTGACCGGTTCACACCATCGTGATCGGGCACCAACTCGCACGCCACCCGCCCCTACCGCTGGGCGCAACCCTGCGGGATGTCCGCCCATCGAACCGGGTCGACGCGACGATCGAGCAGTCTGGCAGGACAACGCCCCAGCACGCTCTGGGTGAAAGCGCACGGCGAACGCCCATGCTGCTCCACCCCGTTGTCATGGTCTGACGGCATGCGGATCATCACGCTGGTAGGGGCGCACCAAACAGCGCCCATCCAACCTGGGCAGTGGGAGGCGGAGCGCGATTCCTCGATGGGGTTGGTATGGGGGCAGGCGAACCTCAGTGCCGGGCTCCCAGACCGACGGGATGATCTGGAAGGGGCAGCGCATCACGGGCTCGGTGACTCGAAGACCCAGAGACAACGAGCGTTCTTCGATGTGTCCAAATACCCGGTGACGCCGTGTCACGCCCCTCAGGGCGACGGTGGATAACCACGCCAGGGTGGTGGATAACCTGGGGGAGTTGTGGACAACTGTGCGGACAATGCCGTGGATGAGTGACGGCAAAGGCGGGGATAGTTCAGCCTTCCCCAGGCGCTGTGTGTGGACTGGCACAGGTGATACCTGCCAGCTTGTCCCCGTCCGGAGAAACGGTGGATGATTCGTCCTCAAGAAACGGGGGGTGGATTATGGCGGAGAGATGCGACGTTTCGAGGTTATCCCCACCATCCCCAGCCCCTACAACAGATACGTCATTCTCTCCCTCTTTTCTTTAAGAGATACGTGGACAGGTCGCTGACGACATCATCAGGTGCCAGTGGATGGACAGGGAGGACGTGATGCACCCCTGGTCTTCTTCATTGATGGGGCGCTTCGTGGATGCGACGATCGGGAGTGAGCTCCTGCGGGAGAACCCGCTTGGCGACCCGTTCGAGCGGCCGATCTGGGTCTACCGACCGCCGGGGTACGATGATTAGCCGGACCGGCGCTACCCGGCGATCTCCCTGGTCCAGGGATGAACCGGTCAACTCGATATGTGGCGGAACCGCTCGGCGTTCCACCCAACCGTCCCCGAGGTGATCGATCACCTCTTCGCGAGTGGTGGCGCGCGGTTCTGCCCCGTGATCGGGGTCGACTGCTGAACATCGCTCGGTGGCAGCCAGTTCCTCGATTCGCCGGCGACCGGGCGCTATCACAGTTATCTCTGCGATGAGGTCGTCCCCTGGGTCGATGCCCGCTACCGGACGTTGCCGACCGCGGCCCACCGGAGGATCGCCGGGAAGTCAAGCGGCGGTCATGGCGCGATGGTGACGCCGATGCTGCGACCGGATCTGTGGGGTGGTCTGGCGACGCACGCCGGTGATGCGCTCTTCGAGATCTGCTACCTGCCCGCGTTTCCGGCTAGCGCGCCGGCTCTTCGCGATTGCTACGACGGGACCTTCGACGCCTTCGGGGCCGATTTCCGGGTCCGTCCCGCTTTCACGACGGGGGACGACCATACGCTGCGCAACGACTGGTGCGTGGCCGCCGGCTCCTCGGTCGATGATGACGGCACGGTTCACCTTCCCTACGATCCCCAGACGGGAGCGCTCGTGCCCGCGGTCTGGGATCGCTGGCTCGCTCACGACCCGGTGCGAATGGCGACCGCCCCGGCCCACACCGCGGCGAGGCCCACGGACGATCTCCATCGATGCGGGCAGGCGTGACGAGTTCTTTCTCGACCTCGGCGCGGCGGCATTCCAGCGCGCATTGATAGTGATGGGCGTCACCGGCATCGTCTTTGAGCTGTTTGACGCGGGACATGGTGGGATCGAGGACCGCTATCCGGTCGCCCTGCGGTATCTCGCCGAGCGACTGAATGAGCCAGTGATGCCGCCAGAGCGCTTCTGACGGGCCGTGGGCGGCCTGGAGGGGCAACGGTTGGACTTTAGGGGGAGCTTAGCGGCGTGCGGGGTCGTAGGCGACGCCCTGGATGTCGACGCGGACAAAAGGCGGGGTGACGACCGGAGCGGCCAGCAGGCTGTAGCGATGGGGACGACGAAAGGCGTTGCCCCAGACTTCCCGAGAGCGGTAACTTCGCAGGCGCTCAAGATCGAACGGCGCCAGATAGATGCCTTCGCCTTCGCCCGCTTCGACGACCAGCGTGTCGCGACCGTTGCCCTGGGTGTCGAAGGTCACCGGATCGAAGGCGACGGAGTGGCCGTTCTGCTCCGGGGCGGCGTAGTTGGTCATCGCCACGCCGACCATGTTCTCGAAGGCGCGCGTGCGGAACTGGGCAATCCGGTTGATATCGAGATGGCAGGCGTTCGGCGTCAGGATCACCTCGGCGCCTTTGAGCATCAGGATGCGCGCACTCTCCGGATACTCACGATCGAAGCAGATCATCGCGCCGACCTGCACCGGGCCATGGACCGTGTCGAGGGAGGCGACCTGAAAGTCGTCGCCGGGGGTGCAGATATCCTCCGGGAAAGAAAAGTCGCAGGTGTGGATCTTGGCGTAGGTCAGCACGATCTCGCCATGGCGATCGATCAGGGACACGCTGTTACGGGGTCCGACCGGCCACCGTTCGAGATAGGTCACCGCGATTGCCATGTCCAGCGCGGACGCGAGCGCACGGAAATGGAGGAGGAACGGGTCGTTGGGACCAATCGCGCGCGCCTGCCAGGCAGTCCGCGCCTGACCGAGCGCCGTACTATCCCGCGGGGTCGGAAAGGGGGCCGTCCAGCTATCGGGCGCGCGCCAGAGATCGTCCGGTCCAACCGTCGAGGCTTTATAGGACGAATAGCCGATGCTCCACATCTCCGGAAAGAGGGCGATGTCGGCGCCGAGATCCCGGGCGTGACGGCAAAAGGTGTCACCTTTCTGGAGATTGGCATCCTGGTCGGTGCCATGAGAACGCATCTGGAGGAGGGCCACGACCAACGCGCTCATGATGATCTCCTCATGGTCAGCGACATGGCGTCTGGCAACCGGTGCCTCGATCCTGGTCCCCGGTCCGGGCATCCGGCGGACACTCGCTCAGGGCGGCGCTGATCGTCATAACATGTCCTTATCCATGATCATTCTACGCGACGGTTCGAGAGAAGTAACCATGTGTCGAAACGTCAAGAAGCGCTGGTGAACCGCAGACGTTACGACGAAACCGTTCGGGCATGTCCGGGGGAGAAGCGCCGCCTGGTTGAGGTCTCGACTGGCGTCTCATGTCAGGTACCATCCGGGAGGTTGAGGCACGCTCCAAGGAGCCGGCTGCATCGCGATCGATGAAGGGAGATAGGGTGCGGAAATTGGGCGAGCCGGTGATTGTGGTGGAGGGGGCACGGGTCTGGACCGCCGAAGGGGCAGAGCTGCTGCGGGGGATTACCTGGACAGTCAAGACCGGCGAGCATTGGGCACTGCTTGGTCCAAATGGGGCAGGCAAAACGACGCTGCTGGCACTGGCGGGCGCAATGCGTCACCCCAGCGCGGGACGGGTGACGGTGCTCGGGGGGCAGTTGGGACGGGTCGACGTCCGGAGACTCCGGCAGCGGATCGGCGTGATCGATGCGGCCGGTGCGCTGCTGGAGTGGCTCTCGGCCGCCGACGCGGTCTTGACCGGCGCCACGGCCACGGTGCGGCCGCTCTGGGACCGCTACGGTCCCGCCGAACGGGCGCGCGCCGCGGAGCTGCTCGATCTGGTCGGCTGCCACGAACTGGCCGAGCGGGAGGTCGGCACCCTTTCCCAGGGGGAGCGGCAGCGGGTCCGGGTGGCGCGGGCGCTGATGACCGAGCCTCCGCTGCTGCTGCTCGACGAACCGGCGACCGGGCTCGACCTGCCGGCGCGAGAGGCGCTGCTGGGGGCGCTGGCGACCCTGGCGATGTCACGGCCCGAGCTGGCGACGGTGCTGGTGGCGCACCATCTGGAAGACCTTCCCGCGACGACGACCCATGCCCTGCTGCTGCGCCGGGGCGAAGCGATCGCCGCCGGTCCCGTCGCCGAGATCCTGACCGACGCACCCGTCTCAGATTGCTTCGGCCTCGATGTCCGCGTCCGCCGCGACGGTGACGGCCGCTGGGCGGCTCGGGCGACGGCGACCTGGTCCTAGGCAGTGTCTTCAAAGTGGTAGGCTTGGGGGATGAGAAACCGTGAACTGACCGAAGGGCAGTGGATGGCGCTGGCACCGCACCTCCCGCCGCAGCGGGCA
>JAABUS010001306.1_pt1 | contig 55309 bp, 21 predicted proteins | sample 5560161 | NCBI WGS metagenome assembly JAABUS01 (sample SAMN10711885, study PRJNA513376) | rock metagenome | isolation source: Antarctica rocks | place: Antarctica: Victoria Land, Trio Nunatak nord | collected 2016-01-04 | reverse complement strand
ATAAAATATATATAAAAAAATTTTTTTTTTTTTTTTTTTTTTTCTTAAAATAATATATATTTGTAAAAATATTTTCTATATCTAAATTGGAAGCTATATATATTTAGTTTATATATTGTATATAAATAATTAAAATATTTATTTATTTGTTTTAATATAATATATTCTTTAGTAGCAATATAATTTAATTTTAATCTCGACTTAATATATATTAAGTATATATAAAATTATAACTATATATACAAATAACTAGCAATTAAAAGCAATAAAAGTTATCTTATATATTTAATTAATTAATACTATTATACAATTATATTTGTTAATATTTAGTATATATAGAATTGTAGCTAAATTTATATAACTTATATATTTAAGTTAAAAAAGAAAATTCGAGTTTTAGAATTTAATACAATTAATAATATTTAATATATACTAAATTTAAATTAAATCTATATATAGATTATCTATTATTTTTTGTAATGTTAATAATAGATATTGCTAATACTTAGTATAAATTAAATTATAACAAAAAATGTTTTTTTATTAGATCTATTATCTATTTAGTTGAATTCTATATATATTAAATATAGATTTAGTATATATCTAATATAGAATTATATTATAGCTAAATACTTATATTTAGTTACAAAATTTAAATTTAAATTAAAAAAAGATTTTTAAATATATAATTAATATATACTAGACAAAAGTATTGTATATACTATATTTATTATAATAATATTTTAAAGAAAACAAACTTTGTATATTTGTTATATTAGAATTGTTGTAATATATTTTAAGATTAACAAACTAAATTGCAACAACATTTATACTAAATATATACTAAGATAATAGAAGCAATAAAATTAAAAAATATACTAGACTTATATTATAAATCTATTAATAAAATCAAAAATATATACTATAATAATATAGATAATTAGAAAAGATAAAAATAGAAAATGCAACAATTGTATTTTAATTTTACAAAATATGCTAGAAACTTAGTATGCAATTTGTGCAATTTTATTTATTCTTAATATATACTATAGCAATACTAAATCTATATTTGAATTGTATTTTGTATAGATATATTGAAATTGCGTATTTAAGATTAAACTAATAGTTTTTCTTTTAATAACTATTAACTATATTAAATATATATTTAGTTTATTTTAAATTTTAGAAATTAAATAAAATTATAATTACTTAATATAATAGAATAATCAATCTATATATTTAGTATATATTAGATATATATAATTTGTCTTTAATATATCTTTTTAAACTTTTAATCTCTTTGCTTGTTTTAGTATAATATATATAAAATATAGACTTAATATAAAGAAAACTTATTTCGAATACAAATTTTTTACTTAAAATAAACTTTAAAATAATTAATTTATAGATCTAGTATATATTTAATATATACAACTTAAAATAAGCACATTTTTTCAAACTTATATTTCTCGACTTTGTTTAGCACAATTTATGTTAAGTATAGACTAAGCATAAACAAAGCTTATTCCGGATAGACTGACTGTTTTTGGAACCGAAACCCGAATTCTTGGCGCCAAGAGTCGGGTCGGTTCCAAAAGTTGGAACCGAAAACCGAAAAACGGTCAGTCTAATTCCGGATAGAAATTCCCACCCAGGAATAAGCTTGTCTCGGGTGGGAAATCTGCATCCGGGTATCGGAATACTGCAATCGATCTGATCTAGTATCGATACTATTTGGCCCGACACTATTTGATTTGATATTATATAATCGATTCGAGTAGCTCCGATCAATATATATAGATAAACAAAGTCTTAGTTTCTATATAGTAACTAAATATTCTACTATCTATTATTTTGACAGATTATAAGTTCGAAATAGAACAAGAAATTTATCTGCTTATTAATTAGAATATTTGAAATATAACTAATAAATCGAATTGACAATAAATTTACAACTATTATAATTAACTAAGTTCTTGTTAATTTCTAATATATAAAAGCTAACAATTAATTATTTGAATATTTAAACTGTTATTGCTTTAAAAATCAAAATATCAATACTATAATACTATCGAAACAATAGTTGAAAAGCTATTAAAACTTGTCAAACAATCGATTTTTTAACTATTCGAAGAATTGAAATCTTTAATTATTAACAATTAAATAACTAATATCTAGTTAAAGATTCTAGATACAAATACTCTATTAAGAAGATTAATATAAGTTATAAAAACAACTAAGTTTATTTTATTTGCAACTTGTTGCTTTTGTTAAAGAACACTAATTATTTTTAATACATATCTATTAATAATAAGTTCTAAAGATCGAAGAATTAGCTATATAACAATTATACAACTAAGAATCGATAATTAGATAGCTAATAATTAATCAAAGATATATTATTAAAGCAGAACAAGATTTTGTTTCGATATATTAATAAGAAAACTAGATTACTTAATCTTTTTAATCTTTGTTTTTTTGTTTATTGCAAAAATTCTTTTATTAATAATCAAATAAATTAACTTGTTAGCACAATAACTAAAACAAGTGCTAGTTAATTTTTTTTACTACAATGTACAAAACAAATTAGTAAACTAGATCGCAAATATATTTCGAAAATTAAAATAATTTTATTAATTATTTTGAAAGCAATATCTAGATACGATTCTCGATTAAATGTTAATTAATTTTGTTTAAATAGAATTAAAAAGTCTTTAATTATCGCAAAAACGCAAAAAATTAGAGAGTAAAAAAACTAATATTTAGTTTTATTAAAATAAGAAGATTGAAAAGATCGATTTAACAATTGCAAAAATATATAATAGTATTATTATTTTTATAATTATTAAGATTAAGAAAAAGAATAAAGAGATTAAGTAATTTAGTTAGATTTTAGATAGTTTACAAACTTTATCTACAATTAAACAAAAACAACAATCTAATTAAAAATTATCTATTAATACTCTATTTTTCAAACAAATTAAATCTATTAAATTTGCTTAAATCTATATTTGTTATAATCTTAAAACAAAACAATAGAATTATAAGATTTATCTAAAAATCTATTAATTGTTTATCTATTAAGATTTTATTCAAACTATAATTGACAAAATCAATTAAATTAATACTATTAACAAAAAGAAATATGTTTAGCTATCTTTTTTATTTGAATTTTTTAAAAAGTATTTGTTAAACTAAATATCTAATTTAAATTTTGTTAATTTATTTAATTTTTGTAGTCTAACAACTAGAATATTTTTATTAAAATCTTTACTGTACAATTGTATTACTTTACTATATTTACTAGTATTATTGTCTATTGCTTACAAGCTATTAGTAGAGCTCTAAAATAATAAATTATATTAATACTATTATAGTTATTAGTATCTTTGCGTTCTTTTTTGCAATTCTCAAACAAATTGCTAAAATTAGCAATAGTATAGATTTTCTTGTTTAAAAACAAGATTTGTTTAAAGTTTTTAAATATATTAAATTAAATATTAGATTTATCGATCTATTTAATATAATTATCGAAAAAAAATTAAATAGAATATCGACAACAAAAAGTATATAAATACGCTTCAAAATATTATTAATAGAAATTTATATTACAATATAAAGAAAATCGATCTAATTAAAGAAATTTATTAAAAAATTATTAAAATATACAAGTCTAAAAAGTTAAGTACACTAATAAGAATTTTTGTTAAATTCGAGTTTCTTAAGATTTTTAGCTTCTAAAATATAGGCTAATCGTTCGGGTCGGTTTTTCCCCAAAATCTATAACCCGACCCGAAAGTTATACCTAATATAGTTAAGTTTTAACCTAATATAGTTAGTATTTTTATAATTTATACAATTCGGTTCTAACTATTGGAACCGAACGATCAATCTACTAAAATATTAATAAATACAAAATTAAATTCTGCGATATTATTAATAAACTATTTATTTATTTAAGCAATTTAATTATAGATAAGAATTAACTTATTTTTAAATATTTAGTTAATCTTAACAATACTATTTGTTTTTTTATTAATTAATAAGTATTTAAGTATAAGTTTTTTTATAACAATAATATTTGAAAGCAAAAATTGTCTACTATTATTTAATTTATTTACAATTACAAGATTTAATATATATTAATTTAATAAATATCTTAACTATTAATATTATTTTAATCTTAATAGTAATTACTAAACTAACTACTATTACAAAAGATATTTTTCTTATTGTCGACAATTCTAACTCTATATATATTAAATAGAAAAAATATATAAATTGCGAAAAAATCGATTATTAAGAATTAGATTGCTAAAATTTATATTTAGAACTATATTTTATTTTAAAAAGCAACAGTTTTAAAAACAATTAAAACAATAACAAAAACAAATATTGTTAAAATTACAATAATTAAAAGAAAAATCGAAAAAAAATTAAATTTAAAAAAAATAAAAACAAGTTTAAGTTTAAATTTAACAAAAACAAAAACAAGAACAACAACAACAAAGAGTAAAAAACTATTAAAACAATAATCTATAGATATTATTTTGTTTTTGTTGTTGTAATAATTCTATTTGCAATTTCTAAATTGTTTATTTCTACAACTATAATATTAGCTTTTGTTATTAATTGTTTCTTGCGCAAATAAGTTTTTAATACAAAATACTTGCAATATATATTTGAAAACTTTAGTATTTTTGTATTCTACTCAAAAATATCTTTACAATTAGTTGAGAATATAGAGAGCAATTTATTTGCTATAGATATTAAAAGTATTTATCTATTTGTTAAATACAAAGACAAAAGAGCTTATTATATTACAATTTATAATATATAATACATACTTAACTCTCTTTACAATTTAATTTTCTATAGTTATTTGAAAGATATTAATATTGTTTTAAAAATTACTAGTTATAACTTTTCTATTAATACTTAGCAAACTTAAGAAATTAAAGATTTCGATCTCTATTTTTTAAATTTAAAAATACTTATTGTAATTTTTGTTATTGCTATTATTCTATTAACAATTAGCAAAAATACAATAACTATATAATACAAACAACTTAATTATTTAGATAAACAAAATATTTATTAGTTAATTCGCAAAAATGTTTTTGATTTTATTAAATTATTTTCGAATAATACTTGTGTCTTTTGCGTATACGCAGAAAACAAAGCAATATTTTATTAAATTTCTATTAGATCTAATTGTTAAAAAAACAATCTTATTTATATTAATATTATAGAACTTATATTTTTAAACAATTTTAATAGTATTTGCTATATTTGTATTTAACTAAATAATAAGATTAAATGTTTGCAAATAAAATATTTTAAAAACAAGAATAAAATTAGTTTGCTAACTTTCTTTAAGTACTATATCGAGAAATTTAAATATAAAGACAACAAATATACTTGTATTTGCGTTAACAATAAAAGTAAATATATAAATAGAGTCTTTCGAATCTAGCGCAAAAAACGCAAAATATATATCGAATTAACAATTGTTATTTTTTTTAAAATAAATAAATATATTAAATATTTTAATTAAATCTTAATACAAAAGATTAATATTATAATTAAAAATAGTAACTTAATTGTAAATCTTTAATTAGATATTATTTAAATTGTTAATTTATATTGCAATATCTTTTTTGTTGTTAAATATCTTGTTACTTTTTTCGAAACAAGTATCGAATATCTTTATAACTACAAATATATTTAATATATTAATTAGCAGAAAGAAATATTAAAAATCTAATCAAATATTAATTAATAGAAATTTTAAAATTATATTTAATTTTTAGTTTTAGTAGAATATAAGAGAGAGTATATCTATTATATAATAAATAACAAAAACAAAATCCAACAAGTATTAGAAGTTTATTAGTTAGACAATAAACAAATATTACTTAACTCTAATATTAATTATAGCAAAATTAGTTGTTAAAACAACAATATATATTTGTCTATAATTTTATTTACGCAATCTAATATTGCAAATACTATTAATAAATTTTTCAATTTTGTAAAAACTAAATTAAACAAGCTCTTTGTAACAATATTATAATAACAATAAAGAATTGTTTTGTTTTTAAATTATATCAAGAACTTTAAACTAAATTTATCTATTTTATCTAAAATTTTAATTTTTTTAGATTCTAGAAATACTATATCTCTTAAGTTATTTTTTAGCTTTAAAAATAGTATTTTTTTTAACTCTATTAGCTTTAATAAGTTTTCTAAAATTACTAAATTATTAAATATATTTTAAAATCTATTGTTTTCGAATCTCGATTTAATATTGCAAAGATATTTAAAGTTTTAATTATATTAAAATAAATTTGTAGATTTTTTTGTTTTGTTATTTAAGATTATATTATTAGAGCTATATAAGTCTAAAATTTATATTAAAGCTATAACAAATATTTATTACAAAATAAACTAGTAGTTAGTTAAACAAAACAAAGTTAAATTCTTTAAAAAAAAAATTATCTATATTGTTTGCTTAGTATGTAACAAGTATTATATATTTTGTAAAAAATAGATTTACAAAATTAAGCAAGAAGTTAATAACAAAAAATTTTACTATAAAGTTTGTTAAATTGTTTAAAACTTTAAACAATGCAAAGATATCAACTATATTAAGATTTTTGTAATTGTAATTAAATTTATAAGTTACAAGATTATTTTTATCTTTATTGCTATTAATAACTAAAATCTAGAGCAAGTAAATATTGTTATTGTTTTTTTTTACAAAAATATTAACAAAGAGATCTATATAAAACTATTTTACAATTTTAGATAAAATAAAAAAAATTGTTAATTTAGAAAAGTTTTCTATAAATTTAAATAATTATTTTGAATATAATATAATACTCTTGCAATATTTTTTAAAAAGTATTACTTTTATTTGTTAAACTTCGATTTAAATATCTTTACTAATAGCTTTACTATTATTGTTATCTATATAAATAATCTTTTAATTGTTAATATTAATAAGAAGTTTATTAATATTATTAAGAGAACTTTTGTTAATTAATTTAAAATAATTAACTTAAATTTTGTTTAATAGTATTTAGAAATTAGAATTAAATACAATTTTGCAATTTAAATTCTCTATTTAAGTTAGAAAGTATATTTGAAAAAGATATTAAAAAATTATAAAATATAGAAGTATAAATTAATTGTTACTTTTATAAATATATTTAAAATATATATTGTTAACTTAAACTATATTGTAGATTCGAATTATTATTATATTCATTAATTAATAATTAATTCTCTTATATATACAATATTAGATGTTTGATTAAATATTATTTTTGTTATTTTAGTAGTAAACAAATATACTTTTAACTCTATCGATACTTACTAAAAAATTGTTAAACAAATATTTTATTATTTTTGAAATATTCTTAATTTTTGTTTTATTTTCTATAAAAGTATTTGTTTTCTATTAGATTATATTGATATTAATTAAGACAAAAATTAAGATATTTGTTGTTTTATTTTCAAGTATATCTTTAATCTAAAAAGTGTTACTATTAGTTAATTGTTTAAATATTAATTAATTGTTGCTCTTTCTATTTGCAAAATTAAATATATTAAACAAATATAGATTGTTAAAAAGACTATTTAACTTTAAGTACTATTAAAGTAATTGCAATTATTCTATTTATTATTATTGTTATTATCTATATTTAGAGCTTTTGTTATTATTAAATTTTTTTTTTAATATTTTTAATATTGTTTCTAGTTGCTATTGTTATTTATTACAACAATTAAAAGATTATAGCGTTTGCTAAAAAAATTGCGCAATATATTCGAACAAAGTATATAAGTATTTAAATTTAGTTTGTTTGCAAAAAGATTGCAAATAGCTAGATTAAATTAAAATATATTTTTATTAAAAAGCAAATTGTTAACAAACTAATTAAAATTCTTTTCTATAATATATTCAAAACATTTTAACAAACTTTTAGACTAATTTAATAATTAAATTATTTGTAATCTTAAATATAAATATTAGATTTAATTATTTAGACAACTTGCAACTAAATAATTGCTATATTTATTGTTGTTAATCTTTGTATTATTTATTTAAATTTGTATCTATTGTTCTTTTTGTTTTACTAATAAAGCTATCGAATACTATTAATAATTTTTGTATAATTTTTTGTTAATTTTTTGTTTTTTATATATTTTTTAAATTTTAGAATATCTCGAATTTGTAAATATACATATATCTATATACAAATTGCTAACAAAGAACTTTTATATATTTTTTTTACTTTTGCTAGAAAGATACTTGAAATTTAATAATTTTAAAATAGATTTCGAACTTAACAAAATATAGAATATAGTTTATATAAAAATTGATTTCTAAATTTAGATTAAATAAGAGTGTCGAAATATTGTAATTAATTTAATTTAGTATTGATACTATTTAATTCGATACTATTTAATTCGATATTACGTAATCGATTTAAATAGCTTCGATTAATATATATAGATAAGCAAAGCTCCAGCTTCTATATAGTAACTAAGCGTTCTATTTTCTATTATTTTAACATTAGAATAAGCTATATGCTCTTAATTTTCTTATTAATTTGAAACTCGACAAATATAATATTATTATTATAAAACAATTAAAACTATTTTTTCAAATTATTTTTAACTACTTTCTAAAAAAATTAAAATATTTTTTATTAACTTTTGTTAAAATTGTTAAGCTAATTAATTAGAATACAATATCGACTTAATTTATTTTTGTTTTCTTTCTTAATATATTTGTTACAAAATTAAGCAAAGCTGCTATCTAGCAACTAATATATTAAAAATCGAATTAATATATCTAACAAATCTATATTGTTAAACAAATTTAATTTAATTAGTCTATTAATTATAATTTTGTAAAAACTAAATCGAGCAAATAACAAGAATTCGAATATATTGTTTTTAAGTAAATTAAAATACTTTTTAAATTCTAAATTTTTTTCAAAATTATTTTAATCTAATAGAGCTTTTACAGAATAGTAATTGTAACAAAAAACAATATTAATATCTAATTAATCTTTATTTATTAAGAGTTTCTTAAATAACTTGCAGTTCTTGCTAGAACTAAATTTAACTTTGTTCTTTAAAATTGTTTTCTTATTAATTATATTGCAAATATAGATAAGATATAAATAATATAGATATTTGTAAACAAAAATAAAAGTTCGAGATTAAATATATTTAATATTATATAGATATTAAAGAACTTATATTATTTGCAAGACAAAATTTTTAATATTAAAAATAAATATTGTTTTGTTATCTAGCAAATCTTCTAATATACAAAAACAAAAGTATTGTTTTAGCAGATTTACTAATTCTATTCTAGCAAATTTATTAATTTTATTCTAGCAGATTTATTAATTTTATTTTAGCAGATTTACTAATATTATTCTAGCAAATTTTTTATTAAGTTAAAATTAAAACAGTTTGCTGTCTCTCTATTTTAGCAGATTTACGAATTTTATTCTAGCAGATTTACTAAATTGTAGTTAGAACAATTTGTTGTCTATTTATTCTAGCAAAATTACTAGAGAGTTAACAAAATTAAATATTGTTAAATTGTATATTGTTTAAAAGATATTTATTATTGCAACTTAATTATATTTTGCAAAGTATTTGTTTTAGTAGTTTTATATCTAGAACTTGTTTTATAGAGCAAAAAAAGTAGCAAATATAAATATTTTTAAAATACAATTTGTAGAATTGTATTTAAAGAGATAGCTAGTATTATATTAGAATTAGAGTTTTAATAGCTAGTATATAGTTAATTAACAAGAATACTAGCTATGCAGAACTAACTATATATAGAAAATAGATATAAGTATTATAAATATTAAGACGCTAGATGTTACTTGTAGTATATCTAAGACTAGAGAGTAAAGACTCGAAGATTAATCGAAGAACAAAGTCTATCTAGTCTAAAACTATAATATACAACTAAAATTGTTAATCTTTTTAGAAATCTTTATATATTAAAATTTTACGAATACAATAAAGAACAAAGATTTAAATATTATATTTCTTATTAAGTATAAAGATTATTAATAATTTATAAGATAATTGTAATAAGTAGCGTTGTCTTTAGAAGACAATTATATATACAATTATATTTGTATATTAACAAAATATATATTATATATATCTTGCATACTTCTAGAGTATAACTTGCGCTTAAAAGTGTATACTCTATATACTTTTTAATAGATTGATTGCGTCGAGTCGGATCGGTTTCTAATATTGGAACCGAAAAGTCGGATCGGTTCCTAGGGTCGGAACCGACGATTCGGGTCGATTCCTAGGATTGAAATCGAAATCCGATCCGAAAAAACCGATCCGAATTGTTAAGACTATTTAAATAATTATATTATAATTATTAATAGTTAATATATAGTCAATATGTATTTTATAATATTTAATTATCTAAATTATAATAAGATAATATATTATAGTAATATATTACTACTTTTTAAAAACAAAATAATTAAATTGCATCTATAGAATCTATAGAGTCTATAGATACAAATATTGTATTTTATTAATAAATTGTATCTATAAGATCTATAGAATCTATAGATACAAATAATGTATTTTATTAATAAAATATTTTGTTCTAAAATTAGTAATTCTTAATACAATAACATTATATTCGATTTCTTAACAATTTGATTTAATTTTAAATATTGAAATCGAGAATTAAGTTAAATCGAATCGATTCAATTTTAAAATAAAAGAAATCGAATTGGATTTCGAATTAATTTCTAGAGTTAAAATCGACAAGTCAAGTTGATTTCAATATTTGGAACCGAAATTTGACTCGACAATTAGTCTACTTTTTAAGAATATTCTTATATATTCATATATTTATATATTTATATCTTGTATACTATATTTTAATCTTATTAAGTTATATTATATTTCTTGCAATCAAATAGCAATATATAAGATAACTAAAATCTACTTATATTTTTTCTAGTACAAATATAATCTCTTTTAATCGCAAGTTGCTCTATTAAATCTATATATTTATAAGTATATTCTTTTTAACTTGTTATTTGTTGTTTAAAATAGTAATTAATCTAGATATTAAGCTTATTTATATTTGTATCTATATAGATTACTTTATCTAATTTCTATTATTTAATTGCTTTATTATATATTATTAAATTACTATATTTTAAAGAGTTACAATATTTTAAAAAATTAAGATTGCTAACAAGCTTATAAGAGTTTTGTTAAATTAAGCTAGATATATTTATTTTATAGCAAACAAGTATAATTTAGATATTAAGAATCTTAATTTGTATACAATTGTTATTATAGCTTTATTAATTAACGCAAGTCTTAATTAATTTTCTCTACGTTCTTAAGATAAATCTATTAACGCATTTGCAAGAAATATATAGACTAATTGCGTCGGATCGAATTATCAAGTTCGAGTCAAATATTCGATCCGAATTGGATCAAATTGATTCCAAAAGTTGAAACCGAGAAATCGATTCAATTTCTAATATTAAAATCGATTATTCGATTTAAATTGCAAACTTAAAATCGAAAATCGATTCGAAAAATCGATTCAAATTGTTAAGACTATTATGTTTAGTAATTTATTTTATTTTTAGTAACAATTAATTAACAATTTAATAGAAATAATTAATCTATTTAATTTAATTAATAAATATAGTAGATTATTTTTATATTATATATTACTATTGTATATTATCTAAAAAATAATACAAAATCTAAATTCAAACTTATTTTATACTATTTTTAGTATTCTTGATATTCTTAACAATTCGATTTAATTTCTAATATTAAAATCGAGAATTAAGTTAAATTAAATTAATTCGATTTTAAAATAATAGAAACTAAATTGGATTTCGGATTAATTCCTAATATTAAAATCGACAAATTAAGTTAATTCCAAAAGTTAGAATCGAAATTCAATCTAAAAATTAATCTAGAAATATATATATTAAAATTAAAATAAATAATATTAATACTCTTCTTAAGAATTATAAGCAGAATTTTTCGATTAACAATTTAGTTAAAGTTATTGCTTATACTACTTATTAAAGAGCAATTACTTTATTGTCTTAAAAGAAAAAGATTAAAAATTGCTTTTAAAAGTAAAAAATATTATTAAAAGATTTCGATTATATTGTATTTAAGATTAATTAGTTGCAATTATTCGAAAAAGACTTAGTTATAATTATATATTAAGATAAGAAAGTCTATATTATTGTCGAAAACAAAGTTTGTACTATTATATTTAAATTATTTATAAACTTCTTAATTGCAATATTTTTTAAAATATTATTAAAACAAATTACTTAATTTGCTTTTGTATTATTATTTATAATTTATACAATATACAATTTGCATTATATTATATTAAATTATATACTAGTTTCTAATAAAGTATATATCTTGCTTTGCTTAAATATTAATATTTTTTTCAATTTCTATAATATTAATACTATTTATATACAAAAAATTTTACTTTTACTCGAGCTAAACTAAAAGATTTAATTAAGATTATTTAATATAAGATATAAATATATATAAATAATAATTCTTTATAATCTTATAGCTAGTTTAATTATCTTTAATCTAATTTTAAAATTTAACAATTTAATTATATACAACTTAATACTAGATAATTATATAATACTTTAAAGTTATTTGTTTTGTATTAATTATAAATTATAGCAAAAATCTTTATTTATAAAAGATATAAATTTTAATATAATATTAAGTTAATTATTTGTTGTTGTAAAGTTATTAACTTATTATAATTACTAGAAGAAATTATATAGATTGTTAGTATCTTTTCTAGTTATTATTAAATTCTAGCGCAACAATTGCAATAGAAGTATAAATTCTAGTTGTTTGTAAGAACTTAGAATAAAGAGAACAATTATTGCAACAAAATTCTTTTAACTTTAGTAAATATCTTATTAATATAAAGATATAATAATTTTTCTATAAAATTAATTATTAATATTATAAGATAGATTTAGTATTAAGATAAATTAATTATAGTTGCTTTTACTAAGTATATATTATATATATATAAGAGAAAAGATAAAGTTTGCAAAAATATATAGAATATACAAAGTATATAAGATATAAATACGCTCTTAGAATTAATCTATAAATATAGTAAGACTATAATTTTAATATATAATTTTTTATTTTTTATAGTAATTTTATACTATTAAATATAAATATATTGCAATTATACTTTTTTTATATATAGTATTAGATTTTATAGAATATATATAGTATCTTTAATTACTTTAAATATTATACTAGTCTTTAATAATTTTATTATTAAAAATAAGTTAAAATATATAGAAGAGAAAAATTCTATATTTTTGTTCTATATATCTTTTGCTATTGATTAAATTGCTATTAATAATTAGTATATAATTAACTTTAATCTAGACTAGTAAGAAATATTAAATATTATTTAATTTAAGATAAAAACAATATAAGAAGCTTATATCTTTAGAAATCTAGTTGCAATTTAATTTATATTTAAAACTTACTAATCTAATTAATGAATTAATAAATAAATTAATTATAATAAGTTTAAAGCAAGTAATTTATATAAGACTATCGAATAAGACAATACTATTATTGCATATTATATATTATTAAATATAATATTAATACAAATATTACAAGTTCTAGTTAAGACAAGCTTTGCTCTTTAGATCTTTGCTTTCTTAGCTTTAGATATATTATAAGTAGTATTTAGCGTCTTAATATTCGTAGTACTTCTATTTATTTTCTATATATAGATAGTTTTGCATAACTAGTATTTTTGTTAATTAACTATATACTAGTGGATCGACGAGTAACGAGATGTTAAGCTAGTCTTTGAAGAGATTAAATATCAAGTTTAGATTATCTGGAGCGTTAACGTCAAGGAAAAGAGATTTGTAGGTGTACGAGATGGTTGTGTCGCTAGTCGCAGTTATTGGCGACTCGCCAAGATTGATAGTCGAGATAAATATATCGATGCTGGCTATTAGGAAGCAGCCGGAGAGCGTTGAAGACGACGTTGAGCATCTAGTAAGTAAAGATTGTATCTTATTCGACAAAACCCATACAACTTTAGTGCAACTAGCTATTTCAAACGCAGCCGTAGAGGTTGAACAATCTGGAGCAGAAATGCTGATTGAGGGTTGTGGATTTTTAGATATTGTTGGAATTTCGGGCGTCTTCGGCGGTGGTATAACTGGTGCTGGAGCGAATGGAAGAGGAATCAATGGGGGAATCAGTATCCAATCGGTCGTTGTACTAGTAGAGACCTAGCTTGTGCGACTATTAGTCGGAGAGACATATGTAATTGTATATGGTGAAGAGGAGACCGTCGTAGTTACAGTAAATTTGGTCTGCGATTTGATAAGACTTGAAGAGCTATCGGTAGCACTCGTCTATGCATTTTGACGATGTCTCAATCCCAGTTTTGGGAAAGACCATGTCGTTCGTGCGACGCTGCAGATCGTGAGGAGAGAGAGTAATAGATATTGCATTTTGAACAGTTTGCTATGCAAGCGTTTGGTCAAATATGTGAGAATAACTTATATATACATTTATATGTCTTAAGCTATAAGATTCTATCACAAGCAATTGTCGTACTTATAATGAGATTTTGACAAGACGAATTTGGATTGCTGCGCAGTGTAGACAGATTCTCTCTAAAGTCTTACGATCAAAATTTATAACTTAGACTTACCAATGGATTTGAAGTGTTGTAGAAATAGCGAGAATAGTACGAGATTATTAGACGCTCGTCAATGTGTCGATTGGTCATTATTACTTGGTATAAAGGCAAGGTATCTACGATTTCGCAAGAATGCGAAACAAATGTGGCAAAGTCTACTTGCTTTTGCAAACCATGCTCAATAACTAAAGTAATAACTATAAGGATGATTGCTCAAAAATGTGAGTTTTATACATGTTAGCAAGATTCTTTTATCTTACTTTATGTGTCGCAAAATCTTTTCGAACAAGAAAAAGAAGCGTATTCTTTAGTGTAATAGGTAGAATTGAGTAGCAATCTCTTGTAGGACGCATGCGACGTTAAGTTATATAGCCCTATCTGCTTAGTTATTCTCGACAGGGCTACAAGAGGAACGGATGCTGTAATTACCAATTGTTCGACCAAAGGCTATAGTGCTTGAGAAGATAATCAGGACTCTCTAATTCTATTACTTATATCGTAGAAAGGTTAAACAAGAGACAAAAGAGGCGTGCACAACGTAATCAATACTAGAGCGGCATAGGCAATGTAGAGCCCTGCAAGACAAGGGGGCTAGTGTCGAGAATAATGGAGATTAAGAGGATAGTGCTTGGCCGTCTGCTATACTATTTAGTATGGCAATTGCTTATTGCACTTCTCTCTTTTCTTTCTTTTTTTATTGTATTCGACTCTTTTGATTATCGCGTATATTATTGTCTTTGTAGTTATTTCTTCTATATTATTGTCTTGCAATTGTTTCTTTCTATTATTGTTTTACAATTAATTTCTTTATCTTTTACTCTATTCTCTTAATTGTCGCATTTTGTCAATATAATATCTTGTAAAAGCAAGACTATTAATATTGTTATCTCTAAGAAGATATCTAATACTTGTTGTATATTTTGTATTAGAAAGTCTATCTTTAAGATACAACTAAATATTTGTTTTAAGTTAAAATTCGATACTTTATTACAACAAATATTTAGAAACATTTCTTACTATTGTTAATTATTGCTTTTTTCTTTATAATCCTTTTGTTTCTTACAATTTTTTGGTTCTTTATTGTTATTATTGTCTAGAAATTCAAAAAAAAATCGAAAACATTATATAAAATATTGCTTTAAACAACAAGATTGTTGCTCTTTGTCTTAGATTTAAAACAATAGCAAAAAAAACTATTGTACAAAAGTAAATAACAATAACTAGATTAATTGCGTCGGATCGAGTTATCGAGTTCGAGTCGAGTACTCGATCCAAATTGGATCAGATCGATTCCAAAAGTTAAAATCGAAAAATCGATTCAATTTCTAATATTAAAATCGACAATTCAAGTCGATTTCTAGAATTGAAATCGAAATCCAATTCGAAAAAATCGACTCGAATTGTTAAGACTACTATTTTTAGTATTTTATTTTATTTTTAGTATTAATTAATTAATAATTTAATAGAAATAATTAATCTATTTAATTTAATCAATAAATAAATATATATTGACGATTTTTTTTGGGACTCTAAGCTGCTCTAAGCAAGTTAACAAGACTAAGCACTTAAGAGTTACTATATCTTAAATCGAAAACAAATACAACTTGTAGAGCTCTAAGCATAACTAAGTATTATACTTATTAATTAAGAAAAGCTAATAACAAAAGACTAAATATGTTTTCGCAAACATCTCTTAACAAAACGTTAAGTTTTCGCGAGATAATTAGAGTCTCTTTTGTCTTGTCTACTATTAATAAGTTTGTTTATCTAAAAACGTTATTGTTGTTCTTAACGCATATATAAGATAATCGAATTATTAAGACTAGTTCTTCAAGTAAACTTTGTCCAAATTAATCGAATTTGCGATTTATAAAATTTTAATATTAATATTAACGCAACTATACAACTATCGAACGCAATAATAAATATTAAATATTAAATTTTTTTGAAGCTAAACTCGATTAAAATTGTTTTGATTTGTCGAATTTTGAAAAAAAATATAATTTCTAAAAATACGAATTTCGTCTATTTAGATTATCTTAATTAGTTACGTAATCTAACTTTAATTCTAGACTTTCTCAAAGAGCTTAGAAAGCTTAAAGAGCTATGGAAAAATATTATTAAATCGAGCTTAAAAATAAAACGCTAATATAGTAGATTATTTTTATATTATGCATTACTATTGTGCATTATCTAAAAAATAATTAAAAATCTAAATTTAAACTTATTTTATACTATTTTTAGTATTCTTGACGTTCTTGGCAATTTAATTCGATTTCTAACGTTGAAATTAAGAATCGAGTCGAGTCGAATTAATTCGATTTCAAAATAATAGGAATCGAATCGAATTTTAGGTCGATTTCTAATATTGAAATTGTCGAGTTGAATCGATTTCAAAAGTTGGAACCGAAATCCGACCCAACAATTAGTCTAACAACAACAAAAGAGTGTAAGATACAAGTGCGTCTGCTTCTCGCTAACGCACTAAGATATAAAAGATGTAAGATATAATAGACTTGTATTACTATGTCTCAACTATATAAAATAGATAGTAGTAGAACTAATTGTTAAAGAACAACAAGAGAAGAGCTTTCTTTTTATCTAATACTTGTTATAACGTGCGAGTTTGTTTCTCGCTATTTAACTAGAAAGAGATATTGTGCTATTTAAGATTTCTATAGACACTTAAGATTATATATTCTACTATATCTTGAGACGCTAGTACGTTGAAAGTGCTATAATATTACAATTATCTTCTTTTTTAAAGTATTAATTCTTAATAATATAAAAAACTATATTAATTTTATTAAAATAAAAATATCTATTAAGCGTTAACGTTGCAAGAGCTTGTTAAAAATCTTTTCAAATCTCTTTAAAAATTAAGAGAAAAAAAGTCTTCTATCTAATAGAAGTAAATTTATACTTTAATTTAATACAATTTGTACAATAATATAATAGCAACAATAACAATTTATAATATATTATTGTTTTGTTATTTGTTGTTGTTAGAGTTCTAAACAAGATTTAAAGTAAAGTTAACATTATATAGATGCTAGATAAACTATAAATATAAATATTGTTATTTCTCTTTCTTTTTCTTTTTTTCTTTTTATATTCTTCTTAATTGTAGTTGCTTTATTGTTATAAATAAATTGTTATAAAAACAACAATATATAAAGCTTATATATATAGTGCAAATCTTAAATTAATATATTTTTTGTTTCTTTTTTTTCTATTTTTTTAATTATATTTTTTAAGAGATCGAAGAAATAAAAGAGTAAACAATTTTAATATTTTGTTGTTTGCGATATTAATATATTATAATTTGTAATAATCTCTTGTATATAACTTGCATAAACAAGCATATATATATTTGTAAAAAAAGAAATATTTGTACTTATTGCAAAATTCTTTATCGCAAATTAAATTACTATATTGTAATAAATTTTGTTTGTGCTTACAATATAATAATTGCTAATATTTATTAATTTATTAAATACTTTTAAAATTATATAAAAGAATTTGTTATTAATTATTGCAAGAAACTCGAAATAAAAGATACAATTTCTAAAATAATAAAACGTGTACAAAAAAGTATAATTTGCAAAATAAAAAACTAACAATATAATAAAAAATTTATTTTATTAATAACAAATCGAACTTAATCTTGTATTTAATAATTCGAACAAAATTTAATTTTTACTTAAGAATATTAGATTAAGCTCGAACAAAAGTTTGCAAAAACAAAAATAATTTAAAATAAAACTTTTGCTAAAATACAACAACTAATTAATCTACTTTTTAAAAAAATATTAAAAATAAATATTTTTGTTTACTTTTTAATATTTTATTAATATATATTTAAAATTTAAAGCAAAATAAAAATAAAAACAAGAACAAATTATTAATAAAATTAAAAAAAATAAAGTTAAAACAAATTGTTTTTAAATTTGTTATTAATTTAAATAAAACAAATTCGAAATTTTTTTTTGCAAAATTTTACAATTTTGCAATAAAATCTTTTAGTAACTTTAAATTGTTAACAAAATTATTAAATAAAAATATAATTTATTTTTATTTTTATTTTGTTTGCGCTTTGTTTGTTTATATATTTTTTAAAAAATAAAAAATACAAAAATATATATAAATAATAAAAACAAGTTTGTAATAAAAATAAAAAAAATTGTACAAAACAAATTTTTTGTAATTTGTTTTTTTCGAAATAATATAAATACTTTAAGCAATTTCAAAGATTTGTCTATAATTAATTTGAAAAAGTTTAACAATTTATTTTTAAATAAGTTTAAAAGTTTTCTTTAGTTGTTTTAAAACAAATTTAATAAAATATTAAAAATTTACTAAGTTGTTACAATATATTGTTAACTAATTAACAATAATAGAGTAGCTTTGTTTTTAAACTATATTTTAAGTATTTATATTAAAAGAAACAACTTTATTATTTTTAGTATCTTGTATAACAAAATAAAGAAATCTTTTTATATAATTTTATTATACAACAACAATACAATAACAATTGCGCAATATTCTATTAAACAAATTATTGTTAATATAATTATTGTTGTTGCAATATATATTGCGCTATCTTTTTTGCTTTTGTTTACTATATATTTGTTTTTTAAAAAAAATTCGCAACTTATTAATATTATTTAGAGATTTTTTTTTAATTATTAATTATACTCTTTGTTCTAGTTTATTTATTTAATTTTATATTATATTTGTCTCTTTAACTTAATTTTGTCTAGAATTTTTTCAATCTTTTATTAAATTTTGTTATTAACAAGTTTCGAAACTTGCAATATTTGTTTTGTCTATTAATTACTAGCGCAATGCAAGTATAATTTTAGAAATAAAATATAAAAAGTATTATAAATTTAATAGATATTAGATAGAATAAAACAATAAATTTGTATTTTAATCTTATTTTTAATTCTAAACAATTTGATATATTTATATAATATTTTTTTGCTAGATCTCTTTTGCTTCAAATTTCTAATTAAAAGTATAATTAATATTTTTACAACAAAACTCTTTAATTTATATTTTTTATTGTAGTATTTTGTCTATTGTGCAACAACGTTTTCAAAACAATTTGCTAAAACTTTTTTTAAATTATAAAATTGTTTTACGCGTTTTTGTACTAACAATATCTTTTTTTTAATAAAGTTGTTCTTAATTTTATAATAAATCTTCAAATAATAATTGTATATTAAATAGAACAACAAAGTTTTAACTAAAATATAATAATTATTATTGTAGACAAATTTTATTATTAACAATAGATTTGTCTATTTTGTTTATTTAGCGTTAACGTAAATGCAAAAATAGTATTTAAAAATTTAATTTTATTGTTCAATTAAATTATCTATTTAAGAATAAAAGACAATACTTAATTGTCTTCTAATTTGTATATAAAAATATATAGCAAATTAAAAGACACTAATAAAGATAAATTCTTTATTACTTACTATACTAGCTAACGTTTCGAAATATAAAACAATTTTATTAAAAAATACTTTTGCTAATTTTATAATATTAATTCTAGTAATTATAAATATATATTTAATTATTTTTGTATAACAATCGACTATTACAAAAATTAAATTATATATAACTTTATAATATTTGTTCGACAACAAACTTATTACAAAATTTATAATAATTTCTTTTTATAATTTTTTTGCAACAAATAAGAATCGAAGCTTATTATATAATTTATAACAAGAAATTTTAATATATCAACAAATATTATATTTCTAATATATGTTTTTACTTGTTTAGTATAAACAAATTAAAAATACTTTTGCTAAAATAAATTTAAAGTTTTCTTAATTTCAAAATGCTTTGTTAAAAAATTGTTATAATTTTTGCAAATTAACTTCTCTTTAATAATTGTATTTCTTAAAATATAAAGCAATTTATTGTATTTAACAAAAAAAATTAATTTTTAACTTATATTTTTTGTTTACAACAAAACAACGTTTCGATCTTAATATAAATCTTTTCGATTTAAATATTTTTAATCTAAAGATTTTTTATTAAAATTTTTATTAATTTTTGAGATTTTTTATACGATTTTTTTAATATATTTCTAATTTTTTTTTAAGCTAACAATCTATATATTAGCTAATTAAAATAAAGATACTAATTTTTTAAAAACTTTTTTTCTACTTTATAATTGCAAAATCTTTGCGTTATTAGTAAGTATTCTTGCTAATTATAATATAAGAGTTAAATTATTTAATATCTTTTGTTTGTTTTGCGTTAGCAACTTTTTGTTAAATAACAATACTAGTTTATTTTAAAATACAAAAATTAAATTATTTAATATTTTTTGTTTGTTTTGCGTTAACAAATCTTTGCTAAACAATAATATTAATTTGTTTTACAATATTGATAGTAATTTTATATTTAACAATAAAATCTCTTTATAATTAAGATATTTCGACAATTTTTTTGTTAAATTTTTTTTATTTAAACAATAGAAGATTTCAAAATTATAGACAATTAATTTAAGTATTTAGCAAGCTTATCTTAAGTTTAGCTTCTTTTAATTTATAAATTTTTTAAGATTATTGTAATTCGACTATATCTTAATAAAATAAGTACTATTTTTTAGATAGTATTTCTATTGTTTAAAAGCAACTACAATAGCTAGCAATTTCTAATTATATATTTTATAATTTTGCTTTGTTAAAATTATTTTTTGCAATTAGAATATTATTAAACGTTAATTTTTATTGTTATTTTATTAATTTAAGATACTTGCAATTACAAAATTAAATATATTAATCTTTACTTTTATTTTTTTGTTTGAAATGTAGTAGCAAAGTAGTAAAGTTAATATAAAGATATCGCAAAACTAACAAAATATCTACTCTACTTTATTTAATTAAACAAAAAAATTAAATTTCTTGTTATTTTTACTTTCTTTTAATAGACTAGTAAGAAGAACAATTTTTTTCGAATAATAATATATAAAGTATCTATAAAAATTTATAAAGCTTAAAAATATCTAGAGTTTGCAATAGATTTTTGATTTAAATTATTTCTTAATTGTTTTGATTTTTTTTAAATCTATCTATATATTTTTTAGAAATATAATAAAATTTAAAAATTTAATTTCGATAATATTAAACTTATATTTTTTAGATTAATATATAACAAATATTTGTAAAAATATTCTAGTATTTGTCTAATATAGCGCTAGTGCTTTGTCGAATTATTGTTATATACAAATATATTATTTATATAGATTACGCAAGTTATATCAATTAACTTTTGCAATATTTTATTAATATAAATCTAAAAGATTGCGAATATATTTGCTAGTTTAAATAATATAACTTAGTACTTAAAATATCTATAGTATATACAAAATATTGTCTTTTGTTTATTGTTGCATTTAATACAAATACAATAGTAGATATTCTTTAGATTTAAAACAATAAAGCGCTTTATTTTGTATAAATAATCTAGCGTCTTTGTAATTAGAAACAATAAATAACAATTTTTAATAACAATTGTATTTAGATTTCTATAATCGATATATAAATATAACCTATTGTTCGATTTTAATACAAATAGAATAAAGATATTTACAAATAAAACTAAATATTTAATTTAATCTTTTGCTAATATATTATTGAAATATTGTCAAAGTATTGCTAATTTATTTTGTAAAAAATTATAAAAAGATATAAACATTAACTTTTTATTGTTTTAAAATTTAATAATATAATTTTCTTTTTTTAATTCTAGTAGAATTTTAGCTAATTTATTATTATAAATATCTTTTAGATCTCTTAATTTCTTAGAAATCTTAAATTTTGCTAGTTTTTTGTTTAATATCTTTGTAACGTTAGCGCAAACAATTGTATAAACTATACTATACTTAGTAAGATCTAAGACAAATTGCTTAAAATTAATTATTTTTAATTTTTTGTTTGCAATCTTAAATTGTTAACTTTGCGTTTTCGAATTAATTAATATATTTTGTTTAAACAATATTAATATATCTAATATAAAATTAAAGTCTATATATTCTATTAAGTAGAACAAAATAGTATATTCTTAATACTAATTCTATAAATTAATTAAATAATAGATCAACTTATAGATATTGTAACAAAAACAACTATTATTATTAAAAAAATCTAATATTGATAAAATAGCAAATATAGATTACAATTTCTATTGTACTATATAAATATAATTAATAAGATTTATTTTAGTTTTTAAGTTAACTAGATCTATAATTCAATGCTTGTTTTTAAAAAAATTAATTTAATTTTTTACTAAAATCGAGTCTATTGTTTTTATTTGTTTTTTTTGTTTTGTTTGCAAGACATTAATAAAGTTTAATCTTTTTTTATATTTATTGTAATAACAACAACAACAATAGATTTGTTTTATTTATATTTATTAAAACAATTTGTTTTGTAATACTTTTTTTTATAATATTTAAAATATTTAATATTTCTTAAATCGTTTGCGTTACTAATTTTATAGATTTGTTTACGCAACAACAACAAATTTTTAAAAATATAGAATTTCTTGTTTTTGTTAGATTTGTCAATATTGTCTAAGCAACAATTTTAATAAAATTTGTCTAAAGAGATATTAAAACTTTTTGTAATTTGTTAATTTCTAAAATTGTTTATATTTGTTTTGCAAATATAATTTAATATTTGTTTTTATATAATAGTTATAGTTAAAAGTTTATTGCAAATATTTAATATTATATTAATATCTAGAATCTTTACTTTTAAGTTTAACTTAAACTTAGTTAAAAATATATAAATTCTATATTTTTTTAAAAGCAATAATAAATAAATTTTTAACTTATTTAAATATTTTTTAAAGATAGTTATTTTTTAATCTAACTTCTATTTAGCAATCTTTTATCTTTTGTAAACAAAAAAACAACAATTAGCAAAATTAATTACTAAATTCAATAGAAACTCTTTAAATTTTTTAAAAATCTTGTTTTTTAATTTAGTATTATTGCTTGTTTTTAAATATTATTAAGTAGCAATATTGTTTTTTAAAAATAATATACAATAGAGAATTTTGTTCTTATTTGTAATAAAGTATATCAAAAATTGTATTATATTAATGTTAATTTTTCGAAATCAAATAATATATTTATTTATATTTTAACTTTTATACAATTTTAGCTTTTTAAGTTTTAAGAATTTAAATATTATTAATAGCAATACAATAACAAACTAAAAAACTTAAAAATTTGTTTGTTTAATTATTATAGTTTAAGTCTATTAAGTATTTTGCAAATCTTAAATCTTTGCTATTAAAATTTCTATTTACTAATATAAAGTCGAAACTTTAATTATAGCTAAACTATCTTCTTTATTATTGTTACGCTAACAAGAATTATTTCTATTAATATTTTGTAAACAATTATTATTTTAAGAGATATCAAATTTCTCGAACTTTAATTTAGTAGTCGAATAGTTATTGTAATTTGAACTACTATAATTCGATATATTGCTATTATGTTTCGAGTCTTTTTCTTCGAAAGATAGAACAATTAGAATTGTAAAATACAAATACATTTACTTTCTATTAACGCACTAAGATATAAAAGACGTAAAATATAATAAATTTATATTACTATATTTTAATTATATAAGATAGATAGTAATAGAACTAATTGTTAAAAAACAATAAGAGACAAGCTTTCTTTCTATCTAATACTTGTTATAACGTGCGAGTTTGTTTCTCGCTATCTAATTAGAAAAAAATATTGTGCTATTTGAGATTTCTATAGACACCCGGGATTACGTGCCCTGCTATATCCTGAGACGCTAGCGCGTCGAAGACGCTATAGTATTACAAAGAGTCTCTTATTGTTTAGAAACTACAATTGCAAAATATAACAATAAATAATATATATATATTTACTTCTATAGCTTTTGTTAATTTAAAAATATTAATAGATATTTTAATAATAAATTTCTTATTCGAATTTAATAGTTTTGTTGTTATATTTTTTAGTATTTTGTGTTGTTATTTAGATAATATCTTTTATAACAAACTAAATATTATAAATATTATAAAATTTATGGTTAATTTTTTTTTATTGTTGCAACAAATATAATCGACTTTTTTAATATAAAAAGTTTTTTAAATTTGCTTTGTATTTTTAATATTTATATTTTTATTGTTTTTAACTTTGTTTTGTATTTAACAATAAGATAGAAATTTTATTAAGATATTATTTTTTATTGCTAATATATAATAAATATAGCAAACTACAAGATTTTTGTCTTTATTAGATTGTATTATTAGAAGTTTGTTACTTGCGCTATTTAGATAAGTTAAGACAATTCTCTATAGTAGATATTGTTTTATTCTAAGATAAAATAGAAGTTTATAAATATTTCTAAAAAGTAGTTTAAGTCTTTATTGTTATTAATATTCTTGCAAAGATTATATTTTTTTGCTAGTTTTTTAAAGAATATCTTGATATTTGTATTTAATAAGTTATTTATTATTATAAACAATATCTATTATTAATAAATTAAATATAGCAAATATAGCAATAGTAATAGCTACAAATATAAATATATATATATATATCTTATTAGAAAATTTACAATCTTAATTGTTGTCTTAGTAAGATATAATATTTAACAATCTTATTGTTTAATTTATCTTCTAATATATCTAATTTGTTAATCTTTGTATCGAAGAGTTTTCTATATAATTTAATATTATTAGACAAATCTAATTTGCTATTAAGTAAATCTCTATTAGTAGAGAAATAATACAAATATCTAGAAATAGATTCTAATAAATATTTTGTTTCTATTCTTTTAAATATAAAAACGCAAGACGCTAAAATTAAATATATTAATTTATATATTTTTTATATAGATACAAATTATATCTTTGCAAACAAAATTTCTAATATATTTAGTGTTAATATTAATAAATAACTATACTATTTGCTTCTCTATCTAATTTATATATATATTTATTATTAAATCTTGTATCGAAATACAATAATAATTAAAAATATATCTATAATTTTTTCTCTTCTAAAAATATATTCGTTAATAATAGTATATCTTGCAATTAAAAAGCTCTTAAATATATTGCAATTAACAATATTATTGCAATTCTTATTATACAAAAACAAAAAACAATATTTTTTAAAAAGAATCTTACTAATGTTTTTAGATATATAACAATAACAATATTAAATTAATAGTTATTAATCTTTCAATAAAATCTTGTTTTCTATATAGAAAATTTTCTCTCTTTTAAACTACAAATTGCTTTTTTTCTTTTTAATTTATTTGCAAAGATTTTATACTAGATACTAATAGATCTTTCTAAGTAGCAAATTCTTTTGTACTATTTAAACAATTTCTTTGTTATTTTACTACTTTTTATTTATATCTTTCTTTATTAAAACAAGTAAAATCTACTTTGCAATCTTCTAGAACTACAAAACAATAAAAAGAAGAAATAGTTAAATTATTAAATAAAGTTTTTAGATATTAAAATAAATAGAAAGACAATAAAGATACAATTGTCTTTTATTAAATTGCAATAAGTTTATAAACTTATTGTTGCAACAATAAAAGTAAAGATATTTTTATATTAAAGTCTAGAGATTCTAGTAGACTTTCTATTCTTTTATATTAAAGTAATAGTATTAAAACGCGTCTTTCTAAGTATTTTATATATTTTTTGACAAAAAAGATACAATATTATAGTATTGTTGCTTCTATTGCGAGAAATATAGTTTAATAGCATTATTTTTTGTTGCATTAAAACAATATTAAAATTCTACAATTTATATTTTTTTAATTAATCTCTTATATATAGACAAATATATTTAGTTTCTAAAATATAGATAATTACTAGATATTTTATAAAAACAACGTATCTATTAATATCTTTTCTAAATGCTATTTTATTTGTATTAAGAGCAAAACTCTATATATTAATACTTATAAGATAAAAATAATTCTCTATATTTTTTATCTTTAATTATTTTGTTTTTGCAATAATAGAATTATTATCTATAATAATAATATTACTATTGTTGTTAATTTTAATAAAGAATCTATTTGTAACAATTCTATAGATTTTTTGCAAGATATTGCTATAATTTTTGCTTTTAACAATATATTAATAGAATCAATTTAAATTAACTCTAAGTTAAACAATTTTGCAAATTTGCTTTTACAAAATAAATACAAGATTATTGCTAACAAATATTTATAGTTAGTATATTTTGTTATTTAGATTTTTGCAATTCTTTTAATTTCTAGTACGCAAAGATATCTTTAGATCGAAATATAACTTTTTTTCTATATTAAAAGCTTGCTACTTTTACAAAAAATCTATATTTAATAACTTTTAAAAACTATATTTAATATTATTATTTTATCTTAATTGCAATATTTTAATTATTACTATTTAAAGTTTTGTTAATTAAATTGTTTATCTAGATTTTAATTGTATTAAAACAAAGACTATTAAAAACTATATTTGCAATTTTGCTTTATTTATATTAATAGAAACTATTTCAATTATACAATCTTTAGTAGTTTGCTTTTTCTTTGCGTTATATACAATATTAAATATTGTTAAAGCAATAATATTCTTTGTAAACGCAAAATTATTATACAAAATATTTTATTAAATATTCTATCTATTTTTAATGTAATTACATAATTAGATGCTATTTTTTATATTGTCTTTTATCTTGCTTTTGTAGATTTTTTGTAAACAAACAAATTTATATAGAATATTTACAATAAAAATAATAAAAACTTTATTAATTAATTTATTATTAATATATTTATTAAATTTCTTGCAAATAGATTCGAATTAAATATTTTTGTTTTTAAAATAAATTCTTTTTATAAAAGTATTACTTTTAAAATTGTTATTATTAATAATATTAATTGTACAATTGTCTTTATAAAAAGAATACTTTTTACAATATTTAATTGCTTTGTTAATTCTTTATTAAAAGCTTTGCTCTTTAGAATATAATAATTACTATATTAGCTATTTCTTTTGTCGCAATATAGCTATTAAGATACGCAATTCTAATATATTAGAGACTATAATTATATTTTTAGATTGTTAAAAGTCTAATATTTATCTATACTATATTAAGATTAATTTTAACTTAGTTTTGCAAATTTTGTATTATTATTAAAATTGCTAGTTTTTATTGCTTTTGTTTTAATAATATTGTTTTAAAACTTAAAAAAAAGTTAGTTAACTTCAAAGTAGTTCTAGTAACTTTGTTAATAATCTTATACTATTAATAGTCTCTTTTGCACGTTTTTAGAGCAACAATAAGATACTTTTCGAGATAGTTAATGCTTAAACATTTTATATATAAAAATAGTATTTTTGTTGCATCTTTTCTAGCTTTTTATTAAATATTTTTTGCTTATTTCGAATCTTAAAAGCAATAGTAGAGTTTTGTAAAACAAGAGAGCTAATATTAAAAATAAGAGAGATTAAAAGAACAATACTTAATTGTTTGCTACTAGTATTCTATTTAATATAACAATTGTTTATTGTATTTTTCTCTTTTCTTTCTCTTTTTATTTCTTTTTTGCTTTTGTTGTTTAGATAGAAGAAAGTTAGTTAACTTTAAAACAATTCTAGTAATTTTGTTAATAATCTTATATTATTAATAGTCTTTTTCGCACGCTTTTAGAGCAACAATAAGATGCTTTTCGAGATAGTCGATATCTAAACATTAGATTGATTGTTGGGTCGGATTTCGGTTCCAACTTTTGGAATCGACCCGATTTGTCGATTTCAATTCTAGAAATCGATTCGAAATCCGAGTCGATTTCTAATATTTTGAACACAAATCAATACAATCCGACTCGATTTTCGATTCTAATATTAGGAATCGAATCGAATTGTTAAGAAATCGAAAATTATATTATTTTGTCAAGAATTTCTATTTTTGGATTTAAATTTTAAATTTTTCAAATAAATTCTATAGATATTGTTTAATTATTAATTTATTATAGAGAACACAAATGCATTACTATAATATATTATCTATATCTATAAGTGTTATAGATGTTATTTAAATTTTTAAATATAAAAAAATTAATATTAATGCATAATTTGTATCTATAGACCTATAGATGCTATTTAAATTTTTAAATTTTATAAATTTTAAATTTTAAAAAATCAATATTAATGTATAATTCGCATCTATAGGCGTTATAGATACTATTTATTAATTATTTATTTATTTAATTAAAAGTCTTGACGATTCGGGTCGATTTTTTCGGGTCGGGTTTCGATTCCAACCCTAGGAATCGACCCGAATCGTCGGTTCCGACTCTAGGAACCGAACCGACTTTTCGGTTCCAACTTTTGGAACCGACCCGACCCGACGCGGTCAGTCTACCAAACATCTTGTATATAGAAATGACATCTTTGTCGCATCTGTTCTGGCTCTTTGCTAGATCTTTTCTGCCTGTTTCGAGTCCCGAAAGCAGTAGCAAGATTATGGAGGATTCGAGCGCCATTTCCTTAGTGTGTTACAGCCTCGATTCGAACGATCAGTCAGATCTCAGGATAAGGCTGGTGCCTCCGATCACAGCCTAGCAAATTCCAGGTGTGCTATGACACATTATCGACCTGGCGCTGAAAGATCCCGTACAGGAACACTCCCAGCCTAAATAGACCCTCGTAAAGGATCTCTTGCATTGGGCTGTAAGCTGAAACAACCACGAACTTACCATCGAAACATGCTCTTGCCACAATGTATCCAAGACTCCCCGGGCTAGATGATCCACGTGGTATATGAATGATCCTGATCGTACATACCAACATCTGTGATTCAAAAGGACGGCTTTAATAAATGGGGCTGATTTGATTCGAAGAGGCTTAGAGCTGTTGGTATACGAACTGTGTGATCATTTTGTATGGTCAAGAGTGTCCCATGGATTCGGTGGGAATTTTCGAAGTCGACATCAGCCCTGCTGCTGATGTAGACTTATCTAGAATGCCTGGTGTCCTAGCATAGCCTGATGCTCTTGAAGCAGGCCTTGAACAAGCACCTGGCACGGGTGCCTGTAGATGTCTTTGTTATCGTTTCCGCATTGTAAGCATCAACGAATATTCAACAACAATTGATGAGTACCGTACCACCTGGATCAAAGCTCCTTCATCCATTGACCCGCTACGTGACCCTCCAATCTAGCAGCCAAATTAGACGCTATGATGTTTACCATGCATCATGCCACCAATGGCAGAAATCCTATTGAAGCGCTGTTGAGATGTCTCCAAATCCTAGCTGATATGGCTAGGGATTTTGATCTACGAAGGATCAGTCTTTTGGGCAGTGTCTTGTTAATTAACGCGGCGCAGAGTTAGATTCCCTCGTGCAAGAGGAATGGCCCTCAATGCAGGGCTGTACTTGATGTTGCCATGATTTTCGAGAGAAACGTCCTTGTCATTGCAAAGGTCAAATGTTATAAGAGAGCAGTATCTCGTGGTATCTGTCGTAACAATAGCCAAATCAATCGCGACAATGACTTCCTTTCGTCAAAAGCTGTCATTTCTCCTGATAATATTTGTTGTTGTTTTCAATGGTGCCATTCTGGCCGAAGATGACGACGCCCAGATCGACAAGTTCTACATTGTCAACACGGACGACCCAGCAACGGGAGGCTGCACTCCTGACGATGTTCGGCGAGTGAAGGCTGCGTACACAGAAGCCATGAAGATGGTTCGAGGAGCAATGAGTGACATTGACACTTTCAAAGCTCCTCGAAGGTGCGTCTTTTCATTTCTCTTTCGTTCCTCTTATGTCTATCAAGGATGTCAAAAAGGATTTTGCGATACAACTTTCCGACAATCAGCTTTGTCTATGTCCTGATGCTTCTAGAAGAAGCGATGCTGATGCCAAAATCTATTCTAGCAAAGACAATGTGGGAGATCAACAACAATACGACAAAGTTTTTAGTAGTCTTGCTCAAATATTTGGCATCAAAACCGTAGATGGGGGTGGCGGTCCACAGAAATCTGACGAACGCGACGGCCTTGTCACAGCAAGAAGTAAGTCTCAAGTGTTTTCGAAGGACCTATGCTGATGTAGCGATCCTTGGCAGACGTCTTCGAGAGTCTACAAAGCAGGGCAAATGACCCAGTCCCCACAGACATTAGACAAAGAAAATTGATATTTTGTAATAACAACGGCGTTACTTATCTAAGCAATAGCGATCGGCTTCCACAAGGTCAATTAGTTTGTAAGTCAATGAGGATTGGATGACATACCTGTTGATCGAGATCGTTCGATAGTGTTTGGTGATTACGGCTGACATTGTTTTAGCTACCTTAGGAGCGCCTAATGGAATCTTCTTTCAGCCCGAAAAGTACGATGAAGATGGGAAGCAGATTTCTACCCCGATGGTATTCGCTGCTCCAGCACCGAAGAATCCAGGTGATACCCCCCGCGTGGAAGACTCAATATGTAAAGAAATCCATGGTGCAACGACCCATCGGAGGAGTGGTCGAATATTCCTGTGTCCCGCATTCTTTAAGCTTAGTCCAACAGTATCGCCAAGCCAGAATGTTGCACAGAATATGAGACTTGACTACTACTTTTCTGCATCAAGGCTTCTGTTACATGAGCTTGTACATTTGTGGAATCCAAGTAAGTGTTCCAGGCGGTGAGACGGCGAGACATGATGCTGATTAGACCATACAGTCGGTGACTTGGCAGCTGTAGATATGAGGCCAAATCTTCCACATCCAAGGCCGAGGTTGAATGTTCCGGTATACTTCTTTGACAGATGTTATGATTTAGCGGACAATTACCCTGAGGACACTGTCAAAACTGCCGACACTTTTCAAGAATTTGCCGCCGTAAGTGGGCTTGCCTTTACCATACCGTAAATCTGACATTTGGTGTTAGGGACAATTCTATAGAAATTGGATGTGGTTGACGATAAAGGCAGCTGATGGTAAAATACAAAAGGGAAGTGCTTGGCCAATTGGTCAGCCATACACATCACCAACGACTTGACGCAAAGTTTGGATCATAGTCGCGGTCTTATATTTGCAGCTCATTAGATGCGTCATAGATATTCGCGCGGTGGTTGCTTGGGTCGCTTCGCAATAGCATGTAGATGCTATCTAGCAAGCCAAGACATCATAGAATTATAGGAATGGAGACGAGATGAATCGAGGCGAGAGTATGACAGCGCTATGTGCCAGCCAGAAGCTTCTAATCATGGTCGTTTAAGCAAAATTCGGCGTTCGGATCTGCTGGTAATAGAGTATATTGGCACTGGTTTGACAGGCCAGGCTCGTGGCGACCAAGATGTGGAATGCCAAGCCTTCAGTAGGAACGAGAAACAAGAGGCCGTTTGATGGCATTAACATAGGATCATTTCTGGTATGCCTCTATATGTCCCTCCCCCTTAGTCAGCAGAGACTGGATTTGAACGTGTTACGAGTTTGTAGTGGATCTTGACTGGATTTTGGCTACGTGTCGGAGCATACTTACTATCCGTAATACTATAGATTGTGACCTTCCTTGGTGTTCCACTATTAATGATCGCCATGAGCCAGGCTTGCTTTGAGAAGACCCGAATCCACGTCGACCTTGATAACTTATATGGGAGTCGAAGGGTGACCATATCATACTGAGGAGAACCGAGGTGAAATGTCGCGACAAACGGATTTTCACAGTCCACTTAAGACTCGTTGTGTTCAAGTCTGTTTTTGTACTCATGTGTGTCCGCACTTCTTGCGTGGGAAATGCCCAAGTATGATTCTCTAATACACGACTAAATAAAACTCATTGGAAGCTCCAGGCAGTGATCGATCTGGGTATATCCAAGGACGGCTATTGTTGGTTAAAGACGTCTTGATTCAAGAGAAGATGCAATCTTATCGATAAATTCTCAATCGTCAAACGCCAAAAAAAACAGCACTCACGCCAGTGCCTATGGTGGTGGCCAGAACCTCAGACGGAGATGTACTTGCCTCTCCTGGGAGATCCACCCGTTCTGCTGCATATCTTTCACCGGTTCCAAGAACGACTTCTTATACAGGTCTGCCTCGGTATCCCATTCGTAGGAAAGACTGGGTTTGAGAGGATCCTTAAAACGAGATTCGGCCTCTTCACTGTCCCAAGAAAACAATGAGATAAGCGTGCATGACAAGCCCATAACAGGCTCATTCCATCCTCTGTGATATGTGATAAGAGGACACAGCGGGTCGTGGCCCAAGACAGGCGTAGATTTGCCTAGAAATATGTCGATGGATCTGAGATCTCGCTCGCATTGGTTTTGATGAAGAGAATCGGGAGGTTTCATGTACTTCCATATCAGAATCTCATGAATTTGGGTGGATGTGCCAGGACGAGGTCTACATCCTCCATATGATCCTTCGAATGGAACGTTGTAGATATCTGGCAATTCTACAAGCAGAGGGAGGAGTGAACTCCACGGGGCCGTTGGTGCTGTGGTCGATGGCGAAGTGCTGCTCATGAATACGGACTGCGGTGCTCTCGTCTTCCAATCTACGATCAGATTTTCAATAAGCAGATGTTCTGATTATACGGATAGTAATTCCTTCGGGATCTCACTTATGAAGACAACCCACTCGTTTGAGATTGGTTCCGTAAACGCCACAAAGATTTTGTCATAAGAAGACATCTTGGAGATCTGCACAAGTGCTTCATTTAAGACGTCCGAGTTTACTCTCTCTCGAAAATTAAACCAAATGATGGTGGTAACTGGAAGATTACAGGGTTCCATTGAGAGCCGGGGATAAAGTTCCATTGTTGCTCGAGCAATAGGACTGCCCAAGGTAGCTGCCCTTAGCAAATTATATCACCAAGACTTGATTCCGACGACGCAGACAATTCGATGAATTTTTCATGTGCTTGAAAGAAATGACGAAGCAGCAGCCCAGTCTCAATATGATGATATAGTGTAGAAGAATGAATCAAGCTTAGGCAGTAACCCGGCCACGAAGGATCGAGTAGGTTGTAGGAGCCCTAAGCGAATCGCAGAATCATAGAACGGCTTGACCCATCGATCCCTTCAATAATGTCAGGGTTTCGACCGGGTGTTGTAAGACGATTTAAAGACGCTGTTACCTATTCCATTGCGCTACATGGCATGCAACAGAACAAGCAATTGCTACTAATCAGAGTATCTGATCAAAGATATTTTGATGCACGTAAAGAGAAAGAGTTGAGATTATTGTTCGAAGATCTACGTAACACTATTTGGCTATAAATCTAAGATAATTATAATATGCTATCGATGCAAAAGAGATTAGCAATATTTTAAGCTTTTGTAAGTAATTAAGAAGTCAAAACTCTTTAAGATATATCTGAAAAAGTTTCGATTTAATTATTTTAACTATTTAAATATATTTTTGAAAGAATTTTATTGCGTATTTTATTAATTTCGTTTATATATAATTTTAAATCGCATAATTCTTGCAATATATAAACAAAATTATAATCTTTTTTATAAAATTTATTTTAAAATATAATAATTAGTTTTTAATTGTTATATATAAATTAATAAAAGTTTAAATATTTTATTATAATATAAAAGATGTTCGAATAATTTTAAAAATTATTTTCTAAACAAAATCTTAATTTAATAAGATAATAATAAGATAGATAAACAAGATAATTAAAGAATATACGCGTGCTTTAAAGTCTAAGAATAAAATTCTATTAAATTTTATTAATAGAGAAAACAATATAATAGTTGCTTAATCTTAAGACTATTAAGTCTTAAAGTTTATTACAACAAGATAGCAAAGATACAATTAAAATTACTTTGTAACTTTATAATATATATATTATACTATTATACTATATACAAATAAGAATAAGAATAAGCTTAAAAGTATTTAATAAGCTTATTTTAGCAAAATATTAATAATTGAAATTTATTTGTAATATATTAAGTTATTTGACTACAAAGTAACAAAGCTTATTAATGTATTATTTAAGAGCAAAATTTATTGCGCTATAATTATTAACTTAATTTCGCAATTATATAATCTTTGCATTATATCTTTAAACAACTTAATTCTTATAGTATTAGAAAGCTTAACTTTTAAGCATTCGAAAGAAAAAAGAATAAAGAAAATCTAGTTGTAACGTATTTAGTAATATAACTGCGAAGTAAAACTACTTGCGCTAGCTAAATTGCGCCAGATCAGCATGTGAAAGTTGGGACCACGCTAGTAGGGAATCTCAAGCAAATTCCGAATTCTTTGGGAGTTCCTACCGGCCCTGATTACTTGCAGGTATTCTCCTTCTATCCAAAGAATTACTTGATCAATTTGTTTGGGGAGTTTATGAATAAATACAGCCCACAAGATGGTGTTATAATTGCATCGGTCAATGCGCGACACCAGAAAGGGGACACAGTTCCTTCAAAAGAGGTCCCGGACGAAGAAAAGGCACCAGATAACTGGTCCTCGGTGGCATGGGCTCAATGGAAACGAGGATGCATTACGATGACTCCTGGCACATCAGACTTCTCGAACATTAGGATAATCATGCGAAGAAACGTCGACAACGGCATAACTAGCAATTTCATGGTAGAGGCCCTGGAATCAGTTGGAAAGTCAGACGGGCAGATCGCCTACTTCTATCCAACCGATCCAGACAGTAAAGATTCGGACAATCCTTTCTGGCCACTGCTTGGTTCTCCAAATGGCAACGGCATGATACATCTGCTTAAAGACCACAAGAGCGTCCTGGGCAACAGAAGTATCACGAGGATCGGTGTACATTTCCATGAGAACAGCGGACGTTTGTACAACTACCTCTGGGCCAAGCTCACGGGTACGAACATCAACCAAGAGAATTATCCATTGCCTCCGTGAGGGAAGGCATCACTGGGAAACATCATCAGTCACCGCTGTATAATCTGTCAACACATATTCCCGCCGTTTGTAATTGCGAATCTCGGAGCAAATCTAATGCATTGCACATTGGCGAGTCTCTGGCAATGCTGGCAATAAACTTCTGAGTCGAGACTCACAAACCAAAGATCTGGCTCTCGAGCTCTATACTCTTATATATGAATACAAAAGTATTGCTTTTCTACTGGGTGGCCAGCTTGCGTGAAGCCAGTCAGTTCTTCCTTTAACTTTTGGGACGGTGCCTGTATCTAATCGAATTGAAGTGGAATGACACTCCTGATAGATCGTCGCTCTATACGATGCCTCTGGAAGAGACGAAGCGTGAATCAAGGTTCGAGCCATAGGTATGTACCAGGAAGGAGAGTCTCTGTAACTGGTACGGTGGGTATCTATATTTCCTGAACCTAGAAGGGCAAGTCGCATAAGAATATTTTGTGGAACTGTGCACAGACGTTCAGCAGCGGCAGAAGCTCGGTGGAAGATATTCCTTTGCATGTGGTACGTTCAAGGTGATTCGCTTGCGGATATCGCCTGAGAAGCCTGACAGTATGGCACCATTGTTATACTCCTGAGGTTATCGATCGCAGGATCCACGTTCAAGTTTGGAGGCAATCATCAAGAATGTACTCACCGTCCCACTGGGCAAGGGGTTGTTGGCCTCAAAGTGAAGAGCATCAGGGCTTCATGGTCCAGCATACAAATACAAGATTCCCATCTCCATTAATTGCAGCACATCGCTCTCAGGGAAAATGACTTCGCTTCAAAACAGTAGACACCGCGATGATAGCCCAAAACCAACAACGGCTATACGAACCGCAAGTCTGATTCTTCCTCCTTCTTTCTCCACCAAGACTCGAGTTAAGGGCATCGAAGTCTTTGTAACAGGCCAATAGCCAACCACAGCGTCAACCGAAGATTATCTGACAGCTATCCAAAGATGGACAACGTCAGCCAGCGGTCCACTCCCTTCGCTCTTCTATCCGGGCATACCACGACCAACAATGCCAGCCGTCGCACGCGCCGCACCACGCCTTTTCTCCCACCCCCTCTCCGGTTTCCAATTCCAGAACCTCCACTGTTTCCGTCTGGACCTTGGCATCGGGCAAAGGGCCTTTACTATCACCCTTATTACTATCACCCTTATTACTATCACCCTTGAAAATATTTAAAACTGTTAAATTTTATTTTACTATCACCCTTGTAGTTTTTTAAAATCCCCTGTTTGGATATTGGCGGCCCTATGCGCCGCGGTACATAGAAGGTTTCGAGATCTTTGAATGTAGAAATCTCATGATTCAGAACAATCGCTTCGAATCCTTCGCTGTCAGCTGCACTGCTTCCCACGAGGGAGCCAGCTTACTGGCAAAGCCACTGGTCATCTCATCTTTCTTCTCAAGTATCATACCTAGAGTGCCGTGATTGGTGGTGTGAATGTTGTGCTCTGAGCGCTTCGTTCAGTGTATGAGACCGCCGGGCCCTCTGCGGGCTCTCCAGCTCGGCCGCACTCGGAGAGCCAAGCAACTCTTGCGGCTTCGATTGACTTGAAGCGGGGTGATATTCTCGATCTCGACTGTATGCCGGGAGTTCTGTGAAGACTGTGCTAGCCGTGCTCAGATCGCGCTTATAGATGTCGCCTTCAGGCAGAGACGTAGGTGCAGGGAGCGGTGTCCTATTATCAGAACGTTCCGCGGGCGAACCTGTCCCACCTTTCTCAAGACGTTTTTTGCGTTTACGGCGGAACAAGAGCAGCGCAATGGCGGCCATGAGGATGGAAAACACCAGCACCAAACTGATGATGATAGCAAGCTGGGTAGCATTACTTCCAGACGTTTGAGACTTGCTAGGTGCATTGAATTCGGTAGTCCTGCTTCCTGCAGAAGCAATCGAGACAATGTGGGACCTATTGTCGTTACTAAAGACGGCCTGGGATACCGAAAAGTTCATCCGCTCATAATCTGCGATGATATACGCCTCCTGTAAAAAGGTGCGACCCAGAGTATACTGGCTCTCATTGCTCGCTCGCCGGAGAGGGAAATAGTTGGTTGCATTGGGGTATATGGGATACGAAGCTTGCAGGTCGAATGCCCCATAAGGTAGATCGATGCTCACGGTCTCGCTACTGGACAACGAATTACCTAGCTTCAGAGTTACCGTTGGGTTCAGTTGCTGCAAGCGCGCGTGTATGGTATCATTGATGACATAAAGATTGGTCGCGTTATCATAGACCAGTCCGAAAGCCTTCTCGAATGCATGGCAAGCTGGCACTGGCAGCCAAATGTGGGGCACAGTCGAATCTACCAAGGAGAGAATGCCAACAGCTGCAAGCGGCGCTGTATCACCGTGCAGAGTGTTAGTTGCTGTAATTTTTTGGATCGCCAGCGTCAGACGTCTTGAGTCATCGCTATCGAAGCTAAACGAGACGTCGTTGGGATTGAATCGCGATTGATCATAGCCACCCAACGTCAAGCTGCCGGGGATCCCATCAAAACCTAATAGACTACTGGTCAGCCCCGATCGATTGAAGTGACTGTGATTGACCTACGATATTTTGCACCAGCAGTATAACCGAACGACAAGCTCGGAATCATGTTTGTGTTCGCCAGCGTCTTCATGTAGCTTGGGATGGGATCGTTGAAGTCTGAGAAGTTGACGGGCTTTGGCCCGAGGCCAAATTGTCCCAAGTAAAAGTCGTTCGTGACAATACCCGCGACGACCTGATGGCTCAGGCTCGGCCCACCCAAGGAGGGTGGTCCCAGCGAAATAGTATCAAAGCCGTACTCGCCATTGCCGGTGTAGTTGAGATTGTCTTCGCTGAGCAGGTTGTAGATGCCTTCCTTCACCCACGACGAAGACTGGTCGAGCTGGAAAGGCTGGTGCGTGGCGGTCACGTTGGCCGCAACGCCACGGTTATGGAGGCAGCTGTCTTGATGGTCTAAGGCGCATGCTTGGGGAAGGGGCACCCATATTTCTTGAATGTTCGTCGCTGGCAGGACCCTCCATTGCACCGGTGGATTCCCAACCCTTAACGTGAACGTAGACCATGATCCATCATTTCCCAGCCAATCCTGGCTTGGGGGGAATACGTAAGGCAAAGAGTAAGGAGTAGATGGGACTCGCCGTTGTGGGTCGGCGACATCTGTCATCTTTCGTCCTCCTCTGCCGCGAGGGTTGCATCACTTCATGAACAGTGCCACTGTCGTTGTGATTCCCTCCCTCGAGGAGCATCTTGTACGGACATGGCAAAAGGAATAGATGGAAAGAAGCGACGTCTTGAGTGAGACATGCACAAGACATCATCGACGTCTATTCAGACCTCGACCATGATCTGTCCACGCTCCACTCTGCACGAGCCCGAGTCGCGGGCAGGAACGACAGGCGCGGATAATGCGCATAATCGACGACTTGAATGAGAGGGCATCATGTTTCAGGCCAAGGCCCGGCAAGAAGTCCGCTCCCGTCGTCCCTCACGATTCCCTTCTTCTCCTTCGATCCGCATCTTCTTTCAAGCTACTTTATACTTCATGTACTCCGTTGTTGCCCTCGGATGCGCAACAACAATCTGGACCCCGGAGCCTTGCGGGGCACGCAGCAGGACACTTGGCTCAAGAGCTCGAGCTTAAAGGAATGAACGTCTTCTTCTGTCTCCGAGGCCATCCTGCACCGTTACTTTTCTCATTCTTCAGTCCTTGTCCGTCTTCCCGCGCTTTCTTCCCGTCGCGTACTGACTACCGGGATCTATTCGACTAACAATGTTTCGTGTGCTAAAGACGTCTGCCGCTCCAGTCATCTGTTACTATGGATCTCTCAAACACGACACAAGCGCATTAGGTACATCAAGGGTATATTTCCTGTCCATTGTCGTTTCGTTGGCCTGCTCGACACCTGCCCTATGTATGTCAAATAGCTGCGACGTACACTTCATTCAATCTCTTCGCTTCCGGAGGCTGCGCTTCCTCAATTTTCACAAAGCTTGCTATCGACATCGCGAGCACTAACATCCGGAGGGATGGGAAGTGCATACTTCGCAAAACGTGCGACGGCGTGGCTTCTGCTACCCTTGATAGCTCTAGCTTCGTTAGCTGTATGGGCTTCTGGCGATAAAGAGGACGCGAACCCGGCGCTGGAACGACGACGGATTCTTCCTTTGGCATCGATGGCTGCCGGCAACCAATCTTTGACAGGGTTGATGGGCACCGCTTTCCCCGCGCCAGAGCCGTCCCCGGCATCACACGTATCGCAGAGTGATCTACAAGCCATCACTACACTGGAGTCGGCAGAATCACACTCTACGGAGACAGCACTGGTAGTACCTGGTGTTTCCGGTGCAGTGACAACGACCACTAGCCTGCCGGCGGGGTTGGCAGGCATGCAAAGTCAGCCAAGCGCAACGCGGTCCTCAACGTCAATTCCGCGGACGTCGCAGTCAACGGCGGATGGAATACCTGCAGCAGTCTGGTGGCATCCCTCGGTTGCAGCCCTTCCATCTCAGCCTATCATCACGAATCCCAGTCTTCGCGCAGGTGGCCCCGGCATCCTTATATCAGGGACATCTATTTCCACGTTGGTAGCTGCTCTCCCAGTGACGCTGTCCGTGACCAGCATTCCGATCCCGACAACATCCGATTCTTCATCGCAAACCCACGCCCAAAGCGATCAAGGACCACTTCGCCAGACAGCGCTGTCCGTGAGCAGCACTTCGAACCCGAAAACATCTGAATCGCAATCGCAAAGCCCCACTCAAATCTCAGGGAACCAGACACCTGCTGTCACAGGGGATTATGCCCTCACTGTTGGATCAAGCGGAGAAGTCGGATTGCAAAGCGTGCCGACGGGATCGGCTCAGACTTCGGCAGGAATCGCAGAGGATCACACAACTGCCGCAGGGCTGACAACTACTCAGGGTGGCCTGACAACCCTGGGACCCATTGTTACACCTGTAGGGAATTATGGTGATGGAGGCTTGAGGCCTTGGATCACAAGCTCGAGCAACGGCACCCTAGGTGGCAATGGCACCACGTGGAATTCTTCTAGCGTGCAGCCATATCTAGGGGGAGCGAATCGACGAATGAGTGAAGCGACGGGCTGGTGGCTCTGGTCATCCACTGCGATCCTCGCCGTGGCATGGTTGTAGCCACTTTTCATTCCATAAGACCTACCCAGGGTAATACGAGACGCACCTACCTCTCTATTCCGATTGCGCTCCGTGTGTCGAGACTGTTGCTTGATTTGGCCTGTACATGGAACTGTTTGTAACGCGAAACAATTGCCGACAAGCATTGATGAGAACGGAGTACCTTGACGCAATTTGCTTCTCCCTTCTTAGATTAGCGTCGCTAAGTACATGTACTTGAAGCTTGATCGTATGACGTAAATATTAGTTTTGCCCTGCCACAAGTTCCCCTTAAAGTATTTGACTAGAGTACAAGCTTGATCACCGTAGAATGCTACGTTCCTGCATACCGCTTGTCACCTCCCATCGTTGCCGCATTCGGAGATATCTAGCGAAGAAACTGGCTAAGAGTACCATCCGAGGCTCACCAGCTGCTTGCCAAGTGAAACACAGCGTCATGTCAGGAACCACGCCATCCTCCTTCTCTTGCTACAGCTACTTTACTATACTGCTGGTTCCGAAAGAGATTGGACGAGACGTGGCGTGACCTGGCAAACGACCTGATGGCCCCCAGAGGCCCCCAAAGGCCCCCAAAGGCGTGACAACCTCAATTGTCTTTCTAGCTCTGGGTGACGTAGATCCAAGCGATGGCTACATATATATACTGGTTTGCAGCACTCTGTTTGTTCCTCAAAAGTATTTTTCCTTTGGAATAGCAACTGCTCAAGACCTGCTTCAAAATACAAAGACTTTCTCGAAATCATTTCCAAGTTCCCCCTTTTCAAGATCATCATAGCTATGCATCTCCTCTCTTCTCTCTTGTACCTCTCGGCAGCAAGCACAAGCTTTGCTCTTGTCTCCGCTCCACTCAGTGAGCGCGCAATCGGCGACTCTTGTAGCGCAGCCGAGGGGTCCGGCACTTGTCAGAAGACCTCCGCCTGCACCTCCCAGGGCTTCAATATCGCCGGCCACTGTCCCGGCGCGAGCGACATCCAGTGCTGCATCAAGAAGACCTGCGCCACCCCCTCAGGATCCGGCCTATGCCTGAACAAGGGCGATAGTGCCTGCAGTGGAAGCTATGTACCAGGGTACTGTCCAGGAGCTGGCAGTATAGAGGTACATCCGGCGTGGCTTATAGGCGTCTTGGAAGTGGTGCTGATAGGTATCTAGTGCTGTGTCAGTGGTGGAGGTGGCGGTCCTAGCCCGCCGTCGGGTGGCTCTGGCTCTGGCATTGTCTCTGCCGCCGTCAAAGAAGAAGGGCTTCCGTACGTATGGGGCGGAGGCGGCTGTGATGGACCATCAAGTGGGGGCTTTGACTGCTCTGGTACGCTTCTTCTCCCCTGGTGCTTAACCATGAGGCGACTAATCGCTTGTGACTCTTAGGCCTCACTCAATACTCCATGTGTCATGCCCTGAACAAGAAGATACCCCGTACGGCAGACACGCAATACCATTCGAGTATGGGCAAGCACATACCTCGCTCCGAAGCTCAAGCGGGGGACTTGATCTTCTGGGGTAGGAACGGAGATTGCAAAACTGCCGGCTCGGTGGGGCATGTAGGTATCTTCATGAAGGATGGATGGATGGTCAATGCGGCCCATACAGGAACGCCGGTCAGGGAGCAGAGTATCTGGACCAGCAGTGGTGGCGAGGCCATCTGCCCAGATGCTGTGAGGTATGTTGTGGTCCCCTACTGTCAGGCTCGGATGAAAAGCAAGTGGCTAACCGGATGTAGGTTTTGGTAAGGGGGCAAAGCCACTTGACTTTATTAGAACGTGATGGTTTGCCGTTAATTGTACAATATATAGCATCCAATGCATCATCGCGATCAGCATCCATGCTTCCAATTACCATGAAAAGACTAGCTACCATCGTAGTCGTTATCACGACTTTTGTAGGTGAGCTGGCTTCTCGTATATCATTGAGCAGGAGGTCGTCAGGTCAAGTTGCGTCTAGTGTACAAACAACTCGGATTCTAGAAGCGCCACCGCTCGGATAGATCATCCCACGGCGGCTTGTCCATTGTCTTTTGAGCAGAACTATGCTCATCGTATCTTAAATCGCCTCGATCCTCGGCCAAACGATTATCATGATCGGGAATGGGGATACGTGAGGTGTCGTCCCAAACTCTCAAAGCTGGAGCACAAGCTACGGCACCTGGTGGTCGATCTCAAGGCGACTTGCGAGCCTTTTTGGCAGGAAGAGAGATACCAATGACGTGGGGATCATAGAGTCAACAGGTATAAGCCATCTCTATCATTTCATCATTAACTGTGGCGGTAGATCGTGATACATCTGACAATCGAACTCAACGCTCCACTCGAGAACGAAGAACTTAGTCAGCGCAATGATCGCGTCTGTCGATAGTGCAGGTCCATCACCAGTACGGAACTGTTCATGCCTCCAAAAAGTCGTTTCATCCAGGTCTAGCATGCTTGACGATGGACAAAGAAGAAGTGCAATATCTGTGACAACTCGGACCATATCCAAAGGAATTTCCCTCCCCGGCCATAATGGCATTGAAAGCGATGTCGTTCATGCTTTCATCCACAAACTCAGCAAACCACCCAAGCGTTTGCAGGCGATGCTTGTTTGCGCCAACCGCAGCATGTAGCCTCGACGCCAAATCCTTCCGATAGTTGTTCATCGTCGATTGTGCGGAATCAATCAAGATGTCACGAAGCCCCCTATGAACGGACCAGGAAAGGGACGACCAGGGCAAGCAATCGAGGGCATGATCCAGGATTCGCCGTTCTTTCTCTGGCTCAAACAATGTAGCCTGTAAAAAAAATTCCAAACTCGGAAGAGAAAAATCGTAAGCAGTTGGTCGAAAGATCCTCTTCGAGTTTCCTAGCATGAGAAAGTCGACCTCAGAAACCTTTCCCCCAACCAGATAGTACAGATGCCGACTTCCATGCGCCCCAGAGAAACTTTTTTGCTGGTACTGTAAGATCCACGCTCCAGGAGGTTTTCGAACGGAGAATCCACTTTGGAATGACTTGGCATCTTGCGATGTCGTGATACCTGCCGTCGTACGGATACACCTATCGACCCTTCTGACGAACTTACGTGGGTACACATCCATGGATGAGGAGTGGGACACATGAGGTGTTAGCGACACTGTAGCAGCTTGACCGAGAGGCCAGTTGATGTACCAAAAACCAAAGTACGAGCCATAGGCTGCCCGATGGCCACTAGCATCGCTATAACGATATATCTCGCCGCTACCACTCACGGAGAGTATCGTGATCAAGGTTTACGCACGAGATGGCGATGCAGCTAGAAGATCCTTCGCGCGAAAGCTGTTGTAGTGGCAGGCATGTCCAAGATGGCAGGGTTCTGAGCTGACCCCTTTCCACGTCAATGTTTTCAAGATGGCTGGTCTCAACCGTGTCTCCGGTGTTTGTTCTCCTACTGCGCGATCTAATGGAGTTTGAGCGAGGTTGTGGCGATTGCGGAAGCATGGGCGGTGGCGGTTCGTGGATCATAGCAAGAAGTGCAGTCCAGTTAGCCGATCCTACTCTCACCAACGGTAGCCTACTGACATCGATAAGATCTGGGCCGCAAAAACCGTTGACGAGGTTAGCGGATATGACAGGTCCAACTGGCGAGGGTCTTCCGAGCTTGAAGCGTGATCTCGACGGCTGGCGTGATATCCAGGTCCCAAGATATCCGACGCTGCGAGAATTGCGCAAAGGGTCGAGCCCGCTCCTGAATCGCATTGGTTTGCGTAATCAAGGATCCAAGACCAGCTGCAGTCACAAAGAACGAGAACCAACTAACGACAATGCCGGCAGTATCCATTGACCTCAGCCTATACTTGTATCAGGGGACTCAGTCTCAGACCAGCCTCTACAATATTCGGTGTTCCAGAGTCCAAGGAAACAAGGAAGGAACGTCTTCCATCTCAATTACACATAACTGCTCCGGTTAGGCTCTCAGCCTCATTGCGTAGCCGTAGTTGCTTGCCGCTGTCGCCCCAAACGGGTTATCTGCCTACACCACAGTATGAGAAGGCAGCCAGTCAGCTCTTGATGACCCACATCCTTCGACTCTACCAATGAACCTCCAATTACCGTCATGTGACCTGCTGTCGGGCGCCAGTCGTGTGATCTTGCCGTTTCAGACTTCATAGCGCCTCTGCATGCCAAGTTTACAGCACATCTTCGACAGCTTGAGCGCCACTATCGTACCACGCCACTTGGCGGCCAGTCGGAGACTGTTCCCAATTTTGGACCCAGAGCAAGTATGAAGGTACTGCGTTACCATCCCACAAGCCTCCATCTGTCATGCTTTATGCAATGCAACGGCGCCTGGTTGCCCCCATTTCTCCATCAGCCAAGGCTCAGACGCTAGCCTAGCGTAGCCCTAATCTTATCGGAAGGCAAGAGCTTGGAATTGAAGTCCGGTTCCCCTCTAAATCAAAGTGAAGCTCTGACAACAGTGTGGTCTATCGAGTGTACGCCATGTCTATCAGTATCGCAGCCCCCTCCCCTGCTTCCACGCCATCCACATCAGCATCACGCGCTCCCAATATCCGTAAAAATGGTAGGATACCCCTCCACACACAAGATCTATCTTCACCCTTCTCACAGCAAGCGAACAGGCAAACAATGGCATGTCCAAAAGTCTGCCTTCCGCCCTACCGCCGGCCAGACATCATACGCCAAACGCGCTGAAGCTCAGAAAGCACAAACGGTGGTCAAAGCTAAGGAAAGGGAGATGAAGGAAGAGAAGGAAGCCGAGCGACAGGTATGCGAGCAGATGCCAGGGGCGCGGGAATGATAAGAAGGGTCTAAAGGGGTTGACTAACGGTGCTTCAGAGGAGAATACAGGCTATAAAAGAGAGGAGAGCGGCGAAGGAGGAGAAGGAGCGATATGAGAAGATGGCGGAGAAGATGCACAGGAAGAGGGTCGAGAGGTTCAAGAGGAGGGAGAAGCGGAATAAGCTGTTAAAGTCGTGAGGTGGTTGGTGTTGTACTTGGTTTTGACCGTCGATGTTCGAGCGAGGAGTACGGCGTTTACAACGTGGGAGTGCGTACGGCATAAGCACTCAAATCACTGTAGCCAGCAGCACGCGGCATAATAGAACCCTGGAAGCAGTTGCTAAGTGCTTGTTATGGTCGGGATGCAACTGGGTCGTGCAATAAGGCAATGAGGTCGATCTGGAACCTCGGCCGAACTCGTAAATCTCACCCTTTTTCCATGCTTAACCATAAATTAAATCGTAGCAACAGCGGCGCATTACTCCTGACCGAGCGGTTCACCGACAATCTCTATCTGCCCACCCCATCAACAATGTCCCGCCCCACGACCCCCCTCACGACCATCTCTCCGCAACCCTCTCCGCTCCGTTCCTCGACCGCCCCCATCAAAAAGCACCATCACCACCACCACATCCCACACCACCCTCACCGACATCACCACCGCGACAAGTCCATCCCTCAATCTGCCGTCGTCCCCTCCTCGACATCCAGCGCCTTCGACAGCCTCCTCAGCCCCCTCACAAAAGCTACCAGCCGCACGGAAGGCGCGCCGGATCTGTCCACATTACAGAGAGAGGAGCGAGAGGCCAGGGCGCGTGAGAGAGCGGAAGCAAAGGCGCAGGAGGATGCGAGGAAAAGAGGATGGGAGGAGGTAAAGAGGGGCAGGGAACGGAGGAGGGTTGGCGAGGAGTTAGTCTGCCTTTCTCAGATCGCACGTTTCTAGGCCGGCTTATGACCGCATTGTCATGTGGTGGACACTAAGCTTGCTATTGAAGACCATTGCTGACTACGAGCTGCAAATAGGCATCTACGAACCACACTCCACTCCCTGTCCAACCTTGCTACTACAACCACCCGCCGTCTTGACTACACCTACTATAGCCTGCTCTCCTCCCTTTCCACTCTCTCCTCAACCCTTGCCTCCCTCTCTTCCCTCTCTACAACTACGAACTCGCTCCTGCACTCCTTCCGCTCTCAGTCTACGGACCTCGACCGCGATCTGACATTTCAAATCAGCATCCATGCACACAATACCAGCACCCAAGCCTCACGGATCGCATCTCTAGAGACTCGTATGCGAGACGGGGTGACGAAGGTCGGGATGCTTGGGCAGAGGATGGAGGCAGTCAGGGAGCGGGTCAAGGAGCAGGAACGGAAAGAGGGACAATGGGTAGAACGGGTAAGGCGGAGAGTGAGATGGTGTTGGTGGGTTGCGGGCGGGTTGTTGCTGTTGTGTGTGGTTGTGGGAGTTGTGAGGCATTGGCCGAGGGTGGAGAGAGAAATGGAAAAGGGAGAGCAGGTCATGGAAAGATTGGCGCACAGAACAATTGAGGGGTTGGAGGGGGAGGCGGTGGGGGATGCGATTAGGACGCCGGCGATGAGGGAAAGGAACGGCGTTGGAGGAATCAGTAAGGTTGAGCCAGGTGGAACGAGGAAAGGAATGGAGACGGATCATCCGGTGCTGAAGATGCTGGATGAGCTGTAAGTCGGCGTCGGCGGTGGACCAGGCAAAGCTATAAAAGTCGAGAAAGGCAGAAGCAAAGGAGAAGGATAGCGGGAGTTGACCATCTTCGAAGTGGTGGCGTCTCATCAGACTTTCGGCTCTGCATGCGTTCCATGGATCTTTCCACGTGATGTGTTGTGGCACGAACAATTGTATGATCTATAGTCGTCCTAGTTCAAAGCCATTCACAAGTTTCGTTTTCTTTTTAAATGATGGCATCGGACAGCCTAGGACAGCTTCTGCGCCTGTTCAAGATATCGTCAACGCTTCAAGGTACGTAACCTGGAGAAGCTCGCCTTTGCGGAGAACAAGACTTGTACTTTGCTCTCTTGCAGCATCACTCATGTATCACATACCGCAATCACTGCACCCACCTCAGCCTCCCTTCTTCTTCTTATCCTCTACCACCTCGACGTTATCTTCGGGCACCTTCCCAACATCGATGCACCACTCCTCAATCTCATCCGCACAATCGCCCTGTACCGTGACCTCCTCCCCACCACTCGGCGTCTTCGTCACACTACTCCCCGTCGCAAACTTCTTCCCCCACTCCTTCGCGACCTTCTTCAAATCTAACCCATGCGCCTCCAGCCCAGCCACGCACGTCACGTATTTTCGCTTGTTGCGCTCCACCCGCTTGATCTGCACTATGGCTTCTGCTTTCGCGGCGCTGGCTCTTGCTTCTTGGGCGGCGGCTTTGGCTTCTTTCTTTGCGCTGTCTTTGGCGGCGCGTTTTTGGGCGTCGACGGAAAGGGTGGAGAGTTGGTTCGCTATGGCTTCTGTGGCATGTCAGCATAGAGCTCTTACCAAGAGACCTTACACCTTGTGCGATGCTGCGCGAAATCGTTCGCGGCGTCCAGACTGCGATGTAGAGTACTCAAGTATGTGAAATTGATAGGGCGTGCAGACCGTCGCTATACAGCCGCTCGTGCAAATCGGAATGAGTCTTCTTCAGCCATTCCTCGCATTTCTTGGCCGTACCCCCATATTCGCAATACTAAGGCCATCAGCCTGGGGCGTTCTTAGCGACAGCATTCTCGAGCAAGAGAGAGCTCTTGCGGTTGGGAATTTGAAGATTGGGAGCGTACCTCGCATGGTAGGGTACAGACTGAAAGTGACGTATCAGTAGGGAAAGACTGGAGGAACAAGGCCACGTACTCCCGCAGTATATGACATGACGAGCTTGTGGCTCTGAGGATGTGGGCTCGGTGGATGCTGCTTCTCCCATTTCAACCGAAGGATGTGGTAGAGCTACGATTGTTGATTGAGACGGAGAGCTAGGGTGATATGTCCTCCTACTTTATTCAAATACCTATCAGAGGAGTTAAGAATTGACACAGCGATTTGAACCAGGTAAAGTTTGGAAACGCAGTTCACTTTGAAGTGGGGGTCGTATACCTCGATATTACCTCGATATTCAGAATGTGGTTCACCCCTCGCAACTTTTGAAAATCAATTTTTTTTTCCGACCCGAAATTGCAAATACCACTAACCCCTCAACATCAACGCATCTAAACTACTAAACATCTGGTTTAATCACTGCTAATATCGTGTTTGTTAAGCATCTTCAATTTTGAGTATTGTAGATGCGATGTTGTTTAGCTATTGCTGTGCGAAGACTTTTTGCTGGGGCTTGATGGGGGCTTGATGGAGCTTGGTGGGAGTGCCCAAAATGTGTCGAGACGAAGTGTTCAAAATTACAATTACGCATGTAACTTTGGTCGCAAGTTGAATTAAGATCTTGAAAATCTACAGCAGCATTGATAAATATAACGATTTTATATAAGAGCAACTTTTGATCAAAGAATAGTGTTGATGTTGAGGGATTGATGGTATTTGCAATTTCGGGTCGGAAAAAAAAATTGATTTTCAAAAGTTGCGAGGGGTGAACCACATTCTGAATATCGAGGTACAAATTAGTGTCACCCCTAGAATTTTTGAAAATCACTTTTCGTTTTCGATCGCCGGTTTCAAACATCACCAATACTTCAACAATTGCGATTATAAACTATTCAAAGGTCTAATAAAGTAATATATACAGTTGATCTATTGATTTACATCAAGTTTGAACATTATAGACATGGTAATATATTATTATTGTTGTAAAGAAATTTTGATAGACGCTTTTAATAAGACTTGATAAGACTTGCTAGCAAATATCTTCAAAATTGCATTTACGCATATAACTAGACTGATTGTCGGGTCGGGTTTCGGTTCCAACATTAGGAACCGACTCGAATGTCGATTTTTTTGGAATCGAATCGAATCGAATCGACTTGGGTTTCGGTTCCAACTTTTGGAATCGAATCGACGCCAAGAAATACTAAAAATTGATCAAAATCAACTAGTTTTAATATATTTTGAACTATTTTATTTATTTATTATAATAACTACTAATATGCATTATATATATGGATTACTTTTGCCAAAATATTGCATTTTTAAGAAATTACTATTTATATAATTCGGTTTTCGGTTTCAACTTTAGGAACCGACCCGACCCGATATATTAGTTACATATAAAAGATTATTTTTACGCAAAAGAATAGCGTTGTTGTTGAGAAGATAGTGATGTTTGAAACTGGCAATCGAAAACGAAAAGTGAATTTCAAAAATTCTAGAGGCGACACTAATTTAGAATATTGAGGTAAGCTTTGGTTCAACCCTAAATTGCGAGGGTCTTCAGGAGGTATTGTCCACAACCATCATCAAGCATACCAACCCTTCTGGCTCGAAATAGTCCTAAGATGATGGTCTCCGAAACTCAAAAGCTATCAAATGAGTCTTCGCGTCTCACTGAAGCACGCTAGTATGCGAGCATCTTTGCCTATTGGTCGTGCACATTTGGAATTGATTTTCTTGTCTCGTGAACAATATAAGAATTCTCCTCCTGTACTATTCCTACCGTTCTCAAAGCTTTTGTATTTCACCGAAGCTCCAAGCACTCTTTGTGATTAGGAGGTTCAGAACTAGATAGTTTTAGAACTAGTTTCCCTAGACGCGAGGAGAACTATTTAAGTTCTTTTGCGACTTCCAAAATCAATTATTCTTTCTACTTACTAGAATCGCACCTAGTAGTTGTTTGTTTTCTAATAAACAAACACAAGATTTCTTGTAATTTTGGAAAAGATTATATTAGAGTATCTTGTTAGTTGTTTGTTTGTTACTCTAGTTTCTATTATCTAGTTGTTTTTTTAACTTTTACATCTTTGTCTTTGCAATCTATCGTCTACTTAATGTTGTTTATTTTACATTAGTCGATCTTGCATATATAAGAAGAGTTATTTAAGAAATCTCTATCTAGAAAATTACAATATTAAGAAAGCACTTAAATTAATAAAAATCGATTGTTGTCGAACAAATTAAGATCGAAATTGTCTCTTAAACAATTCTATACAAAGTCTCTTAAATTGTCTTCTTTGTCGAAATTAACATTTATATTTATGTCTACACATTTATTTAAATACTTCTTAAAGATAGCAAGACTTAATAATTTGTTTTATTAAGTATTGTTATTTTTGTTAACTAAATAACTAGAGCTCTTGTTAAGTTAGAAAATTGCGTTATTATTTTTTCTATCTTTGAGCAATCTTAAACAAAGTAAGAGTTATTTAAGTAATAGAATTATTACAATTATTAAAAAGAGTATTTATCGAAGCTTCTTAATTTTATTTATTACTTTAAATATTTTTATATTTTCTTTGCATTTATAATCTTTTATTATGTTTTTTATCTATAAATAACAAGATTTGAACTTTAAGTTTTGCGATTAATTTATTAAAAAGAATAGTTTTGCATATAAATAATTAAAACGTCTAAACTTCGAACTAAAGAATTAAAAAAAATCAAATAATTTTGTTTTATTAGAGAAATATATTTAAGCATTTGATTTTTTAATTTTCGAAAATACTTTTGTTTACGTCGAAGCTTATTTGATAACTTCGTTTATTATAGATAAGAAATCTACTTTAGAAAGAGTAATTATCTTTTGTAATATTTTTAAGAAGAATTTTCTTAAAAAATTTACAAAAGTAAACACAATAAGTTTCAATAACAAATTAGTAGATCTTCAATAATAAGAAAATAAGACGTTAGCATTTTATTACTAAAGAGTAGCATTTATAATACAATATATAGAAGAAAAAGATAGATTTTTTATTATTGTTTTTTTTACTTTAAAGTTAACAATACTTGATACAATAATTTAAACGTTTGTAAAAAATCTAGCAAACACTAATATTAAATTAAAAATTATTCGAACAATAATAACAATCAATTAATTCTTAAAAGTTATATATAATCTAGCAAAAAAGATTCGACGTACTAAGATTAAAATTAAGAAACTTCAAAAAAAGAAGTTTAAAAATAAGAAATTCGACTTCTATTGTATTTTAGTATAGAAAGCTATATTAAAAACGCAATTAGACTTATTTATAGCAATCTATTAATCTTAATTACTTAAAATATAAATTTTTAAATCTTTGTTATTGTTTCTCTTTTATTAGAGAATACTATTATTTTTTCTAGATTGTTAGAAAGATTGTTAGAGAAACTTTAGATTTATTGAGTTAACAAAGAAGTTTATTTATCGATTAGAGAATTTAGAATTGCTAGTATCTTTTTGTTAACAAAATCTTTATTAGAACTTATTTAATAGAAAGAGATATTTTAAGAATTAATTTTTTTTATCTTGTAGCAATATAAGCGCTTATAAAGAGCTTTTTAATAAGTTAATATTAAAGAACTCTTATATTAACAACTTAAAACAATAAAAAAGTTGTAAAGATAACTCTTTGTATATAAGATACAAAGAGATAGAGTATAGTGCTATCTTTACTTATTATTGTATTATATTTCTTGCGTAAAAGCAATTTTATTTTTGTAATATAATTTTTAAAGACTCTTTTTAATCTATTTTTGCAATTGCTTTCTTTAACACTTGTAATAACAATATACAATTGTATAGTATAGAATTATCTAGTTTAACAATATTATTAATTGTTATAATTTTAAGTATTTTGAAGTCTAGATACTTTATATAATTAAAAGCTTTATTTGTAATTTTTGAGACATTAGAATTGCAATTATTTAATAAAAAAATAAAGTAGATAAACGCTTTTCTCGAAGAGGGCAATAACTTTAACAAGAGAACTTATATTAAGTTTATTCTTTAATTAAGCTTGCAATAGCAATAGTTACAATTAATAGATCAAATTGTTGAATCGACAATTTAAGAAAGATCGCGTAAGAAAAATATTAAACAAATAAAAAAGATTGTTAAATTAACATTATTAATAGATATAATAAACGACAAGATTGATATCTATAATAAACTAGTATTTATTTATCAAATTTTTAAGAACAATAAGATAAATATGTTTTAAATAAATAAATTAGCTTAATCTTCTATTGCTTGCAAGAAACTAAAATATTTATATATTTGCGTTATTAAGAAGCGCAAGTCTAAAGCTAAGCAAACATTACAACAACAAATTTAGAATTTCTTTCAATCTATATATTAATCTATATATTAATTATTAGATTAAATTTTATTTAAATTTTACAATCTATTTTTTATTTAAAACTTAAGAGTATTAAGTATACTTTAATCTATATAATTGTTGCAATTACTTTATTTTTAATTCTAATTAACGCAATCTATTTAGTTGTTGTATTAAAACTAGCAACAAGATATAAGCGCTTACATTGTTAATATATTTTAAGCAAATAACTAAATTTGTTTACTAAAAAGCATAATAAATATAAAGAAAATATTTCGTATTTTTGTTTAAGTAAAGATAGAAAAAAAGATTGTTAATTTAGACAAATTAAGAATTTAAACTAATTAAGAATCTAATATAAATATTGTGTCTATAAGAATTGTTAATCGACTAAACTTAAAGTTAAGATCTTTAGTTAAGATAAGATTTCAAAGTTTGTTTATAAAGACAACAAATTATAAAGAGACAATTCTATATTATTGAATAATTATTAAACTAGGCGTAAAAGAAGTTTGAAGAACTATAAAATATTTTGTCGCTTTTAATATTAAATATTAAAAGTACTTGTTTCTAAATATCTTATAACTTTATACTATAAATGCTATTATTAAAATTTAATAATCAATAATATAAATTGACGATTTTAAGATAGAAGAAGCAATTAGAAATATTGTCGAATTAAAGCTTATATATTATAGCGATTACAATTTTTTAATATATTCGAAAGCGATTATTTTATTGTCTTTAAAAGTTATTGTAAAGTCGAAAGATAAAAGCTTAGACTCTAGTTCGAGTTTGTTATCTAATAATAAATTATTAAATATAAAGAAGATTGTGCAAGTCTTAATTATTGCTAACTTTATAATATATTTTTAATAAATTCTTAGCAAGACAATTATAAATTGTTTGAGTATTTTGCGTTTTAAGAAGTTAACTTTCTCGATTCTTAAGAAAATAAATTTAAAATTATTTTTTGTTCTAGATAATTAATCTTTGCGTTTAGTATTTTTAAGATATTTATTTTAATCTTTTTATTTGTTTTGTTTAATTTATATTCTAGAAGACAAATATGCAAAGATACTAGAAACAAATTTATCTTTTTGTTAAACAAACTAGAGTTATAAGCTAAACAAATAAACTTAGAGTTAGAATTGATAATTTCTATAAAGAAAAATAAAATAAAGATATTATAACTTCTCTACAAATATTGTTATTTTAATAGAAGAAATCTTATAGATTTTCTATATATCGATCTTATTACTTATCGAATGCAAATAAAATTAAGAACGAAACTAGCATTAAATTTAATTTAAAAACAATAATTGACATATATTAAATAATAGCTAAGAAAGATAGTTAAAAATAAACTAGATAATAAGATCTATAAGTTTGTAAAATTAATTAACAAGAAATTCTTTTAATAAAATACGAGAGTTGTTATTGTTAACAAGATTAAGAATTTCAAACTAAAGAACAAGTCTAAAGTAACGTTTAACTACTTTCGAATACATAAAAATCTATTAGATATTTATTTAAAACTTTTAGCGAAAGTTTACGATTATTTATTAGACTCTTATTATAATTGTTTGTTTGCGATAAATTTAAAATATGCATATTATATTATTTTGTTATATTAAGAGAACAAGTATTACTTTGTTTTTATTATTTTTAGTATTAATTAATTGCAATTAACTAGAATGCAACAAGAATTACAATCGACAAGATTTATAATAATAAAGCTAGTATATAGAGCGTTCGAATTTATTTTGTTATTTTAATTGAAGTTTTTGTTTCTTTACTTAGACAACTTAATTATCTTGTTATTTTTAACGTTCTATATAGATAACTTTTCGACAAGTTTTGCAATTTCGATTATCTATTTATTTTTTTAAGAGATTATTTCTTTTTACAAATCGAATAGACAAAATTAAAGTTGTTGTTTAAGAAACTAAAATTGTTTATAAATAAGATAAAAACTTTAAGAGTTACTTATCTAATAGAAGATCTTGTCTATATACTAGATAATTAAATCGAAAAGATTATAAAATAATTTATATCTATAAACACAATCGAAGTGCGCGCATTTCTAGAAACAATAGATATTAGACTGATCGCGTCAGGTCGGGTTACCGAGTTCGAATCGAGTACTCGACCCGAATCGAGTCGAGTCGATTCCTAATATTGGAACCAAAAAATCGGTTCGATTCCTAGGGTTAGAATCGACGATTCGAATCGATTTCTAGGATTGAAATCGAAACCCGACTCGAAAAAATCGACTCGAATCGCTAAGACTATTTAAATAATTATATTATAATTAATAATAGTTAATATATAGTCAATATATATTTTATAATATTTAATTATCTAAATTATAATAAGATAATGCATTATAGTAATGCATTACTAATTTTTAAAAAGAAAATAATTAAATCGCATCTATAGAAT
>JAABUS010001305.1_pt1 | contig 55314 bp, 53 predicted proteins | sample 5560161 | NCBI WGS metagenome assembly JAABUS01 (sample SAMN10711885, study PRJNA513376) | rock metagenome | isolation source: Antarctica rocks | place: Antarctica: Victoria Land, Trio Nunatak nord | collected 2016-01-04 | reverse complement strand
GGTCGTCGGCATGTTGCGCCGGCTTTCGTTCTCTATGACGCTCGGTAGTCCGAACGGACACCGGGCCGCGACCCGGAACGGTTTCGGTTCGCGGCCGAGCTGGCGGGCCACGGCGTCGATATCACTCACCGGCTTTAGGCAAAACGTAGATCTTCTCGCCAGGTTTGATCATTCCGTAGCGCTCTCGGGCGGCGCGTTCTATTCCGGCGGGGGTCTTGAGTTCCTGGCTTAGACGCTGCTGCGCGGTGTTGCGCACGTCCGCGTCGTGGAGCTTGCTTTCGAGGACGGGGAGATCGGCCCGGTTCTGGACGATCTCCCGCATCGGCTGCACGTAGGAGGCGAGTAGGAGCCCGACGAAGGCCGCGTAGAGCATGACCCATAGAGGTCTGAAGCTCCGCCGGGACAGGTTCACCTGACTCTTCTATCCGTCCCGGCCCACCGTGTGGACCTGGAGCACGTTCGTCGAGCCCGGCAAAGACCCCGCTATGCCTCCGGTGAAGATGATCTCATCGCCATCCTTGAGCTGTCCAACGCCCCGCGCCGCTTCCACGGATAACTGGAACCGCTCCTCGAAGCTCCCACCCTCCTCGCCTTTGATAGCGACGACGCCCCAGACGAGCGCCAGCATCCGAACCGTATGCTCTATAGGGCTCACTGCCAAAATGCGGTTCGGTGGCCGGAAGCGGGCCACCCGGATAGCCGAGAGGCCGGTCTGGGTCGAGGTAAGGATCGCCTCGGTCTCCAGGTCTTCAGCCAGTTCGCAGGCTGCGTGGGTCACGGCGTCGTAGCGGTCGCCCCGGCCCCAGGAAGCAGAGGATGGGATGTCCTGACCGTAGTTGATGGCGCCCTCGGCGGCCCGGCAAATGGTGTCCATCTGGCGGATGGTCTGCACCGGGTAACGCCCGATGGCCGTCTCGCCAGACGTCATGACCGCATCAGCCCGGTCGAAGATAGCGTTCGCGACGTCTGAGACCTCGGCGCGGGTTGGGCGGGGGTTCCGGATCATTGAGTCAAGCATCTGCGTTGCAACGATGACGGGCTTGCCCAGGCGGCGGCAGCGGGCGACCATCCGCTTCTGCTCTATCGGCACCCGTTCCGCCGATAGTTCCACCGCCAGGTCTCCACGGGCAACCATGATCCCATCAGAGGCCTGGATGATATCCTCGATGTTCTCTATGGCCTCGTGTTTCTCTATCTTGGAGATAACGGGCGCGTTCCCGCCGAACTCTTCTATGCGCTCCTTGACCTCGCGAACCTCGTCGCCCGAGCGAATGAACGAGACGGCCACCCAGTCCGGGTGAAGTTCCTCCATACTGAAACGCAAGTCCTCGATGTCTTTCGGAGTCAGGCCGGTTATGGAGAGAGAGGAGTCTGGGAAATTGAGTCCCTTGTGAGAGGAGACCGGGCCGCCCTCGATGACCTCGCAAATGACATCGTTGTTCTCAATACTCTCTACCTTCAGACCGAGGAGACCGTCGTCTATGAGAAGCCGGTCGCCGGGATTCACGTCGTCGGCGAGCCGGTCGTAAGAGGTAGCCAGCCGGCTCGCATCGCCTAGAAAGTCTCCCGGAGCAAGGACGACCCTATTGCCCTCTACCAGTTCCGTGCCATCCGCCACGTCGCCCGTCCGGATCTTCGGCCCTTGAACGTCCTGCAAAATCGCCACGTTGCGGCCCAGTTCCTTCGCGATATCCCGGACGGTTTTGGCATTCCTGAGGTGCGTGTTGTGGTCGCCGTGGCTGAAGTTGAACCGTGTTACGTCCACCCCGGCTTCGATCAGAGCCCTTATCGACTCCTCCGAGGAGGTAGCGGGACCGAGGGTCGCTACTATCTTGGTCCGGCGCACCCCTATACTCCCTCGTGGATCTTCGGGTTGAACGCCGACCGTCCGGGATAGAACGCCGATGCGCCCAGAGCTTCTTCTATCCGCAGGAGCTGGTTGTACTTGGCGACGCGCTCCCCACGGGCCGGTGCTCCGGTCTTGATCTGGCCCGCATTCACGGCAACCGCAAGGTCCGAGATCGTCGAGTCCTCCGTCTCGCCGCTGCGGTGGCTGATCATGGTCGTGTAACCGGACTTGTGCGCGAGGTCCATCGTCTCGAACGTCTCCGTGAGCGTCCCGATCTGGTTGACCTTTATGAGGATCGAGTTACCGACACCTTGTTTGATACCATGGGTGAGGATTTTAGGGTTAGTCACGAAGATGTCGTCGCCGACGAGCTGCACCCGGTCTCCCAGGCGCTCCGTGATCATAGCCCACCCCTCCCAATCATCCTCCGCGAGCCCATCTTCAAGACTGACGATGGGATACTGGTCGCAAAGACGCGCATAATAATCCACCATCTCCTCGCGGGAGAGCTTCTTGCCCTCTCCGGCCAGGTTGTAGACGCCATCCTCGTAGAACTCTGAAGCCGCAGGATCGAGGGCGAACGCCATCTGGTCTCCCAGTGCGTATCCGCTCCGCTCTATCGCTTCAGACATCAAGCCGAGCGCCGCGCCGTTGTCTTCCAGGTCCGGAGCGAAGCCGCCTTCGTCTCCGATGCCACCGGAGAGCCCCCGCTCGCCGAGTAGCTTCTTCAGGCCCTGGTAGACCTCGGAGACAGCCCGCAGCGCCTCCGCGAAGCTGTCGAAACCGACCGGCACGACCATAAACTCCTGGAAGTCCACGTTGTTCGCGGCGTGCGCGCCGCCGTTCAAGATGTTGGCGCAGGGGACCGGCAATGTGTAGCCGCTCGCTCCGCCCAGGTAGCGGTAGAGTGGGAGCGCCGCCGACTCCGCCGCGGCCTTTGCCGCCGCCAGCGAGACGCCGAGCATCGCGTTCGCGCCGAGACGGCCCTTGTTGTCCGTGCCGTCGGCTTCGATCATGGCGAGGTCCAGCGCCCGCTGGTCGGTCGCGTCCATCCCGATGACGACCTGCGCCAGCTCGCCGTCCACGTTCTCGGCGGCGTTGCGGACGCCCTTGCCGCCGTAGCGGCCTTTGTCCCCATCACGAAGCTCCACGGCCTCGTGCTGTCCCGTCGAAGCTCCCGAAGGGACCGAAGCCCGGCCCAAGAAGCCGCTCGCAGTGGCAAGTTCCACCTCGACCGTCGGATTGCCCCTGGAATCCAGGATCTCACGTCCATGTACAGCCACGATCTCCGTCATTAGCAGTCTTCCTCCCTTGCCGCTTGTAGACGTATGTATTACACCCTGTAACTGTACGCCCTATTAGAGCGTCCCGCTACGTTTTTACCCGGTCCCCCGCCGGCCAAAAATCTACCTGCTGGTCGTCTCTCCTCCGGACCCGCTGTTCGGCGCGGAGGTCGGGCCGTAGCCTTTCATGAACTTCAGGTGGCGCTTCTTCTGCTGATCCTCGATCCACTTCTGAAACTCCTTGGACTGCTCGTCCTGGGAGAGCTGGTCCTTTATCCCAGAGGACACCTCCTTCAGAGGCGCGACCTTCTCGGGCTTGATGTCCGTCACTTCGATGACGTGGTACCCGAACTGCGTCTGTACAGGACCGACGATCTCCCCCTTCTTGGCCTTGAAAACCGCGTCCTCGAAGTCGGGGACGTAAGCGCCCTTGGCCTGGCAGCCGAGGTCTCCACCCTTGTCGGCGCTACCGGGGTCCTGCGAGTCCTCCTTGGCGAGCTTCTTCCAGTCCCCGCCATTCTCCAGCTGCTTCTTTACGTCCTCGGCCTTCTGCTTCTGGTCCTTGTTAAACAGGATATGCCGGACGCAGCGCTGCTCGGGCGTGGTGAACTGGGACTTCTTGTTTTGGTCGTAGTATTTCTTGACGTCTGCGTCGGAAGCCTTCGCGTCACCGGAGACCTTCTGCTGCACCTTCTGGACAGGGAGGTTCTCGCGGATGTCGTTTCGGAGCTGGCTCTCGGTCAGGTTGGCCCCCTTAAGAGCCTGCTTGAAGGCTTCTTCCTTGCCGAGATTCTGGCCCTGCGACTTGGCCTGCTGAGAGATCTGGTCCTTGATCGTCGAGATCTCCTTGTCCACGTCCTTATCGGAGACGGTTATGCCGTAGTCCTTTGCATAGGCCTTCGCCATCTCGAGTCCGATAAGCTGCGGCATCACCTGGGATACGGCCGCCTGGTACTGCGGCGAATCTGGGGACATTTTGCCGGCGCCGCTCTGCTGGGCGAAGGTATCGATCTGATCCTGCAACTCGCCCTGGGTGATCTCACCCCCGTCGTATGTGGCGATCTTCTGCGCCCCCGAAGGCTGGTTTGCTACCGGGTTCGCGGCGTTACATCCCGCCAGCGCCAACGCTACAAGAAACATGAACGCGACAACCCACACTTTATTGATAAACGGCTTATTCAAGACGACCGGAAACCTCACTGTATTAGACGCTAAAGATCGCCGGATTATAGCACGGAGCCCGGCAATGCCCGCAGCGCTGTCTCCGCCAACTCCACTGGCCCCATCGCGGAGCCGCTGACCGTGATCCTCCCGGCGCGCCCGCCAACCACGCCGCCCGTCGCCCTACGCAATAGCGCCGGAGCCGCCGCGCCGGCCGTCACGCCCGAGATACTGAGCGTCCCAGACCGGTAGGCGACGGCCGTAGCCCCGATCTCACGCCCTAGGACCTTTATCCGGGAGAGCCCGAGCAGGTTCCACGCGGGTTCCGGAAGCTCCCCGAAACGGTCCACAAGCTCCTCGGCCAGATCGTCCGCCTCCACGAGCGTTCGGACGCCGGAAGCCCGGCGGTAGAGGTCCACCCGTTCGACCTCGTCCATCACGTACTCCGGCGGCAGGTACGCGTCGAGCGGCAACTCCACGATGACCGGCCGCACCTCCTGCCGCTCCTGTGGCTGCCCCTTGGCCTGTTCAACCGCTTCTTCAAGGAGCCGCAGGTACATCTCGAAGCCGACGGCCGCTATGTGACCGGACTGCTCGCTCCCGAGCAGGTTACCCGCGCCCCGGATCTCCAGGTCCCGCATCGCGATGGCGAACCCGCTACCAAGCTCCGTGAAGTCCATCAGGGCTTCGAGCCGCTTCTGGGATTCCGGCGTCGCCCCGAGCGGCGCGAAGAGGTAAGCGTAAGCCTGCGAGGTCGAGCGCCCGATCCTGCCGCGCAGTTGGTATAGCTGCGCGAGACCCATCATGTCCGCCCGGTCCACTACGAGCGTGTTCGCCGTCGCCACGTCCAGCCCGCTCTCGACGATGGTCGTCGTCACCAGCACGTCGGCCTCGCGGTCGAGGAAGCGGCGCATCACGTCCTCTAAGGCCCGCTCCGGCATCTGCCCGTGCGCCGTCACGTAACGCACTCCCGGCACGAGCTCCCGCAGCATGTCGGCCACGTCTTCTATGGATTCAACCCGGTTGTGGACGAAGAAGACCTGCCCGCCCCGATCCACCTCGCGCTCGATAGCCCGCTTCGTCAGGTCCTCCTCGTAAGGTCCGACGTGCGTCAGGATGCTCCGGCGTCCGGCGGGTGGCGTCTCGATGATGCTGATATCGCGCAGGCTCGCGAGACCCATCTGCATGGTGCGCGGTATGGGGGTGGCCGTCAGGGTGAGCACGTCCACCGATGTCTTGAACTCCTTGAGCCGCTCCTTGTGCTTTACGCCGAAGCGCTGCTCCTCGTCCACGATGATGAGGCCGAGGTCTTTGGGGCGCACCTCCGCGCCGAGCAAGGCGTGCGTACCGATCAGGATGTCAACCTCCCCCGCCGCGAAGCCGCTCAAGACCTTCTTCCGTTCCGCGGGTGTCGAGAAGCGCGAGAGACTCTCGACCCTGACGGCGAATTTATCCAGCCGCTCGTTGAACGTGCGGAAGTGCTGCTGCACGAGAATGGTCGTCGGGGCGAGCATCATCACCTGTTTACCGGCGAGTGCCGCCTTGAAGGCCGCCCGCACCGCTACCTCCGTCTTGCCGAATCCCACGTCTCCGCACACGAGACGGTCCATGGGGTGCGGGCTCTGCATGTCCGCCTTGACCGCCGCGATGGCCGCTTCCTGATCCGGCGTCTCCTGGTGCGAGAAGGTCTCCTCCAGCTCACGTTCCCATTCGCCATCCTCCGGGAAAGAGAGGCCCGGAGCGGCGGCCCGAGCGGCGTACAGTTGCAGGAGTTCCCCGGCGAGCGCCTTGACCCTTTTTCGGACTTTGTCCGTTACCGAAGCCCAGGTCGAGCCGCCAAGCTTGTCCAGGCGCGTCCCCTCGCCGCCGATGTACTTGTGCAGAAGCTCCATCTGCTCGTAGGGGACGAACAGCGTGTCGCCTCCCTTGTAGCCGACCTGCATGTAATCCCGCGTCGCCCCGAGGACCTCCTTCGCCACGAGCCCCTCGAAGCGCCCGATGCCCTGCGTCGCGTGGACCACCAGGTCACCGGTCTTCAGGTCCGCAAACGAGGTGAACGTCCGCCCCGGACGGCCGCCGCGCGCCCTGCGGCGCCCGAGAAGCACGTCCCGCCGAATCACCGCAATGCCGCCTTCCGGGTAGGTAAAGCTCTCCTCGATCTCCCCCGGAACCGCGTAGAGGCCCGGCGACAAACTCACGTCAACCCTCTCGGCCTCCCGAACCTGGCGGTGTATCTCACCGAACGCGTAGACTGTCCGCTTCGCCTCGCCCGTCGAGCCACACGCTATAAAGACCGCGAGGCCATCGTCCACCAGAGAGCCTAGCCTCCGGGCAGCCTCGCGTAGAGAGCTGGAGAACCCGGTTACCGGAGGCGCGGAGACGACTTCTCCCTCCTCGTCACCGACGAAGCGGAGATCCGGGTCCGGGAGTGCCTCATCGTAGAGGTCCCGGACGATCCCCTTCACGTCCGCCGGGATGCGTTCAAGCGGCTCCTCGAACCACTTCTCCATGCCTTCGGAGAGCAGGTCTTTCGGAGAGACGGGATTCAGGTCGAGGAGCAGGCGGTCCAGACCCTGCACCCGCACGCCCCGGCGCGCGTCCTCCGGGAACTCTTCGCTTGTGGCGGCGAGCCCGGCGAGGTCTCCCTCTCGGGCGGCGTAGAGAGTGACGGTTTCGAGTTCGCGGACGACGCGCTGGGTAGCTAGAGAGACGGCGCGGACGCTTTCGATCTCATCTCCCCACCACTCGATCCTTACGGGAGACCGGCGCGTGCTGGAGAACACGTCCACGATGCCGCCCCGCACCGCGAACTCGCCGTGGCGGCTGATCCTATCCACCCGCTCGTACCCGAGGCTCACCAGACGTTCCAGTACTGCGTCCAGCTCCAACTCGACGCCGTCCGAGAGTACGAGCGGCTCGTGAAGCGGCGTCCGCTCCATGAGCGCCAGCGGCCCGGCGACCACGACGCGAGCCTCACCCAAAGAATGCAGAGCGCGCTGGCGTTCCCCAACGCGGGTTACGGGGGGGTCGAAAACATCACCATAGACCACGTCGCGCGACGGCAGGTGTACGACCGGTTTGTCGGTGAAGCAGCGCGCATCACGAGCGTAGCGTTCCGCGTCCTCCTCCGTGGAGGCGACGAGCAGGACGGGTCCTTCGTTATCTGTGGCGAGGTAGCCCCGGACACGGCGAGGGGCGCGGAGGGATCTCATCTGGGTCTGGCCGAACACCGACTAATTTTAACTCCGCATCCGCGGATTAAAACGTAAACGTATCCACCGCACGCCATCACCCTTCAACCTCTGGGATAATCGCGGGACTCGTACATAAACTCGGGAGGCTGTAGGTGTCTATCATCGACGAACTAAACGAACGCGGTATTGGAACTCTGCCGGGACTCGTGGGTCTGGAGATCCTGGAGGCGGAGGAGGGTAGGATCTCCAGCCGCCTCACCCTACGAAGCGAACTGATGGCCCCGAACGGCTACCTTCACGCGGCTACGGTCATTGCCCTCGCCGACACTTCCTGCGGCTACGGATGCTTCATAACACTCCCCGAGGGCGCGAATAGCTTCACTACCATAGAGCTAAAGAGCAACTTCCTCGGCACGAGCCGCGAAGGAGTCCTAGTGTGCGAGGCGAAGCTGGCCCACGGCGGCCGGACGACGCAGGTGTGGGACGCTACAGTTACTAATGAAGAGAGCGGCAAGACGATAGCGCTTTTTCGCTGCACGCAGATGATCCTCTACCCGCGATAGCCTGAACCCGGACGACTCTAGAGATCCGCTTTCTCTGTCGCGCGTCCGAGTCGTATCCCCGTGACCAGCGCGACGCCAAGGAGTACGATTCCTAGTCCCGCGACGGTGCCGAGGTTGAACGGCTCGTCCAGGATCAGGACACCGAACAACACCCCGAAGCCTGGCGAGAGGAACGTAACGGTGAGGGTCTTCGTCGGCCCGACGTTGGTGATGAGCCGGAAGTAGAGCAGGTAGGCAACCGCCGTACAGAGTAGAGCCAGCGCAAGCGCCGAAATAGCTACCGTTAGAGACGGCATCTCCGCCGGGACCGTGAAAGCGGCCAGGGGCAGCAGGATCGCCGCTGCCGCCACCTGCTGCCCGATAGCCATGGTGAGCGGCGGCATTCCTGTAAAGGCTCGCTTGACGTAGACCCCGCCGAGCGCGTAAGAGAGGGCCGCCGCGAGCGAGGCCCCTACCGAGAGCAACGTAATAGCGTTCAAGGGGATGGGGTCCCAACCCACCAGCACCGCGACCCCAACGATCCCCACGACTATCCCGGCCACCTTCCTGCTCGTCAAAGCCTCGCCGATCCATAAGGCCGCCACCAACGCGGCAAAAAGTACAGTAGTGGAGTTCAAGATCGCCGCTAGAGACGCCGTGAGGTGTATCTCGGCGGTGGCTATAAGGCAAAAAGGGATGGCGGCGTTGAACGTTCCGAGGACCAGGAACTGTTTCCAACGATACCGGAGCTTCGGGGCACGTCTCAGGGCAAACGCATAGAGAGCCAGGGCCACGGCCGCGAGTCCGACGCGAAGCTCCATGAGCACGAAAGGTCCAAGCGCCGATACGGCGACGCGGATAAAGAGGAAAGACGAGCCCCAGATCGCTCCGAGTAAGATCAATGCTCCAATATCTCTGGGTTTCAAATTTTCTCTCTGCTGCCTTTCATCGACCTACTTTATGAGGAGGATGCCGGACTCTCCAATCCGCGCCGGGGCCGCATCACGAGTTCGCCTCCGCAGTTCAGACAAACGTGATCCATCCCGGAAGCGCAACTCGTGCAGAAGGTGCATTCGTAGCTGCATATGAAGGCAACTTCGTCGCTGGCAAGAGCGATTTCACAACGCTCGCAACGAGAGCATATCTCTAAGGCCATGTCTAGCGAGATCCGGCGAGTACCCGACGCTCGTGCTCCAGTAGACGGGTCTTGAGGTGGATACCTCCGGCGAACCCGGTCAGCGAACCATTCGCGCCAATGACCCGGTGGCAGGGGACAACGAGCGGCAGCCGGTTCGTGGAGTTCGCCCTCCCGACGGCCCGCGCCGCCCCCGGACGGTCGATCATCGCGGCGATCTCACCGTAGCTGCGAGTCTCACCGTAGGGTATTCGGGTGAGCGCCTCCCACACGGCCTTCTGCCACTCGGAGCCGATCAGGGCGAGCGGCAGATCGAATGTCCTTCGTTCTCCCGCGGCGTACTCGACCAACTCCTGCCGCGCCCTCGCAGTCTTTTCGGTGTTGCGATCTACCTGGAAGCCCTCCCAATCCAACCCCGCCTCTATCGTCCGCCCATACTCTCCCTCGGTGAACTGGAGCCAGAGCAACGCTCCCTGCTCGTCGACCGCGAAGGCGAGCGGCCCCGCCGGTGACTCTATCTCGTCCACGTAAGCTCTCACGCTACCACCTCTCTCTTCGTTGCTGATACGTCTTTATCCGACACATATTCCAGGCTCGCCCAGAGATACTGTGTTGCGTAGGCCCGCCAGGGCCTCCATCTCTCCGCGAGCGCGGCTACGTTCGCGGGGTCTCCCGCTCCGCCAAGGTTGGCGATGGCCCGCCGCACCCCGAGGTCCGTGGGGAGGAACGCGTCCGGGTCTCCAAGCGCCCTCATGGCGACGTATGACGCCGTCCAGGGACCGATCCCACGGAATTCCAACAACCGCCGCGCGGCCTCATCGCGATCCGCTCCGGGGTCCAGCACGAGATCACCCTCCGCCAGCGCGCGAGCCAGCCCCCGCAGCGCGTCACGCCTAACCACCGGCATGGGCAAAGCCTCAAGACCGGCTTCCGCAACGGCGGCGGGTCCGGGGAAGAGTCGCGTTAGTCCCCCTTCAGGCTCGGAGAGCGCCTCCGGGAGCGGCTCTCCGCAGTGAGAGACGAGCCGTCCAGCCAGAATGCGGGCGCGCTCCACGGAGACCTGCTGTCCCAGAACGGCCCGCACCACGAGCTCGTTTTCGTCAACTGTTCCAGGGACTCGCTGTCCCGGATTCCGGTATACGAGCGGCGCGAGGAGCGAGTCCGCGCCGAGGACCTCGGCCACGGCCACGAGGTCCGCGTCGAGATCCAGCAGCCGCCGGCAACGTTGCACCGCAGCGCCCAGGTCCCTGAGGTCCTCCAGTCGAAGCTCGCAACGCACATGGTCCTTGCCATCGGAGAGCGCCACGGTCCCGGCGCCATGCGGAAGCCTCAAGGCCCGGCGGTAGATGCCTCTGGTGAAATCCTCGACCCCCGGCACGGCGCGCACGCCCAGGAATCCCAGCAGGCCGCTTCCATCGAAGGGGTCCCGGTAGGGCAACCGTAACGAGATTGCTCCGGGCGCGTTCTCACCACGACGCCCGCGTGTCTTTCGCAGTTCCCTCGGCGTGGCGGCGAAGACGGCGCGGACAGTGTCGTTAAACTGGCGGATGCTGGAGAAACCGGCGGCGAACGCCACCTCGGAGATCGGGAGGTCCGTCGTCTCGACGAGGAGTCGCGCCGTGTGCGCGCGCCGAGCCCGCGCCAGCGCCAACGGTCCCGCCCCGACTTCCGCCACGAGCAGACGATTGAGATGCCGCTCGGTGTAGCAGAGCCGCCTTGCAAGCCCGGCGACGCCCTCCCGGTCCACGAAACCGTCGGCGATGAGGCGCAAGGCCCGGCCGACGAGGTCGGCGCGCGCGTCCCATTCCGGCGAGCCGGGGACGGCGTCGGGGCGGCATCGCTTGCAGGCTCGGAAGCCCGCGTACTGGGCCGCCGCCGCACTCGGGTAGAAGCGGGTGTTGGCACGCTTCGGTGTGATCGCCGGACAACTCGGCCGGCAGTAGATGCCGGTAGATGTAACCGCGATGAAGAACCAGCCGTCGAAGCGGGCGTCCCGGCTCCGCGCAACCCGGTAGTAGTGTTCGAAGTCTTTTATCATGTTCGTAATTGTCCCACTCCCCACAGATGATTACTGGCGGAAATCGGACTTCGACATCTGAGCATGTTTCGCCCTCTCAAAATCCCTCGAACAGGCTCCGCAGAAGGAGTACCGCTCCCACGCCGGTAAGCATCGCCAGCGGCAGGCTGCGGGTCCGCAGGGCGACGAGCAGGACTGCGAGAGCGGCCAGCATTTCGGCGGGTCCGCCGGTCAGGACGGTTGGGGCGACGAGGGATATGAGGATGGCGCCGGGGATCTGCTCCAGCCATACTCCAACGCGCCCGGAGAGTTCGAGACGGCTTGCGAGCCAGAGCCCTCCGGCGCGGGTAGCGTAGGTGGCGAGCGCCATCAGCGAGATCGTGAGCAGGGTCAGGGGATCAAACACCGCGCCGCACCGCCCCGGCGAAGCTCCCCGTGAGCCCTCCGATCAGGATGTACCACTGTCCGGGCAGCCAGTGATGGGCCGCGACCGCGGCGACGGCCGCCACGGTCCAGGGGAGCAGGTCGGCCTTGCCCTTCCACATGCCGGCGATGAGGGCCAGGAACACGGCCGTGAATGCGAAGTCCAGCCCCCAGCGCGCCGGGTCCTGCATGGCGCCGCCGAGGAGACCCCCGATCAGGGTGCAACTCGTCCACGTAATCCACATCAACATCCCGCCGCCAATCAGGAACGCGCCGTCGCGGTGTCCCTTCGCAAACTCACCCATCGTAAGCGCCCAGTTCTCATCGGCCATGAAAAACACGGACCCATAGGCCTTCCGGCGCGGCAGCTTAGAGAACACCGGCCCGAGAGCCGCGCCCATCAGCAGGTGCCGCAAGCCCACGATGAGCGTAGTGAGCGCAATAGCCGCGACGGGTAGCGGCGTTGCCCAGAGTCCCAGCACCACGAACTGCGCCGCCCCGGAGAAGACCAGCGCGCTCATTAAGGCGGACTCTCCAGCCGTGAGACCCGCCTGCCCCGCCAGCGTCCCGAATACGAGCCCTATGGCGACGCCGCTGAGTGCGATGGGTATGCACCGCCTCGCGCCAGCCAGGGCTCCGCCGAACGTGAAAGTAACGGCGGGTCCGGCTACTGTCTCATGTCCTTTGGAGGCGTCAGTTCCAGACCGTGCGCAAGAACCACGAGCGCCAGTGCGCGTCTCACCATCCATAAAGCTAACCTGCCATTATGGGTATGTGTTCGGGCTGGGCCGTGCACCGGCCGAGCCACGCGCGTACAGCCGGGAAGGGTTCGAGGTCGAAGCCGCCTTCGCCCGCGACGTGCGTGTAGGCGTAGAGGGCGATGTCGGCGATGGAGTAACGTTCGCCGACGAAGAAATCGTGGTCCGCTAGGTGCCGCTGCATTACGCCGAGAGCCGCGTAACCCAGCTCGCGCTTCTGCTCCAGAGCGACCCGCCGCTCGGTGGTCATCTCTGCTCCGAAGTGGGCCCAGGCTCGGGCCACGGCGATGTTCGGCTCGTGACTGTACTGCTCGAAGAACATCCACTGCAAGACCTGAGCGCGCTCGAACCTCGCTTCGGGCAGGAACCCGGTCCCCTCGGCCAGGTAGAACAGGATCGCATTTGACTCCGGCAAAAACTCTCCGCTCTCCGTCTCCAGCACCGGGACGCGCCCGTTCGGGTTGATGCGTTCCAGGAACTCGGGCGCGCGAGTCTCGCTCCTGTCGATGTCGTACTCGATCCGCTCGAACGGGAGGCCGAGTTGCGTAAGGAGCAGACGAACTTTATAACCGTTCCCCGAAGAGAGGTTGTCGTGCAGCCAGATCACCGCAACCTCACCCATTCGAAGAACGCCCTCGCGAGGACCTTCAGGAACGCAACCGGACGCGACAGGCCTCCGCCAACCGCCTTCGTACCGCCGGTGGATGGCGCAACGTCCACGCGCCAGCCTCTACCCCAACGCCGGTATCCGGCTTCACCCGGATAACCTCCCTGAATACCGCTCGCGGCCAGGACCTCACCCACGCACATCTCCTGGCCGAGATCCAAAGCTCCAGCGTATAGCGCCCGCGCGAAACGTCGCTCTCCGGCCCACGGGTCCACGACCAGAAGCCCCAGCATGAGACGCTTCGGCTCCGTCCGGTAGCGCAACGCCGCGAGGACCTCTCCGTCTCTCTCCGCGACGATGAACCGCTCCTCGAAAGCAACCCATCTCGGCATCCCATTCAACTCCAGCAAGTCGGCGACCACCGTCTCGTCCTCGATCAGGCCCCAGCGCACCACGGTCCGGGGCCACTCCTCGCGGCCGACCTGATCGCTACCCTTGCGAGCCGTCCGCGACGCCCGCGCCAACCGCCACTCCTCCGCCTCCCGCAACAACTCCCGTTGCCGCGCCCTAACCATCCCAAAACTATCCGAATCGTACATCGCCGACCTCCACGTCTCGTCCGCGCTATAATTGCCCTAACAGCCTGGGACAATTATAATTGGCTTAGTGTCATAGGACAATAGGGTAATCATGGATTTACAGATAAATTCAAAGAGTCACGTGCCGGTACACGTACAGTTGGAGGAGCAGATAAAGCACCTCATAATGAGCGGCGGGTTCGAGGTTGGTAGCCGGTTGCCGAGCATTCGGGCGCTGGCGGGATATCTTCGGATCAACCGGAACACGGTGGCGCGGGTGATCTCGGACCTGGAGCGCGAAGGATACGTGGAGAGCCGGCGCGGGAGCGGGGTGTACGTTGTAGAGCCGCCGGTGGACGCGGGATATCTCAAGCGCCAGGAGGTGCTGGAGAAGGTGCTGGACCTCGCATCGGCCCAGGGAGTTCAGGTGGAGGACCTGGCGCACGCGCTCCTGGCCCGCGCGGGCGTGGAGCCGAGGGGCAAGACCCGGATACTGTTCGTCGAATGTACGCAGGTAGAGTTGGAGCAGTTCTCGGCTGAGATCGAGGCGCAGTTGCCAGTCGAGGTGGAGGCGGTGCTTCTGGAGGACTTGCCGACTAGGATCTCCGGCGCGGAGGAATTGCCGTGGCGGGTAGCGGCGACTACCTTCTTCCACGTCCACGAGGTACAGGACCTAGTGGAGCCTCTGGGTATAGAGACGGTCGCGCTGCTGGCCGAGGCTAATTTGGAGAGCTTGCAGCGCCTCACGGAGCTACCGGCCGGTACCCCGGTCGGGGTGGTGGGCTGGGGCCAGACGTGCATGGAGAACATCTCGCGTTCCGTAGAGGGCGCGGGCCTCGACCACCTCGACTTCGTCGCCCTCAACGTGGATCAGAGGCCCGAAGAGATTCGGTCCACACTGGACCAAGTACGCGCGGTACTATGCGCCAGCGTAACGGCCCAGAAGCTCCGCGAGCGCGTCGCGATACCCGAAGGCCTGGAGGTTATCGAAGAGGACCGCATCCTGGACAAGGGTGGCATAGAGATGCTCGGACACCTGCTCCGCCAGCTACCGCGCGCCAACCGCGAAGCCTTGGAGGAGCCGGTCGAGGAATAAAGAGGTTTGCGAAAAAATTGACCTTCGTAAGCCGGACAGCCAGCTTGTCGAGTCGATTGTAGTGAATAACGCTCCGGGTCGCTTCAGGGCCGGACGTTAAAGCGGTTCATCGCCGCTTCCGGGTCGTTTTCGATCACGAACTCCACGGCGTCGGCGGCTGTTGGGACGGCATCCTTGACGGCGGAGTCCATCTTCCCGAGTACGTAGTCCGTGACGGTCACTCCAACCGGCGGGCGTCCTATCCCGATGCGGACCCGGACGAACTCGTTGCCGAGGTGCTGGATGATAGAGCGTAGGCCGTTGTGGCCGCCCGCTCCCCCGCCGACCTTTACGCGGACGTCTCCCACGGGAAGGTCCAGGTCGTCGTGGACGACGATCAGGTCCTCCGCCCTGTAGCCCGCCAGCGCGGCGCCGGAGTTGTTCATGAACGTGGTCGGCTTTAGAAGCGTCGCGTCTTTGAGGCCGAGGCTCACGGGAGCGGCTTCGGCTTTCTTCTTCTTACGCCAGGTCCCGCCGTGGCGGCGGGCCAACTCGTCGGCGACGAGGTAACCGACGTTGTGGCGGGTGCGTTCGTAGGAGCGGCCGGGGTTACCCAGGCCCACGATAAAGGGGGACCCTTTAGGTCCCCCCTTGCTATTCTGATCGAAGAAAGAGCGCGCCAGCCTGATCCTACTCGGCCTGGTCTTCGGATTCCCCGGCAGACGTATCTTCGGCTTCCGCGCCATCGGCCTCCTCGCTCTCCGCGGCTGCGGCCTCCTCCTCGTCGGTCGGCTCCTCGACGATACCGGCGGCCTCCATTTCCTCGTCGGTGATCTCTGTCGGCTGCGTAACCGTAACCGCGACCTCTTCGGGATCAGAGAGCAAAATAACACCCTCCGGCAAAATCAGGTCGCCGAGGGTCAGATTCTCGTTCATGCCCAGGCTCGAGACGTCCAGCGTCACCTCCTGCGGGATGTCGCCCGGCAGAGATTCGGCCTGTATCTCATAGGCCACCTGCTGCAACACTCCGCCCTCGTGTACGCCGGGCGCGTCGCCCACGACCGAGACGGGAACGGTCACTTCGACCCGCTCGCGCATATTCACCGGGATGAAGTCCACGTGGATCAAATTTCCCGTCACCGGGTGACGATGCAGGTCCACGATACGGGCCGTCGCCACCCCGTCGCCCAGGTTTATGTCATAGAGCGCGTTATCCCCGAGGTGCTGAAGCGTATAGTCCACAATCTTCGCCGGAACCACGATGGCCGTGCTCCCACCGGCTTCGTTGCCTTCGCCATAGATAACGGCCGGAGCCATACCTTGCTGCCTCAGGCGCCGGGAGTCGTTCTTGCCCCGGCCCTCGCGCTTGCTGGCCTGTAAGTCTACGTTGTCTGCCACTTGCTACTCCTACCGATCTCTGATTATTCCTAGAAAAGCTGATTTTCGCCCATGAACACTTCGCTCACCGAATCGTCCAGGAAGACGTTCTTTATGGTGCTCGCGAGGATGGGCGCAATCGTAAGCGTTCGTATCTTAGACTGCGGTTCGCCCTCCTTCAAGGGCAGCGTATCGGTCACGACGACCTCTTTTAGCGGAGATTCCTCAATATTCCTGTAGGCCGGTCCCGAAAACACCGCGTGCGTACCGGCCGCGTAGATCTCCGTCGCGCCCTTCTGAACGAGTACCTCCGCCGCGTTGCATAGCGTACCCGCCGTATCTATGAGGTCATCGATCATGACGGCCCGCTTGCCCTCCACGTCACCGATGACGTGCGTAACTTCTGATTGCCCTGGACCGCTGCGCCGTTTGTTCAGAATGGCCCAGGGTATCCCGAGGTGATCCGCCAGACGGTTGGCGACCCTCGCCTCTCCCGTATCCGGGGCGACCACCACCGCGTCGTCGGCGTCGCGGAAACCAGCCTCCACGAAGTAGTCCACGAAAGTATGCATGGCAGTCAGGTGGTCCACCGGGAAGCTGAAGAAGCCTTCGATCTGACCGACGTGCAGGTCCATCGCCATCACCCGTTCGGCCCCGGCGACCTGGATCATGTTGGCGACCAGCCGGGCCGTTATGGGCTCGCGGGGCTTGGTCTTGCGGTCCTGCCGGGAGTAGGCGAAGTAAGGGATTACCGCCGTTATCCTCTTCGCCGACGCCCTCCTCGCGGCGTCGATCATGACGAGGAGCTGCATGAGGTTTAGGTTCACCGGGTCCCCGAGAGACTGGACGATGAACATATCCGCGCCCCGGACGCTATCTAGGTACCTCGCGTACATCTCACCACTTGAGAACTGGCGCAACTCCACGCCGCCCAAGTCTAGGTCCAACCGGTCCGCTATCCGGTCCGCGAGTTGTGGATAACCCTCACCAGAAAAGAGCATCAGGCGCTTCTCGTTGGTCTGCGTAAGATAGCCGTTTTGCATCGCCGCGCTAACCCTCCGTCTCAGTCTCTGGCCGCTTGCTCTGTGCTTGCTTGGAATCTTCCCTAGATACTTTGCCCGGAGCGTCCCGGATCACTCGTGCCGGCATCCCAACAGCGAGCTTGCCCGGCGGTATGTTCTTGTTCACGACGCTCGCCGCGCCCAGATAAGCCCCTTCTCCGATTGTAACAGGAGCTATTAGATTCGTATTGATGCCGGTAAATACGCCATCCTCTATGACCGTCCGGTTCTTATTCTTCCCATCGTAGTTTGCGGTGATGGTGCCCGCGCCCAGGTTGACGCCCGCGCCGATCTCCGCGTCTCCAACGTATGATAAGTGAGGAACCTTACTTCCTTTACCGACCTTCGTGTTCTTGACCTCGCAGTAAGCTCCGACTTTAGAGCCCGTGCCGAGCATCGTACCGGGCCGCAGGTAGGAGTACGGGCCTACGTTGGCTCTTTCCCCGACCTCCGCGCCCCGACCGACCGAATGTTCCACCAGCGCCCCGTCGCCTACCGCCGTATCCAGCAGGTCTGTGGAGGGACCGATCACGCAGTCCGAGCCGATCCTGGTCTCTCCGCGCAGGAAAGTGCCTGGAAGGATCACTGTGTCGCGGCCGATCTCCACCGTCGCCTCGATGTGTGTAGAGGCCGGGTCTCGCACCGTCACCCCGTCCCTCATGTGAGCGTCCAGGATACGGCGGCGAAGGATCTCCTCCGCCTGCGCCAGATGCGCCCGGTCGTTAACCAGATTTGCCTCCTCCAGGTCTTTCAGACGATAGGTGACGGCCCGGCTCCGGCTGCCAATGATCTCCAGAGCGGCCGTCAGGTAGATCTCACCCTGGCTGTTGTCCGAATCAAGTCTCTCCAGCGCGTCCCGGATCTCCGTCAACTCGAAAGCGTAAAGACCCAGGTTGGCGAGGTTTATCTCCCGCTCAGTCTCCGTCGCCTCGCGCTCCTCGACGATCCGCACGACGCCAGCGTCCTCGATCACCCGCCCCAGACCACTCGGGTCGGGAAGCTCCGCGACCAGCACCGTAGCCCCGACCCCCGCCTCCCGGTGCCGCTCGACCAGCTCACCCAACGTCCGGTCCGAGATCAGCGGCCCATCTCCGTTCACCACGAGGAGTACGCCATCCTCCTCCTCGATGGCTTCCAGGGCGACGCGCACCGCGTCTCCGGTGCCGAGTTGCTCCTTCTGAAGGACCGCCTCAGCTTGCTCGGGCAGCACATCCTCGACTAGCTCGGCCTGATGCCCCACTACGACCAGCAGCCTTTCGGGGACGAGCGGCTTGATAGCCTGGATGGCGTAGTTCACCATCGGTACGCCGCAAAGGGTGTGAAGGACCTTAGCCCGATTGGACTTCATCCGGGTACCTTTGCCCGCCGCCAGGACCACGGCGAAAATCGGTGATGGAGTTTCGTGCTCGGACACCTCTGCCAAGACTCCTTTAGGTTGACTCGCCAGCGCGCGGTCTTCAAGCTGGGGCGGCAGGATTCGAACCTGCGATCCCGGGACCAAAACCCGGCGCCTTGCCGCTTGGCTACGCCCCATTCGATTCACCGCGACCACGGCGGCGTTCTCGTTACATACCCGCGACGTCGCGATTATACCGGAGCCCGTGTGAGCCGTCAGAGTTTAGCCACCAGCGACAGGATAGACAATAACGCGCCTTAGATTATCTCGACTCCGCTAGACACCGGCCTGCACGCTCCGATGAACGGAGCCCGTAATTTAGTCTCCGCGCTCCTGGCCGCTTGCTCCGTCGCAAAGATGCCGTAGACCGCCGTTCCTGTTCCGGTCATTGCTGCTCCGAGTGCGCCGTGATTCAGGAGATACCGTTCGTACTCATCCACCTCCGGCACTGCTTTCTTCGTGACCGGCGAGAGCACGTTACCGACCGAACGCGCGAACGCACCAAAGTCTCCGACTCGCAACGCCTCCATCACCGGCTGCACGAAAGGTAAATCGGCCGCCGGATCTTCGTCGTGGGCGCGGTAGATTTCGCCCGTATCCGCGCCTCGGTTCGGTTTCAGGATCAGTAGATGGTGATCCAGCGGAGCCGTCAGCGGGGCGAGCTTCTCTCCCACGCCCTCCCCGAGCGCCGTCCCGCCCGCGATGCAAAAAGGCACGTCGGCCCCGACGCTGCTTCCGACCCCACGCGACTCCTCTTCGCTCAAGCCGAGCGCGAACAACTCGTTGAGTCCGACAAGGACCGCCGCCGCGTCCGCCGAGCCGCCACCAAGGCCGGCTCCGGCGGGTATCTTCTTGTGTAGATGAATCTTCACTGGAAGGTCCTGGTTTACCGCCTCGCTCAGGGACTTCCAGGCCCTGTAGATCGTGTTGCTTTCGAGCGGTCCGATCTCCACTTCATCCGGCTCGACGTGTAGCTTGAAGCCTTCTTCCGCAACCTCTAACGAAACCTCGTCCGCGAGCGATATGCTCTGCATCACGGTGGATATCTCGTGATATCCGTCCTCTCTAATACCGCGCACCTCCAGAGCGTAGTTGACCTTCGCGAAAGCTCTGAGCTGCAACTGCCCCATCAGATCGCCCACGAAATCTTCCGGTAGAGCGCCACGAAGTCTTCCGGCGCAAGCTCCTCCGCTCTAGCGTCGGGTCCGCGTCCTAAAGAGGTCAAGACTCGCGGAGCCTCGCCTCGCACAGGCTCCGGAAGGTTATTGACGAGCCGTTTCCGGCGGCTGCGAAAGGCGGCCAGCACGAGCCTCTTCACTCCAGCGTATTCTCCGCCCCTCAAACTCGTCTCCCGGCGTTCCATGTCCACTATGGCCGATTGGACCCTGGGAGGTGGATCGAAGACGTGCGGCGAGACCTTGTGAGCGATGCGAACAGTGGCAAGGAGTTGCACCAGCACCGCGTAGCCAGAGTAGTCTTTACTTCCACGTCCGGCAACCATCCGGCGCGCCACTTCTAGCTGCCCCATGAACCGTAACGTTCTCAGGCTCTCCACCTCTTCCAGGAACTTCAACACCAATGGCGAGGCGATATTGTAGGGCAGGTTGGCTACCAGTTTGGTCGGTAGGGGGTCGAGGGCCGCGTAATCGAAACGGAGCGCGTCGCCCTCCTGTATCCTCACGTTCTCATGACCGCCGACGGCGCGACGCAAAAACACGAGCGCATCCGGATCTATCTCTACGGCATGAACGAGCTTCGCGCGTTCGGCCAGGAACCCGGTGAGGAAGCCGCGTCCGGGTCCGATCTCCAGCACGACGTCATCCGGCATGACGCCCTCGACGACGATACGGGCGGTGTTCGGGTCTTTCAGGAAGTGTTGTCCGAGGCGTTTCTTCGGGAAGTTTGCCGGATAGTCCAATAAATACAGTCAGAGTTCGAGTGGTAGACCGAACAGGTTGCGAGCGTTGCGGGTGACGAGTGTAGCCAGCTCTTCGTCCTCCAAGCCAAGCCGCTCGGCGACGAAGCTGGCAGTGTGGACGACGTTCTTTGGCGCGTTCGGCTTTCCGCGCAGAGGTTGAGGGCTCAGATACGGGGCATCCGTTTCTACCAGGATGCGTTCCTCGTCCATCAGCCGGAGGACGCGGGCCGTCTCGCTATTTTTGTAGGTGACGTTGCCTGCGAGACCGATGTAGTAGCCGCGTTCCCTTGCTTCACGCACCTCGCGCTCACCGCCCTCGAAGCAATGGAGGACTATGGGTACGCGGACGTTTCCAAGGAAGGCCATCGTGTCGGCGAACGCCTTGCGAGAGTGAATGATCAGGGGCAGACGCGTATCGTTGGCGAGTGAGATCGCATCCTCGAACAAAGCCCGCTGGATCTCCCCCGACCAGTCCCCCCGGTAATAGTCGAGCCCTACTTCGCCGAGAGCCACGATCCCCGGCGACTCGCAAAGCTCCGCCAGCGATTCCAGATCCGTCGCCGTATAAGTCCCCGCATTATGTGGGTGAATCCCCGCCGACGAATAGACGTTCGGCAACACCGCCGCAAGCTCCGCGCCCTTGCGCGAGTCCTCGATGTCCGTCCCGACGTTCACCACGGCCACGATCCCCGCCTCGGCCGCGTCCTTCACCGCCTCCTCTGGCGAAACCTCCAACCGCAACAGGTGCGTATGCGAATCCACCAACATACCGCTCAACCCCTCTCCCCCCGAGCGAACACGAGAAGCATTATAAAGGCGGCTGGGATCAGGCGTCAGGCTCCGACTCTTACTGCCGGCTACTTCCCTACGAGACGGGCGTAGATCTCACCCTTCTTCCAGCTCGATTCCCGCGCCGCCCGCGCCGCGGACTTCGATGGGCTCTCACCTTCCGCCAGGTAGCCTCGCGCCCTCTCGACGATCTCCTCGAAAGTTTCCTCCTCGCGCCCCGCTCCGCCCCGGACGACGAGCACAATCTCTCCTTTCACCCCTTCCGCGAAATGCCGCGCGGCCTCCCGCGCCGTCCCACGAAACACCTCCTCGTGCAGTTTCGTAAGCTCCCGGCACACCGCGACCGGACTCTCTCCTGGCAGCCTGGATAGTGTCTTGCCCAGTCGGTGCGGGGACTCGAAGAGGACGAAGGTCGAAGGCTCCCAGCTTATCCGCTCGAAAATCTCGGTCCGTTCGCGCCCCTTGCGCGGCAGAAAGCCGAGGAAGACAAACGTATCAGCCGACAGACCCGAGGCTACGAGCGCCGTTGTCATGGCTGAAGGACCAGGCAGCACTTCGATCCCGACGCCGGACTCGATGCACTCTTGGACGAGCCGGTATCCGGGGTCGGAGACGAGTGGTGTACCAGCGTCGGTTACGAGTGAGATCTTCTCCGTCCGGGCTCGTTCGGCGAGCTCGGGCGCCAGCCTCTCTTCGTTGTGCTCGTGATAGGCGATGAGTTTGCTTTTTATTTCGTAGTGAGCGAGCAGGCGTCCCGTGCGGCGGGTGTCTTCGCAAACTATGAGATCCGCCTCGCGCAGGTAGCGCAGGGCGCGGAGGGTTATATCCTCCAGGTTGCCTATTGGAGTCGGGACTACGGTCAGGGACACTCAGTCATCCAGAATGTACTCTTCGGTAGCCGGGTCGCGGGCAAGGGCGGCGGCGCCGAGAACTCCGGACTCCGGCCCCAGGCTCGCCTCCTTGACCTCGACCAGGTCGCGGGCCGGGGCGCGCGAGCGGAGGTACATCTCCTTGCGCGCTCTACCGAGTATGAGTTCTCCGGCCTTCGCGGCCCCGCCGCCGATGGCGATGACCTCCGGGTTGAAGACGTTGACGTAACCGGCGAGACCGATGCCGAGCCACAGCCCGGTCTCCTCCAGCACGGAGAGCGCGGCCTCGTCGCCTTGCCGGGCCAGCTCCGTGACGTCCTCCCCGATCAGTCTCCTATCCACTGCGAGCTTTCCGAGCGCCGAGTTGGGCTGCTCGCTCGCGACCTCCGTGGCGCGGCGCTGGATGGCGGTGCCGGATGCGAGAGCTTCGAGACATCCGCGGTTTCCGCATCCGCAACGGGGACCGGTCGCCTGGATAGTCATGTGTCCTAGCTCTCCGGCGGCCCCCTGGGCGCCACGAAGCAGAGCGCCGTGCGAGATTACACCACCTCCGACCCCGGTACCGAGGGTGATGAACACCAGATGGTCCACCTCGCTCCCAGCCCCGAAACGGAACTCGCCCCAGGCCGCCGCGTTGGCGTCGTTCTCGACTGTAAGAGGCAGCCCGATCTTCGTCTCGACTTTATCCTTCAGATTGATGCCTTCGATAGCGTGCAGGTTCGGCGAAAAGATAACCGTGTTCTTGGTGGCGAGTATGTTGCCTGGCACCGCGAGACAGACGCCGCCCGCCTCGTCGTCTCCCTTGGCCTCCGTGATGGCGCGGGCCAGGCTCTCTATCAATCTCTCGGGCCGGTGCGGCGTCGGATAGCGCACCTCGTTCAGGATCTCACCCTCCGGCGTAACGAGTCCGGCGGCGATCTTGGTCCCCCCTACGTCGACCCCTATAGCGTTCAATCCCGTATCCCCCTTAGCTCTTCCAGTCCAGTATCTCAAGCTCGGCCTGTCCCGAGTAGGCGCTGCGGCTCACCGTGTACGCCGCGTCGAAAGCTCCCTCCGGCAGGCCGTTGGCCGGTCCCACCATCTTCCCCGATATCCCACCCGCCAGCCGCACCAGGTTCATCCCTTCCCAGATTTGACGCGAACCTTCTATCCGCAGCCCCTCGCTCACGAAGACCGGCCGGTAGTTCCCGCTACCGAACGGGGCCAGCTTCTCGTGCCAGTCGAGCAAACCGTTCGAGATACTCTCAAGAGGAACCTCCGCATCCACCTCCAGAGCCGGAATGAAGATCTCCGGGTTCTGCCTGGCCTGCTTCCGGACGGCCTCGTTGACCCCGGCGACGAAAGCATCGAAGTTGCCCGGTTCGACCGAGAGACCCGCCGCCTTACGGTGTCCCCCCCATTCTCCTAGCAGGTGCCGAACGCCGTAGAGAGCGCCATACAGGTCCACGTCCGTCTCTCCGGCGCGGGCCGAGCCGCCGTATGAACCGTCGGCCCGCCGGTTCATGACCGCCGCCGGACGACCCGTGGCCCCGGCGACCTTGCCTGCGACTAGCCCCGCGAGCCCTCCCGCCTCCTCCGTGACAACTACCTTGAAGTCTTCGTCTGGATCCACCTCACCCATCGCACGCTCGACGGCGTACCGCGTGCGCCGCTGCCGCTCGGAGTTGAGCTGGTTCAGGAGCGAGGCTATCCGAAACGCCTCCTTCGAGTTTTTCGTTAGGAGAAGATCCAGCGCCGGACGCGGGTCTTTTATCCGCCCGATAGAGTTTATGCGCGGCCCGATCTTCCAGCCGAGGTCGTTCTCGTCAACATCACCCCGCACCCCGGCTACCTTCACGAGCGCCGCAAGACCGGGACGCGCCCCTCCGGCGTCCAGCGAGCGGTTGATATGAAGCAGCCCCATGCTCGCGAGCGCCCGGTTGTCCCCGACAAGCGGCGCTATGTCCACGATGGTCCCCACGGAGACGAGGTCCAGGAGGCGCCCGAGACAACGCTTGCCTTCCGGGTCGCCTAGCTCCCGGGCGACGGCCCAGGCGAACTTCCACGCCACCCCGACTCCGGCCATCGGGTCGTCCGGGTCCCAGAGCTTTGGGTTGAGGACGGCGACGGCCGTATCGGGCGGGTCCTCGGGCGGGATGTGGTGGTCCGTCACGATCACCTCCATGCCCAGAGAGTTCGCCAGCTCAACCTCGCGCCGGTTGGAGATGCCACAGTCAGCGGTTATGAGGAGGTTCACGCCCTCGGCGAAGAGATCCCGCACGTAGAGCTCTCGCAAACTGTAGCCAGTCTGCCGAGTAGGCAGCTTGACGACCAGGTTATCCGCGTAGTTCGAGAGCGCCAGGTAGAGCACGGCGGCGGAGGTGATGCCGTCGGTATCGTAGTCGCCGAAGACGCCGATACGTTCTCCGTCCTTGATCGCCCGCGCCACCCGCCGGGCCGCCACGCCCCACGGCTCCTCATCCGGCGTCCCTATCGTCCCAAGAGAAGGCGACAGGAAACCCGGCGCGGCCTCGGCCGTTACGCCACGGTTCGCAAGCACGCGGGCGCATAGCCAGTCTACTCCGGCCGTGCGCTCCAGCTCCGAGACAACGTCAGCCCCGGACTCTACAAACTTCCAACGCGCCAAGCTAGTACTCCCATCGTCCCCACAAAGAACTGCGGATTAGTACAAGACATTATACAGCGGAGACGGTAATTCTCTGTGACGCCATGTCGGGGTGAGACTAGACGAGCGGGCTCAGGGAGGCGAGCGCGCGTTCGACTATTTTGGCCGGCAGCGGACGGCGCTCCCATTGTTCGAGCGTTAGCTCCTCGGCGTTGGTCTTGTCCAACTCGAACATCCGCTCCATCTGGGCGGCGAGGCGGCTGCTGTAGACTTCCAGGTTTATCTCGTAGTTTCCTAGCATGCTGTAGCGGTCGATGTTCGCGCTGCCGATGGTGGACCAGACGCCGTCGATGGTGGCGGTCTTGGAGTGGATCATCATGTATTTGTAGCGGAAGATCCTGACCCCCGCCGAGAGAAGCTCGTGGAAGTGACGCCGGGCGAGCCAGTCAGCGGTGATGTGGTTGGACTCTTTCGGCACCAGGACCTGAACGTCCACACCTTTTTTCGCGGCGTCTATGAGACCGGCTCGCATCGCGCGGTCCGGGACGAAGTATGCGTGCGTAAGGTAGATGTGGCTGCTCGCCCGGTCTATGGCTTCCAGGTACATGCCGCGTATGGGGAAAATACGCATGTAAGGATCGTTCCGGTGCAGGACGGTAGTCGGATTCCAGGAGCGCTTGTTGAGAGGGTCTATCGTGGGGAGATCGGCGGTACGGTGGGTATTCCAGAAGTCGATAAAGGCGTTCTCCAACTCGTGGACCTCACCGCCCCGGATGCGTAGCTGAGTATCGCGCCAGGTCGTGGCGTAGAGAGCACCGATATTGTAACCGCCCAGGAAGGCCACCCGGCCATCCACGGCCAGGATCTTACGGTGGTCGCGAAAGATGTTGCGCGGGTCCGCAAGGCTACGGGCCGAGGAGATCGGGCGGAAGTGAAGCGTTTTTATCTCCTCGGGGAACTGCTTGAACTTAGAGGGAACAACCATGTTGGCGAAGCCGTCGAAGATCACATGCACCCGCACCCCCTCGCGGGCCTTGCGCGTCAGAGCGTCCAGGAAACGGTGTCCAAGCTCGTCGCCCTTCCAGATAAACGTCTCCAGGAAGATGTTTTGGCGGGCTTTCTCTATCTCGGCGAGCATCTCCTCGTAGAGCTTGACACCGTAGGCATAGAGCTTCAACTGGCCGCCGCCGTTCTCCAGGCTTACCTCTCCCTGGTCCTCCCAAGGGAACCCTTCATGCGGTCCCTCGCGGCGTTTACGGAGCTCAGCGAGCGCCACCAGTATGCCGACCAGCACGGCCTGCACCGCCGTCAGGGCGAGAAACCCTCTGAGCGCCAGCTTCCTCAGGCTGGAGAACCTTCCGCGCACTTCGGAGAGCACCTGCCGCAGAAAGGAGAACATGCGAGTTATTATATTAGGCGCGCTACTTCTTGCGGCGCATCCTGGAGACGAAGGTCTTTGCCTCATCGGCGGCGCGGCGCTGTATATCCGCCATCTCCTTCTGCCCGACCTGCTGGCCTCCGCGCTCGAAGTAGAGTACAGTGGCCCGTCCCATCGCCACCGTACCCGCGTAGCCAATGGCCGCGGCGGCCGCCCAGCCTCCGATGGGGATCAGCTTTATCACCTGTCGGGTAAGCGCCCTGAGTCCAAACCCGGCGCCCAGCACCCCGAGTAGCTCCCGCGCCCGCTCCAGCGACAACTCTTCATCGTAGGCAGCGGCGATGTTCAGGACCATACGGGCCTGGTTCGCGGTCATGACCGGCATGTCGGCGCCGGGGATGGGTAGGGCACCGATCACGGCGTTCTCACGAGCGTTCTTGCGGACGACCCGCTCGCACACCGCCCGGCGAAAAACCGGATACCCTTTCGCGAGCGGTACCAGGTATTCGTCGTCCAGAGCATCGACGATCCAGGGAACCAGAAGGTCTTTCAAAACCTCCTCCGTAACGGTGGAGACGGAAACCTCACCCGGATCATCGACCGCCTTGCCGGATATGGTGAGCCGGTCTCCCGACTCGGGGATGGCCAGGATAATCTCCGCCCCCTTGTCCTTACGCGGCGCGTCCAGGAGGGCCGCTATCTCGGCAGCGCGAGACGAATCTCCGGTAACGGCCAAGGTCGCCTGCTGGCGAGCAGCCTTGCGGGACTCGTTAAAGACCTTATACAGGTTTCTAATACCGATCATAGCTCCCCTTCCATAAAACATTGCATGTGGATGGTAATTGATCTTTGCCCTTTTTCGGATATATTACGCTTAGGTAGCAGAAGAGTTTCAGCCTAGAGAGCCAGAGGAGAATTTGCAACCTCAGCGCGACCTGCGGGATATAGACGAAATTCAGGAACTCTTCGAGGCCGGTCAGGAGACCGGGACTCTGGAATCCAGCGAGGTCCTCGAACTCCTTCAAGAGGTAGACCTCTCAACCGATGAGATCCAACGGGTCTACGGCCTCCTCCGCGAACACGGCGTAGAGATCGTGGACGCCGGGTTTCTCGCGGAGACTCTCAACGAGGAAGAAGATACCCAGATCGTCAAGGATGTTCTGGAGAGCGACCTCCGCACCCGCTACACCGGCGACGCCGTCCAGATGTACCTGGATGAGATCGGCAAGACTCCCCTCCTCACTAAAGCCCAGGAGGTCTACCTCGCCAAGCGTGTCGAGCGCGGCGACCGCCGGGCCAAGGCGCACCTCACGAGGGCGAACCTGCGACTCGTCGTCTCTATAGCCAAGAAATACGCGAGCCGGGGCGTCTCGCTACTGGACCTCGTGCAGGAAGGCAACATCGGCCTTATGCGGGCCGTCGAGAAGTTCAACTACCGCAAAGGCTTCAAGTTCTCCACCTACGCAACGTGGTGGATCCGTCAGGCCGTAACCCGCGCCATAGCGGATAAGGGACGCACCATCCGGGTGCCGGTTCACATGGTCGAGAAGATCAATAAGTACTACCGTGTCCAGCGGAGCCTCGCCTCGGAACTCAACCGCGACCCGGACGACGAAGAAGTCGCCCGCATCATGGAGATAGAGGTGGAAGAGGTGGTCCGCATCCGGCGCGTCAGCCGACGCTCCATCTCTCTCGAAACCCCGGTCGGCGAGGATCACTCCTCCGAACTCGGAGACTTTATCGCCGACGAGGATTCAGAATCCCCCCACGACCTGGCGAAGTCCTCACTCCTGAAGGCCCGGATGCACGAAGCGCTGAACGGCCTACCGGAGCGTGAGCGAATGGTACTGGAGTACCGCTTCGGCCTGACGGGCGGGCAACCGAAGACACTCGAAGAAGTCGGTGAGCGGTTCGACGTAACCCGCGAACGTATCCGCCAGATACAACTTACGGCCCTCGCCAAGATAAAGAGTAGCCCCTACGCCGCGTCTTTGCGCGACCTGCTGGACTAATCCTCCGGCCAGGCGGAGCCGTCTAATAAGCAGTGTAGCCCGCTCCGAGAACAATATTTCTACGCATGATCTCTTCGCCTCTGGCGAGTACCTGCTTCTGGCCAGTCTTTGGATCGTAGCGGTAGATGGTGTAGCGAATATCCGCGCCTTTCGGAGCGACGAACGGGAGATCATTCTCGCCCCTCACGCACGCCTGCGCCAGAGGCCCCATGTTATTCGTGGTGGTGCAGATCGGCGCCGTCGGGTCGGTGTCTATTCCACGCTGACGCACGTAGAAGGTCTGCCCCTTGGGAAGAGGACCAGAGATGTCCAGACGGAACGTACCCTCTACGTTCCTGGCAGACTGTCCGTCAGCCGCGAAGGCCGGGACCGCAGCCGCCAGGAGCATAACCATGGCCGCCACCAAAATAATGAACCTCTTCACCTGGGTCATCTCCGCCTCCTCCACCTCTCGTCTTGGCGGATTTCCTATCCGCTCTAAAAGGTATTGTGGAGGAGCCAGGCTACAAAACGGTTACATACAGGACAAAGTCAGGTAACTGTTTCAGCCGGAGAACGGAACCCCGAAAGCTCCGCGACGCTACCCTGGCGGGACCAGGCGGCCGGGCTTCAGGGACGTGCCATTATGTGACGTGCGTCCCAGACTTGCGGTTGCTTACCCTCTGCTGGGACCGGAGTGACTATCGCGGTCGCCTCCAGCATTCTCGTCTCCCTCACCACCGGGGCGGTTCTCGTTACGCCCCACGGCTTCTCCGAAGACCCGGATAAGTATTGGTAATGCGACCACAGCGACAACGACCAATATGAGCAATCCCACCACGGCAAGACCCAAAGCGTCTCCTCTCCCAAGATCAAGACCACCGGATTCCGCACCGGCGTCCCCTATAGTATGCCACCTCTCTTAAACGAGTGTTTCGGAAGGCGGGCCTAGTATTTTTCGTCAGCCTAGCTCTGGCTCCGTCCGAATTTCCGGTAGAGGAGTCCCCACACGGCGCCGAATACGGCGTGGTCCAGGATCGGCAGGAGTACCTTCGGTGTCTGTTGCTCCCAGGGCGCTTCATGTATTCCGGCGAGTGGCAGCCAGCTAGCCCATCCGGCGCCCCAGGCGAGGATACCGAGGGCGGAGCCGACGGCTGCCTCTTCGGTCTTTCCACCTCGTCTCCGGCGCAGCAGACCGAAAGCGGCCCCGGTCCCAACGCCGTAGGCAAGGTGCGCCGTCACGGCCAGGGCACGCCGGGCTTCGGGCGACCAGTCATCCACTAGACCGAGTTCCTCCAGACGGGCGACCACCTGCTCGGGGGCAGTGGTATCGATGATCCCCACCCTAGCCAGCGTCTTGCGTAGAGCAGTCAGCGCCACAGTCGCTCCGATACCGCCCAATGCTCCGTAAGTCGCCCGCTGCAAAAACTTCATCTCTCCGTGGCCTTGCGTAACTCCAGCAACAAGTATACCTCAGGTCGAGAGACGCTAGTTTTGAAGCTCCTCCACGGCACGGCTAAGTTGGGCGTCGCGATCGAGGATCTTTTGCTTCGAGAGGTCACGGACGTCGCCTGGGGTGACCTCCTCATCGCCTTTTTGCATCTTGACCTTGACATCGGGTTCGATGCCAGTCTCGCGGATAAAGTCGCCCTTGGGCGTCAACCATTCCGCGACGCCGAGAAGGATCGCCGATCCGTCCTTTAGATAGAACTCGGAGAGTACGGTACCGGTGCCGAAAGTATGGGTGCCGATGACCTTCGACCGGTTGTTGTCCCTAAGCGCTCCGGCCAGGATCTCCGCGCTCGAAGCGGAGCCTCCGTTGACGAGTACCGTAATCGGAGCCTGTATCCGGTCGCTACCGTCATCCACCTTCACTTTGTCGCGCTTCTGGGAGGCATCCTGGCGAATGTAGACGACGCTACCGGACTTCAGGAAGTCACCGGCGATCTTCACGGCCTGGTCCAGCCGCCCGCCAGGGTTGTCCCGGAGATCCAGGACGTACCGTTTGGCTCCCGCCGCTTTCGCCGCGTCGAAGGTTTTCTTCAACTCTTCGGCGCTATTATCCGAGAAGCCAGATAGCCGAACGTCGGCGGTGTCGGTGCCGGGGATCAAAGCCCACGACGCAACTGGCGCCGTTATCTCGGCGCGCTGCATGGAGAACTTGCGCTCCTTCTTGTCGCGCAAAACGGTCAACTCGACCTTGCTCCCTTTTGGTCCCTTGACCTGGGTTACGATCTTCGAGATGTCCTCGCCGCGCACGTTTTTACCGTCCACGGCTACCAGGAGGTCGCCGGTCTTCAGTCCCGCTTTCTCGGATGGGGAACCCTCTATAGGAGAGACGATGACTACTTCACCGCTGCGGTTTTCGAGTTGGACCCCGATCCCAACGTATGTCCCCGACAGACCCTCCCGGTTCTGTTTCACCTCTTCGGGCGTGAGAAACCGCGTGTGTCCCTGGTCCCCTAGAGAGTCGAGCATGCCTCTTATGGCCGCGTAGGTCTGCTTCTTGGGGTCGACGGCTTTCTGATCCGCGTAGTCGTTCTCGACTTTGTCGAGAGCTTGGGCGTACAGCGTCACCGCCTCTTTATCCTCGGGATTCAGGCCCGCCGGGCTCTGCGAACGTCCGAAAGCATACGCCCCAAATGCCGTCACCAGCACGACGAGCACCATAGCCAACGCCCATACCAAAGAGCGTCGCGAAACTCGTTTCTTTCTAGTGTTTCTCCACACGCCGAGATTCTACTATCTATCCACCGTTTGGCGGCCGATAACCGAGTTCGGCGCATGGAGGACTCTCCGAAGAGAATCCCCAGCATCCAGAGGTGGTTAGAACGAGTTTGACGAACAAGAGTACGATGCGGCAGAGGCGCATCTAGTCCTTGGAGTGGTACGGCATGCTCGTCGCCGGCTCCTCTACGTTCTGGCCCTCCATAACGGGGAAGAAACAGGCGGCCATGTGGTCGCCCTCTCTTTGGGTATCCAAGTCCGGCTCGTGCTCCTTGCAGTATTCCTGGGCGCGCGGGCAGCGGGTGTGGAAGTGACATCCTGAAGGCGGGTTCGCCGGCGAGGGTACATCGCCGGTCAAAACGATCCTCCGGCGCTGTCGTTCCTTCCCTGGATCGGGGATGGGGATCGCGGAGAGTAGCGAGGTCGTGTACGGGTGACGCGGTTCTTTGTAGAGTGTCGCGCGGTCGGCGATCTCCACGATCTTACCCAGGTACATCACCGCCACCCTGTCCGAGATGTGCTTGACCACCGAGAGGTCGTGGGCGATGAACACGTAAGTGAGGTCAAACTCCTTCTGCAAGTCTTCGAGCAGGTTCACGACCTGCGCCTGAATGGAGACATCCAGGGCCGAGACCGGCTCGTCGCAGATTATGAGCTTCGGGTTGAGGGCAATGGCGCGCGCCACACCGATCCTCTGCCGCTGGCCGCCGGAGAACTCGTGCGGGTAGCGGTTGTAGTGCTCGGGAGAGAGGCCCACGATCTCTAACAATTCCTGAACGCGCTTCTTCCGGTCGCCTTCCATCTTGTGGGTCTTCAGGGGCTCGGCGATGATGTTTCCTACGGTCATGCGCGGGTTCAGGGAAGCGTATGGATCCTGGAAGATGATCTGCATGTTCCGCCGGACGCGCAACATCTGCTGCCTGCCCATCTTCAGAACGTCCTCACCCTCGAACAGGACCTCACCGTCCGTCGGTTCTAGCAGGCGAAGGATCAAACGCGCCAGAGTGCTCTTCCCACACCCCGACTCCCCCACCAGCCCCAACGTCTCACCTTTACGCACCTTCAGGTCCACGCCGTCCACGGCCTTGACGTGTCCAACAGTGCGCTTCAGTACGCCCGCCTTTATAGGGAAGTGCATCTTGAGGTTGTTCGCTTCGAGCAGGTACTCGCCGGAATATCCGTTTGAGCTACCGTTCGGGTTGCCGTTCGTCATCTCGCTCATCCCTGGACCCCTAGTTGCTCGTCCACCCGGTGCTTGTTCTGCTCAAGCTCCTCGATGGATAGGATGCAGGCCGCGCTGTGACCGGGTTTCTTCTCTTCGAGGGCCGGGTCTATCTCGTGGCACTCGTCCTTCACGAACGGGCAACGCGGGTTGAAATTGCAGCCTTTCGGCAAGAAGATCAGGGACGGCGGCGAGCCTTTTATAGGCAGAAGTCTTACCTCTCCTGCGGTATCCAGACGCGGCAGCGAGCGCAAGAGCGACCAGGAGTACGGCATCAACGGGTCGTAGAAGACTTCCTCCGTCGTACCCTTCTCGACGGCGCGTCCTCCGTACATCACCATCACCTTGTCGGCGACCTGGGCGACGACGCCGAGGTCGTGCGTGATCATTATGATGGCTGTGCCGTACTTCTCCTGAAGGTCCACCATCAGTTCAAGTATCTGGGCCTGGATGGTAACGTCGAGGGCTGTCGTCGGCTCGTCAGCGATGAGGACCTTCGGGTTGCAGGCGAGGCCCATGGCGATCATGGCGCGCTGGCGCATCCCACCGGAGTACTGGTGCGGGTACTCGCCGGCGCGTTGCTCGGGGTTGGCAATCCCAACATCTTTCAGGACCTGCACGGTCCTCTCGCGGGCCTCGGCCTTGGAGACGTCCTGATGGATGCGGATGGCCTCCCGGATCTGGTTCCCCACTGTAAATACCGGGTTGAGGCTCGTCATCGGGTCCTGGAAGATCATGGCGATGTCATTACCCCGGATCTTCTGCATCTTCGCGTCCGAGGTCTTCAAGAGATCCTGCCCCTCGAAGAGGATCTCACCTTCCGGGTACTCGACGGGCGGTTTTGGGTTTAGCTGCATTATGGAGAGCGCCGTTACGCTCTTCCCGCTCCCGGACTCTCCCACGATACCAAGCGTCTCACCCGGTTCGAGCGAGAACGAGACTCCGTCCACGGACTTGACGACCCCGTCCTGGGTCTTGAAGTGTGTCTTGAGGTTGTTTACTTCAAGCATCGCCACGTTTACTCCACCGCCTTCGGGTCGAGGGCGTCCCGAAGACCGTCGCCCAGGAAGTTCACGCACAGCGCGGTTATGACTATCATGAGGCCGGGGAACCAGGTGAGCCACCATTCCTCGATCATGTTAGACCGGGCGTCGGTTAGCAAGTTGCCCCACGAGGGCGTCGGGGGCTGAATCCCGAGGCCCAGGAAAGAGATCGCACTCTCGAAAAGGATCGCCAGCGCCACGATGAGCGTCGCCTCGACCACCATCACACCGACCACGTTCGGCAATATGTGACGCAACATTATCTTCGCGTCGGAGACGCCGACGGCCTTCGCCGCCTGCACGTACTCCTGGTCCCGAACGACGAGCACCTGACCACGCACGAGACGCGCCATCCTCGGCCAGAGCAACACTACTATGGCGACGGTTATAGTAACCGCCGTGAACTGGAAGATGCTCCCCATCACCAACAACAGCGGGATATATGGCAGGGTGAGCATGAAGTCGACGAAGCCCATAGTCAGTACGTCCACGGTCTTGCTGTAGTAGCCGGCGACTATCCCGAAAGTCGCGCCGATTATTGTCGAGAAGACGCCCACCGCGAGTCCGAGCGCCAGAGAGATCCTGCCTCCATACAACACGCGGGTCAGTTCGTCGCGCCCCAACTGGTCGGTTCCCATCGGGTGACCCAGGTTCGGCCCCTGGTTGAAGGCCGAGTAGTCTATCTCCGCGTAATCGTAGGGCGCTATCACGGGAGTCGCGAGCGCCGCCAGGTACAACAGGAGCAGAATCGCCCCACCGATCAACGCCAGCCGGTGCCGCTTGAAGCGTTTCCAGATGATCTCCCGCTGGGTCCGGCCCCTTACCTTACCGTAATGCTCTCCGCCAACCTCGGCAACCTCGAACGGACTGGGCTGAGCACTAAGCCCCATGTCTCTGCGCTGGTCTACCATCCCACCAACTCTCTAGTCAAAGCTCACCCTCGGGTCTACAAAGGAGTAGACGATGTCCGCGACGAGGTTGAAGAACACTATGAGCGCCGCGCTGATCATGAGCAACGCCCGCGCCACATTGTAGTCGCCCTTGAACAGCGAGTCGGCCAGCAGGAACCCGAGCCCCGGCCAGGCGAAAACGGTCTCCGTGAGAACCGCCCCCCCGAAAATGGTCCCCATGCTAAGAGCCACGACGGTCACGGTCGGCAACAGGGCGTTCCTGAGAGCGTGTTTCAGATAGACTACCCGCCGGCTGAGGCCCTTTGCCCGCGCCGTCCGCAGGTAGTCGGAGGAGAGTACGTCGAGCATGGCGCTGCGCTGGAACCGGCTGAACTCCGCTACGCTTATCACTGAAAGCGTCAGGAGCGGGAGGGTGAGGTGCTGTAGCAGATCTACTAACCCTCCCGTGCCGGTCATCCCCGAGATATAGAAGATGCGTACACCGGCCCAACTCGTCAGGTAAACGCCGAGGACAAGTTGCAAGATCAAACCCAGCCAGAAGGTCGGCATACTGTATCCGACGAAGGAGAAGAACGTGCCCGCGTTGTCCAGCGCGCTGTACTTCCTTATCGCCGAGTAGATGCCGAACGGTATGGCGATGGCTACGGTGAATATCAGGGAGGAGCCCATCAGGAGGACTGTAGGCCATATCCTGCGTCCGATGATCGAGTTCACCGAGGTACTCTGCTCGAAGCTGGTCCCGAGGTTTCCCTGCAGCATGTCTCCTACCCAGATCCCATACTGGACCGGCAGCGGCTGATCTAGGCCGTACTCGGCGGTTAGCCGCTGGATGTCTGACTGCTGGATACGAGGGTTCTGCTTGAGGTTCAGCAGCGGGTCTCCCGAGAGACTCACGAGGACGAAGAACACAATGCTGGCAAGAAAAAGCACCACGACGCTGAAAAGTGTTTTTCTAACTATATAGGCAAACAACTTCCAGAGTACCTCCGGTTGAAGGTCCCGGCGATGGGATTCACCCTACCGCACCTGGAACGAATTATATATTAATAAAAGGATGTCCCGCCTGTCTATGTTGCAAACGGGACATCCTGATTTCGCCCTCTGACTAGGAGAACTTCCAGTCGCCGATGTTCCAGAACGGTCCGGCGAGGGTCGGGTTCACCTCCGGCCCCTGCAAATTGCTCTTGTAAGCGTATATCTCCGGCCGCTGATACATGGGAATGAGCGGCAGGTCTTTCTCCATGATGTCCTGCACCTGCCGGAGCAGATCGGCCCGCTTCTTGACATCCACTTCCTTATCGGACTCTTCCATCAGCTTGGAAGCCTCCGTGTTCTTGTACCGGTAGTAGTTCTGTCCTTTGGGTGCGATCTGGTCTTTGGAGAAGAGCGACGTTATCGAGGGGTCGGGGACGGCAAGCCAGGCCCACTCACCCATCTCGAAAGTACCCTGCGGCGTCCACTTGCCGAAGAAGGTCTCGGCAGCGGTGTTCTTTATGTTTATCGTGATACCAATGTCCTTGAGCTGCTGCTTGATGATCTGCTGCAACGTCTCGCGCAGGTTATTGTCCGAGGTGGTGGAGAAGGTGATCTCCATCTTAGCCCCCTCGCTCTTTGCCTCCTTGGCGAGCTGCTTGGCCTTAGTCGGATCGTGGTTGTACTTGCTCCAGGCCGGCGTGTAGTACGGTTTCTGGTCGGGAACCAGCACGCTGTCGAGCGGGTTGACCTGGCCCTTGAGGATCTTTTCCACCACCTGCTTGCGGTCGATGCCGTAGGCTATGGCCTGGCGCAGCTTGAGGTTGTCGACCTTCTCCAGGTTGAACGCTATGTGCTCCCACACCGTACCGGCGGCAACCTTCACCGTCGTGTTGTCGAAGCCCTTGAGCTTCTCGATCAGCCCAATGTCTGGCGCCGGCCTGACGAAGTCGACCTCGCCGGACTGCAACGAAGTGTTGAGCGTGTTGGTATCCGGAATGAAGCGGAAGGTTATCTCCTTCAAGGCAGGCTTCTTGTCCCAGTAGTTGTCGTTACGTACGATGGTCAGGCTCTGGCCCTTCTTCCACTCCTTGAGCTTAAACGGACCGCTGCCGATGACCTCGTTGTTGGCGACCGTGTTGAAGTCCTTGCCCTCGTAGATGTGCTTCGGCAATATCTGGGTTTCGGAGCCGCCGAGCAAGGTCTGCCAGGGAGCAAAGGGGCTATCTTTTTTGAAGGTAAACCGCACCGTCCGCTTGTCCGGCGTCTCGAACTTCTCGATATCCTGCCAGCCGAGCCGGGTGATGATCTTGTTCTTCTTGGCCATGATCGTGTCGTAGGTGAACCTGGCATCCTCGCTCGTTAGCGGCTTGCCATCGGACCACTTGAGACCATCCTTGAGCTTGTACTCGATGGTGAGTGGGTCCTTGTTCACGACCTTCGGCATCCCGTCAGCCAACTGCGGCGCCAGGGAGAGGTCTGGCATGATCTGGAGCGGCGACTGCTGGATGCCCGCCGTCACGTCCGCTGTGGCCGCCAGGTCTCCACCGACGATGAACTGGTTGAGGATAGCCGGTTCCTGGTCGTAGCCGACGATCAGGGTGTTCCCACCGCCACCGCCGCCGCTTCCGCTGTTGCCGCTGCCACCTCCGCCGCCACAGCCCGCTACGCCTAGCAGGGCCGCGCCTACCAGGCCGGCGCCGCTGATTTTCAGGAAGTCTCGCCGGGTCAGACTGACGACGCCAACGCGGCCCTCATTCTGGATTGATCTTTTCTCGCTGTTCATACGCTCTTCTCCTCTCTCCCGAAGGCATCAGCCGCAAGCATGGAAACGCGGGAATCCCAGTCCCGATTGCATAACCAGTATACGGATACGGACTGGTTGCAGATGCCATATGAATATGCCCCAATCACTACACTTACGCAGTATAGGGCTACTTTTAACAATATTGCAACAGGGAGGTTATCTACATCACATCCGTAAGGGCGTAAGCCTCCATCCAGGCTCCTTACCTGCTAGACCTCGGGGCTCTCCTCAGCGTAGGGCTCGTAAGATGGATACGAGCGGAGCCTGCGACGGGGGAAGAGAGAGAGGATGGCAGCGCCCGTACCGAGTAGGGCAAGAGCGTAGAGGAGCAGGTTTCCGAAGAAGGGTATGAGGTAGGTCGCCGCGACGATCAGAGCGCCCACCACTACGGCCAGCGCGTTGCCCGCCCGGTGGCGCCCGGTGGCGAGTACCAGCTTCCGCCCGATAAAGAACGCGCTGACGAGCGCCCCGAACAGGACGAGAGCCAGGTAAGCGGGAGCGAGCAGCAGTATGAGCGGAATGCCGACGACTGAGATCGCCAGCAGCACGCACAACACGATAGCGGCCGGTAAGGACCCGATCCCTAGAAGCAACGACCACCCCGGCGAGGCTTCGAGCCTCCGCGACGCAGCCGATACTGGTCCGGGAGCGAGTACGGCGACCAGCAGGCAGAAAGCGGTAAACCCGAGGGCCGCGAACATCCAACCAATAAACCCGAGCAGCCTGAGGTCTCCGCCAGGACGGTCGAGATCCGAAGCCATCCCGGACATTACGCTTCCCTGTATGGCATACCTGTTTCCCTGAACTTCCCCGCTCCCGCACCTGATGTTCCCGGCCACCAAAGCCCTGGGTCCCAGATACACGTCGCCATGTTCCACATCCACATCGCCGCGAACGGGAGCGTTGATATGCACGTCACCGAAGCCCGCTTGAATGCCGTTGTCCACCGGCTGATGGACGTATATGTCTCCCCAGCCCGAGCTAACCCGGCCCCCCACCGGACCGTCGATCAGCACGTCGCCGGACGCGGAACTGACGTCTCCGTCCACGAGCCCCTTTACCGTCACGTCGCCGATGATGGTAGATACTTCGCTCTCCCTATGCCCAGGCGTCACTACCACGTCTCCGAAGGTTCCTCGTTCGAGCGCCTGGGCGGGAGACAGCGGAAGAATGAGCACTATCGCCAGCGTCAGCGCGGAGAGGGCAAGGAGCGGCTTCATCGGCACGTGCATGGGGAGCGTCGCGGAGAGTCTCATGCCTCGCGCGACCGGCGGCGGGTCGCCGAGAGTACAGCAGCGGCGATCAGCAAGTCGGCCAGGGCGCCCACGGCGAGCGCGACCAGGATCACGGACCCCGCGACCTTGAGCACCGTCTTCAAAACCCCCGCGAAACCCGAGATCATGCCAAAAAACATCTCCACAATGCTAGTGGTGGAGGTCAGAGGATTGGTGCCGTAGAGGTTGAGAGCTAGGAGCGCCGCCACGAACAGTCCAAGCGCGAGGATCGCCCATAACAGCCGGGCCTTGTAAGGGCGCGTCGGGAGCGCCATCGTCACCTCCCGGCACACGGATCGGGAACGAAGCTTGGAGAACTCCAGCGAGCAGAGGAAGGTGGTGAGTTTCATGTCTTGCTCGTAGAGATCCCGGCATCCGGGACACCTTTGCAGATGCGTCCGAACCTCACGCTCCCGCTCGGGGTCGAGAGTCCTCTCCGCGAGTTCGAAGATGGATTCAGGATCGCAGTTGCAGCCGCCCGTACCGCTCATCCGGCTTCACCGCTCTCTCTGAGAGTTTCGCCGAGCATGTTACGGGCGCGGAAGAGCCGGCTCTTGATGGCCTGTACGCTAATGTCCAGGACCTCGGCTATCTCCGCGTAGCTCATCTCCTCGTTGTAGCGAAGGATCAAGGGTACGCTATAAGTCTCGGGGAGAGTCAGGATCGCCTCCTGAACAGCCCTGGAGCGCTCGGCCTCCATCGCCTGGGTCTCCGGCCCTCCGACAAACTCCGCGTGCGTCTCCGGGTTGAACTCCACGACCTCCCTGCGGCGGCGCAGGGTATCCACACCGAGATTGTTGGCGATGGTGAGCAGCCACGTCTTGAACCGGTAATCCGGGTTGAAGGTCTCCAACCGGTCGTACGCCTTCAGAAAGGTCTCTTGAACCAGGTCTTCCACAGAAGTCTCACGCCGGGCGTAGGGGTAGAGGATGCGCCCGACCAGCCGCTCGTAGCGCCGAACTAGCTCCTCGTAGGAGCGCAGGTCTCCGGCGAGGGTGCGGGCTACGAGGTCGTTGTCCTCCAACGTCTCGCGCCGGACGGACAGGCCCCGTACTCTCTCGCGCCAGCCGCCAAGCGTCACTGTGGATGTGTACTCCATACTAGAAAGATAATACGCCCTCCGCCTCCAAAAGTTTCCGCCAAAACACCCGGCGTATTCAGGAAGCCTGTACCCACCCACCGGACTCTCGTGCTTCCAGCCGTCTTAACCACGGCCCACGCTCATACTTTTCCGCTCAAAGCGTTGTCCGGGGTTTCAGGTCGAGACTCTCGGCGGTACGCGGAGAAAATTCTCTCCCGTGAATTACTTCATGCCGGGTTGCGCTAAAAATATGCCTCCCTGAGCCTCTTTGTCCCCATCATAGACCTCTTCATTGTCTCCAGGATAGGGGCAGTTTCTCTACGGTGTGATCCCGCTGCTTGAAGCCTCTACTTCACCGTTACGCTTCGTCACGGTGTCCATAGACGAGCGACGCCGGACGATGTCCGGATAGCCGCCTTATTTCCTATCTTCGCCCCGCCTCCCCGCTATCCGCCATAGCACGAAAAGCGCGGCTACTACACCGGCGCTCGCGATGAGCGCGTTGAGTAGTCCTACCTCCCGCGCCTCCGGCTTACCCTTTATATCCAGCGTATCCTCGGCTACCTGGCCCGAGTACACCTTTATCAAGGGTACTCCACCTTTCGTGTAGGAGTAGAGCGGTTTCTTCTTGTCCAGCGCGAGCATCTGGTCCGTGTAGATGGACTGGCGGGGCAGGAAGAGGAAATACGAGTTCTCGCGGGCTTTCTCGTCCGTCACGAACGTTTCGGACCGCGCGCCGTTCAGATAAGCTGGTCGCAGGTCGTTGCGGAGGTCCCCCACGCGACGATAAGTCTCCAGCGCCGGATAGGTGCCGGCCTGCGCGTAGACCGTGGCTCCACGCGGCGCGTGCTCGCTCAACCACTGGGTGGCGGGACGGTAAGTGTCGGCGAGGTAGGTCGTCTCGAAGCCGAGGGCTTTCGCGCCGGGGATTAGGCCGACCGCCTCGCCATAGTACTCAAGAGAGTTCGCTGTTCCGGTCCAGAGGATGCCAGGCAGCGAGAGCGCCACGTAGAGCGCGAGCGTTGCGATAGAAGACAGATGGATCCGGGAGGAGATCCAACCTATCCCCACCCCCGCGCAGATCGCCCACAGCGAGAATACCGCGAGGAACTGGCGCGGTCCGCTGTAGACCGGCACGAGCCCGGAGCCCGTCACCCCAACGACGAGCGTGAGGTTCAAAAGGATCCATCCGGCCGCCGAACTCCGGGACTCCCCGAAGAGCCGCACCACCCCGATGATCCCAGCGACCGCGACCGCAAGCGGTACGAGCACCACCAGCATTGCGAGTGGATAGTGAAACGGCGCTCCGGCCCACCATTCACCGAGGTAGTAGGTGAACCGCTCGTTTTGGAGCCCGGCGGTCCACGTCAAAAACTCCAGCGTCCTACCTACCGGGTTGCGCCAGAGCCAGGGCCAGATAGCGAAGAACGTAACCGCCCCGATGCCAAAGCTCACGAAGAGGCGAGTAAACGTTTTCGCATCCCGTCTGTAGATCGCTCCCCACAATAGCGCCGCCGGGACCAGCGTGAAGACATTCAGCTTCGTAGCAAACGCGAGTCCCAGCAGCAACCCGGCCCAGACGAGACGCCCGCGCCCTCCGTAGACCATCATCCGGTATGAGGCGAGCGCGGAGATCAAATACATCGAAGCCACGGCCCCATCTAACTGCCCGAGCCGGGCGAACCCGAAGAGCGCCGGAATCAACGGCATACTCAGCGCCGCGCCCCAGGCCGCCGCCGGACCGAACTCCCGCCGCGTGAACCGGAAGGCGGCGTAGATCGACATCAGGAACAGGACGTAAGACCCCATCCGGTAGGCGTTCCCAATACGGCCCAGGTCGTCCGTCCCGAAAAATAGCGCCCCAACCCCGGCGAAGAGCCCGGCCCACAGCTTGAAGAACGGCGGCGCCTCGTGGCTTGGGTCCCAGTAGTGGTCTATGGAGTTCCACCAGTCGGCGGGCTGGGAAACGACGTGCGCGAACCAGGTGAGGTAGGAATAGGAAGACCCGAAGTAGTTCGGCTCGTCCCACGTTACCCCGATCTGTCCGATAGTCAGAAAGCCGACGACCAGAAGTGCCGCCAGGTACGCGCCCAGCAGCCACCACTCTATACTGTCGTAACCATCCTTCCTCACGCCTCTATTCTAGCCCCGAAAGCAAGCGCGCCCCTTACGAACGGGCGAAGGACGTTCGTTGATTACGGATGGCGTGAGGACATGCGCTCGGTGGTAGAGCAGCTTCCAAGAGCGGCGAGCGTCCGCGGCGATGGAACGGGCGTTAAATCTGTAGCTGTCCGTCCACGGAGAGGCCAGACGGGCCGGAGGCGTGTTCCACGAGGGCCCCTTTGTTGATGATCGTGATCTTACGGCTGCGCGCCTCGATTATGTCGTCACGCTGCAACTCACTCATCACTTTCGAGACCGCTTCGCGGGTCGAGGCGATCATGTTCGCCAGGTCCTGGTGCGTTAGCCGGACGTCCAGCGCCACGCTGGAGCCATTTTCCTCCCCGAAGCGCTCGCTCAGGTTCACGAGCAACGTCGCGAGCCGGGTGGAGACCTCGCGATGCAGGAGGCTCTCTATTACCTCGTCGGACTGCCGCAGCCGCTCGGAGAGGGACGAGAACAACTTCAAGGCGAACTCGGGTTCGTTCTTTACGGCGCGCTCTATGGATGCTTTTTGAATGCTCGCGACACGGGCCTCAGTCACGGCTTCGGCGAAGACGTCCTGCCAGCGGCCTTCGACGAGGTTGATCTTTCCGAAGATCCCACCGTCTCTGAGCATCGCGGTCGTGGCTTCCTTGTACTCACCGTAGATTTTGTACAGCCGGACTGTACCGGAGAGGACGAAGTAGAGCTGGTCGTCCGGGTCGCCGGGGGTAAAGATCGTGTCCTTAGGACCAAACCGCCGCTCGACCGCCCTGAGACCCACCTCCTCGAAGTCCTCAAGGCCAAAGCCTTCCGGCGCGCTGGTGGCGGCGAAACCGCCGGTGTTATGCCCGGTAAGCATCTAACTCGTCCACCTCTCTACGAAGATTGTCCATGAACATCCGGCGCACCGGTGCCACGATTGCATTTATTGTACCCAAGTTTCCAATACTGACGCCGACAAACACACTATTTGATGCGCTTTTACAGACTTTGAAAGCGTAAGTTCTCAGGCCACTTGGCTACGCCATCGAAGGTCCACGCCGCGTCGTTTGGCGACGAAGAGCAGGTCGTCGCGCAGCGCGTCAATGTCCTTGTCGTAGAGCGTGACGATGCAGAATCCACAGTGGCGGTAGGCCCACACGAAAGGCGCCAGGTCTCCCGCGACTGTAGACCGAGTCTCCATTCCCCAGGCATCGGCCAGCGTCAGGCTCCGTTCGACGAGGTCCACGGTCACCTGCCAGCCTTCGTCGGCCGGCACCTCGAAGTAGCCGGGAAGATTCCCCGCCGGCACCATGCTGTCCATAAGATCCTTCGCGAAAGCCTTCTTGTGAGCCTCGGCGGCCGCGAGATACTCCGAATCATCCACCAACCTCGGAGGAGTGGGAGTGTAGATCCTGTTCTCCGTGACCTTAACGCCCTCCGGCGGATAGAACCCCAGGAACGGCACCGGCGAGCGCCACAGATGCTGAACTACACCGAGGGTCACGTTGCGCCGACCGACCGGCTTCCCCACCGACTCCGCGACGCGCAGCCCGGCGAGCTTCATGTGCCGTGGCTCCCACGGATGTGGTTCACCCACGCTCCGCAGCCTCCGCTGACGCTTGGTTATCTTCTCTACACCTTTCACGGCAAAAGCATTTTAGCACCACCTGCAACCGCCGCGACACGTCCGTTCACAGGGCAAGAAAAAGGGCGGGGTTGTCCCGCCCTCTCAAGAAATTCGCAGTCTTTTTTACTGGCGGCTGACAAACAGCAGGTACACGAGCGTGAGGAGCGAGGTGAGCGCCGCCGCTATGTACGTGAAGGCCGCCGCGGTAAGCACACGCCGGGTCCCGCCAGCCTCGCTGCTGGATAGAACACCGTAGCGGGTGAGCATGCCGTAGGCCCTGGTGGAAGCGTTGATCTCCACCGGCAACGTCACGACGTGGAATGCCAAAACTCCGGCGAAGGCGATGATGGCTAGCTGGATCATGAGATGTCCAATCCCCACTCCCGCACCCAGAATGATGCCCATGAAGAACAGCGGGAACCAGAGTTGCTGGCTAAAGTTCACTATCGGGAAGATCCCCGAACGCAGCTTCATCGGCACGTAGCCGCTCGCGTCCTGTATCGCATGGCCGGTCTCGTGGGCCGCGACGCTGACCGACGCGATGGAACTCTTCGAAAAGTTGCCTTCGGAGAGCCGCACGACCTTACTCGATGGGTCGTAGTGATCGGTGAGCGTCCCAGCCACCGGTTCGACCTTCACGTTCGAGAGGTTGTTTCGGTCGAGGATCATACGCGCCGTCTGCGCGCCGGTAAGGCCGCTTGCGCTCATCTTGTCCGAATATTTCGAGTACGAACTTCGCACCCAGAGTGCCGCGAGACCCGATATTACAGCCCCTACTATCATTATTCCTATATAACCGAACGCCACCATTCCTCCTTGAGAATGTCTGTTATTGGACGTTATCTTACTACACTCTTATACGCATTCAGCCACGGTAAGGTTTCTGATTCACGGCAAAACAAGGGGGACGAACGCTATGGTCCGTCCCTCGGTCCAGAGTTGCTTTTGGGTGGCTAGCTCTGCGATGCGGCCTGTTCCTGGAGAACATCCACAACGCTCGGGTCGGCAAGCGTGGAGGTGTCGCCCAGGTCTTTCTCGCCCTCGGCGATACCGCGGAGGATGCGGCGCATGATCTTGCCGCTGCGGGTCTTGGGCAGCTCTTCCACGGCTACGACCTGATCCGGCCTCGCCGTCGGCCCTATCTCCTCTCCCACGTGCATGCGAAGCTCTTTCATCAACTCGTCGGACTTCTCGCGGTCGCCTTCGAGGATAACGTAGGCGAAGATCGCCTGTCCCTTGTCCTCGTCTTTCTTGCCGACGACCGCTGCCTCGGCCACGGCGTGGTGAGAGACGAGCGCGCTCTCGACCTCCGCAGTGCTTACGCGGTGGCCGGAGACGTTCATCACGTCGTCCACGCGGCCGGTTATGGTGAAGTACCCGTCCTCGTCGCGCGTGGCCCCGTCGCCCGCGAAATAGACGTCTCCATACTTCTCCCAGTAGGTCTCCCGGTAACGCTCCGGGTCCTTATACAGAGTGCGGAGCATTCCCGGCCACGGCTTCTTAATCACGAGGTTGCCCTTACCGGCGCCCTCGATCTCGTTGCCCTCCTCGTCGTAGAGGCCGGCCTCGATGCCGGGGAACGGTAAACCGGCGCTGCCGGGCTTCGTGGTCGTGAGACCGGGCAGCGGCGTGATCATAATTCCGCCCGTCTCCGTCTGCCACCACGTATCCACTATCGGGCAGCGTCCGCCGCCGACATTGTCGTAATACCATTCCCACGCCCGTGGGTTGATCGGCTCTCCGACGGTCCCGAGCAGCCGCAGGCTGGAGAGGTCGTGCTTCTCCAGCGGCCCAGTCCCGGTCTTCATGAAAGCCCGGATCGCCGTCGGCGCCGTGTAGAGGATGGTCACCTTGTGCTTCTCGATAACATCGAACCAGCGGTCGTTCTCCGGGTAGGCGGGCGTCCCCTCGAACATCAGGGTCGTGCCGCCGTTGGCGAGCGGCCCGTACACCAGGAAGGAGTGCCCAGTAACCCAGCCCACATCCGCCGTACACCAGTATACGTCGTCGTCCTTGATGTCGTGGACCCACTTGTTCGTGGCCTTGACGTGGGTGAGGTATCCGGCCGTGGTGTGTACGATACCCTTCGGCTTGCCGGTCGAGCCGGACGAGTAGAGGATGTAGAGCATGTCCTCGGAGTCCATCTCCTCCGCCGGGCAGTCGTCGCTCGCCCCGTTCATCAAGTCGTCCCAGTATTGGTCCCGGCCGTCGGTCATGGGGACTTCCTCGCCGGTGCGCTTCACAACTACGACGTTCTCCACGCTCGGAGAATCCGCGAGGGCCTTGTCCGCGTTCTGTTTGAGTCCCCCAACCTTTCCGCCGCGCGGCGCCTGGTCCGCGGTGACCAGCACCTTCGCCTCGGCGTCGTTGAGGCGGTCGCGCAGAGATCCGGGCGAGAAGGCGCTGAAGACCACGGAGTGCGGAGCGCCGATACGGGCGCATGCGAGCATCGCGATGGCGACTTCGAGCATCATGGGCAGGTAGATACCGACCCTATCGCCTTTCTCCACTCCAAGGTCCTTCAAGACGTTGGCGAACTTCTTGACCTCGGTCGTAAGTTCGGCGTAAGTATAGGTCTTGTTGTGGCTGGGCTCGTCGCCTTCCCAGATCAGGGCCGGCTTGTCGCCCTTACCCTGCTCGACCTGGTAGTCGAGGCAGTTGTAGGCAACGTTGATCTTGCCGCCAACGAACCATTCAGCCTCGGGCGGGTCCCAGTTGAGGACCTGATCGAACTCCTTGAACCAGTGAAGCTCGCGCGCTCGATCCGCCCAGAAACCTTCGTAGTCTTCCGCCGCCTTCTCGTAGACCGAAGGGTCGCTTACATTCGCCTGAGAAACGAACTCCTCCGGCGGCTCGAAAGTGCGTACCTCTACCTGCTCTTCACTCATGAGACTCCTTTCCCTGGTTCCCACTCATATCTGTATTCCCATATTGGTCCCACGCGGCACTATATCTCAAACTCCCCGCGGAAGAATGCCATGGGCCGATGTGCTTACCGAACCGTGCTGTTCGCTTCCGAGTACCTGCTCCTTCCCTACCTCACCCGCGCCATGTCCTTAAAATATCCGCTGCGAAGATTACGGTCAACCTGAACTCTTCCCGGTGAGCCTTCCGAGACGCTTCTCAAACCTCGCCGCGGAGCGCGTGTCACCAGCCGCCCCGAGCGTCTCCACGGCCCGGCGTGAAATTCCGGCGGCCTCTTCAAGGTCTCCCCGATACTCGTAGAGCGCCGCGAGTCTCTCGTAGCAGAACGTACCCGCGTGTCCGAGGTCTATCGCGGCCCGGCAATGCTCCACGAAAGCAGCGAGGCTCTCTTCATCGCGCCGGTTCTGGAAGTGCGCCTGGGCCAGGCATACGTGCGCCAGTTGTTCCTCTTCTGGAGTCTCGGCGAGGTTCAGAGAGGCCATGCCCATCTCGCGGGCAAAGTCCAGGTCCCGCGCGAATGCGGCCTGAGAACCGGTGGTTGCGAGAAGCATCGACGGCGTTGCCTCGGGATTACGCGAGGCGTGGGCTTGCAGTGTTCGAGAGATGTCTTCCGGTCCGCCGGATACGTCGAGAGAAGCGTAGCGCAAGAAGCGGCTTAGATCCTCCGGCGCGAGCGTCGAGAGCAACGCGGCCAACTCGTCCCATCCGGCGGCGGATTTGGGATTCCGTTCCACGGTCAACGATTCTAAACCCCGGACGGCGCCTCCGCCCGCCAGCCACGCTCTAGCCAGGACAGGGCGAGTCCCCTAGACTATTCTGGCGAAGAACGGGTCACTCTAAGAGAGTTACGGGAGGATGGAATATGAGCGGACTACTCGAAGGCAAGAAGATCCTGGTAACCGGCGTCCTGGACCGACGGTCCATCGCCTACTCGACGGCGCGGCTGGCCTCCGAACAGGGCGCTGAGATCGTCCTGAGCAGCTTCGGCCGCGCCGCCGCCCTGACCCGCCGCACCGCCAAACGCCTGGACCCGGAGCCACCCGTCCTCGAGCTGGACGCGAACAACCCCGAAGATATACAGGCCGTCGCGGAGGAGTTAAAAGAACGCTGGGGCGAGCTGGACGGAATCGTCCACGCCATAGCCTTCGCCCCCGAGGACGCCCTGGGCGGCAACTTCCTGACCGCCGAATGGCCCTCCGTGGCGACAGCCGTCCAGACCTCGGCCTACTCCTTGAAGGCCCTCGCCGTCGGACTCGTGGACCTCATGAAGCCCGGCTCGTCCATCGTCGGCCTCGACTTCGACGCCCGGGTCGCCTGGCCCGCTTACGACTGGATGGGCGTGGCGAAGGCCGCTTTGGAGTCGACCTCCCGCTACCTCGCCCGCGACCTCGGGGAGCGCGGCATACGGGTCAACCTCATCTCCGCCGGCCCCGTAAAAACACTCGCCGCGAAAGGGATCAGCGGCTTCGAGAGCATAGAGGGCGAATGGGCGCGGCAGGCCCCTCTAAGCTGGAACACTACCGACCCCGAGCCGGTCGGTCGGGCGGTAGTAAGCTTGCTCTCCGACTGGTGGCCGGCGACCACGGGCGAGTTGATCCATGTGGACGGCGGCTATCACGCGATGGGAGCGCCGATCAAGTAGCACTAAAAGGGACCGGACCCCATGAGAGGACCAGTCCTTTAGTTGCGGCTTGGGTTTATCCTACTCGCCGGAAGACGTATCCTCCTGGTCGTCTGGAGTTTCGACCACGACCGCACGGGCGGCAAAGCTCTCGGCGCCCTGCTTCGGAGCGCGAGACTGTACCAGCATATTGTCTCCGGCGGCGAGATCCGTAACCGAGACCTCTGCATCGTCCTTGACGATCTTGCTCGCATCGCTTACGGAGAACTCGACCTGCTGACCGGCGTAGGAACTCGCGAAGTGGTTGCCCTTCTCGACGTCGACCGAGATCGAACCATCATTCACGGTGGCTATCTCGCCCTTGAAGACGTAGGTCACGACCGGGTTTCCCTTGCCCGCCGGCTTACCCTTGTCCACGGGGCGCCCCTTGGCCTGAGCGACCCCGGCGACCATCGCCAGCAGTAGTGACGCGGCCAGCAAGAAAATTATGGATCTCTTCAACTTTCTCTCCTTAAATAAGTGTTCGACAGCCTACGGGATAATTATCGGACCATCGGGAGAAAACTTTAGCGATCCGAGGACTTTTTGGGGAACCTTTTCGAGAGGCTTCTAGTTGCGGCGCGCCAATGAAGCGAACTTTGGTATTTCAGGCGAAGTATCCAGCAATGGAAGTTTCCATAGTGGAAGCGTCAAACTATCCTTCCAGATCAAGCTCCATATCTAACCCTGTACGTTCACTAACTTCATACACATCCGCCAACACCTAACCGCTGTATTGGCAATCTCACGTAATTCTGCGTTGTTCCCGTCAATTTGGTAAGTGCGATGGTAATTACTGTTTTCGTCAGGTGGTTCTTCGAAGCCGATGCTAAGAAGAAGATCGGACGACTCTTTGTCGAGTTGGAGCCTCTCAGGAAGGTATGCATTCGAGACAGCTTCACTGTACAGCTCTTTTCCATCCTCCGTATGTTCAAGCAGGAACTGTACGTAATAGTCGCCAGCTTCGGCTATCAAGAACCCTTCATCTTGTCCCTCATGCACAAGCCTCCGCAACGCTTCGAACAAGATGCGTTCATTGCGCACGAGCCAGCCTTCTGTTGCTTCGCGGTCTTCAAACGTTGCTTCAACTGCATCTGCTACCTTGACCCACACAGCTTCCTTTTCTGCAAGCGGCAGTTTCGATAGTGGTCTATTGGGACTATTAACCGCCTGAAACTGGGCCAATTCAGGAGTTCTCTGAAAACGACAGGGGTTCACGATGACACAGAGGATAGTAGTTCCACCATTGCTTGCAGCTTCAAGCAACGGCGGAAGTTCATTGTCCATGATGAAATCGGATGCAAGAAAATCTGCTGAAATCAGCAATATTGCCACCTTCGCGGACGCTAGGGCATCTACGATTTCTTTCTGCCACTTCGTCCCAGGAGATATATGCGTATCGTCCCAAACCTCCACTGGGTAGTCTCGCTCCAGTGGTCGCAGATGTACACGCAATCGCTTGAGATAACGCGCATCGTGATGGCTATAACTTACAAATATCTTGCTCTGGGTTGCCGTGTACGTGTACTCTCTAGGCACGGCGGGCGAGCGAGGCGAACTTAGTGTATTGCTCCAGCCAGGCTAGTTGGACCTTTCCGGTCGGACCGTTGCGGTGTTTGCCGACGATTACCTCGGCGATACCCTTGTCGTCTGAGTCCGGGTTGTAGTACTCGTCGCGGTAGAGGAACATCACCATATCCGCGTCCTGCTCGATGGCGCCCGAGTCGCGGAGGTCCGAGAGCAGTGGGCGCTTGTCGTGGCGCTGCTCCACGGCGCGACTAAGCTGCGCTATGGCGAGGACCGGCACGTCGAGATCGCGGGCGAGTACCTTTAGACCGCGGCTGATCTCCGCTATCTCCTGCTGGCGGTTCTCGCGGTTGTTACCGATCATGAGTTGCAAATAGTCGACGACCACGAGAGAGAGCGGTGGCCCTCCCTGGGCGATCAGGCTGCTCGAAAGCCTCCTGACCTTCGCCCGCATCTCCATGAGCGAAGCTCCGGCGGTGTCGTCGATCCAGATAGGCGCGCTACTGACCTCCCCGACACCCCGCACCAGTTTCGGCCAGTCTTCGGCCTTGACGTTGCCGCTGCGGAGGTCTTGAGTGGGGATTCGCGTGGTCTGCGAGATGAGCCGCTGCACGAGCTGTTCCTTGCTCATCTCCAGAGAGAAGATAGCAACCGGCATCTTCTTGACACCCGCCGCGTGCCAGATGGCGTTTAGCGCCATGGCAGTCTTTCCCATAGCGGGCCGCGCGGCCAGAACCACGAGGTCGCTCTTGTGGAAGCCGGTCGTGAGGCGGTCGAGGTCGTCGAAGCCGGTCTCGACTCCGGTTACCTCGCCTTCCTGCTCGTAGAGCTTCTGGATCATCTCCAGAGCCCCCGGCGCAAGCTCCGAGACGGGAGAGAGTTGCTGTTTGAGCGAACGGTTGGAGACGGAGTAGATCAACTGCTCCGCCATGTCTAACGCCTCGTTTACGTTCTCGGGCTCGCGGAATGCGTCCTCGCTGATGCGGCTCCCTGCGTCTATTACGGCCCGAAGAAGCGCCTTGCCGCGAATTATCTCCGCGTACCTCGCCGCGTTCGCCGCCGTCGGTACGCTCTCGACGATCTGGAAGACGTAGGCGCGGCCGCCGATCCTGTCGAACTCGTTTACGCTCCGAAGCTCGTTGGTGAGCGTGAGCTGGTCGATTGGCTCGCCCCGCGAATAGAGCCTCATCATGGCCCCGTAGATGACGCGGTGCGTCTCGGAGTAGAAATCCGCCGCCTCGATCCTCTCCGCGACCGCCGATACTGCAGTCTCCGAAACGAGCATCGCCCCTATGACAGCCCGCTCGGCGTCCAGGTCGTGCGGCGGTACACGGGTGGCCTCGGTCCCCGTCTCTACGCTGCGCATCCTCCCTCGTCTCTCCATAATCCCCTAGAATGCAGCAAAAAGGGCCTCGTTACAAGACGAGACCCTTTAACTTCTGGTCGAGGTTGTGACTAAAGCTACAGTTCAGCTACAGCCTATATTCTTGCTACAGCTTCGGGACGACGATTATCTTTACGTTGGCCTCTACGTCGCCGTGTACCTGAACTGGAACTTGATGTGTTCCGAGGGACTTTATAGGTTCGGCAAGACGGACGCGGCGGCGGTCCAGATGGACCCCGCGGGCCTTCTCGATGGCGCTGGCGATATTCGCGGCGGTGATGGAGCCGAAGATACGCTCGTCCTCGCCGGTGCGGGCTTCGATGGTGATTACGCTCTTGTTCAGCGTGGCGGCGACTTCCTCGGCGCGTTCGGCCAGGCGGCGGTCGCGTTCCTCGGCCTCCTCCATCTCACGGCGGGCTTCTTCCATCTTGGCCGGAGTCGCCACGTCGGCGAGCTTGCGGGGGACGAGAAAGTTTCGGACGTAGCCGCGGCTAACGTCCACGATGTCACCGCGCTGGCCTATCTTCTCGACGTCTTGAGTCAGGATCACCTGCATCAGCTACCCCCTACTGCCCGGCCACGTAGGCCAGAAGCGCCATCTCGCGGGCGCGTTTGATCGCCACGGCGGACTCGCGCTGGTGTTGCGGACACAGACCCGTAACCCGGCGAGCCCGGATCTTGCCGCGATCCGAGGTGAACCGGCGCAGTACGTTGTAGTCTTTGTAGTCCACGTAGGCTATGTCCTCTTTACAGAAGATGCACGGCTTGCTCTTTATCGGGCGCTCTTTGCGGGACCCTCCGCTCGGACTCCTTCTCTTACCCATTTGAAACTCCTCTCCTGAAAGGCTCTACGCCGACGCCTCGACGGGCTCGGGCTCCGGCAGCGGCTGGTGCGCGTAGCTCGGCGGGAGCTTCACGATCATGTGCCGCAAAATATCGTCGGAGACGCGCAGGATGCGCTTCAGATCCACGAGCGTCCGCTCCCCGGCGGTGAACTCCATCACCACGTAGAAACCGTCCTTGCGGTGGTCTATCTCGTAGGCCAGCTTGCGCCGTCCCCAGTGGTTCGGCTCTCCGGCCTCGCCACCCGTCCGCTCGATGATCGTGCGAAAGCGTGCCACGGTACTCCCGACCTGCTCCTCGTCGAGCTCCGGTATAACTATGAGCATAGCTTCGTAAGTGTCGATGTTTGCCTCCTCCGGTCTAGTGTCGGCTTCCTCACAACGAAGAAGCAGGGGCCTATTGATTTACCGGAATAGTTTAGCAGCGGGAGCGAGGTGTTACAAACGGCATCCTGGTTCATTCATAGTCGACAAAGCGTCTCGAAAAACTGTCGCCGTATTTACCTTTCCGCTTATGGACGGGGATATACTCGGCGGGTGGAGAATAATGCTGGCATCGCGGTAAAGACCGTGGACCTGAAGAGGGTCTATGGTGAAGGTTCCACGGCGGTGCGGGCGCTCAAGGGTGTCTCGCTGGAGTTCCCAAACGGCGAGTTCGCGGCAATCATGGGTCCCTCCGGGTCGGGGAAGAGCACCCTGCTCCACATACTCGGCGCACTGGACAAGCCTACTTCTGGACGAATCGTAGTCGGAGGCACGGATCTGTCGGGACTCTCGGACAGGAAACTGACGTTGCTCAGGCGGCAGCGGATGGGGTTCGTGTTCCAGTTCTTCAACTTGATCCCAACGCTCTCCGCCGAGGAAAATATTCTGCTGCCCGCGCTCATCGCCGGAGAGAAGGCCGCCAAGTACGCGGGGCGTCTGGACGAACTGCTAGACCTCGTGGGGCTCACGGGGCGGCGCTCGCACCGGCCGGACGAGTTATCCGGCGGCGAGCAGCAGCGGGTCGCGATAGCGCGAGCCCTGGTACGCAACCCAGACATAATCCTCGCCGACGAGCCGACCGGGAACCTGGACTCGAAGACCGGCGCGGGGGTGCTGGACCTCTTGAAGGAATCGGCTGCCCGTTACGAGCAGACGATCATCATGGTCACCCACGACCCGCTCGCGGCGTCGAACGCGGATCGGGTAGTCTTCCTCTCCGACGGGCGGGTGGTGGACGAGGCCCGCGAGCCTACCCCAGAGGAGATCCTGGAGCGTATAAAGACCCTCGAAGCGTCGTGACAGTCACTTGAAGCTCCGTCGTTTCTCCGGCCTCAGCTTCCGCAACCTGCGCGCCCGGCTGCAGCGGACGCTGCTCACCGTCGTGGGCATCGTGCTCGGCGTCGGGATCGTCTTCGGGGTCCTGACTCTCTCCGACACGATGTCCAGCACCTTCACCACCCTCTTCTCCCGCGCCTACGGTTCGGCGGACCTGACGGTTACCGCGGCGGGCGGCAGCGGTACGTTCGACGAAGGGGTGGTTCAGGAGATCCGTGGCTATAAAGGCGTCGAGTCCGCCGCGCCTCGCTTATCTTTACCTGCTTCCCTGATCCTGCCCGGCAAGCAGAAAGACGGGCTGCCGAAGGTCCAGAGCATGCGCCTCTTCGGGGTCGAACCGGAGTCGGCGGCGCTGGCGACGGGCTTCAAGCTGACGAACGGCAGGTTCCCGCAGAGCGGCAAGGAGTTGACCCTGGACGGCGGCTCCGCCGAGAGCGCCGGCCTGAAGGTCGGCGACAAGGTCACGGTCGGGACGCCAAAGGGACCGAAGAAGATGAAGCTCGTCGGGCTGCTGCGGATACCGGGCGGCTCCTTCGGGGGACTCGGCTTCGGGATGACGCCGCTGTCTTACGCGCGGAAGACCTTCGATAAGCCCGGTAAGATCTCCGGCATCGCCGTGGAGGCGGCCAAGGACGTGCCGGTTGCAGAGCTTCGGCAGCAACTGGACAGAAGCCTGGGCGAAGGGTTGCAGATCGAGCGTTCGGAGACGCGAACGCAGCAGGTAGGCAGTCAGCTTCAGGGGTTCAGGATCTCTCTGCTCTTCTTCGCCGGGACCGCGCTCTTCGTAGGGGCGTTCCTGGTCTTCAACGCGCTCTCAATGACCATTTTAGAGCGCACGAGGGAGCTTGGGATGCTACGGGCTCTCGGCTCCACGCGGGCCATGATCGCCCGCTCCGTGATAATCGAGGCCGCGCTGCTCGGCATAATAGGTTCGGCGCTCGGGGTGCTCTTCGGGTACGGGATGGCTAAGGGACTCGTCTACCTGTTCGGCAAGGCTTTCCTGTTCCAGATCACCACGCTCGTCCTCTCCCCCTTCGCCCTGGTCTCCGCCCTGATCGTCGGTGTTGCCGTAACTATTCTGGCCGCGCTTTATCCGGCTCTCCGCGCGGGCGGGGTGAGCCCGGTCGAAGCGATGCGCGCCCGCTCCGGGACGGCGGGCGGCTCGGGGAAACGGCGGACGCGAGTCATTTCAATCATAGCTCCGCTAGTCGGACTACTGCTCGTCGGCATCGGGGCGCCCTGGATCTACTACCTGGCGAAGAACCTCTCCGCGAACCTCAGCGGGCTCGTCTACGCCTCGGGGATAGCGGGCGTCATAGGGACCTTCCTGGGTGTCTCGCTCGTGATCCCGGCGCTCGTGAGGCCGCTAGCGGTCCTCTTTTCCCCGGCACTGCGGCTCCTCTTCGGGATCGAGGGCCAGATGGCGGCGGCCAACGCGACGCGAAACCGGGTACGCACGGCGCTTACCGCCTCGGCCCTGATGGTCGGCATCTCGCTAGTAGTGGCGTTCAGCGCTCTTGGCGGAAGCGTGCTCGGTTCGATCCGTTCCTACCTCGACGACTCGCTCGGCAGCGACTACGTCATTCAACCCTCCAACCAGAACTCGGACGTGACCTTCTCCCCGAAGCTGCCTGAGGAGGTCGGGAAGCTGTCCGGCGTACAGAGGACGACCAGCCTCGTGTCCACCTTCCGCCGGAGCGGAAAAGAGGTAAACGCGGTCTTCGGTGTGGATGACAGCTACCCGGAGATCTTCCGACTCAACTACACCGCAGGCGGTAAAGACGCTTTCTCCAGACTTCAGGACGGCGAGGCGCTCGTGGGGAAGCAGCTCGCGAAGTCGCGAAAGCTCCGCGTCGGCTCGAAGATAAAGCTGCCGGGACCGAAGGGTGAGAAGGAATACCGGGTGGCGGGCATCGTGGACAACGACATCTTGGGTGGAGGGTCCGGGATCTACCTCTCCAAAAAAGTCCTCGCCCGCGACTTCGACGAGACCGACAGCGAGTTCCTCGCCATAAAAGCAGCGCCCGGCTCGAACCGCGACGCCATTGCCCACCATATTAAGCAGGTCCTCCAAGACTACCCGCAGTTCACGGTCTACTCGAACGCCGAGTGGAAGGCGCGGATAGAGAGCGACTTCGACCGCCAGTACGTCTTCTTCTACGCCATCATGGGGGTGTCGGTGGCGGTGTCGGCCTTCGGGGTCGTAAATACGCTCTCCATGAGCGTCTTCGAGCGGACGCGAGAGATCGGGATACTCAGGGCGGTGGGTACGACGCGGTTCCAGATCGGACGCCTCATCATAGACGAGGGGATAGTCATAAGCCTGATCGGATGCCTCGTAGGAGTGATCATCGGCTCGCTCCTCGGTTACCTCTTCGTCCGGGGCTCAGGGGCCGGAGGGTTCGAGGTCGCCTTCTACTACCCGAAGGTTCCCGCCCTTGCGGCGCTCGCCTCTGGATTGTTTATAGGTGTTTTCGCCGGACTCTTCCCGGCTCGATCCGCCGCCCGCAAGAGCATCGTAGAGGCCGTGCAGTACGAGTGAGCGAGAGAGAAAGCGCCGCCGATGGTTTTATTGATACAGGTTCCGTATTCATCAACGGCTGCGGCTTCGCGGATAACCGCTGTCCCGCAGGTGACTACGTTAGAGGTGTGAGATCGAATTAGCGTAGTAACCGAGTAGCTTCTCGCTCTCAGGCAGTATCCTGTATCGTCCATCCTCCATACGGATCAGGCGGCGGCGCGAAAGTATTTGTAGCGCCGCTTTGGGGTCAACAGGCCCAACCCCGATGTCCCGCTCCTCGAACTCCGAAGAGAGGTTCCGAACGCGAGCATATATCTCGGACTTCGAGAGAGACTCAT
>JAABUS010001304.1_pt1 | contig 55348 bp, 67 predicted proteins | sample 5560161 | NCBI WGS metagenome assembly JAABUS01 (sample SAMN10711885, study PRJNA513376) | rock metagenome | isolation source: Antarctica rocks | place: Antarctica: Victoria Land, Trio Nunatak nord | collected 2016-01-04 | reverse complement strand
CAATACGATTGAAAAGCTTACTACAGATGTTGCTCTTCTGAAAGCAGAAAATGAAGATCTTCGATGAACAGTACGTATTGAGAGAAGTCGCAGACGACGTGAAAAGCCTTTATTTGACGATTTAGAGGTTAATGATGAGGCAAAGAAGATGTTTTTTAGTTCTAATAAGATTCAGGCGACTCGTGATCATCAAATTTAAAGAATCGAAGAGAAACAGCAAGCTGCTATTCAAAAGGCGAAAGAAAAGAAACAAAGAAAGCTTAGAAAGCTAGAGAAACAGCGTTTAATAGCTGAAAGAAAGGTGAAACGAGAAAAAAAGAAGACGAAGCGAGAGAAGAAAGCGAAGCGAAAAAAGAAGCTACGAGCGAAGAAATTGAAGCAACGACGTCTAATTCAGAAGCAAAAGCTGAAGGCTAAAGAGCTTCAGAAAGGGCAAAAGAAGAAGTCTAAAGAGATGAAAGTACAGCAATTCACTGATTTTGTTGCTATTGAGAAGATGAAAAGAGAGTCAAGTCAAATCAGGTCTACGCGAGCTGAAAGACAATTCAAAGCTTCTAAGCGATTTGATGATTGATTCTTATAGCTTGAAAGCTTTATATAGATATCGACAACTCTCTATATTAATTGCAATTTGATTCTATGAATGATGGTTGAATAATAATAAAAAAAGTATGGGTTGCTAATCGAGTTTAGAATGTGCACGGAATCGGAACGTGCATCGGGCCGAGAATACTTCTAGTTTAAGTGAAGTTTATATTTTCGAGTCTCGTTGTCGTCTAAATGATGTTGTTTCTCAAAAAGTCAATCAAATCAATTAATATCTCATTTATGTGAGATTGATCTAGAACTAATCTAGTAAATAAATCTGAATTGTTGTTGCCGCGTCGGCATTACAGAAAGGCGGCTCGCAAAAATGATGTTGCTAAAAGAGTTCTCAGCAACTTCGTGGGCTGATAGTCGATTCGAGGCTGGTTTTACAAGGTCAGAAGTCACATTAGCATCTTAAATTGAATCTTGCTTGAAATATTTTGCCTAAGGTAAAATCTTGAAATCGCTCATCTACTCGCCCATCTACTCGCCCACCTACTCGTTCACCTACTCGCCCACCTACTCGCCCACCTACTTGCTCACCTACTTGCTCAATTATTCGCTTCATGATCTATCTCATGACCTACCTCATGACCTACTTCATGGCCTACTTCATGGCCTACTTCATGGTCTATTTCATGGCCTACTTCATGACCTACTTCATGGTCTACTTCATAGTATGCTTCATACATGCTTCATAGCACATGCTAATTAGCTCAATAGAAAGCACCCTTCATGGCTCGATACCAAACTCCCTATCGAGCTCTCTATCGAATACTCTACATCATTGCATTTGCGCATTTTGCATTTGCTCATTGTCATTTCGCATTTCGCATTTTGCATTGTGCATTACCTTTGCGCATTATCTTTGCGCGGAAAACAAGAGAAAATACTGTCTATTTATTCCTATTTAAAATCTTGCCGGGTCGGGTCGGGAATCCGGATCAATACTCGATACCAACATCGTGACCCGGCTCGAATACTTGATACCAAAATTCTGACCCGAATCGGGTCTTGGCGGGCCGGGAACCCGGCCCGACGCGGCCAGTCTAGACTCATTAGGGTAGATAGGCATGTAGATATATTGGGTGAACTATCTAGTAGGTAGGTAGGAACTGCGGAGGAAGGAAAAAGTGGGAAGAAGGTAAATACCCTGAATCCCCTGGAACCCTAGCGCCGGATGTGGGCGGAGATTACTAACCATAGGGGTAACAGTACGTACGTGGTACGTACTGTTCCCTGTGTCCAACACTGACCGCTAATAGAATCCCCGAGATCTCATAGCTGAAGCCTTGCGTTGGCACTTCGCGCAGCCGAAGAAAGTGGTGAATTATTCGGCCTCGAAAACGGCTGTGTATGGGGACTCGTGCATAGGTTCCCTCAGAAGATGAGTTCAGGCGATATGTCTGACGCCGTGGATAATCCCCACTTGTGCTCCAGCCCAAAGTGTTGAAATCCATTTGCTGTTGTGGACCCTTCGCTTCGCCGTGTGATGCTGCGTTTAGCTCCTGATGATAATCTACTGGCGGGCGAAGGATGGGAGAGCGTCTTGCGTCCTGCGTGATGACGACTGAAAACAGTGGAACAAGATAAATGAAGACCGCCTCGAAAGGCTCACTATTTAATAAGCTGTCTTCTCCTACCCACTTTCCAATCTACATTTCAATACGGTGTGTCTTGTCAATACCTTCACCATGCCTTCTTTAACATCAATTGCCGAAGACATTCTGGCAAATGCTAAGCGTCTCGATGCTCATCTCTCTTACAAGACTGTGGCACCCACGTCTTTCGACCACGACAGTCTTGTGGATCTACCACATGACATGGAGTCCGTGCGAAACGCTTTGATCGACTCAACACATACTTTGAAGCAGCTGGCCCAAGGTCCCGTAGGGCGTACGGTGGAAACTCTGTTCACTGTAGGCTCTTGCGGCTTCAAGCGAAAATGTAGTCTCTACTAACATGTAAGCAGTGGACTGATGTCCTATGTCTCCGCGCAATCTACACTTTCAAGCTCACTCACGCTGTACCCATCGAAGGGTCGGCCACATACCAAGAGATCGCCCAAGCCAGTGGCATCTCGGAGTCTCTCGTGCGTCGTTTCCTCCGCCATGCAATGGCGAACCGTATTTTCGCAGAGGTCTCTCCTGGCCGTGTACGTCACACGGCGACCTCGAGGATGCTTGTAAAGGATCCGGATTTCTTTGATGCTGTTGGCCTGGAGACTGCAGAGCTTGCCCCGGCAGCCGGCAAATTCATCGAAGCATTGACAAAGTACGGCGATTCTGGCGAGCAGACCGAAACAGCTTTCAGTCTGGAGAACGACACCACATTGTCCATCTTTCAGTACCTAATTCAGCGCCCTGAGCGAGCACGGCGATTTGGTGCTGGCATGCAGTTTTTCACCAAGAGCGAGGGATGGGATTTGAAACATCTTGCTTCAGGCTTTGATTGGGCTTCCATTGACCGCCCTGGCGCCACAGTGGTGGACATGGGTGGAGGCCACGGCTCAGTATCGCAATTCCTGGCCAAAACTACACGGCACGTGAAATTCATTGTGCAGGATCTCCCGAGTACAGTTGAACAAGCGCGTGTCTCGTTGCCTTCTGAATTTGAAGGACGAGTCGAGTTTATGGGCCATGATTTTTTTAAGGAACAAACACTCCAAGGGCCAGAAGTCTTTCTCTTTCGATGGATCATGCATAATTGGAGCGACCGCTACTGCGTCAAGATCCTACAGAATCTAATTCCGGCAATAAAAGATGGAAGCAGGGTACTTTTCTACGAGTATGTTTTGAAAGATGAGGCGGAAACGAAGATAACTGAAAAGATAGGATTGTAAGTCTTTGATAACGCTGGTTCTGTGGGGTGTTGACCTAGGCTGATTGTGATCCCCCACAGAGACTTGGACATGGTGATGGCAGCTTGCTTCAACAGTGCCGAGCGAACCAAAGATGACTGGCTTAAATTGTTAAGCATGGTCGACGAGAGGCTTGTTTTTCGCAGTATAACCCGGCCCGAGGGTAGTACAATGAGCATCGTCGAGGCTGTGTGGCATTCGTCCTAACAGTAACGATTATCATGTTTCAGGGATGCTGGAGAGCGTCATTTACGTTCATTGTCGCCGGGCTTCAAGCTATCTACAGTACTCAATCACCGTCAATACGACGCTTTATATACCTCTAGACTGCCTGTTCCAATCGATAGATTTGTATTTCGTCTGTTTTTTCGCTTCTTTTTTGGTGAAAACGCTCAACCTTTCAGACCCATTGTTGAAATGAGATGCTTAGGCCTATTTGGGGACTAGTTTGAGACTAGTAGGATCATGTGATCCCCTTGTATTTAGGCGAATCTTTCGCTCCATACTTTCTAGAACGAACACACTTACACCTATCGCTGCTTCAACACCCATTCCCTGCAAGGACGATGTCTTGGAATTCTCCAAATCCTTTGAGCCCAGACAATATTCTTTCGCAAGTGTTCTAGCGTCTAGCTACCGTCTCCAAAACGTCGAAATGGGTGTCAGAGAGATCTAGCATCACCGAATCTCATTTTCTTTCAACATCTATGTAGTTGATAACCTATATACTATGAAACGAAACGGCTCACTTAATTCCCGGGGAAATAACACCATAGTGTCTATATACAAGCGAGTTAAGCTTTTCTCGTCATGCAAAGGCTTTAATTACCCTTCACTTTCTCAAATGCGTGCTTTGCCAGAGGCGTCTCGTGTCGTTGCAATCTTGTAGCCAAAGAGCCTTTGAATCACTGGGAGTCACGACGGCTGCAGGTGCCGACAACACCGAGGTTGCCCTCTATCGTGGACCAGATCGTAATAGGTATGTGTTCTCAAGTGGTGTCCACAAAAGTATAGGCATTGGTGTGGCCACGGATGATGCTACTCTAATATCGGAAGGCTTTATTCGGTCGCGGTTTCGCGTGCAAGACAGTTGGCAGAGGACTTACAACGTACCAAGTAAGAACAATGCACTGAGGACGATCTTTCGCCCGGTGGACTGTTTCAAGCGCGTCTTTGGGGTATCGGTAGTACTGGAATGCCCAAGTCGATAATGCTGTTCGACACATATCCGCGAGAAACGAGCTTAGTGGGGGGCTACGGATAAGTCTCTGTCAGCCGTGCTCGATAATGAAAGCAGATATCATTCTATGTAGTATCAAGTACGTACCCCAGCCGGCGTTGTGTGTAGGCTGTGTTGCACCCATCATTACTTTGCAGCATGGTGCCTTTGACTCTTCTATTGTGATCTGGACCATCTCTTCTCTTGAAAACCCGCTCGAATTCCGAGTCTGAATGAGTTGTGCTGGTCTTTCATCATATCCTTGAACATCAACTTTGATCTTGCTTTCGCATCATCGCATGTCCAGTGTGGCTTGGACTCCGAGGCAACCTCACTTATACACTTGGTTGTACTTCCGTACCAATGCCCTGTTTCTGTCTGTCGCGTCTCTTCAAAATAGCCGCAGTTTCATTCAATGGTTTCACCAGTCTTACTGGACTCTACCTTTCTTTCGCTCTCCTCAAAGATGTAGGGCTCCGGTAGCTTGTGAAGCAATGCTTCTTGCGAGCCACGAACAAGATGATGTTTGATACAACTCGCTGACCCGTTCTCAACGCAGCCACACACCAATAATCATATATCGAGATGTTGTTCTCCAACATTTCTCTAGAGATAAGCATCGCCCACAACAGCTGAGCCCACATTTTCTACTTTTCAATACCCATTTGCCTACTAATGTTGTAGACGACTGCTTTGCAGATCGGCCATCGCTGGAGAAAGGGTAACATCTTCTTGGTCACCATCTAGTTATCACAGACAGTACAATCTCAACGCCATATTTCAGGGCTCAATGAAGCAAGCCGGCATGTCACATATCCTCTCCGCGGTCCTACTACTTGCAAGCTGTAGTATAGGAGCCGGCGCATCAGCCCCCATTCACGACCTGGGGACTTCAACATAACCGTTACCGATATATCAGGCCGTAGTGACGGGATACAGTCCCGAGAACTGAATCAAGCCCACGGTGCCCCATCAAATCACCAACGCGATGTCAGCCGCGCTATTGACACGTGCCCACCCGGAGTCCCTCACTTCATCCGCTCCACATGCGATCACACCAGTGGAAGCCTGAACTTCAAATCCTACAAATTGACATGCAGCTCCTTCGACCCAGGCGCCATCGTTACCCGCCTTATAGCTTTCCCCGACCCCATTACCCCCGGTTCCTGCGGCCTGAATGAGTTCTGCTTCCAAAACAACCATAACCAAAACGCTCCCGTCGCTTACTGCGTCAGCCAGACAAACATGATCACCCTTGTTGCAGCAGGCGCCTCTCCCTCCGGAGCCAGCCAAGTGAGCTTGGATATCACAGGCCCGGCGCACAATCTCCTTGGGAACACGATTGAAGTTGTCATTAGCACCCCGGATGCACGTACAGTCGTCAAGATGGATAGCATATCCGTGACGGCGCTGGCAATGGATAAGATCAATGGACAGGAGAGCTACAGGGCGCAGGTTGGGGGTACAAACTCTTGTCAGGCTTGCTCAAGTATCGAGCTTCTGATGGTGCCGCAGCAGACAGCAAAACTGAGGTGGGATTTTAGTTTTCACGGGGTTGCTGCCGGGGCATCAATGTCTGTCATTTATTGGGCGACGACTTAGATGTGAGGGGTGAGAGCAATGTCGGGCAGATTCCTGGATATGAAAAACGGTGCAGAATTGTGATGCCCTGCTGGTCTCATGGTAGCGTTGTGCGACTCTGCCTTGCTCTCTGCTGTGTTATCGTTGATTGCGAAACCTGTGCCGTTTTTTAGGATTTCAAAAAGTGCAAATAAGAAACAGATTTGTAAAATCAACCCCACTGCCTCCCCAGTGCTTCATATTGTTGGAAATAGGGGAGTTGGTAACCTCCGCCTCATAGGGCTGGTAGGGCTGGGGCCCGCTAGTAGAGTTTTCACCTTCCACCTCCTAGATAGCCTCCGAACAGCAACAACCAAAATACCAATATGCCCCATATGACCTCGTATTCCAACACATATGCGACCTACCCAATGCTCCAAATTACTAGTGGGCCCCAGCCCTACCAGCCCTATGAGGCGGAGGTTACCAACTCCCCTATTTCCAACATATCCAGTGCTCCGTATGTGACCTATCCAGTGCTTCATATGTGACCTACCCAGTGCTCCATATGTAGTATATCCGATGCTCCATATGTGGCCTATTCAGTGCTTCATATGTGACCTACCCAGTGCTCCATATGTGGCCTATTCAGTGCTTCATATGTGATCTATCTAGCGCCTCTTATGCGACTTACTGAATAGGTCACATATACTACATATGAAGCACTGAGTAGACCACATATGAAGCACTGGGTACTCTCGGTCACATATGGGGCACTGAATATACTACATATGAAGCACTGAATATACTACATATGGAGCACTGGATATACTACGTATGGAGCACTGGGTAGGCCACATACGAAGCACTGGATATACTACATATGAAGCACTGGGGGGGCAGTGGGGTTGATTTTATAACTCTGGTTCTTATTTTGCACTTTTAGGAGATTCGCCACTAAATTATCCTAAAAAAACGATACAGGTTTCGCAATCAACGATACTGAGGATATTTACTATGGTAGCTTGGTTGAGGGATATTATGGTTTTTTGATATGATGATCTTACTTCTTGATATAAGGGATAATAGTCCACCACCACCACAACAACATCATCGACCCCGTTATGCACTCACCCACCTGACGATTAACATGCTACTACTCAAGTATTTTACTGACAAATCATTCATATTACCTCGTATGTTTATATACCTAGACATGTCAATCGACTTGTACATACTACATGTACACTCACCCTTCCCCAGTTTGGATGTAAATTCATTCCATCTTCGCACTAAATAGCGATAGCAAAACTGGCAGAATTTGATACAAAATCTGGGGATGCCCATAAACGCTCTTATATATGGATTTCTCATAGAACACGAGTTAAAGTGGGCACGAAAAAAAGAAGAGTGTTTTAGAAGAGTCGACATTGTTCAGGCGCGGAAAAAATTCCCCGGTTGCATCTCATCGGCAGGATCAGTGGCTGAGCTGAACGTCCCGGGGCGCAGCGGCAGGATGCGAACCGCAGCATGAATCCTTGCAGAAATCCTTCGAGACTCACCATGTCGTGAACTTTGTAGGCTTTCCAACGCCAACTTCCTATTTCCTTCAATTTGTTGTCGATACCCTCTCCTTCTACTTTCCTTTCCTTTCCTTTCCTTTCCCCTTTCCGAACCAAAAAAAATGTCTTTCAACTTGGACCGCGCGATCAGATGGAGTTTCCGCATATCTCAATGCACCCTGCTACTAGCCTTGATGCTCGGCACAGCTTCCATCGCAGCAATTCCGGAACTCAGGTGGGAAGGGCCGGTGTTTATGTATGTTACCACCGCATCATCTCTCTATCTAGAGTAGAATGTTTGACTGGGACCCTAGTGCGTGGCTCCTGCTCGAATCTCTAAGCGCCGGGATTCTATTCGCGACCTTCGTTGAGATTATCTTCGCCGCCCAATATCAGCTTCAGGCGCGGGGATATGCAATTTTCCAGGGCGTGAAGGTTTTGCTTTGGACGGCCATCGTTGTGGTTTGCGTTGCTGCGGCGAGCGCGGAAACAAGAGGATGGGAAGGGGCGTTGGTGGTGTTGTTGATCGGGGTTTTGGTGCTGTAAGTGCTGTGATGCGTCTAGTGTGGGGGGGGTTATGCTGATGTTGCTGATGGGGTACAGAGCGCTTTTTGCTGGGAGTCTGGTGTACGCGTTGGTGGTGCTTCGGGGGGAACAGCCTGTGCCTGAAGAGGACGAGGCTGCACCTTTGCTGGCAGATAGTGAGAGTGATTAAATGATGGAACATCTATGCAGTTCTTACCGGATGGGCTGGAACCTACATTTCTTATACATCGCTTTTCAAATCGTATGAATGTGCGCTGGAAAAGTCTGTGCCTGGAGGGTTGAGCACTTCTCATACTACATATCGAGTCTTGAGCTTCATTCCAGTCTTCTTGTCATCACCTTTAGAGATCGTGCTGCATGGACTTAGTTTCAAAGAGCTGAGACCGATCAGTAGGATTTGATGGACGGACTCAAGGGAGCTTCGAAGCGACGCCGAGAGTATACTGAAAGATTCGAAAGACACATTGGATGATGTGGTCGGGGTTCATTGCATTGCTTAAAGCTAAATGAAAGAAAAAAGAAGAGGAGAGAAGTCAAAATCGATCAAAAGGAGGAAGCAAGGGAGTCCTAGACGCTTTTCGCAAATACTTCGTCGTTGGATTTGGAATTGAGTGTGGTAAAAGCAGATCTTTAACACTTCTCCTTGGAGGACTCCGAGGCTTGTCTGTTATACCTGTTTCAACCCCCTCGCCCTATACCGCAGCTCTTAGGTGTTAGCGGTTGACCATACGCAACATCCAGTGAGAAGCTTTGTCTAGGTATATTTAAAGTTTGTAAAGCTATTGACGATTGATGGATTGCTGGCGAGTATGGTTGAGATGGAGAGTTTAGCTGGACTCGACAATTCTCCCAGCTCCCCATCGTCACGAGCATCAATGTTGCCTCTCTCCATCCAGTCTTCAAGATCTATTGCAACCCCGTCGTCCCAAACGCCGCAAACCTCATCCCCCCACCGGGTCCATACCGATTCCTTCCCGCCCCAATATACCTCGTCCTCTTGATTCTCTCTGCAATCGCTGCCACACAATATACCACTTGCTCCAACGCCTCCCTCTTCCCCTGTAGTGATTGAGATTTGGAGTGTGCCGAATTCTGATTCGTTGGCGGGGTTGAAGGACCGGGGGACGGTCCATGTCTCGAAGGCGATGGCGGGCGGGGGACTAGTTGTAGCGGGCTAAAATTTCGCCTTTTAGGTTGAAGAGGGACCAGATATCTTTCTGCGGTGAAGGGTCCACACGCACTGAACCTCATCCACCATAGTGATATACCTCTGCGTCTGCGCGCTCTCCAAACTCAGCCCTTGCTCTTGCTTGATTAGGTATGCGTGATAGTGGTGCTGGAGTTGTAACTTTTGAGGAGGTATGTTGCGATCGTGGTAGGTTTTGCGGTTTGGGAGGAAATGGGGGAGAGGTGGATGAATACGTCTGGTTTGCGGGAGATCAAGCCGCGGGTTCGGTTGGAGATGATGGTGTAAATTGATAGGTGAACGGTGGGAGATGGGGTGGCGGGGGCAGGGGAGAGGGTTTGCGTGGTGGAGGTGGTTTGGTGAAGGTAGCAGGTTTGAGGGAAAAGGAGGGGGCGGAGGACGTTGCTCGATGGGCTGTGTTCGGTGGCTTCTAGGCGAGGAGGAGCAAATTGCAAATTGCTGATGAGATTCGAAGAGCTTTGCGCGGTGTTCTCTAGAGGAGAAGAATCAGTGACATCTATATATTCGAACAATTTTTCGTCCCTAATACCACTCAAAGAGCTCTTTTCAGTAGTCCATAACTAGGCGTAACAGAAGGCTTCTCTGTCGCCAATTATAGGGTAATCTTTAAGGAGGTTGTCGATAACAACAAGCAAGTCGCTTCGGTTCTGGACGGAAAGCCCTCGTATAAGATATGTACTCGTACTCGGCCAGCTGAAGATGGCCGAAAGGATGTTGTTATTGATCCGGAGTAAATTCGCCACCATCCCGTCGCCAACGAGTCGATACTGTATGAGATCGAAATGGAAATGGAAATCAGGAGTATCAGGTAGGTAACGGGAATCAATTTGCTAGATTTGTACGCACTCTGCTATTGTGCAAACCCTATGAACCACTTTTTAAAAAACGTAATCGTCATCCGCGTCGTTTACATAGACCCACTCAACCTGATGTCCCTCGAACTAGCACCAACCATGACCTTGAACTCTCCCTCAGGAACAAGCCAGCTCTGCGATGCCGAATCCCAGTAAGAAATATCCTTTCGGCGGATCGAAAAGGTAACCTTTCTGCTAGCACCGGCGTAGACGCCGACCTTCTGGAAGCCTCTGAGTTGCTTGGAAGGGGTGGAGGGAGCGGAAGAAGGTAGACCAATGTAGAGTTGTGCTGCCTCGCGACCTTCGATGGAACCGGTGTTGGTGATGGTGGCAGTGACGGTGGCAACTTCATGGTAGAGGGAGTCAATGCCTCCTGGAGCCTTAGATTTACCGGCGGGGGATTTTCGGTAGTAGTTGATGGTGAGGTCGGAGTATTTGAAGGCGGTGTATGACATACCGTAACCGAATTCGTAGCGGGGCGTGATACCGGCGGCGTCGAAATGACGGTAGTCGATGAAGAGGCCCTCTGGGTAGTTGTCGTCGAGGGATTGAACAATATTGGTTGCGTAGTCGCTGGGGCTCTTGGCAATGGTGTATGGTAGCTTTCCACTTGGGTTCGTCTTGCCGTAAATAATATCAACCAAAGCGTTTCCTGATTCTTGGCCTGGAATACCAGCCCAGACAACGGCAACAACGTTTGGCAAGTCGATGAATTGCTCCATGATAATGGCGCCAACGCTGTGGATGACAACAATAGTCTTCTTGTTGACGGAAGCAACAGCCTGAACAAGATCATTTCCGTTGTGCCATGGGTCAAGGTTGTTTCGGTCTCCAGCAACGCCTTCAACAGTAATGTAACCTTCTCCGGAGTCGGAGTTGATGAAAACAATGGCGGTTTCTGCGGTCTTGGCAGCAGTGGTGCCAGCGGTGGTGTCATCAGCAGTTGAAGTGGTAAGTTTAGTACCGTCTGCAGCAGCCTGAACCTTGATGGCATCAAGCGGCCCAACTAGGTATGGGAATTGTGCGGTTCCAGATCCCCAGCCCATTGCCAAAGTTCCATTGTCGCAACCACGGTCGTTGCAGGCGTTTGGTCCTGCTGGATTTACAATGGCATCTGCACCAATGATTGCCAGACTTAAAGGCTTCTTGAGAGGAAGAGCACTGTTGGTATTTTTCAATAGAACTGTACCGTCACGTGCGATAGCTCGGGCAACAGTGGCGTGGTTGGACTGAACGTCAGGTCCTCCAGCGCCTCCATTGAACGAGTTAAATTTGACTTGTGGATAGCCAGTGTCTTGTCCAAGGTAGTACCATGATGCTAGAATACGGCGGGCCATGTCATCCAATCGAGATTGAGGAACTTGGCCACTGCTGACGGCATCTAGAAGAGCCTTACCCCAGAGGTAGATTCTGTCACCAAATCCGCTTCCAGGCATTGACATGTCCAAACCAGCAATAGCACTGTTGACGGTGGTATGTTGAGCTGTCCAATCACTAACGACATATCCTTGGAAGTCCAGTTCGTCTTTCAACAACCCGTTCAATAGATCAGTACTCTCGCAAGCATAAGTTTCGTTAAGCTTGTTGTATGAGCACATGACCGATGCAACATTAGCTCTGACAGAGTCGGCAAATGGCCATAGGTACAGCTGGAATTGCTCTTTAGAATCGGGTATTTGAAAGGTAGAATTCGAGACTACAAACCTCATGCATGACTCTGTCGGCAATGTTGCTGCTGATTGTGTTTCGGTTCAGCTCCTGCTCGTTTCCAACTATTGGTATTATTAGTACTTCATAGTCGAGAACATGACCCTAACAAAGATTCGGAACCTTACTCAAATGTTTCGCACAAGCCTGTGCTCCGGAGGATTGCATGCCTTTGATGGTCTATTGTAGTCGTTAGTGCTTCTCTTGCGTGATTCGTCAAAATACCAAGGGGTTTGGCTTGGGGGACATCTTGGCATAACATTGACTTGAATATGCGAATTTACATACCTCGGCCATGGCAATTCCAGTAAGGTATGGGTCCGAAGAGAATCCCTCCCAGTTACGTCCTCCCTGTTCGCTTATCAGTCAACCTAGACAAACAGAATTTCTGATATTAGACGAACCGCAGCATTCTTCCCAAGGGGTCCAGCTACAGGTCCAAGCTGCAGATTGACACCCAGACCCTTGGCTTCCGCACCCATTGCTGCTCCTCTTTGGTTGATCAAACCAACATCCCAGGTTGACGCCGCTTGAACGCCCGCGGGAAAGGCAGTTACGCCTTGAGCAAAACGGATACTATGAATATCAGTAAATCCAATTCCAGATATAATAGTAAGTTGGCGTTCTTACCCAAGAGGAGAATCCTGGAGACAGAATTCAGGGTACCCAATTGCGGGGATAGCAGCAGTATTCCCAACACAGGGACCTGCTGTCCATCCGATACCAGTAGCCAATTCAACTTTATTCTGGTTACTCAACTTAGCTAATGCAGCGTTCGCCTTAGCATAAGCAGCTTTCCAGTCACCATCGCCAGGTGAAGCATATGCTAGGGTGACAACAGCCGCAAGGGCGAGGGTATTGAAGATCTTCATAAATTCGCCTCTGCTCCTTTTTTACCTGGTGTTGAGCTTTCCAAGGGAGGTACACGGCAGGAAACATTCCATAAGGGAATGCTCTGCTTTATAGTTCATATGTCCATGAAGCTCCTGTAATTCCAGATGGTGACACGCGGATATCGGTTGCCTCTTTCGATCTTAGCGTAGCATGAGACTCTACTGCGTGACAATGACTCCTCTTCCATACTGCAGATGCAGTCAAGCATCCAGAATGCCATGTGGGTAGGTCGGCAAACGGACAACGTCGCATCACGAGGTCTCTTCCAAACAGATGAAGCCTTTCCCAAATCGACTGGGGTTCCTTCTGACCGGCTGACATTTGTGTCTTGCATCTCTTCGTTCAAGCCATGAGATTGGACATGTGAGATGAGAATGGCAGGGAGTTTGATATTAGCAAGACTAGCAAGTAGTAACCCCGCAAAATGTAGAATTACTTTGACGCCCAGGATGGTCAAGTTCATCTCTCTCCACATGGAGTACTGTAGGTACCTTGAGATGTGTTGATGTTCCGCGGCATAGAAACCCGTTTAACTTAACCCCGCAATGAACAGCACAGTAATCAACCATCCAAGGCCATGCATTGGGCCCAGTGATACGCGACTGCACCAACGCTAGATTTCCGTAAAGAAAGGCGGGAAACAATGCTTGATTGGTCGCTGTGTTATCCCTAATGACTTTGCCTCGGTACGGAATACATATATGCGATATGAGAATCATACCTTAGGCTATCAATAAGAGGGGATTCAAGCTGGTGGCTGATACTCGTAGTAGATGCGGCTCATAGACGGGACGTTCGAAATGCTTAAGATCAAAAGAAGCCGATTAATTCTGCCTCAGGACCTCAGACATGTGGGGCTAAGCCCCTGCGGGTTAGCTCCATGCGCTAAGCCCCTACCAAGTTAGCGCTTTTGTTCATGACTAATCCTACTAGCCTTTTTCGCAGTCTTCTCCGTGAATTCGCGACCACTAGAAGAGTTCACCCCCTAACAGATCAGGGTTAGGGGGTTAATGAGAGCAGCCGGCAGGCAGTAGTGCACTACGGAACTCGAGAACGCGGAGACACCTCGCCATTCTCTATAGGTCTTGCAGGCGCACAGATCACATACGATAGAGCCGGGAAAATAAATCCAACCCCAATTCTACCAAACGGGACATGGTTACAAGCTTTACCGTACAAGCAAAGTCTATACCCACCGAGAACCTAAGACCCTTAATCCACAGGCAGGAAATCCTCTCCAAAAAGGGGTCTCAGAACTCAGCAGAGGGGTATCTCGGTTCGAGGGGCAGATCTGTGGGCACGCAGACATGCGTTCAGGACGCGAAGAGACGAAGAATGAGTTCGTAAAGTGCTGAAAGGATAGTGGTGACAAACTACAAGTATAGCTTAACGATTATTCAAAGCGCTACCAGCTAATACCCGGAGTAATTAAATCCTCGAAGAAAAAGAACGGGTGTGATTGGTCTTCTATGATATACAACATTCGGTCTGAGCATTTAGCGCCACAGTTCTATGTTCACTTTCTATTGTGGAGACTTCCTGTTGTCTAATAATCTTTGTGGACCATCGCTCTCTGCCACCTGTATATAGCCTGCTGGTCAATTCCTGAAGAACTTCAACGTAATTGCCTACTCTCAGTTAAAAATATAAGCTATCATGCAAGATTGCCTCAGCCGGTGTGTTTATTGGTTAAATTATAGCCAGGGAGAAGGCCTTGTTACCGCCACCTTAGCTGAGCATGCGATTAAAGAGATCATAAAGCGACAGGGCCTAGACGAAGACACGCCATTACTAGAAAAATCAGAGCCCCGATGCAAAGTGTAGGTTCTTCCTTATAGGATTGTTTTGAATCACTAGATAATCATGTTACCGGGCAGTTTTGTATGTGCTGAACGTGAGAAGACTCGAGACATCGTTCATCTACGAAGCTACGAGTCGGATCGCTACGCGAGTGACGAGACCTTGACGATATGACAGGCATGTCGTGCAACTTCTGCCGCCTCAACTTTCTTCGATTCAATCAGCACAGGAAAACACGGAGAAACATTCATCGACGGCGCGACGAAAGCAAACAATCCTGTAAGGAGAGCTATGGACTGCTGCGCAAGATGAATGGCTGGGGAAAGACCTGAGGATGAACATCGAATGTCTCGTATCTATAGGCACTGGCAAACTATCACTGAAAGCCTTTGGGGACGACATAAAAGAGGTCGCCGAGAGCTTACTTTCCATAGCAACCGAGACAGAGACGACTGCAGAAAGTTTTGCCCGAGAGCATCGTTACCTGATTCGTGAACAGCGATATTTCCGGTTTAGCGTCGAAAAAGGTCTGCAAAACATTGGCTTGAAAGAAGCTGAGAAAACGCCTAGTATTGTAGCCGCGACCAAGGAATACATTGACAGTCAGGCAATTTTTGATCAAGTGACTGCTTTCAGAGAGACGATGCTCCGCCGTGTAGATATGTCTTCAGACTCGATGAATTTTTTTGGTCTCTAATAATTATCATCATAAATAGGGGTCACGTGCTATTGACCGTAGCCTAGAAGAAATATGTACTTCAATGCAGGTTTTAACAGACCCTACAGCGATGCCAATCATGAGATCGAAAATTTATTACATGATTTCTATTCAATGATCGAATGACTTCATCGGCAGGGAAGAGATTTTGCAAGTACTGAGCTCAAAGCTATGTCAAACTGATAAACATTCGAGAGTTGCGCTCGAAGAACTGGGAGGTGTTGGCAAAACGCGTATAGCGCTTCAATTTGCCGTTCGATATCAAAAGTCTCAAGAAATGTCTGTGTTCTGAATACATGTCGGGAATGCGGAACGGTTAAAGAAGTCCTACCTTGACATCGCCAAAAAGGTAAAGATTCCTGAATGGAACGATTCAAACTCGAATATACTCGAGTTAGTAAAAGATTGGTTCGAGAGTGAAGCGTCCGAAAAGTGGCTACTCGTCGTGAACAACGCCGACAAATGAAGTCACTCTATGACTCTAATTCCGATACACTTTCTGACTACTTTCCTCGATCTTACAGTGGCTCGATACTCATGACAACCAGATATAATAAGGTCGACATCAAATTCGCGACTTCAAAGACTACCATCGAAGTTTTCGGGCTATCGCCAGACGAATCTAAGCAATTCTTGAACGTCAGACTTGAAGTCATTACACAGGAGAATGCCGATCGTAAACAACTGACGAAAGAGCTTGAAAAAATCCCTTTAGCGCTCGTTCAAGCAGTCTCCTTCATTCAACAAAACCAGACCACGGTTAAATGTTACTTGCAGCTATATCAGGACAGTGATATTTCCAAGATACGTCTGCTCAGCAAAGAGTTTGAAGATGATATCCGGAATCGCGAAAGCAGAAACCCTGTAGCTACCACTTGAGCTATATCTTTCAACTATATCAGAGAGCATGAAACTGCAGCTGCAGATATTCTATCATTGATGAGTATGCTTGATGCGCAAGCTATTTCAGAATCCTTGCTTCCCTTTATCGATGATCGCTTAACGCTGAAGGAATCCCTGGGTACTTTGAGAGCTTTCTCTCTGATTTCGTTTCGGAACACTGTTTCCGCAGAAGAGAAGCAGGAAGATCGCTTGTACGACCTCCATCGGCTAGTACGTTTAGCTATGCGTAATCGGTTGCGCATGGAGAATCGCTTCGTTGTATGGACAGCGAGATCGATCGAGACCCTTGCTGCTCGTTACACCCAAGGGTTTTTAAGTACGCGAGCAACCTGGCTCAATTACACTACTATCTTGTGATCAGCTCAAAGCCGAGGAAGGCCCATCTATCGTTTCAAGAGCAGCCCAAAAGCAGGAAGCTACGGTTGAACATGCACCTGACGGCCAAATTTGTCCTCTTTGTACTACGAAATTATTCCTTAGCGTAGCTCGTAGTCTGCTTCGCATCGGGAACTTTCATCTAGCAGGTCAATTTGCACAACAAGGTCTACTCATAGGCGAACGTGTACTTGAAGACGACCATAGTTATATTCGTCAAATCCTCGAAATAAAAGCCAATGTTTCCTTTTATTTGTACGACTTATCTGATGCAGCGACGGACTTGTCAATTTATATCACTAAGATCTCAAGATATTGTTGATCAAGACTTCAGGGATTTAAAACGTTTGTTAAAATATTCGGCCCGGAATGCTGAGAAAAAATGGGTTCCTCAAGTCTTTTAGCGAGCTGCTATGCAGGAGTAGGCCGTGACGAGGAGGCTTTTGATTTAACGATGAATGCCTGGCGATTTTTTAATGATATCCAGGGTCTTTTTCATGACCGAATCTGGACTGGTATGGAATCGACTGTAAGAACGCTTTCAATCCTAAATCGGCATGGCGAGTCGGAAACTCTTTGTTTGCAGTTGTTCAAATCCTTGGATGACTATCTTGGAGGTCACAACAAAAGTATCATGTACATCATGGAACAATTCGCGAACTTCTATTGGGAACAGGAATGTCGTGATGAGGCGGAACATCTAAAGGGTTAAAGTGCTTGAACTCAACAGAGCGATCTTGGGTGATAGGAGCCTTCTCACCGTTCAAAGTAAATATAAGTTAGCAAGCACTTATTTTGCACAAGGAAATTATGTCAGAGCGGAGAATTTACATCTTGAAGTTCTGGAAGACAGAGGAAAACGGCAAGTCTTCTACTCGAGACGGTTGCTCTGAGTGAGAAGTTCGAAGAGGATGATTCCGATACTGTACGTAGTATGAATTGTTTGACAAAAACGTATTCACAATCAAGGACTCTATGACATGATCGAACCTTTAAATCTCAAAGTTCTGAAATTCAGAAGAGATATTTTGGGAGATAGGCATCGAGATACATTCAGAGCGATTTCCAATTTAGCGTCGACGTTAACGAGACAAACGCGATGGAAAGAGGCGACAAGCCTTCTACTCGAGGCCTTTACTCTGTATGAGGACGAGTTTGGCGAAGAAAATCCGCATACTTTGAAATACCAGGAACAGTGCTAGGCATGATGAGAGAGGCCGATGGACCTGAGGAGACGTCTAGCAAGAAATATGAGGACAAACGAGAGTCGACCGAGGATCAAGAAAAAGGGGGGGGGGAACATTGTGGCCAAGCAGACAAAGCGCCTCGCGAAGATCTGGAGAACACAGTGAGAGTGGCCACCGCTTGATGCGAGCCACTAGAAGTACGGAAAGCATCGCTTGGAGCCTGGAAATTGATGGGATCTTTGTATCTTTTCGAAGGATTGGGTGGGGCGAAATGGTAGACACAGTGGAGTTTATTTGGATGAAAGAGGGTTTCTTTGGGTGCTTTTTTGTTTCATCCTCTTTTTGCACACTTGGGAAATGTATTGTGACATCGCGGCTATTTTTCTCACGATCTCGTCGCCCAGACTCGTTTTCATCTGTTTCTTCCCCGTCACTACATAACGCTATAGTACACCATTCTAATCACTTTTCTTATCTCCTCGCTTTACATACTCTAAAATGATCTTCTCTTCTTTCTCCCATTTCCCCCCTTCCTAGAAATTGTCTCTTCTTCATTATGCAGATTTCACCTCGCTCAACGAGATCCATGTTTTAATCCAACAGTTTTCACTTAACAATTTTGAAAATTGTCTTATCCGCTCTGTATGTACTATGGGTTTAGGTACAATCTTCTCATCCTTCACTCGCGGCTTGTCATCTTGCCTCTGTTCCACATTTTCGGGATCATCTTAGTCTAATCCCGATCTGTCGCAGTTCGCCCTGCCTTTAACTCACATATGCTCAAGGGTGATATAGAGCTGAACATTGAATACCCTGTTTGCTACCATGTTTGCTATTTTTTACCCTCTCTCGCCCGGAATTAGACGACAAGGGCACAAACGATCACGACGGGCCGACTCGAAGGGTCAAGAAGGTTTGGAGAGCGTGAAGGCGAAGGTGCTTTATCGAGGGCGCTAAGGCGAGGAGTAGGAATTGGACCTTTGTGAAATGATGTATGTGTATACTTTCGCGAAATATATCAGGCACATATACCGCAAACCCAATATTCAACCCGAAAAATAGAACAACGACAGCGACAGCAACAAGTACAGACAATCCAAGGCCCCTCAGGAACCCAACCCCTAATCTCTCCGCCCCTCAAGCCTCCGCCTGCACTGCCGTAGGCACGCACTTCGCCTTCCCGGCAATGGTCCTCACCAGCTCCGAAATCGGCACGTTGCTCAGCAGCTGAAACACCGACACGTCTGCCTGCATATCGGTAAACAACCACGACCGGATTTCCACCGCCAGCAAGCTGTCCACGCCATAGCGACTGATCGGCTTCGACGGCTCAATGTCCTCGACGTCCACCATGAGCGACTTGGCGAGCTTGCGGATGAGTGCCATGGAGACGATTTCGGCGGCCGTGTCCATGGACGTGGCCTGCGAGAGTAGGGTTTGCAGCTGCTGCGTGTCTTCTTCCGTTTCGAGCGTGACCTGGTGCGTGTCGACTTGCTTGATGTGGGCGAATTTCGAGTCGTTGAACCACCACGGGATCTTGAAGCCGGCGAGGTTCGCCATGCCTCCAGTGCCGAGGCCAGTGATGAGCTGCGGGCGGACTTTCTCGCCGCGGATGCTCTCACCGGTGATGGCGCATTGGATCATGGCATGCAGCTCCGCCTCGCGGATACCGGCGAAGCTCCATTTCTTGGTGTTCTCGGCTACTTCTTTGCCGGTGTTCTCGGCGACGTAGCCGATGTCGAGGATCATTCCGAGGTCGATGGAGCTGGCTTTCAAGCCTTTGGAATGGCGGTGGTTGGCGAGGGCGTCTTGGAATGCGTTGCCGGCGGCGTAGTTGCCTTGGCCTCGAGAGCCGGCGATGCCGGCGCTGGAGGAGAGGAGGACAAAGAAGTCGAGGTCTGCGGGGAGGGAAGAGTGCAGGTTCCAGCTTCCTTGGACTTTGGGGTGGATGGCGCCGAGGTACTGGTCGTGGGTCATGTTTTGGTAGATTGCATCCTGTGTACGTCAGTATGAGTACTGGTGTAAGAGAGCTCGTAGCAGGGGTTCTAGCAACACACCTTCAAGACCATTGCACCTTGGATCGCTCCACGGATTGGTGGGAATTCCTTGGCACATTGACCAATCACATTCTGGACCTCGTCCGCATTGGCAATGTCGCAGCTATAAGCAGCCACATATGCGCCGTTATCTCTCAGAGTTTGAAGTGTCTCCTTCGCTTCTGGCTTTTTAGAGCCAGACCTTGAGAGAAAGACAATGTGCTTCGCGCCTTGTCGAACCATCCATTGGGCGATGCTTCTCCCCAGACCACCCAAACCTCCGCTAAGGAGGTATGTGAAATTTGGGTCGAACGTAATTGGCTTGATACCAGCAGGAATGATCTAAATATTGATCAGCTTTAGGATGTTTCGATGGCACTGTTTGTAAAGAAAAATAATTTACCGGCACAAGGTCTTCCTCGCCTACTTCAAACACAATCTTTCCGATGTGTTTTCCCATCTGCATGAGCCGAAACCCTTCTTCGATTTGGGAGAATGGCATGATGGTTGTAGGATGAATCGGCTTTGCGATTTTCTTGCGCAATAGGTTTACCACTTCTTGGAAGACTTCTGAGCACTTTGCGAGGTCGTGCCTGAGGAGGCCGACCAAGTTAATGGAGTGAAATGAAATGTTCCGGATAAATGGAGACATTTCGAGGCCAGTGTTACTTTCTATCAGATGGAAATATTTAGTAAGGGACACTTTGCAAGTAGATGGTGTTATTTGGAGGTTCTCAACTTACCGATATCCTTTCGACCCATCTCCACAAACCGACCAAACCAAGCAGTACAATGCCATGAGTTTTGAAGGGCTTCGCCAGCCAATGAGTTCAAAACGACATTGACACCGCGTTGGTTTGTCATACGCATGACTCCGCTGACAAAACTGTCGTCTCGGCTGTTGAAGATATGATCTTCGGGGACGCCGAATTGGTCGATGAGAAACTGCTTTTTGGTGCTTGAAGACACGGTCGCAAAGACCTCTGCCCCCAGGTGATAAGACAGAATGATAGCTGCTTGGCCAACACCACCTGCGGCACCGTGTATCAAAACAGTCTCGCCTTTCCGTAACTTGGCAACCTCGTACACAGCATAGTAAGCAGTGCTGTAGACTAAAGGTAAAGAAGCGGCAGTCCCTAAGCTCATGCCATCCGGAACTTGAACACACATTGACTCTGGACTTCGAACAAAAGTACGGAAAGAGCCAGGTGTCCAAGTCATAACTCTGTCGCCAGGTTTGATATTCTGAACTCCATTTCCAACTCGACTGACAACACCACTGCAATCAAGACCAAGATCAAGCTCTTGCAGTTGGCCCATCGCTGCCATGATATCTTTGAAGTTAAGTCCGACGCCCTTAACTTCAAGTTCAACATCATCGGCACTTAGAGAACGACTGTAGACGGGGTCATCCTCGAAGCGGAAGGTATCGAGTCTTCCGTGCGTACCGATCCGTAGTGCCAGTGGCCTGTCGGGCTGTTTGAAAAGCGCTTGTTCAGGCTTCGGCTGAACCAAGAATGTCGAGAGCAAATCATTCACCCCGTGCTCCAGGAGAATCCTTTGAATCAAGATTTTGTTATCACGGACGGAATACTCCCAGTCAGGACGAGTGAGGTTTATAGAGTTTACCGCAGAAGCCAGAACCTGCAAGAAGGAATTGACGTTTGTAATATCGTCAATTGGACGTTGATGGTCCAGGTCCAAAGTCGTGAAGGCTATTGATGGATTTTCTGCTCTTATGCATCTTGCCATTCCAGTCATCAGGTTATTCAGTGGAGTTTCACTTTCGATTGTAGCCCCCCGTGTGATCCAAACTGATTCGGAGGCCGTCATGATCAAGCTCTTGAGCTGGTCCCATTCCTCAGCCTTAATATCTGGAAGAATAGGCTTGCTGCCGTCGCAATCGAGCAAAAAGATGCAAGACTTATTGGACACATCGATCTTGCTAGCCTCCTGCAGTCCTAGAATACTTGTCTCTGTTCCCGCTACCTTAAGTGTAGCTTGAATCTGGTGCGTAAATCGGCGAAGCTCAGGCCCTGGCCTTTCTGGTTCAACTATGAGAATGTCACGGGAGGAAGCTTCAGGCTCTTGCACCGATGCTGTTGATACCATAAGCGAATAAAAGTGATCATCCGGATTTGGTATGTCTCGGAGTACGAGATCAAGGCCACTGAAGGAATTGCGGGTCAGTACGTTGTTCCAGGTGTCTTCGGTCATCGTTGGACCCCATTCTCGACCATCTTTTTCGCCAGCCCACCAACCGTCAAAAGATCCGACAATCATATGGATTCTAAGAAGCGGGTTAGTGATCTCGCTAAGGACCAACTTCCCATCCGGCTTCAGGAGCTTCTTGACATGGGACAATGTTTGATCCATAGATGGAGTCGCATGGAGCACATTAGCCGCAATGATAACATCGTATTCTCCAGCTTTGAGACCCTGGCTGATCGGGTCCTCTGCAATATCCAGTTTAGCAAACTTCATGAACGGGAGCCATGATTTGAATTTCTTGTTAGCTTTTTCGAAGAAACCCGTGCTAATGTCCGTAAATGTGTACTCGGATAGTCGCGGCGAGGTTCCATGTTGACCCCCAAGAGCCTCTAATACCCCCAATGTTGCTCCACCAGTCCCAGCGCCAATCTCAAGGATCTTCATATCAGGCTTTTTATGCGCGAGAAGGTCCATGTATTGAGAAAGCTGAGCGTAGATTTGGGGACAGCCCACTCCTTCTTGGTAAAAGTTATGGAGCAGGTCGTCCTGCATCAATATTTCGATAGCCATAGTCTCACCTCTCAGGATCGACGGAAGATTCTCTCCATGTCGGCACATGACTGCTCCGTCGGTCGAACTACGGGCAACTCGCTCCAATAGGTCGTTCTCGTAAGCGTCATCAGTTTCCAGCCAGTTAATAGCCTGGTTCTGATGCGGCACGCTGCCATCGACCACCCGGTGATAAGTTCTCTGCATGAGTTCGTAGAACTTGTGTAGATGTGGTGCAAAACCTTTAGCCTCTTCCACCGTGCAAGATGTCAAGACGCGCTTCATATAAACGAATGCAGCATGTTCAAGCTCGGCAACGCTTGAGCTTTCGACACCACCAACCTTCTGAAGAGAGTTGGAACACAGACTTTTGAGACCCTCACTGTCCAATTTCTCGATATCCTCTTGCCAGTGAAAATAAGAGGCGAGCTTGCGCATGCTTGCCGCTTGTGCGAAACCCAGTTCACCGTGTCTCAGGGCTGTGCTCTTGATATTTTCGAAAGTGACAACAGGGGCCTTGAAATTATCATCAAAGACTATGAACGAGGCCTGGGCGTTTTCAAAGCCCTCGTTGTCAATAGCGGCTGTCCCATGGAGTATATTTCCTGGTTCTCTAGGAATTTTAGCAGATACGAAGAGCCGCCCAACAAAGGTTGGAATGAGCGCTACCGTGAGGTCTTCATCTGCTGGTGTAGCACCTGCCAAACCGATTTGGATGATACAGTCAAGAGTACTTGGATGGATGACATGTGGGAACTCGAAACTGTGAGGCATCAAGGCTTTCGTATCAGGAATTCTTACATCGCAGCGAGACTTGAAGTTCCCTCGTCTGACATCAACTATACTCTTGAAAGGGCCGGAGAAGCCGAGCCCTATAGTAGCCAGGTTATCGTAATGCGTATCGGCGTTGACATGCCTGCGGCATTCGGACTCGATGGCGTAGAATCGTTGACGGTGTGCGTTGGCGACGGCTTCGTCCTCATTCGTAAACGCTTCATTACGAGGCGAATTGTACTGAGGTCGGACGAGTCCGCTGCAGTTCAACTCCCACGACTCTTCCCGCCGTGAAAATATCCGAAATTCATCCCAATTCGAAGCCAAGTCCTGTGAACCATGTCTCCAAGGTCTGAGGGAGAGCATTGTTTCAGTCCCGATGTCGTCAGGAGGGATTACAATAGCTTTCCCAATAAGAACGTCTCGTACTTCATAGCCTTCAACTGCTCGTGTAGGATCGGCTGTTTGCGCTGCCGCTTCAATGGCCATGACTAGCATTCCTGCTGCAGGATATAGAATCGTACCCTGAACCTTATGGTGATCCACCCAAGGGATCTCATTTATTTTCATGACGTTGCGGAAAAGAGGCTCAATTGAATTGCCTTGGGGTATCGTCGCGCCTAGAAGGTCCGTCCTGGGATGTTTCCTAAACCTATAATTCTTTGAAATTTGTGACTCGGCCCAGTATTTGTTATTGCGGTTCCAGGCATATGGCGGAATGTCGACGAGGTATCCATCCTTCCCAATGGTAATCTCGTCATTATTTGCTATATCAACTTTAACAGGATAACCGTGTTGAAACAGACGGCCAACGGCATCCAAAGCGGTGCTGCAGGCATCTTTTCCGCGCTGTAGGACAGACATGTAGGTGAGTTCCGCAAGTTTGGATTCCTCGCCTTTCAGTATTTGCTTGATAGGCCCTTGCAATGTGGAATGCGGTCCAAGTTCCACGAGGACATCAACAAAAGGCTTTGTAGATCGCCTCTTACCAGTGGAGTGGCGGATGAGATTTTGGAGTGCTCCTACGAAATCAACATGACCAACCATGTTCTGAAGCCAATACAGCGGAGTGATTTCAGATGATTCGATGAGGTTCCCTGTAACACTCGAAAACATTTTAACACTGTTGCTGCCATCTAAAATTGGGCGGAAGCTCTGTATGGAATTGAGATACAGATCCGCAATGATCTGCATGTGTGATGAATGGTAAGCGGTTTCGACAACTAAGCGTCGGGCAAAGTGGCCTTCTTCTTTGAGCATGTTCTCTAGTTGAATAATTGCGCTGAGATCTCCAGATATTGTGGTACTTGAAGGACTATTCTTGCATGCAACTGTAGCTTGGCCTTCTGTAACGCGATCCACAAATGTTCGGACTGCTTCAGCGCTGAGGCCAGTGCCCAGCATCGCTCCTTTGATGTTAGGGGCGAGGCCAGGGATGTTTGCAGAGAGACGTCCACGATGGTATGATATAGCCCAAGCAGCCTCTCGATCGATGACACCTTTCGCGTAAGCAGCAGCAATCTCTCCACTTGAATGACCAACTACAGCAGCTGGCTTCACGCCCCAATGGCTTAAGAGATCTACAAGTGCAACCTGCAGGGCAGTACATATAGGTTGGCTGAATGCTGGAGAGTTGATCCTGGATGACTCCTCATCGCTGAGAAATTCCCTAAGAAGAGACCACGTGGCGCCAACTGAGACGAGATACGCACTGGCTTCTTCTAAGCTTTGCAGGAAGACCTCGTAGGCGCAAAGTTCTCGGCCCATGGCATACCACTTTGAGGTTGTCAGTATGTATGGAGCAACGATTTGTGTATGGGTCTTACCTGTGCGCCTTGGCCAGTGAAAACAAAACCCACTTTCGATGTCTTTGACACTCTTTTCGCTTTGACTGGTGGGCTTTCAAGAACATGGCAAAGCTCCTTCGTGGTCGAAGCGACGGCAAAAGATCGCCACGGAAAAATGCTACGTCGTGACGCCAATGTACGGGCAAGCTTTTCGTGAAGCTGGCCTTCCGTTTTACCGCTCGTGCTGTCAAGCTTTCCGACTAGATAGTCACGATAAAGGTTTGCTACCCGCCCAGTACCTGAATGTTCGTTGGAAGACCAAATGAATAATTTAGCTGGCGAAGAGGCACCTTTATTGGCAAAGTAATCGAGGCCTTTCGGGGACGTCCATTTCCAAGCCGCAAAAGGGCTCTCGGACTCAGAAGGGCTACTCCCAATCCCAGAATCCACAGATGAAGTTGGAGAGATACTGGTGAGAGGAGTGGTCGTGTTATGGTTGCCACGTAGTCGCCTGAGTTTCATATAGTGGTACGCATCATCAAGAATGCAATGAGCATTGGTGCCTCCATACCCAAAGGAGTTGATGCTGATTCTTCGGGGGCCCTCAGAAGGCCACAGCGTAAGTTTATCCACGACTCTGAGGTTCCAATCGTCCATCGGGATACGGGAGTTAGGCTTTTGGTACCAAAGGTTTGGCGGAATTTCTCCTTTCTCTAATGCGAAGATAGCTTTGGTTACTTGAGCCAGACCTGAAGCACCTTCGAGGTGGCCAATATTGGTCTTGATTGAGCCTATCAAGAGCGGATCGCCTGGAGGTCTAGCCTTCCCAAGCGTTGCGGAAAGAGCGGCAGCTTCTTGAGGATCCCCGGCCTGGGTGCCCGTACCATGAGCTTCAGCGTATTGAGTCTCTCCGAGACTCAAGCCCGCGTCCGCATAACACTTTCGGATCATCGCCTCTTGAGATTCAGCAGAGGGTACCGTGATGCCTATGCTATGTGTTAGTCTCTAACATGGCACCATTGATCGAAGTGCTTTAGACCATACCAGGAGTGTTTCCATCTTGGTTTACCGCAGTATTTCTGATCACCCCACGAATGACATCGTGGTCTTTGAGCGCCTGGTCTAGAGGCTTCAAGACGACGAACGAAGAACCCTCTCCACGAGCGTAGCCATTGGCAGCTTCATCAAAGGAATGACACTTGCTGTCAGGGCTTAGGAAATGCAAAGCTGTCATGGCGGTCATCACGCCCGGAATCAACATGAAGTTTACGCCACCAACGATGGACTAGACTAATGTAAGCAGTGATCAAATCAGCAACCTAGACTTAAGGCTTACTGTTTTGGACTCCCCAGTCCGAAGACTTTGACAGCCAAGATGCAATGCGACCAACGCGGAGGAGCATGCTGTGTCAATGCTGATACTGGGACCACGTAGATCAAAGAACCAAGAGATACGGTTCGACAGAATAGCTGTACCGGTCCCGATACCGTAATACAAAGGAAGATCTTCTTGGTCAGCGGCCATCATCTCAGTATAGTCTTTTGAGAAACTGCCGACGTAGCAAGAGGTGTCTGATCCGGCGAGGTCTTCCATCCGGATTCCAGCTGGTGGCTTGTATCAGCATCACGACCAGTGGGTCTGCCATCACTCTCGACTTACCGTTCTCCATAGCTTCGTAGGTACACTCGAGGGCCATACGCTGCTGTGGATCCATCGCTTTTGCTTCGTTTGGTGTGATAGAGAAGAAAGGGGCGTCAAAGGCGTCAATGTTCTGATGATTCATATAGTGACCTCCGCGAACGTTGATCGCACCCGACCTCTCATTGTGTGGATGCCAGAAAGCATCGATGTTGAAGCGGTCCTTGGGAATTTCGGTCATGGCGCTCCGTGCCTCGGAGATGAGGTTCCAAAGCTTTTCTGGATTTGCTGCATCTCCAGGATATCTTCCTGCAAGACCAACGATGGCAATTGGCATGACAGGATCTGGGCCATCAGAAGAGTTTCCTGCTGCCAGGCCATTTGCGCGGGGAGTAGTTGGAGCGACCATTTTGCAGACGATATATCAATGTATCTCAAGAGGTGATGGAAACAGTGCATGGAGAATTAATTATATCGACTCGCAAGGAATGGCCTTGTAGATTTCAAGTCTAGAGAAGTGCAGCCAAGATTTGATTTTTCAGCCATCTGCCAGTATTCGATGCATATCGTTTGTGACGCAGCCGGTGGTCTTTTAAAGTACCTGTTCTGGCTGCGTGTCGAAAACATTGACCTCCCTTCTGGAGAGACCTGGGGCTCCCTCTGCTCTGGGTGCATGCGGCGATTTACTGGAATCATCTCGCCAGTCACGGCTTCCAACGACATGGCTGCGCCTACTTTCCATACACGGAGGACCAGGAGCAGTAAACGCAAGAGGAGAGGAAAGTCAATGGAGAATTGAGCGACAAGGCTACTGAAACACCCAAAACTCCTGCCGGCCACGAGCGTTTTAGAGCTGAAGCATTCCGTTCCGGCGAAGTTTGCAATCGTGCCTCCTATCTCGGCGATGCCACGAAGTTGTCTCGGCGACTTTTGGCCACAGAAAGTCGAGGAGAAGATCAATATTCTTGACTAATCCGCATAAGCATGCGCTGTCATCGTCCATTTGATTGATCATCGTACAGGCACAAACGCCATGATGGAAAGCGCATCATGAGGCTGTCTCGAAGTCTCTCGTTGGGGGTTAATCACTGTCGCTGTGTGTGGACAAGCATCACTGTGATTATAACGCACTTCACAGTCCTCGCTGCTGTCACACGTCGCTCTCAACGCATTGCGGCAAAGTAGGACGAGATTCATGCTTTGCATATGCTTCTCATATACTGTAGATGTAATATAGTTAGACAAATTCAAAGTGTTGATTCGGGGTTGAAATGTTTTTGAACAATATGTTTCGCATATGCAAAAAGTTGAGCTGAGGTCGGAAAAAAAGAAAAAAACTTCCGGCCTCGGCTCGGCTATTCTAGCCCCCCACGAACTGTTTAACCCCTTTGAGACGTAACGCATCAAGTATTCCGTATGTAAATAAATGAAAGTATTAAATGAACCTTGCGAGCCTTGCGAGCTTAAATTAAGATCAAGAGCTAACGCTATTCTCCGTACTCCATACTCCGTACACGTTTTTAAGCTGCAATCGACACTCATCGTGTGGCAGCCATTTGGTTCCTGAGCTTCACCAACAAGCTTATGTGCCACACACGAACAGCATCATGAAACTCCCACGTGTCAGTATCGGACGATCCAAAGCAGAGATTCTTATCGACGTAGGAAGCGGCATCCTCCCTAAATCAACCTCGACGCAGCACTGCCCTGGCAGTCGATCGAGCGTTGTATATTGGAAACTGCAACGCCTTCCTTTCCGGGGCTGCTGAGGCTGGCTTGCGCCCGCTCGTACCGTCTCACGATTGCCTCGCTCGCACTGATGTTTCGAATGCCTCGTGCCTCGTGTGGTGCCTATAAGCCACCATACGGAGGGAGGGCAGGAATCTCGTCAGATTCAACCCTCCCCAGTCCGGATCTGACGTGAGAAGATTTGAGACGCTGCGCCGCGACGTGTTTTCCAGATCTTATTTAGAGCTGCGAGGTCCGATGTAGAATCGTCGATGTCCCACACGCTCGCTAGATGTGGTGAATTGCTGAGGAAACCACTCGTTGCTGGAGGCGTCTCTGCGGGCCTTAGATGTTCCTTTGTTCGCCGAGCCTCGATATACCCTGCGAAACCCCACGTCCTGACGCCTCCTCACCACCGAAAGCCAAGTGAGCCCGTTGCAATGAATCAAGTTCAGAAGCATCGTGAGGCCTGCGACGCTTGTCACAACCGCAAAATTCGTTGCCCGTTTGTTGGTCCTGGCGCCTGCTTCAATTGTCAGAACACCGGGCGGGTTTGCGTCTTCAGCCCTAGAGACGAAATGGGACGGCCCAAGAAATGTAACACCAAAAAAGGTCGCGAGGGTCCCCGAAAGAGGCCTTCGACGAAGAATTCACTGCCTAAAAAACAAGAAGACTCGGACCAGCCAACACAGTCGACGAACGACAAGACCTGGCCGAACGTTTTTACCCAGCGCGAGGGCTCAATGCCTGTCGAGGCAGCTGACTTGAGTTTCCCGGACGAATGGCAAAACTTCCTGTCTTTCCCTACCGATGAGTTGGACTCCATACTGTATGCTCAACCTGCGCAACTTGTATACAAGTAATACGTGCTAACCTAACACTCAAGTTCCCAGTCTGCCATGCCACCAACGCCCTCATACACCCCGACTACACATGGACAACCTTGTCAAATTGCAACACCAATTTCTTCACGGATGCCTCCGCTGGCTTCGCCTGTCTCGTTACAACAACAGGACGCACCATCCAATTTCGAAGACCTCACCAAAGGTGGAAATGAAGATTGGACCGGCCGAGTTCCACTTCTCCCTCACCACCGCAACTACTCCTTGCCCACACACATCGATCACTGCGGCACGGACAGTTCTCTCGAAACGCACCGAATGCTGTCTAATGTACTATATGACCTTCGTTTAGAGTACGGGAAAAAATGGTCTACGCCAGAATTTGAATGTCCACGACGTGACGGCATCTTCCGCTCAGTTTCTTTCCTCTGCGACGTTGTCCAAGAAGTCCTCACGGACCGCGAAGCTTTGGAGGGACCACCGGCAAACATTGACAGCGAAACCAACATCACGTTCATGTTGACCTTGACGGCGATTTCGATGATTCTAAACATCTACAAGTCACTCTGCCAAATGTACAGCGGCTGCTCCGAGGTTCGGAACAGAGGGAAAGAAGCATTAAATCTCGAAAATTCTTTTGTCGCGAGTGCTCTACGGCAGTCGAAGGCATCGGCAAGTCTGCATAAAGTCGTCCAACTCACAACCATGGATTTCCATTTAACTCGACTACAACGCATGTTCAACATCCCAAACACACCAAGCAGCTTTCAAACTGCTTTGATTGATACGGGCGAAGGCAGTGAAGAAATTCAGGAGCTTCGAACAGTCGTACAGGGATTGATTGAAAGTCTGAAGTCTGCTTAGTTACTCTGTTGCAATGGCGTCCGGGAATTTCGTCCTTGAAATTGGTCGCCATATTGGCTAGGTAGTTCTGAGACGAGGGAGACTCGTCTCATCGACGGGTTAGGTCCTTTGCTTGGTCGGAATTGGGGCCTCGGTGTACCCTCTGGAATCTCTGAAGCAGAAGTCTATACTAGTCTCTGAAGGAACGTCCATAACTGCTTGTAAATTGTAAGGTGATTTGGGACGAGTGTGCGGGATCAAAACAGCGAGGCACGAGACCCCTTGCAATCCCCCCTGCCCGGTTAGTTAGTCGACCTACTGTAACAAAAACCAAGGGCTAAGGTAGTGGATAGATCGTGATGATTGTACCAAAAGCTACGAAACCTTCTTTTTACCTTCCAACACCTGCGGAGGCTACCTACCTAATTCTATCCGATTGCGACCTCAATCATGTCTGATCATTGCCAGAGCTCCTGACCTGTGCGAGCCAGCGCCAACTGCAGCACGTATCTGAGAGGACCCAGAATCAGATGAAACCTACCCGTATCATCTCGTTTCGATTCTCAACCTCAGTTTGTCTTGGGCCGCACGGGGGGCCGAAAGGCCAACAGCGGTTGAAGGAATGGTACATATGAGTAACATGTCAGCTTGAATGCCTCGGGACAGAATGCAGAATGCAGGGGAAAAGCGGAGAATTAAGGTAATGGGATGAGCCACGTGGAGCGGATTGCAGGGGATTGCCTGAGCTGTGTGTTTGACAGATTGGCCCTTGGAAATGACGTGCTGACTGCAGATCATGGAAGTGAAACCTTTCGCTTTCCGCAGCAATTACCTTTTTGGTATCTTACGTATTTTTGGTGTTTTACGTTTTTAGTTAAAAACAAGTTACAGAAGTTTACACATTGGAATGGCTTGTGATTAATTATCGCTTTTATTTTCTTTGAGCAGCTCGAGCACAGAGCATGTGGGATGAAAGTGGAAATGGAAATGGAGGCGGGGATTATAGGCAGAGCGCCGAAACCGTGGGGTTTACGAGCATGGGAAGGTGGGAAAGTGGAAAAGTGGGAAAGTGGGGGTCTTTGAGGGAGCCGACGGATGTGAGATCTGCGAGAGGAGGAATGGCTGCTAAGGCGGAAATGCGGTGTGGTCGTTTTTGTGGTTTGGGTGGTCTATAAAGTTATATAGAGGTAGAGTGTGGAGAACGACGTGATGAAGGGAAATGGTCTTCATAATAGGACACAATTCCCAAATCCCCATATAGTCACACCCCGCGCTACCCAAAAACCCCCCACCACAGATCTTCAGCCTTCTGCCTAACCAACAGCATCCCATACCCGACCGCGCTAACCACAAACCTCACGCCCCCAAACTGCGTATAGTTCCCCGTCATGATACTCAGCAACATCGTCCTGGCGCCATACTGCAACACCCGTCTCTCCCACTCCTTCCCCGTAATCTCCCCCTCGAGCGATTTCTCCAGCAGCAAGCAATCCACCGCCGCCTGGTTCGCACTTAACGCTACGTGTGGGCGGAAGAGCGTGAGCGCGTCGCCGACGAGCAGGAGGTTTCCATCGAAGAAGGACGCTTGCGGGGCGATGGTGTGGCTGACGCTGGAGATGAAGGGCTGGGTGGTTTTTTCCACGAGTTCAGCGAAGGGGCGGGCGAGGATGGATTTGGCGAGGGCTTTTTGCTTGGACCAGATTTCGGGGCGCATTTTTCCCGGGGGGAGCGTATTGTGGTGGTGATGGCCGTCGCTGTCGGTCATGATGGCGGCGTATTCGGGAGTTGAGGCCGGGCAGTTGTAGTACCAGACGAAGTTTAGGATCCGCTGGCCTGGCTCGAGACTTCCAGTTGGCCCGGGAATTTTGTACCTAAGAAATTGTAAGACTATGTAGGTGTGGATGATATTGCTATTACTGGATTACGTACACCAAAATGTAATTGCGAGGCATCTTGAAAACCGTAAAATTGTCCTTGATGGCCTGTTTCGTCTCTTCAGAAGCGTCCTTCTCGAGGACACTACCACGCCAAGCGACGTATCCAGCATAAGGGCGCTGTAGCTCCGGAAGTAGACTTTGGCGTACAGCTGAGTTTGATCCATCTGCTGCAATGACTAGATCTGCATGGAGAAATCCACTTTTCCCGTTTATGGTATCTTCGAATGTGACAAGGACCAATCCATCAGTGTAGCTTACATCGGTCACTCGCTTTCCAAGATCATAAATAACCGCACCGTCTGTCTCTTCTGGTTCAGGTGGTTCGGAGCAATGCTTGCTCACGAAGCCATCGAAGTTCGCACGCAGCCGATAATACAAAGTTGTCCAAGAAGTGTTTGCCATAGGAAAAGTGACGAAGCGAAGATTCTTCGATTCACGATCGATAAATTGCAGGCCTGGGCAATCGAGAAAGTATGGCTCTTTCAGCCTGTCATACTTTTCGAAGAATTCTTGCACCTCTTTTCCAGCTCGAATACCTGCGGCTTGGCCATGGAGGATGGATTCCGGGTTCTGCTCGAGTATATGAACACTATGACCAAGCCTTTTCAACATGACGCCGTGCATCAGACCGGCCAGAGAGCCGCCACACTACTCAATTCTACTGTCAGCGGAAGAATTTTGTAGGTCTTGAAACAGGACTGCTCACGATCACGACGTTCATGGCTTTCCCACTTGTGATGAAAATGTCGGTCCTGTCGTGATAACAGAATTCAATATATTGCTACACCAGAACGCATGAACGGCCGCGTCTTCGAACTTGACAGGGGCAAGTCGACTCCTAGATTCAGTACTTGGCTGTGAGGCCTGAAGCCGCCTCAGCCGCCATCGATCGGAGTAAATGTAAGACATAGATTCCGGCTGGTGAAACAAGCATTGATCGGTCTGGTAGCCATGGTGTTCCTGTTACCGGGTGAAAAGTCGATTGGGATGTAAGTATGTCACCGAAGACCCAAAACACGTCCCATATTGTTCTTGGAATAGCGTTCGCATCAAACATTGCGGCGCTGGCTGCTACATGTCTCGCTTGTATAGTGATATAGCTGTAACAAGTAGACTGACTGCCAGCTACCTGCTGATCATCGGGATGTTCGTATGTCAAAGACAGGTGTAATTAGGCTTGCGCTGCGGCTGTCTGTGGTTCGCCGTAGTCGCACAACCTCGAACGAAGATGAGGAAGCCACATGTAAAGTCGCCGTGTCTCGATAGCTATTGAATCCGCCGAATGAAATCAGGCACAAGGCGATCATTTAGATAATTTTTTCGTACAAGATGGAAATTTCTATTCTCAGTTGTCGTTCTCACAACATTCAAAGATGGCAGAAGGAAGAAGAACCATCCTAATCACAGGGTAAGAAAAGCACCAGTTGCAGTCGTACGATATTGACCTCCCCCATAGCTGCAGCCCTGGTGGCATTGGTAACGCTCTTGCTCGACAATTTCATTCGAAAGGTACGATCAAATGAAAACCTTCAGTCCCGCAACCTTGAGCTAACACATGTCCTCCTAGGACTCCGCGTCTTCGCAACTGCCCGTGACCATAGCACGATCTCCGAGCTGAGCGACATAGGCATCGAGACTTTAAGCTTGGAAGTCCACAAACCCGAATCCATAAAAGCCCTCAAAGCCTCAATCGAAAAGCGCGCCGGCGGCAGTCTCGACATACTCATCAATAATGCCGGTCGTAACTACACAATCCCCGCCCTCGACGTCGACTTCGACGAAGTCCAAGACCTCTTCGAAATCAACGTCTTCGCCGTCATGCGCATGTGCCAGTCCTTCGCTCCCCTCTTAATCCGCGCCAAAGGCATGATTGTCCAAATCGGCAGTCTTTCCGGCTTCATGCCTCATGTCTTCGGCTCTCCCTACAACGCTTCAAAAGCTGCCCTGCACTCCTACAGCAACACTCTGCGTGTCGAACTCGCCCCTCTGGATGTGCGCGTGGTCCTCGTCTACACTGGCGGCGTGCAATCGCGAATCGCGCGTATCGAGCGCTCACTTCCAAAAGACTCGCTGTATCTACCCGCCAATGAGGGGTATTTGAAGAGGATGACGCATACGCAGCAAAATGCGATGCCCACCGACGTGTATGCAAAGAGTGTGGTGGAGCAGTTGCTGAAGAAGAAACCGAGGCATTGGATTTGGGAGGGGAGTTATATTTGGTTGATGTGGTTTTTTTGGACGTGGATGCCGAAGACATTTTTGGATGATTTGTTTACGAAGATGTTTAGTTTGAATAAGATATCGGGCTCCCAGGCAATGAGGAAGCTTAAGTAGCGTCTTAAAGTCTACAGATTGCCTTTGGAATTATTTTTCACGCCCTTTCCAATTCTACAAGTAATCATATCCATGAACCGCCTTTGTTTCCAGTGACACCCTTTTGGTTAGCCGTAATTTTTCCATCTGCCGGCTCACATGTGCGGAAAATCCGGCGAAACAACTACATGTGATTCAAAAAATTGTCGATGCATAGTTATGGCATGCTGAAGGAACCTCCACTCCCGTGATTCAAAGGCAGAAGTTTCGATCCTCTTTTTTGCACCTTAATAGTGTTGCAGTATTATGCTAAAGGCCTAGCGTCATCACGTGGCCCATAAAATAAGTAGGTAACACACCTCCTAGATGTTCAATCAACCGTCATTGCTTCAGCGTTCAATCGTTAGGTGGAGTAAGTACTTGGAAATATGTCTGCCATCATTTTTATATACCGTTCTTCACGCATCTGCATACCTGCCTGCAAAGCACAAGAAGATATGAAGTTCGGCTGTAAACTTCGTGATACAGGCCACATCCAGATAGTATTGATTCGAGAGATCTTTTCTCGAAGACCCAGTCGAAAGACTCGTCGGTCATCGAAACTAGATGCTGTGGGCGCCAAGTAAAGGACCGCAAGCATCAAGTGCAAGGACTTTTCAGACGTGGGCTTGGGAAACAAGCAGCTTCTTGGCCACGTCCTTCGAATGCTTACTTAAATGGCGCCAGGCCAGGTCGTACCCGTTTCCAAGACGCTCCTCGCGGTGCGAGCAGCAGTGACTGAGCACCACAACGCCTCTCGACGAGGCGTTCGCTCGAGCATTTCAATAGCCCTCCAGCGTAACGACAGATCTGGACATTTACATGCCACAAAGAACAAACCTGGAAGGACGCCCATGTCCATGATGAACAGAGGAGGCTGATTAGTCTTGCCTGACATAGGGTCAACATCTCTGCTTTGTAATACAGTGCATTCTTCAGCCAGATCGAGCACTTCTTTGAAGTCTGCAGCCATTGCATTGAGAGCTGGGCCTTGCGGTAGGAACGAGACCCAGAGGCGGATCGAACAAAGTTTGGCGAAGAAACGGAGGATTACAAAGCCTGATTTTGGTTGCTTTGACTCTATATCCCGACGTCGCCGAGAGTGACCTTTCATAAACGAGTCGAAAGCATTTGTCCATTGTCTTAGCTGGGCATCAACCTGAATTCGACTTGCTACTGCAGCATCTGGGCCGGATGGAAAGGTGGTTTGGCCTCTACCTTCCTGCGTAGCACCATAAACGACAAGTGCAGCATTCTTCATGATACGCCCCTGGGCATAACGGGCTTCGTCAAGAGTCTCAAACTTCATGTCAGGTGGACAATTAGCAAGGGCACCTGAGAATGATCCCTTCGATGCTGTGCATTGCGTATACTCTTGAATAGATGAAGATAGAATGCGGAGCCGCGTAAAGGAATACAATAGTGAGTCCTTGATGTCGCCGCCCAAGGAGAGCGCAGTCTCTTCATGGTCGGAAGGTGCTCCTCGCTCATCTTTCTGTGGGAAATCTTTCAATATGTTGGACCCGTTCTCGATATGAGCCAAAGCTGCTTTAGTATTTCCTCTCAAGGCCTCGATGCATGTGAAGATGATGCAAGCGGTGAGAACGATGGTCGAAGATGATATGCTCGAGCCTAGTTGCTGCTGCATACCACGTAAAGCTTTTGTATAGTGGCTTATCGCGATGGCCTTCGGTCGAGATATGACCACATCGTTACTTTCTAGAAAGCTGTTGTATATTGGCGTCCCCAAAACTTCGGTGTGTTCAAATAGCGACGCAACAGCAAGCATTGCATGCCATATGACTGGCTCTGTCTGGCTCATCTGTGGTATCAATGTCGTCCAGATTTTTGACTTTGTATGCCCCGGGATGATAGGTAGGCACTTCACGTAGAAGATCTCAAGAAGTCTTATGTCCTCGGGAGAGCCTGTCAACACAGATGAGATCCCCCTTGTGATGTTTTCGACTTTACTGTTCTGGGCGGTTGGGACGGGCCGAAATGGAGTAAGCTGCTTTGGACTCTTTGAGTCTAACGTGTCGTGGGTATAGCCATCACATTTTCTGCCTGTAGAGGCGCACTTCGTACAGACTGGTTGAGTCTCGTCGCACTTGATCTTTCGGATCCTATACGGAGGGAAACGGTAAGCTTGAGGTTTGAATGTAGCCTGATACAGGGATGTGTGGTCCACTTACCTGCACGTGATGCAGCCAGTCCTAACTCTTTTCCGTTTCAGCTTCACAGAGGACCCAGGTGAGCTAGAGGCAGAGGTAGAGACAGTTGATGGGGGGGATGGGACGTTCACGTTCCCGTCCATGTGAGCACACGTTGGTTACGACAACGCCCTTCTGTTCGAGGAACACTACGGAGTATTCCGTATCTATCTACCTACCTTATCCCATGATCAGCGGCTAAGCCAACCTTGGATTATAGACTAGATTAGCGGTCCAACCAAAAGCCCGCCCTCGGTTAGAGAAATTGGCGAGAGACGCCTCCCGTTTTCAAAGCTCTCGGGAAGAGAAAGGCATGCGATGATGCGATTGGCCAGGTCGGCTGTGAAAATAAAGTCACCGAAACATCTGTACTCTGTATCTGAAAGGAACCAGTTGCGGTGCTTGATGATTGCCAGATGGCCAGATCGCTGTGGTAAATGCCTCGACGGTTATGTCATGACTCGAGCATTCATGCATTCATGAAACTGCCTTCTTTGTGTTTTCCTCGTCGCCCTCTTCAAACTGTAACCACCTTTCCTACTTAACACCGCGTTCCCAATTCCTTTCTTTCTCGACATCAGCCTTTTCACCTCTTTTGTCCAGTCCTCAGCTTTAGTCACAGCGTTACAGCTAAGCCAGTTCCGATTTCATTGTTGTGACAGACCGAGGCTCGAACTGAGGTGCCAACCTCAAGAAAGTGATTGTATCCCCTTGACCTTCTACACACTACGAGCCTTCCACCTTCGCCATGGTCTACAACCAGTGCAACTACGATGTCGACCTCAATTCCTGCACGCTCCAGACTTGTTGCTTCAAGCAGGGCTACGTTGAATATCCTCCCGAACTCGCGGGTAACATAGCCTACCTTGCAATCTTCGCCATATTCCTTTGCTTGCAGACCGGGATCGGCCTGTATTATCGGACATGGGGTTTCTGGACTGGTATGGTCTGCGGACTCATCCTCGAGATTCTCGGATACGCCGGTCGCATAATGATACGGAATAATCCCTTCGACCTCAATATATTTCTCCTGTGAGACTATACTCTTATGGCCCAGCAAAATCATCTCCCCCTTGTAAACAGCCGCTGACCTAATTTCTGAAAAGGTACTTTATCCCTCTCGGTCTTGGCCCGGCGTTCCTTACCGCCTCGATCTACCTTACCCTTGGCCGCATCGTCGTGATTTACGGAGAACAGTTCTCGCGATTTCTCCCGCGCACATACACAATTGTTTTTGTCACCTGTGATATTCTTTCCCTCTGCGTACAAGCCGTTGGTGGTGCTCTCACGGCCTCGGCCAGCACCAGCAGCGCTAGGAAGCAAGGAGTCGATGTACTCATTTCAGGGTTGACTTTCCAGGCGTTTTCTCTTGCACTCTTCGTCACCTTGTGCATTGAATTTGCATGGAGAGTCCGCCGAGCTGACGCTGGGCTACGAAATGCAAGATTCGCAGAACTGCGCGCAATGCCACGGTTCAAGTTCTTTTTGTGGGGTGGGTGCTCCTCTTCTATATTTCCCATCCACCTAATGGCACACCGATTTTGACCACTAAATTCGGGCTCTACTGAATTCATTGTGTAGCCGTCGCGATTGCCGCAATCGCCATCCTAATCCGTTGCATTTATCGTGTCGTTGAGCTTGCTGGCGGTTTCAACGGTTCCATCGCCAACGCCGAAGTCCCGTTCATGATTTTGGAAGGGCCCATGATAATGATCGCAGTACTCAGTATGACTATCTTTCATCAGGGCGTCGTGTTCCGTGGAGGCTATTGGGAAGCATCCAACTGGCGGATTCGACCTGGCAAAGGCAGTGCGGAAGATGAAAAAGAGCTCGCATCGACCTCTCACACTTCTTCTGGAGTGACTGGCTAGGAACTGATGGAATAGGTGTTTGCGGTCCGCAGTCGAGTTTCTTTTGTGTTTGTGAGGCATGGCATTTCCATTGAGAAGGCTCAAATTGTTCAGAGGCGCTATTAGACTTTGGGATATGCGAAGCTGAGTTACAACTGTTTCTGATGTCACAAAACTCGTAATGCAGCCAAGATTGAAGCAAGGGACTAAATACAAGGATCTGTTTGAGAGGAGATCGTGCTTGCGTTATCTACGAAGAGCTTCGATATGTTCACCAGGTCACGTGTTGTGACGTGTTGTGGCTTGCCAATAGAATAGCGTACCTACCTAGTTCTGAGAATAAGTAGCCACGTCACTAGTGAATTAGCGTCATTATCTTTATTAAATCCAGATTTTCGCAATGATATTACGCAGCGAGAAATGAACATGATGATATCAAAAAGTTCCCAATAATAAAATACATCATTTGATATCGCGAATAGAGCTTCAATGAAAAATCGACTCGTAGCGCATTATGAGATCTCATGTATGAAAGATGGTCATTTCAGTTTTAATGTTCGAGCTTGTTTTAAGGTTGTCAGCTAGTGTCATTCTTGGTATACATATGTTTGTTGTAAGTATTGATCATCCTCGAACTACAACAATTTGCCCAATACACCAAAAACTCAGTAACCATGACTTCCGCAATTGAGAATGCAGCGTTCGAACATTGACATAGTGTTCAAATTGAGCCCGAGGTGGTGAGATGCAGGTTTAAAAGCGCAGCGATGAGGGCACTTCGCCGAAAGTCGCCGAAGTAATGGAATGTAACCCAACTCAACTTTGTCGGCAATGAACCATATGTCGCCGAATGCCAATGTACACGTAGTCTATGTATGACGCTCTCTTATCGCTGGATACTTAGGTCTCCAGCCGAGCTTGCCAGTCGCAACAGCCCTCATAAGACGTGTGGTGCTGATTAGTACTATAGCAGAAAATGCCTTCTAATTTGCATTCCTGGCTGTCGTGTCCGAATCATACAACCATACAAGAATTTTGAGGGAAGAGATAGCATGTCAAGGCCAATTCTAAGCAATTATGCCCAAATCCTCGAGGCGCCGTTCGAGCCCGATAGCTATAGCACCGTCATCCATGGACAGAATGTCTTTTCCCAATGCGAAGCAAGACGAACCGCAAGTTCCACCGCCAGCACATATAGAACCAGTCTCGTTGGGGCTTCCCGATGGCGACCGAGGTGTGGAATCTTTTAGTAGCATGTTCAGCGACTGCGGGTTTCTCGTCAACGATGCGACCAAACGCCGCTCAGTTTTGAGTTCCAAAAGCAAGCCTCAAGACAGATATTCTTTCCTGAGTTTCACTCATGAGGATCCGCTGGAACTTTCAGACCTAGGCTACAGAAACTCCCAGTTCGTGCGGCTGCCAGATGAAGACAGAGATCTGGAGTCACCTAGTACTTTAGTCGAGAAGGACAATTTTGATTATCAGGACGGGATTCAGCTGGCACGGCTACCTCCAGTCGAAGGGACGAAGCTCTGGTCATTGATGATTGTGTAATACAATCTCCTCTGGAGTATCTATAATGAGGGCGTCTATCTCTGACTTATGTTCTCTAGGCTGTTCATCGCGCTTTTACTTTCAACATTAGAGCAACTCATTGTCGGAACCGCTCTTACTTCTATATCATCAGATTTGGGACAATATGATAAATCGATCTGGGTGGTTACTGCATATCTGATGACTTATAACGGTCTGTATGATCTTGTGTGGCTATTCCTTCTTTGAAGAAGACCGTTTGCTAAAAACTCTCTTCCTAGGCTTTTTAATCGTTCTCGCCCGCTGTGGGGATATCTTCGGCAGGCGATCGGCTTTCATGATCGCTCTAATAATTTTCACAATCGCATCGTTGGCGTGCGGTGTAGCCCAGACCATGACGCAGCTGTAAGTGGTCCATTTTAAGTTCAAGCGACTTGCTGAACCATATTACAGGATTGTCTTCCGTGCATTCCAAGGCATCGGAGGCGCAGGCTTGTTTACCTTGACCTTGAGCGTCGCCACGGAAATTCCTGGTAAAGCAAGAACCATAGTTCAAGTATTGATACCGGCTGCCTTTGGGATCTCAGCTGGCGGTGCACCGGTTATAGGAGGTGCAATAGTATCAAACACAACCTGGCGTTGGGTGTTCCTATTAAAGTAAGCTATTCCATGTTACCAAATCCTGTTGTTCTAGCTGATTAGGCGTTGCTGTTTCGTCAAGCGTACCTATTGGAGTCGTCCTAATTGGTGTTGCTCTCTGGGCTTTTCCAAAAAATGCCGTACCTCTGAAAATTACTTTTGGGACCTTGGCTCAAATCGACTGGCCCGGCACTGTGCTCTTTCTTGCGGCCATCTTCTCTCTGAATTTCGCTTTACAGGAAGGCGGTACTCAATATGCATGGAATAGCGGAGCCATAGTCTCGACGTTGGTCATACAGACTGTTTGTTGGGTAGCCCTTGTTTACTGGGAAATCAACTTAACTTCAAAGGGCTCTAGAACTCGTATGTTACCTATCTGGCCGTCCAGGCTGTTCAGTGGCCGGGTTATTGGCTGTGCAATGCTGTATGTCTTTGATCTCCAATCCTTGCTCTCCCTTCCGGCCGTTCACTGCAGCGGTCTTGATGCTAAGCTGAGATCTAGAGCAGCATTCTTCTCGGGCATCCCGCTCTACTCAATCTACATCTACCTCCCGCAGCGCTTCCAAATAGAGAACGGTCTGTCGCCACTCAGTGCGGGTATACATCTTCTGCTAGTACCGTTGGTCTGTTTCATGGCAACCGGTCTAGGATCAAGCATCTGCCTCGTCATAAACATTACCTTCCCTCTCCTCGTCGCGGCTATGGCCCTTCAATGCCTCGCCCTAGGCCTGATGACCACCCTGCCTTCAACGGTCGGAATCCCCGCCCGTCTATACGGATACGAGACCATCTTAGGCTTCGGATTCGGACTTGCATTGCCCACTATTTCCACAATCGCCAGGATGGAACTAAGCCATGTCGACCACTGTAAGTAAAACCCACAGCTACCCAAAAGATCCACTAACCTCATAACCCTCAGCCGTCAACATGGCCGCCATCTCCTCCCTCCGCTCCCTCGGCGGCACCATCGGCCTCGCCATCGGCAACATCGTCCTCTCCTCCCGTGTCTGGAACAAACTCAGCCCCATCCTCTCCCCCGACCAAGTTACCCTCGTCATCCAATCCCCCGAAAAAATCACCCAATTCAAACCCGACCAGATCCGCTTCGTGCGCGAGACCTTCGGGCTGGGGTTTAATTTCAACACAAAGGTCACGCTGTTTTTCGCCATTGCGGCGTTTGTGGCCTGCTTGGGCTGTTTTGTGCGGCATCCGATGCAGATAAGGGACATGGACGAGGCGGATACGAAGGCGAAGGCATTGTTGGATAAGCAGGCGCTTGATAAGGCTGCGGAAGGGGGATAGTTCTCATCCAAGATTCCTACAGAACGAGCTTAGTTTGTTTATTCTATTAGTTTAGTAGGTATAGCGAGGAGTTAACTATGAGTTCTTACTAGTTACCCCGTCTCAACTAAGCGAGCCCTCGGACTGCAACTTGCGCGTTGTTCGGCAAAGACTCCCTGCAGCCACACTGTCTCTATTCGGCCTCACCCGAAGGTTTGCCATGTTTCCCATATGCAATGCAATTAGGGGGTTACACTTTGGGGGAGGGGGAGGGTTCGCTTAATGAAGACGGGGTCGAAAGTTGGTTTTTTTCCCGCAGCCTCGATCCAGTTATCTGCATATGTTAAGCATGAACAAGATTTGAAATTTAACCTCGTTTTAGCTACTTGCATATGCTGAGCATTAATGTTACGGATATGGCTCGCTAATTGACGATGTAGTCGGATCTGGGCTACCCAGCTACCCACATTAGATATTTGAGTTCCACGGGCAATTTGTCTTATTACAACCACCACATTATCTGACCTTTCTGGCCAATAGCCTAGCAAGAAGCATGATAAGAATGAAACCTTTCTTAGTGTTTGATTTCATGTATAAACTCCCTCGAACTGCGACCTAAGCAATTAGGTATCAGGTAGGTAATGTTGTTCTTGACTAAACTAACGCGGGTTGCTATGTATATCACCTTAGATCTTCTGTGCTCCACCCCAAGCGAACTGACCGATACCAGTACCATTCTCTCACCATTCGTCTGAATGCGCCAAGAGACGTTATGAGCCAAGCAAGAAGATAGACGCTTCTCTTAATCGGAATCCACCGCAAAAACCCATCATCAAGTTTCTTCCCTTTTGCTTCGGCGATAACATCCATCATCTGAACCATGAATCCGATTGGCGCATCCGCTCCGTACATGTGCACCTTGTGCATCATCGTCAGCTCCTGCACCTTTGTGGCTCTTGGGAACATTTGCGTCTCAAAACCCTCGACAGCGGTGTCCAGATTGGTGCCGTTTTTCAGGCAGTCGACGATAGCATCGGCGAGATCGAGTGCATCCCTCATCGCCGCATTGGCGCCTTTACCTGAGAATGGTGTCATCAAATGGGCCGAGTCTCCGATAAGGGTGAACCCTTTCTTATGTTCCCATTTGTCGCCAACCGGCAACTCATACAGTGCCCGAGATCTGAATCGCGAACTTGCGTCGATGCAGTTCCGAAGGGCAGGCAGCCAACCTGTGTAGCGCTCTCGTAGTATCTTCCTCAGCTTGTCTTCGTCTCCTCCTATCTCTTTCATGACATCCGCTTGGTACAATTCATCCTCTTGCATCCAGTAATTCATCTTGATATTGTCGTTTCCTAGCCTATGTGCCATCATGGATTTGCTCTCGGAAAACACGAAGTAAGCTCCTCGTCCCAGCATTCTCGATAACTTTGGATAATTCTCATTCGGGTTGACGATGAGGCTCTCAAATCCACATATACCGGAGTAACGCGGTTTAATGCTCGTCAAGAGAGGGCGGACTTTTGACCACGTACCGTCAGATCCAACGACCAAGTCAAAAGGACCCGCTGAGGATCCATCTGCGAACTCCAAAATCCCGTCGTCGCGTACCGATTTGAGTTTCATACCCCAATGAATACAATCTTTACCCACGCTCTTCAACAAAACCCCGACTAACGTCTCTCGGTCAATCTCAGGCCTTGATTGCTCAACTCCTACGGTCGTCCCTCCACCTGGTGTCATATGCACCATTTCTGTCCCATTCTTGTCCGCAATAACGAGCTCTTCACCATCATATCTTGCGTATTTGAGAAATTCTTCCCACAATCCCGCAGCTTTCATGGCTGCCAGTCCGGTGCTAAGGTGCAAATCAAGTGTACCGATCTGGTCAGTTTGTGAATGCTGGTTACTGTCTCTTTCGAAAATCGTGATGTCGAGGCTGTTCGGAGGCAGCGATTCGAGGCGAACTTTGAGGATGCGAGCAAGGGACAGACCAGCAGGACCGGCGCCTATGATGGCGATGGACGGGGGCGACATCTCTTTTGTTTTAAAGCACGACCTGTGTCAACTTTGGTGCGAATAGTACAACAGTCCGGCTATCTAGGTGAGCGAGTCTCCAGCTCCAGCTCCGGCTTCCGCTAATTCTTGCGATTCAGACAATCTGGATTTTGAGAATCATGCGCAGTATTTTCCTGTTACTTCATACCTGCCAATGATCCGCAGTGTACTGATTACACATTTTTATTGTTGGTTTCGCCGCAGTCTACGATGTCGCCGAAGGATTGCGACCCCGGTGAATAGCACAGCTCTGAAACATGCGGTCGGCGACATTCCTAACACGAAAGGCTGAGGATTGTCGTCGATCCTTTGCGACATTTGCCAACCAATCAACGATATTCGAAACCTGATATTCTTTACAAGATTTCTACTCATTACTTAATATGAAGGCCATGTTCGCCAGTGTTGACGTTTCAGCGTCTGTCACTTGACAATGCAATGGCCGTCTTTATTGGATCTTTCGCCCCTTTCATTGATTGGTCGAGTCTCACGTTTCTCAACGTTTTACGCCTCATTGCTCTGGCCTCGGTAGTTTACTTCCTCTCTTTATCAATTTATCGACTGGTCTTTCATCCTCTTGCTGGATTCCCTGGGCCCAAATTTGCGGCGGCGACCTATTGGTATGTGTATCACAATCTCTCACCAGTTTCCAATAGTAGCTAAACAAGACTGAAAGGTACGAATTCTTCTACGACTGTATCCACCGTGGCCAGTATGTCTTCAAGATTGGCGAACTGCACAAAAAATACGGTCCAATTATCCGAATCAATCCCGAAGAGATCCATGTTGCTGATGCCGACTTTTACAATGAAATCTACACTAATAAAGAGAAGAGAGATGTCTGGGGCTGGCAAAGAAAGGGGTTTGGCTCCGATGTGTCAACTATAGCTACTGTTAGCCATGACCTTCATCGCAAGCGTCGCGCAGCGTGGAATCCTGTGTTTTCGAAGCAGAGGATTCTGCGCTTGCAGCCGGTTATACAGGAGCGAGTCGATGCTTTGCTGGCTAGAATCGAAGATTGTGGAGAGAAAGGGGAAATAATCAACTTGAAGCACGGGTTTGCCGCGTATGCTGCAGGTATGAATTTTCCCACTCCATTCCTCGTCTGTCCTATCAATGTGGTCTTACTGACAAGTTTCCTTATTTAGACGTATCTTCAAGATACTTCTTCAACATCCCCCAAACCAAAGTCGAATCCCCCGACTTCGACCCCGACTTCCACAATGCCATCCAAGACGGCTTTAACAACGTCCTCCTCCTCAACCAACTCCCCTGGCTCATGGACATCCTCGTCTTCCTGGCCCACTACCCACCCCCCTGGCTCCTCAAACGCTTTTTCGTCAACTCCAAAATGACCAAGTTCGTCACTGTCCTCCGCCTCCTCGGCGACCAAGCAAAAGCCGTCATCGCCCGGCCTCCCGCAAAGGAAGAAGCAGCCAATCACACCGTCTTCGACCAAATACTCAGCAGCCACTTACCCCCCGAGGAAAAATCTCTCAATCGTCTCAAGCAGGACGCTCAGATGCTCATTGTGGCCTCTACCCTCAGCACATCCTGGTCCATCACCGTCGCCGCCTACGAACTTCTCGCCCACCCCCGCTGCCTCAGGCTTCTGAAATTGGAACTCGCCACAGCCTTCCCCGCAGGCCCGGATTCCATGCACGACCTCGCCATCCTGCAGCACCTGCCTTACCTGTGGGCCATCATCCAAGAATCTCTCCGTATCGGCATAGCCATCTCCCACCGCAGCGCGCGCATCTCCCCTCTAAACCCCACCACCTACATTGATCCCATCACCACCGCCACCTTCACCATCCCCCTCGGCACCCCCATGAGCACGTCGCACCCCCTACTCTTGCGCGACCCTCTCATCTTCCCGGACCCCAAGACCTTCCGCCCCGAGCGCTGGCTCGAAAACGACCGCGCACTAGAAAAATACCAGGTAGCATTTAGCAAGGGCAGCAGGGGGTGTCCAGCGATCAATCTAGCGATGGTGGAGATGGTACTGCCAATTGCGCATCTTTTTGCGCGGTATGGGTCCAAGGAGTGTCGGGCAGAGGGCGATGTTGGGATCTTGGAGCTGTGGGAGACGGGGGACCAGGATGTGGAGTGTGCGTGGGATGGGGGGATCGCGATGGCGGAGAAGGGGAGTGTGGGTGTTCGGGTTCGGGTTGTGAGAGACTAAGGAGGGCGGTCGGGCAATGCGTTTAGGGGGAGAGGGAAAGTGGTTGAGGGTAACTCGGGGTATCTGATTCAATGCCGAAGCAAAGTCTGCAGTAGAGGAGGTCTGAGGAACCATGTTTTCCGTAGACAATACACCAAGGGGTTCCAAAAACCATGATATCCAGCTATCTATCCTGATAGCAAGTAGGCTAGGATAGAAAGACTTAGGAAAGATGCCGATGAGGTGTGAGGGGCTGACATTCCGGATAGAAACGCGTGTTGTGAATGATCTGTTTTTGGACGCAAGATTCAAGGATACGCAAGCACTCAAGACGAGCTTCCTATGCGACTGACTACGGCACACGATATCTCGCCCATAACCCAAGGGTTTCAAAGACCTGATTACCTTCTTGCACCACATGGCGCCCCACAGCGAAACCATGTCAATTACCGAGCATAGTCCAAAACTTCGTTGATAAGCTCGTGGCTGCTTACATTGCATACCCTACATGTTACGAGCTTTTCCATAACAGGGCGCAAAGGACGCTGAGGTAAATCGAGAGTGTCGATAGCGAGGGTCTCGACTCGACGTCCGTATGCACAGTCTTAGTTGTTCTAGGTTGGGAGGGAAGAGCGGTGGGAGATGGCTCTTGCGTGAAAAGTCACCGCGACAGCTGCTGTCAAGCGAATGGTGTGATGTAGATATCTGATAAAGGTAAGTAAATGCACAACCATGAGAGGATGCGCCTGCAATCCATGTGTCGATTAGGGGATCAAGGGCCTGGTCGGCTCCGAGCCCGTAGTTCTGTAATAGTGTGCAAGCATTAGAGCCTTTATAAGGCTCATGCTAAAGCCATTGCGCTAGATTCAAGAATACACTTACTTGCTGCAGTGAGCACAACGTGCCATGTGGTAAAAAGTCGCCGAGGATGCACATTCAGCATTCTCCGGAGAAGTCAGCAGCGAGTGTTCGATTACTGTGCTTGAAACGTACCCAAGCGGTTTAAGGACTCCTTCTCAGCCGTGCGGTTTGGTTTATATAGTGCGAACATGGCGAGCATAATTCCTCAAGCGATCGATAAACTTGTTACCTTTTGACAAGGCACACTCTTTAAATTGCCAGTCTTATTTTTTCGCCCTTGTTCTTCGATTAGGATACCGGCAAGATGAAGTTTCTTTGCCTGCATGGTATGGGTACAAACTCAAGTATCTTTGAGAGCCAGTTGGGTTCGACCCTTCCCTATCTCGAAGCACAGGGACACGAGTTCGTCTTTGTAGACGGACAGATTGAGTGTGCTCCAGCGGACGGTATGTAGGCTGAATTCTTCATGCAAATTTCAACCCATGCATGAGTTTTTTGGCCCTTAGGCTATCGAACTCCAGCTAAACTTTTAACAGAAATAAAGTCCTACTTTCCAGGACCATATCTCTGCTATTACAACCTACCCAACCATGACCTGGTCAAGCAAGCTCAGACGTACATCGAAGAAATCATAGAGGAGGAGGGGCCTTTTGACGGTGTTGTCGGTTTCTCACAGGGCGCCGCTCTCGCCGCGTCCATCATGCTGGAGCACGCTAAGACAAATCCCCTTAACGATATCTTCAAGTTGGGCATCTTTGCCGGAGCCAGCTTGCCTTTCGATATTGCTAGCAATACCAGCCTGGCAAATTGGCACTCTTTGAAGACCGAGGACTCGCAGTCTGAGGGGTCGTCTGACGATGAAGTGGATCCCTACACATCCTGGCGTATCCCAAAGAACACTTGGGGACCTATTGGGCCTCTTTTGGGGAGATACCACCCGGAGAGAACGCCAACCGCGCGGATCAGGCAGCCGACGCTGCATCTTCTCGGCAACCGAGACGAGCATGTTGGTCAAGGCCGATTGTTGACGAAGATGTGCATTGGACAGACAACTGTCATACATCACCCGGAAGGCCATCGAATCCCTAGAGACCAGGCGTTTCAGGACAAGGTGGCGAGGGCGATAGAGCGCATGATTTCGAAAGTCAATCTCACATGTTAGAAGACGGGGTCTGCGGGAAAGGTCTTGTTCTTTTCATGCTTTGTTTTTCATGAAAAACGCTATCGTTCAACCGGTTTATAGCTTGCCCAAACATGATAGTTGACTTCTCTCCATCAGATGAAAACAGCGAAGTAGACATTATCAAAACAATTGACTAGACAGTCAGATAGATTGTTTAAGCAGAAGAAAGTTTACAAAAATTCTCTCGTTGCTGTTCAAGATCTCAACGCTGCAAGTACGCTTTCATGCCAACTGGATTTCGAGATTACTGATGTGACTGGACGTCTGCCACTTATTTTGACTATTGAGGCGCGTGGTTAGGCCTCGCGTCTTAGAGTCACATGACCGAGGTTGATCTCAACGCGCCACTGAAAAAAACTTCAACCTCGTTTACACTTTGGTCTGATACAGTACATGTCCCTTTGCCCTTCTCTGCTAGTGTTCGCTTCGAGGTCGATACCTATGTCTTCTCCTTTTGGTTTGACCATGTCTTCACGAAACTTCAATCATAGCATTTCAGAGTGCGATATACAATTATCGGCGTATATTTCAGACAGGAGTCGTATCCCCAACGATCATCTTCAAAGACGTGTTTTAGGCGTATATAGTTGCCGCAGATGATGGTTCCTTGGAGCGTAGGCAAGAGCTCGATGTCGCCGAGGAAGACCTGGATAATAAAAGTCGCCGCAGATCCTCCATTTTCTCCGCAGGTACGGCTGCAACCAACGTTTCAGCTTTACTCTACGCGATGGACGAACATCAATTTCAAATTTATAGAAGGACGAAATCTGCTTGAATATAAAGATAGTCATCTCTCAAGAACTGCGGTCCTTGTACAGGCTTCGGAAATTTAACTTACAAAAACATGTCACCTTTCATCACTGCGGATGCCGTTGGAGAGGCCGAAACCAACCAAACCCTACAATGGAACGAGACCCTACCACCTGCTGTAGAGCGGTGCATCCACCACTTAGTCGAAGAGCGAGCTCAGCAGCAGCCAGATGCGGAGGCTCTCTGCTCAGCCGCCGGGTCGCTGACGTATAAAGCCTTGAACGCCTCTGCGACAACGGTCGCAAAACGACTTCTGGCTTTAGGCGTGCAAACCGACACCTATGTGGCGCTCTCTTTCGAGCACTCAATATGGGCAGTGGTTGCGATGCTGGGTGTCTTAAAAGCCGGCGCGGCTTTTGCGTCAATCCCACCTTCTCCGAGCCAGCGAATCGAGACAATTCTTGGGCAGATGAACCCTACGGCTATTCTTGCCTCACCTTTACGAGCGAGCTCTTTGATGCAATATCCCCAACCAAAAATTGTCGTCAGCGCGGAAGACTTGGGTCAACTTGAAGCACTTGATGACAGCCACTTGGCAGTCAACGTCAAGCCTGGTAATTTGGCTTATGCAGTTTTCACTTCAGGCAGCACCGGAACCCCTAAGGTGAGTTTCTGCGTGTCTGATTCGAAAAAGCTCGCAAAGGCTGACGTTCTCGATGTAGGGTGCCCAAATCGAGCACCGGCAACTTTGCACTTACGTGACCCAATGGGCTAAGGCTGTTGGTATCGACTCGCGGAGTAGAATGTTTCAATATAGCTCATATCTATTTGACGTTCACATATCGGACATATTCACGCCTCTTTGTGTTGGTGGTGCGGTGTGTATACCATCAGACGATGATCGCTATATGTATGTTCGGACATTTTTCCGCTTTGACTTTATTTTCGTTTCGACCTTTTGCCATTCCGACATTATATCAGCAACACAAAATTTGCGAAAGTTTTCTTTTTTCCGTGCTTTTGGAATCCTCCATTTTTCTACCGCCTTTGCTGACTTTGCGTTCTAGCAACATTGCGGGAGCGATGCGAGATTTAAGGGTAACTCATGCCATGTTTGTTCCATCCCTACTGTCTACCATGTCTCCTGAGGATGTAGATCTTGAGACTCTCCGAACTTTGATTATGAGCGGTGAAAAATCGCCCGCCCATATTGTGGCACGGTGGGCCAGCCTTCCAGGATTGCGGGTAATTAACGCCTACGGGCCTGCAGAATGCACCCCTAACTGCTGTCTTCTCGATATGTCCATCGACGGTGCAATTGCGGGGAATATTGGGCGGCCAATGGGTGCGTCTCTCTGGATCGTAAATGCTTCGGATAATGAAGAACTGCTTCCGGTTGGTCAGGAAGGTGAGCTTCTTATCGAGGGACCCCTTGTGGGCAAAGGATACATGAACGACGAGAAAAAGACCTTAGCAGTGTTCATACCAGCCCCACCTTGGCTACAAAGGTTAAGAAAAGGTACTTCAACCCGCGTCTACAGGACGGGAGACCTTTGCCGCTATACCGATAACGGTACCATCGAGTACGTTGGACGAGACGATCTTCAAGTCAAGATCCGGGGCCAGAGGATGGAGCTTGGTGAAGTGGAACACCAGCTGCGCCGTGCACTGCCAAGAACGGCAGATCTCGCGGTTGAATTATCTGTATCAGGAACAACCAACAAACAGTCAAAGCTAATCGCTTTTGTCTGTCTAAAAACCATAGTCGCCCAGCAACAGGACTCCGAGATCATGGATGGCGTATCTAGAAGCCAAGAGTCCATTAATGCTCTTGAAGAGTTGGTCCCTGAACTTAAGAACCATTTATCAAATTCTCTACCCGAATATATGATGCCTCACGCATTCATACCGATGGACTTTATACCACGGCTGCATTCTGCCAAGACCGACCGCAAAAATTTACGCGCAATAGCTGCGAGGCTTCTCGCGGGTCCTAGTGCAGCAATTAGGCCTGGGCTCCGCCTGCCCACTTCTTCGATGGAAGAAAAACTTCGACAAGTCTGGGCGGAGGCTTTCGGCCTAGAGTTGCAGAACGTCGGGATGGATGACCAATTTTGCCGCCTTGGGGGGGATTCAATTACAGCGATCCGCCTCAGAGTAGCAGCTCGCCGCAGCGGAATTGAGATGACTATGAAAGACATCTTTGACTCCCCAACTCTGTCCGAGCTGGCCCTCGTTGCTTCTACAACGCAGACCAGTGTTCAGGATTTGAACCCGTTTGAGCTCATCCCTAAAGAATCTGCAGGAGAGATTTTGCATTCAGCTGCCGCGCAGTGTGGAGTCTCCGAAAACGAGATTGAGGATATATTTCCTGCTACAATGAGTGCTTGCTACTTTATGCTCACATCGGAGGCTGCACCAAATTGGTGGACGACCTACCATACATTTCCACTCCCGATGGATGTTGATCTAATTAGATATTTGGAATGCTGGAAATCTGCCATCTCTTCTCACCAGAACCTACGCTCTCGCATCGTCAAGACCGAAACAGCAATCCTCCAAGTCGTCTTGCGAAAAGAGAAAGAGTACATACGAACCGCAGAAAACCTCGAACCCTTCATTGAGCAGGAGAAGCGGACCACGATGAATTGGGGAGAGTCACTCAGTCGCTATTGCGTGGTGGAAGGAAAGGGTGATGGCCAACGCTACTTCGTCTGGACAGCAAAACAGGCAATATTTGACGCTTGGTCTCTGCATCTGCTGGCCCAAAATATCTCCAAAGCCTACTTCTCGAACGATCTCAGCATGGCGGATCCCCTTAAGCCCAGCCAACTCGTCAACTACAAATTGACTGCAGATCCCTCATCTGCCAAGAAGTGGTTTAATTCCCACTTCGCCAACGTCAAGCCTAACCCGATCTTCTCTACTCCTCCAGGCTATAAATTCGAGACCGACGTGTACGCAACTCGAAACCTAGAATTACCGCAACCACCATTATCCGCCCAATTCCCTACCTTCACTCTCTCTACCATTAGCGCAGTCGCCTGGGCCCTGGTACTTGGCCAACACACGGCCTCGAACGACATCTGCCTTGGCCTCGTACGTTCTGGTCGTAACATTCCTCTTCCCAGTACTGACACCTACATGGGGTCGCTTACGAGTCTGATGCCCCTGCGAGTGCGCCTTGACGGATCAGTAACGGTGCATGAGCTCCTTCGAAGATATCAGAGTGACTGGATCGAGTCGTCGGCCCATGATGCGTATAGTTTCATAGAGCTCATGGACGCAGAGACGAGCCCAGGAATTAAGGGTGCAGTGACAAGCACCATATCCCTAAATATCATCCATCCACTTGACAGTATTGACGACGAAGAAAACGAGGTAAGAAAGCTACCGCAAAACTACGAGATACCTGCAGGCGCAACCCAAAAGCCTTTGAACCTGAATGTGTTCCTACAGCGAGACGGAAACGTCAGGGTCATGACAAGAAGGGATCACATGGCGTGTACGAAGGAGTTAGCTGAAGCCTTTGTTAATTCGTTCGAACGTGTTGCCGGACAACTTTTGACGGCAGATGGAGAAACGACGGTGAGCCAGATCTTAGTGCCAGATACGACGGGGATCAGGCGTAGCTATTTTCCCAGCGCGAATGATCGCCAACTTGATATTTCCACTCAGAAAGACTGCCAACTCGATCTCTCAGCACTCAAGGACAAATCCGTCCTGCTGACAGGAGGAGCTTCTGGCCTTGGCCTGGCCACCGCTCGTGCTTTCGCTGCCGCTGGAGCCTACGTTACAATTGCCGACATACAGCCTGCAGAGGATGTTGGTGAGAAGATCGTTGAAGAATTGAAGAGCCAGGGATACAATGCCACGTATGCTTACTGCGACACGAAGAACTGGGACAGCCAAGTGAGCGCATTCAAGAAAGCTGTATTGTTCGGTCCAAGCAAGACGCTGGACGTTGTAGCAATGTTTGCCGGCGTAACCAGCGAACATGGCAACATCATGGATCACCTTGCCAAAGTCAAGCCGACCTTGGAAGAAGATCCTACGCCCCCACAGATCCAATGTCTCAACATCAACTTAATTGGTGTGTACTACTCGGCCTATCTTGCATTGAACTACTTTCGGTTACGGCCTGGAAATGAAGAAAAGAACACGTCATCCTTTAAATCCCTGAGCTTTATCAACTCCTTGGCCGGCTACCTCGACTTCCCCAACCACACGACCTATAACGCGAGCAAATTCGGCGCCCGTGGCATCTTCCGCAGTATTCGAAATTCCACCAAAGATATCGGCGTGCGCTGCAATTTGATCGCCCCGTGGCTCGTTCGTACCCCATTGACTATCCCTCTGCAACACAAATTCCCCGAGGGCAGCAAGGGTATTCATTGGGCCAAAGTCGAGGATGTGGTTGAGGCAGTGGGGAAGTGTGTTGTTGACGAGAAGATTAACGGTGAGCAATGAAAGCACCCTCTGATTTCTTTCATGAACATCAAGCAGCATTCACTAATCCCCCCCCTTTACAGGCCGTGCCTTCGCAGTAATGCCCGACGGCACCTTCGACCTCAATGATGATCTCGAGAGTGGATATGGCGGTGAGGAATTGAAGCGGGCTGTGCTAGCGAGGCGTAAGGCGGGCGATAGTATGGTTTGAAGGAGGCAGCTATCACCGTATTTCTAGATGGGCCAGCGTATCTCCGTGAGCAATGGTGTCACTTTTTGTTGGAAACAGGGAACAGTACTGTTATTCAAGCATCTAGTTCAGTGCTGATGCTGATCTTTGTCATTTCGTAGTCAAAAAGCAGCGCGTTCGTGTTCTCTTGTTCTGTTTCGTCGAGCAACGCATTCGTGCCTTCTTCGGTTCGGTTTCACGGTAGAAGAGATTCTTTTCTAGCATTTCGAAGTTCGTAGCGAGAAGTGCTCGCTGGTTCTGAGCTTCTAGCCATAGTCTGGGTAGAAAATTGCTGAAGTTGATCTATTTAGCATGTGCTATGAAACATGTATGAAGCATACTATGAAGTAGGCCATGAAGTAGACCATGAAGCGAATGACGCTGTCGAGGGATAGGGTACAGGTGCGGTATAGGTAGGGGGGAGCTGTAGAAGCAGCAGGGTGAGCAAACAACGAACACATGCAATGGTCGCTCTAGTAGAAAGGTAGATCTAGAAGGTAGGCTAGATACAGGTAAGATGGGTCAAACATCCGATAGAAGGTGACGGGAATGATGGTTCAATGCCTGACCGCTCGTGTGTATGCCTAGATGTAGGTGTAGGTGGAAAAGGAAACCCTGCTCGGGAAACCCCTATAAGTGGTAGCCAATATCCCTCGTGGGCCCTCTAGGTGCAAGGCTTCGCCCCACGACAACACATTAGTCTTTTATCTCTTGCTAACACTTGTAGTTTCGCATCAGTTGCTCGATTCATGAAGACAGCTCTGTCAAAAGATGTCAAACTTTTCAAAGAAGCGAAAGAATGCATGCAGAAATGCGTGAGCGAGTTCATTTCTTTCATCACTTTTATCACAAGCGAAGATGGTTTAAAGTCAATCTTCAGTATGTACGATCTCTATTCTTGAAGTGATTCAGCCGCGAAGGAATGTTGAAAGAGGGAACGGAAAATAATGAGCGGCAAGAACATTGTATTTGCCATGAAATCACTTACTTTCGAAGATTACGGAGGCACTGAAGATCTATAGGCTGACAAAGTATCAAGAAGTACGTTAATTTCCCTTCTTCTCGTACCTACATGTGTTCTCATTTTCTGCAACACTCAGAGTCTCTGACAATAAGGTTAATCTGTTCAAGACTCAGTCCGTCAGAGAAGAGAGACAGCAACGATCAGGTAGCGAATACAGATTAGCAGAGGGTCAATTGAGCACAGGAAACGGTAGCGCTGACGATGGTTTCGATACTATGAGGTATAACTTATAAGCATACTAGTGATAAGTTATTTGTTAGACGTTCCTTTATCAATCCAATCTCTCAGATGTCATTCTTCAACGCAGCACTGAAGAACTACCTCTTATTCCCGACCGTCACCGGGGTCGGTGACGCTCCCACCGGCCCCGGCGGCGATCGCCTTGGCGCGTCGATCCGTCACCGACCCCCCCGGTCACTCCGTCACCCGCCCCGAATTCCTA
>JAABUS010001302.1_pt1 | contig 55397 bp, 50 predicted proteins | sample 5560161 | NCBI WGS metagenome assembly JAABUS01 (sample SAMN10711885, study PRJNA513376) | rock metagenome | isolation source: Antarctica rocks | place: Antarctica: Victoria Land, Trio Nunatak nord | collected 2016-01-04 | reverse complement strand
ACGTGAGCGTGCAGGGGTGGGCGACGGGCGCCCAGGCGGACTTCAGTCCGGTGCCATCACCGGCCATCCCGAAGCCCTTGCAGCACTGTGCGCCTTGCGGGTCAACTTCCCAGACTTCTATGCCGATTTACAAGCTGAACCCGAGCTCATCGGATACTTCACCGCTCTCTTCCTACGCGGATCGCATGAGGGCATCCCAGATCGTGCTCGTACGCTACTGCGAAACTACCAAGCACTCACTAGTGATGGTGCCGAGGTATCCCCGGCTCACGTCAAGGCGATGTACCACGGCCTGCGCCAGTATCTCGTCAGCCTGCAGGGAATGCGATGGCCAACTTCGTTGCAACCGCTCCTTCTGCTCGCGCAGGATCCGATCAGCGGTCGGTTTGGAGATCGTGCCCGGTTGGTGCTCGATGCCCTCGTTTCTGCAGACGATCGCGGCATCCTCGTGTTGCTCGGCCGCGAACACGACACGAAACCCCTTAATCCAGACGATATTCAGCTCTTGCGCGATCTCCAAGCCCACGTCGTCCACGATACCGAAATTCGGCGTAACAACGCGGCGGCAGCGATAGCCGGGTTGGTCGATCGCCTACCAAACGACGATGCTCGATCCCTCCTGGCACCAGTGGCGCGACGCTTCGTTGCGGCGTCAGAGCTACGGTGGCGGGTTGGGCTTGAACGAATCGGACGTGCGCTCCCATTCCTCGATTCCGACGATCGGCAGGACGTGGCCGGTTGCTTGATCCAAGATCTCATGCCAGTAAACGATCATCTCCATTGGCGCACCGAAGCCGGTGAAACGCCCACGCTCGCGGAAGCCAGCACGATGATCGACACGACCGTCCCACTCATCTTAGAGGTCTGGCGAAAGGATGGCTTGAGTGCACCGGATCGTTCCCAACTCGTGGAGTGGCTGCAGGCACGAGTGATTAGCGTGCCCCAAGGTCGCGCCAGCCTACCTCACCACCAACTCGAGTCGTGGATGTCACAAGCAGAGAACGTGATTGTAGGCGCGTTGGCCGGTGAATACCCACGACTCGTAGCGGATGCTCTCGACGATGACCAGGACGCTGAGTTCGACATCGAAACGGCGATGCAGCGATGCAGTCTGGTCTTCGACCAACTGTGGGAAACAAATCGATCGGACCTTTGGACACTGCTTACGCGCTTCGTAGGCTTGCGGCGGGCGGAAGCGACATCGTTGGCTTGGCGGGTCGTGCTCAAGCACCTGACAGGTCCTGATGGGGCGACAATGACAGAATTCGCTACGGCATTCGCCAATCGCCTGATACGGGATGAAGAGGATGAAGCATGGGGGCTTACCAACTGGCGAGATGCCGGCCAAGCCTTCCTCCGACTCTTGGAGGTGCGCGCGTCGGACCTAGATGAGCAGGCGTGGAGGGAGTGCGTGTCCTTGGCCCAGCACTGGAGCGATGACCAAAGTACTGAACACTTCGCCGTCACGCTGCTTGGCTTGCTCGAGCGGCAGAACCCGGCTTCGGCGGATCAGGTGATTGCTAACTGGACGGAGCGCTTGACGACCGACTTGTCCCCTGAGTGTATGAACTGGTTGGGGATGCACTTTGCTGACCGACTTAGCGAGGAGCAACGCTCTGCCTTAACGAAGGAACTCGGTACGGTCCTTGCCAATGCTAACCCCACTGACCAGGATATCGCGACGCTGCGCTGCTTCGTCGCCGCTCTCACCGCTGAGGGGGCAGAGCATGGTGAGGCGCAGGAACTCTTGGTTGCAGCATTGCAGCACCTGACTACATGGAGCCATAACCCTAACGGGTACGTTGACGGTGTCTTCCCGGTGATCGCCGACCTGATACCGCACGCCAGGTTGTCACTGATCGATACAACTTTGATGCGCCTGTTCCGCCAGGTGCGATCGCGTGGGCAGATTGATGTCCTCGGGGTGCTGCACGGTGCCATGGTTGGTAACTGGCCGCTGCCTCAGGAGGGCGAGACGTACGATCCAGTGGAGCTGTTCGATCAGGCGTCGGCGACGATCTCCGGAGCTCAGTCGACCGACGCTGGTGTGTCCCTTATACGTTCGATGGCGGATATGGTTCATCGAGGCGTCGTCCCCAGTGCCTCGATAAAGAATGTAGTCGACGGCGCATGCGATCTCTGGCGCAATCATCCAGGACCAGTTGCCGAGATACTGCTCTCGGTTCAAGTTGCGCCCGATCCTAGTCAATTGCTGGCCCTTGGACAGAGAACAGACCTGGATGTGGCGGATGACCTGGCGCGGCTTCGACAGGTATGGACACATGCTGCAGCTCAGATGGATAACGACGAGCGGTTCGAAACGGCTCAGGCACTGCTGGCCGATGTCGCACGTGGGATCAAGGGAGAGCCGGACCTCCTCTTGGGCGCCTGGGTCGGGGTCCAGGGGGAGGGATCTACGAAACTCTTGATGCGCTTGGCCGAGGCCGAGGAATTTACCGACGAGCAGCGGGCACGAGTCTGGCTGCAGGCTGATCGATACGTCGCAGATCTCGATCCTAAAGTCGTGTTATTACTGCTGGCCGAGATGCTCCGACCAGATATCGAAGAGCGGACGCTCCAGCAGGTCCTCAACTCCAAATCGGCTATCAACGAGCGACTCGGGAGTCAAGAGCAGCAGTTCGATCTCGCGAAGGTTCTTCTCAATGCATTGGTGGAATCGGAGAGCGCCAACGCGCAACAGCACCTCGCCACGTGGCTCAAGGAGAAGCGAGCCCAGGCCATACTGGCTGAATTGGACGGCATGGATGGTGTCACGCTCAATCATATCGCGTTGCTCGAAACCCAATTCAAGAACAACAAGCATCTAAAGCGATTAAGGGAGAAGCTCAAATCATTGGAGAGTGCTCGCGAGGCTTAACGACCTCATGGGCCGAGAGACAGGTTTCGCCTCACCTTGTGCCTCCGTGCGGTGGGCCGATCTGCAAGGCGTTAGGGGTCGGAGCCGTGGCCGGGTTCCGCGATGCCACCGGCTCCTTCCAGCCAGGTAGGGAGTCTGCGGCCGTTAGTCCGTAGCGTGTCCGTCGAGACCCTGGAAAGTCTGACGGCTAGTGGTCAAGGCGCCAACGTATGGAGCCGTGTTGGCCATCGGCTGCTCCCGGGCGTCAGTGTCACCCGCGCACTCTTTCCCAGGGCGGGGAGGCGCCGGACCTATTCCACCCCGGTGGATGGAACCAGCCGCCCGCATCGCCCTTCGAGCCACTCAGGTGACGGCTCCGGTGTCCCCATGCCGCCGCCGCCGGAGACCTCGCTGGTGTAGACATCGTCGTCGGTCGCCAGCACCACCTCGCCCTGATCGAGGGCGCCGGTGCCGCCGGTCAGGTCCTCGCCGTTGAGGAGGACGCGGGTGAGGCGGGCATCTCCGCCGCCGAAACGGCCGCGCGCCGGATAGCGCAACCGGTCCGGATGGAGATAGAGCCGGACGTCGGCCTCCGAGCCAGGTAAGCGGCGGAGCCGGAAGCGATGACCGGGCGTGCCCGGCGTGAGGCCGCCCCCCTCGGTGCCGGGCAGCAACGTCCGTTCGTCGACCAGGATCGGTGCCCGCGCTTCAAAGACCTCGACCGGGACATTGCCGGCCGACGACGGGAAACAGTTCGATCCCAGACCCGCCTGACCGCCGCCAGCGCCGCGCCCCCCGCCGGTGAAGAAGTGGACGCCGAACGGGGTGCCATTCTGTTCATGTCCGGTTGCTCGCAGCGCGTGCATCAGCCCGTTGCCGGCCTGGACCCGCTCCGGCATCGCCGGGTCCAGAGCGCCGAAGAGCAGATCGTGGATGTGCCAGCCGGTCTGCGTGCGGGCATTGACCGACGCCGGGCGGCGGGCGTTGAGGACGCTCCCCTCGGGCACGCGGACATGGATCGGCCGGAAGCAGCCTTCATTACTCGGGACACCGGGGGTGAAGAGGCACTTCAGCGGATAGACCGTGTGGGCCCGGGTATAGCTGAGGGTGCAGTTGATCCCTCCCCCGGCCTGCTGCGGGGACGATCCGCTGTAGTCGACGGCGATCTCGTCCCCGGCGATCGTGACCTCGACCTGGAGCAGGAGGTCACCCCCACCGGCGGCCCCTTCGACCGTGGTCTGATTGCGGTAGACCCCGTCCGGGACGGCGGCGATGGCGCGGCGCATCGCCCCTTCGGCGCGGCCCTGGACGATCGCCGCCAGTTCCTCCGCGCCGTCGAGCCCGTAGTCGTCGAGGAAGGCGAGCAGGCGCTGGGCGCCGACCTCGTTCGCGGCGACCTGGGCCGCGACATCGGTCAGCACCATCTCCGGCTGCCGCACATTGGCCGCCAGCAGCGCCAGCAGCGTCTCGTTCGGACGGCCGGCGTCGTGGAGCTTGAGCAGCGGGATCGCGAACCCTTCCTCGTAGAGGTCGCGGGCGCGCAGACCATCGAGCACCCCGCCGATACTGGACGCGTGGGCGACGGTGCAGGCGAAGGCGATGACCCGGTCGCCGCGGAAGATCGGGGTGATCGCGGCGATATCGTCGAGGTGACCGGCGCAGAGCCAGGGATCGTTCGTGATCCAGACATCGCCCCGCCCCATCGTCGCTACAGGGTGATGCGCCAGCAGCGCCCGCGTCACCTCTGGCAGGACCAAGTTAAAGACCGGCATCGAGCGTGTCGCGTGGGAGAGACCGCTGCCGGTGGCATCGAGCAGCTCGCAGCCAAAGTCCTGCGCCGACCCGATCACCGGGGAGACCGCGGTCCGCAGCACCGTCGCCGCCATCTCATCGGCGATGGCGATCAGGCGGCTCCAGAGAATCTCCAGACCGACCGGATCGCGCTCAAGATCGGCCGCCGTGGTCGAACCTTCCGACGGTCCGGTGCTCGTTCTCACGTCTCGACTCCTCGCTGGACGATGAGCGCCCCATAGGCGGTGATCTCGCCCCGATTGCCCGGGTGCAGCACGGCGGTCGCCGCGGCTTCCTCGACGATGGCCGGGCCCGTCAGCCGCGCGCCGGGTGTCAGGCGATCCCGGGCGTAGACGGGCGTCTCGCGCCACCCGTGCGGCTCACCGAAAAAGACCGGACGCTGCCCGGTCATCGCCGCTGAGGCGTCGGTCTCGCCGAGAGGCGCTGGTTGGAGCTGGACTCGTCCCTCGGGGCCTCGGGCCTCCATACGCCAGGTCACCGCCTCGATCGGCAGACCGGTCAGCATCCGGCCATACTGCTCGGTGTAGGTATCGGCGAACCGGGTCGAGAGTGCCGGCACCATCGAATCGCTGACCTCGCCGACCTCGCCGACCTCTCCGCCCGGCAGCAGGACGGTCAGTTCGTGATACTGCCCCGACAACCGCAGGTCGACCGACCGCTCGATCGCGATCTCCGCGGACCGCACGCCCGCCGCGGCGAGCGCCGTTCGCCCCTCGCTCTCCATGCCGACCAGCAACGCCCGCACCGCGGTCCAATCGAGCCGGTCGAGTTGTCCGACCGCGGTTCGCGATTGGGTCCAGGTCGGTGGCGCCACCAGGCACCCGAGCGACGCGGCAACCCCGGCGCCGGGTGGGAAGATCACCTCCTGGATGCCGAGGACGCGGGCGACTGCGCCGGCGTGGGCCGGTCCGGCGCCCCCAAAGGCCAGCAGGGTGAAATGGCGCGGATCCCGGTTGTGCTCGATCGCGTGCATCCGGGCGGCGGCGGCCATCGCCTCGTTGGCCACCCGGTGAACCCCCCAGGCCGCATCGAGCGCCGACCCGCCGAGCAGGGATCCCAGGATGGTCAAGGCGTCGTGCGCGGCGGCGCGGTCGAGCCGCATTCGCCCACCGAGGAACGACCCCTCGTCGAGGTAGCCGAGGAGCAGGTTGGCATCGGTCACGGTAGGCGCCGTCCCGCCGCGGCCATAGCAGGCCGGACCCGGGTCCGCGCCCGCCGAGCGTGGTCCAACCTTGAGCAGGCCCAGCTCGTCGACGCGGGCGATGCTGCCGCCACCGGCGCCGATCTCGATCAGATCGACCACCGGGACGGTGACCGGCAGACCGCTTCCCGGTTTGAACCGGTGGACGCGCGCGATTTCCAGCCCCCTCGCGAGCGCCGGACGGCCCCCGTCGATCAGACAGGCTTTCGCGGTCGTGCCGCCCATATCGAAGGCGAGAATCCGATCGCGACCGGCCAGCGCCCCGTGGAAGGCCGCCGCCAGGGCGCCTGCGGCCGGTCCTGACTCCAGGAGCCGGATCGGGCGCTCGATCGCCTCCGCGGCCGCGGCGATGCCCCCGGAGGAAAGCATGACGTGGAGATCGACATTGGCCGGGAGCCCCTCGTCCCGGAACGCCGCCCGCAATCCACCGATCGCGGCGCGGACCCGGCGCTTGACGTAGGCGTCCGCGACGGTGGTCGAGAAGCGCTCGTATTCGCCGATCAACGGGGCGACCCGCGATGACAGCGAGATCTCGATGCCGGGATAGACCCGGGCGATCGCCTCGGCGGCCCGTTCCTCGTGATCGGGTTGTCGGTAGCTGTGGAGAAAGCCGATCGCGACGGCCTCGACCCCTGCCGCGACCAGCGGCGCGAGCGCCGCGATCACCTCCTCCTCGACGAGTGGATGCAGCACGACGCCGTCGCGGGTCACCCGTTCGGCGACTTCGACCCGCCGCTCGCGAGGCACCAGCGGCACGGCCGGCGGGGCGAAGAGGTCGTAGATGTCGTACATCTGCTCCCGGCCAAAGGCGAGCAGATCGCGCATGCCGGCCGTCGTCAGCAGCGCCGTGGTGGCGCCGGTGCGCTCGATCACGGCATTGGTGACGAGGGTCGTGGCGTGGACCACTAGCACGAGATCCGCTGCCCGGAGATGCCCCTGGGCGACGAGATCGCGCCAGCCGGCCAGGGACGAGCGCCCCGGATCGGCGGCGTCAGTCAGGGTCTTGTGCTCGGCGACCACCCGGCCAGTCGTCAGATCGACCAGCGAGAAATCGGTGAAGGTACCGCCCACGTCGAAGCTGAGCGCGAGCCGCTGCCGACCTGGTGCTCCAATGCTCCCGCCTGCCACGCGGCGTACCCCCGTCTCCGTGAACAGCCTCTCCCCCGGCGGCGATGGTAGCACCGGCTGGTTGCGCATGGGAGACCGGCTCGACCGGTCGCGTCCATGACGCATGGGAACCGGACCGCAGGGCGATCTCCTCCGATGCCTCAGCCCTCAATCCGGCCATGGCGATGACGTGACGCATTCGACGCGGAGCGGCGGTCGGTCGTTCCCCGCGCTGAATTGACTCCGCGCCCGGACATCCCAGACGTCATCCACGGAGAGGTGACCTGTCACGGGACGAGGCCAACCCATCGCAGCGCCCGATCAGACCGTCCGGTGGCGAGGCGCCGCTTCGCCGGGGGTGTTCCCGAGTTGACAGGGATCACGTGCCGGGGATGACCGCGAGAACCGGCGTCAGGCGCTGTAATGAATGCAGCGCCGAGACGGCCGGATCGCTTCCACCGAGGGCCCTCGGAACGGATCACTCCCCAGTCCTGGCGCCAACCTTCAATCGTCCGTATCGCACAGGAGTTTTCACCATGACCAGCCGCGATGCCGCCGCCACCGTCCTGACCCGATCGTCCATCGTGCTAAGGAGTTCCACCATGACGAGCAAACTGAAGACGTCCCTTCGCATCCTCCCAGTCGCCCTGATGATCGCGGGCTTTGGCGCCTCGGCCCTGCCGGCTGGCGCCACCGGCTATCACTGCCCCCCGGCGGGCGATGCCCACGTCACGATCGACGCCCCCGTCCAGACCAGCACCACCGTCAACGCCTCCGCTGATGGCGGCACGGCGACCGCCTCTTCGAATGGCGGCAGCAACAACACCGCCAGCGCGGGTGGCTTCTTCTTCGGCGGCACCGCCGAGGCGGGCAACGGCGGACCGGCGACCGCGGATGCCAGTGGTGGCAGCGTCAGCATCGGCACGGTCTCTGGCGGGAACAACACCGGCGCCACGATCGATGTCGATGACACGACCGGTGGCTCATTCGGCGGAGATGCCTCAGTCGACATCAATGCCCCGGTCCAGACAGATACCACGGTCACAGCCTCAGCCGATGGCGGCACCGCCTCCGCCTCCTCGAATGGCGGCAGCAACAACACCGCCAGCGCGGGTGGCTTCTTCTTCGGCGGCACCGCCGAGGCAGGCAATGGTAGTGAGGCAACAGCGGATGCCAGCGGTGGCACCGTGAGCATCGGCGCCGTCTATGGCGGGAACAACAGCGGCGCCATGATCGATGTTGATGACACCAAGGGCGGCACGAGCTGCGGCTATTACGTCTCGTACGCCCCCTATGCGCCGCTGGCTCCCAGTGGCAAGGCCTCGGTCCACGTCGATGCTCCGGTCCACACCAGCACGACGGTCACGGCCTCGGCCGATGGCGGCACCGCCTCCGCGTCCTCCAACGGTGGTAGCAACAACACCGCCAGTGCTGGCGGCTTCTTCGGCGGCGGCACGGCCCAGGCGGGCAACGGCGGACCGGCGACCGCGGATGCCAGTGGTGGCAGCGTCAGCATCGGCACGGTCTCCGGCGGGAACAACACCGGCGCCACGATCGATGTCGATGACACCTATGGCGGCTCCTACGGTGGCAGTGCCTCGGTCGACATCAATGCCCCGGTCAACACCGACACCACGGTCAATGCCTCGGCCGATGGGGGCACGGCGACAGCCAGCTCCGATGGCGGCAGCGACAACAGTGCTGATGCCGGCTTCGGTGGCACGGCCCAGGCGGGCAACGGTGGCCCGGCTTCCGCCGATGCCAGCGGCGGTACCGTGACGATCGGCTCGGTCGATGGTGGCGACAACACTGGCGCCACGATCACGGTCGATGAAACGGAAGGGTAGACCACTCGATCCCACTCATCTCACGATCACTCCACTCCTTCTCAAGACCAGTGCGGCACGCCACCCGGGCGTGCCGCACTGGTCTGTCCGCGTGAGGGGCACGATCGCAATCGGGAGAGAGCCGCGGCGCAAGGAGGCGTCGCGTGAGCCTGAGGCCCGCTGCCTCGCCGAACGGGATGGGCGTACCATGCGCTCGCGGTTGGGTCCGAGACGGCGCCGCTCGTCGATCACGCCTCGGGCGGAGCGGGCATCTGGGCCAGGGCGTCGCGAATCTGCTGGATGGTCGTGGCGTAGTCATTCTGGGAAAGGGCGCGGATATCCCAGCTCATCAGGTCCATATACGGCCGGAGCATCGCCGTCAGGTCACGAAGGTCGTCGGTCTCGACCAGCAAAAAGCCCGCCCCGCCGCCTGCCAGGTCGTACCAGCCGCGAATCAGCTCCGGTTGGTTGGCTCCCGCGTCGTGCTGGTGAATCACGCGCTGCCAGACCTGCTCCGGCCGCGTCCCAGGGAACCAGGTGTACGCGCAAGAGAACAACATCACGGCACCCCCATGTCTGACCGGATCGGCACCCGCTCCCCATGTGCCGGGGACGGGTGCCCTGGTCAGCAGGAGACATGCCACGCGGTTGCCGCCGGCACACATCGTGGCCGGTGCTTGAGAGGGCGTGGCGACTACGGCACCACCAGCTCGACCCGAACGAGCGGGAGCCGCGCCAGATCTTGCTGCCTCTCCTGAACACACCGGACGGCGTGGGAGAGAATCCGGACAAACCGGCCTGGACTCTGCTGGACCGCAATGGCCGCAGGTTGGCACGGGGCAACGAGCCACCGACGCTCGTTGCCCCGTGATGCGTCTCGTGCGCTTCCGGGCGCGGTCCCCTTGAGCCGCGAGCTGGCCCGGAGTCATCCCACGGCGGGCGGTGCGTCGCCGCCCAATGCCCCTGGCGCCACGGGAGATCCCGTGGACGTCCGCTACGAAGACCCCTCCGGCTCCCCGGCGTCGAACTTCTGCTCCCGGTATTCCTCGATGTCTTCGAACACCTGCTCGGGGATGTTGAGCTCGCGGTATGGGTTGCAGGCATCGGGGTCGTCTGGATTCGGGCAGATTGCAAAGTCCTGCTGTCCCTGCCACTCCAGAATCCGGCGACGAGAGGGCGGGTTGTAATCACGCTCCTCGACCTGCTGCACCAGCGACTTCGCTTTGTGCTCGTCGGTATCGCCATCTTTGGCCAGCCAGGTGACGAGCTCGTCCCGGTCGAGGAAGTGCCGCGCGATCATGGCAAAGGTCAAACGGCCATAGTGACCGATATCGTCGCCACGATCGAGCGCATCGAGGAGATGCGCCATCATTGGACTCTGGCGAAGCTCTTTCTCCGACATCTGCTCCCTCCAACAACGAGACGCGCGACCAGCCTGACACCCGCCTCGAAAAAAGATCATCTGTTCTTATTATGCTATAGCAACTCGCATGCCGTTGTCCTGGGAGGGTGCCCGGACCTGGCCATCGGTCTCCCGGCCAACCCCCTATGCCGCGGTGGGGTGGCACGGGTCCCTGGCGTCCCGACCCCTGGGGGTGATCCCCGCCGGACGGTGCCGGTGCGACCATCACCACGGGCGCACGCCGTGCGCCCCTACCGCCGAGCGTGCCGGGGCGAGATGGTTCGTGGTCGACCAGTCGGGCGCATGATCTGCGTGTGCTGGAAGTGCGTGTGATGGCCCAGCCGGTCAGGGGCAGATCATCCTGGCGTGCCGGGGCGGGGTGTCTGGCGACCAACCGGTTGGAGATACGCCATTCGAATGCCCGACATCGGGGTGTCTGGTGGCCCAGCCGATCGGGCACGGATCATCGTGGCGTGCCGAGTGGGGTATGGATGGTCCGACCGGTGGGGAGCGGCAGTCTCATCACCCGATTGACGAACGCGCCACCATCCGCGGTAGGGGCGCTGCTCGCGGCGCCAGCGGCTCAGACGTGGCAGGTACGCTGATCGGGTCGTCATCACGCTCCGCGCATCACCGGCGCGCGTGTCGCCCCTTCCTCGCCGATTCTTCCCGGCTGAAACGACGAGTGCGCCAGCGTCATGACGCTGGCGCACTCGCTCCGATGATTACGTCTGGGGAACCACCCCGTTCGGCCCTCCCCGCGCTAGATCAGCGTGAAGGTGAAGTCGTACTCCGACCCGTCCGCGTTCCGGGCGTGGAGCGCCATCTCGCCCCGTGCGCCGATGTACGCGCCCGTGCCGCCAGTGACGGTCAGCACCGAATCACCGCTGTCGTTGAATGGGCCCTCGACCGAGAGCTGACCGTTAGCGAGGATCACGGTCCAGGAGCACTCATAGGTCTGACTGGGCACCGCCCGCAGACAGCCGCCCTGGTTGGTTCCGACCTGCCGCTGGTTGTCCTGGTCGTAGAGCGGGTTGCCGAAGGCGATCATGTCGCCGATCGAGTCGCCCTGCTCGCCCAGGTCGATCACCGTGTCGGTGGTCGCGCGCTCGACGAGAGTGAGCGTGCGCGGCGCCGGGGATGACCCCGCTCCGGGCGTTTGCCCCGACACACCGCCCATGATCGGGGTCACGGTTGCGATTGGGACTTCGGGGCCCGCGGTCTCGGTCGGCGCCGCGGCGGTCCCGGTCGCCGGGATCGATGTTCCGGTGGCCGGAACGGTCGCGGTCTCCCCCGGCGTCGCCTGAGCCAGCACGTTGCCTCCTGGGCCACGGCTCAGGAATGCGCCAGCGATCACCACGACCACGACAGCCAACCAGATGCCTCGTTTCATGTGACTGCCCTCCATCTCCGCGCTCGGGCACGTCCATCCGGCGTGTCCAACCGGTGATCCTACCGCTCCCCGCGACGGGTCGCAAACGGCGCTGTCCCGGTCGGACCGGCGTCGTCGACGAGGTCGTCAGCCGTCCATCTCACCCGGTCCCTGACCACGAACCGGACGTTTCCCCTGTCCGGGGCAGCGTTAACCGGTCGGGACGCTCACCAGCCCTGACACGCCAGACGTGAAGAGACCGGGACCTGGTGGGGTCCCGGTCTCTTCATGCTCAGCGTCGAACGAGGTTCGCGCTCGGGTGACGCGCCGGGTGGCGCCGTCAGGGTGACGAGGCGAGTCCGCCTCAGTCGAGGGCGAGGGCGCCCGGTCCGGTCAGGAAGAGCGCGCCGGTCGCCGCGGCCAGCGCCGCGTTCAGCTCCCACCCCGGCACCTCGCCACCGCTCATCATCCCGTGCGGCCCATGCACCTTTTGAATCGCGACGAGCTGGGAGACGGTCAGCGCCAGGGCGGCTGGTCGCGTGTGCCAGCCAAGAATCAGTGCCAGCCCGCCACCGAGCTCGGCCGCCATCAGGGCCGCCGCCGCTGGGGTCGGGCTGGGAACCTGCAGATGCTGCATGACCCCAGCGACGCTGCTCATCCCACCCTGGTTCAAATGCTGGGCGAATCCCTTCCCGAGCAGCTTTTCCGCTTCCGGGGAAACTTTCTCCCCTTTGCCTTCGCCGCCGAAGACCTTCGCGTAACCATGCACGGCCATGATGCCGCCCACGATCAGACGAAGCACCAACAATCCCAAACTTACCACCCCTGCTCCCTTTCTCGGTCGTGACAGCTGACGGACCACCACGGGCCGCCTGGCATCATGCCGTCTCCCGACGACAGACCAATGCGTTCGAGCGACCGCACGGGACATGCCGCGACCATCGACGGCGCTCCTCCCGGAACGACCGATCGATTGGCGGGCAGAACTGGCTCGCCACGGGGAAGAGGAGTGACCGACCGATGATTGGGGGACGGTCAGGCCGGAGGCTCCCCGACGCCACGACGGGGAACCGTCCCCGAAATTGCCTCAACTGTTCTCGGGGTCGCTCAGGTAGGCGACGAGGTCGTGCTCCAGGGCGTCGACGTCGATCACCTCGATCAGGGCCTCGCCGAGATTCTCCCGCAGATATCCGCCGGTCTCGACGGCGGCCAGGGCGCGCACCCTGGTGGCGACGGCGCCAGCCTCGACCGTGCCGCCGTCGTGCAGCTCGCTGGCGAGCGCCCGGAGACGGATCTGGGCCATCGTCAGCTGGGCGGCCAGGTGACCGATGGTGCGGGTGAGGATCTGCGCCCATTCGTCCGACCCGTGCGGATGCACGCCGTTCCCGGGGTCGAACGGGGGCGGATTCCGATCCATGGCTCGCTCCTCTCCCTGCGGCCGCGCGGATCAGCGGCCGTCGTTCCTCAAATGCGGCGAGTATAGCGGCGATCCCGGCCCCGCCATCCGTCTGCCCAGTGGTGGCTCGGCTACACTTTGGAATCCCCGCGAGACCACGCCCGCGCGGTGCGCCCCGCCCGTGGGCGCCGGCCGGGTTCGATAGGCTGCAAGGAGAGATAACGGTGACGTGGGATCAGACCGACACGACGGAATCCTCGGCGGCGGCGGCGCGCCGTGCGACATCAGGGCGGCGCCGGCAATGGCCGGCGGCGGTCCCGCTGCTCCTGACGGTCGCCGCCCTCCTCTGGCTGGCCGGTCCGTCCGCGGGGGGGGCGATGCGGGCGCAAGGAGCGACTGGAACACCCGTGGCCATGGCCTGCGCGGTGCCCATGCTCTCCGCCGATCCACCTGCCGCGTCCCCCGTCGCCACCACGGTGCCGGCGACCGGTGCCCCCGTCGTCGGGGGGAGCGACAGCGATGCGATTCAGGCCGTTGCCCGGGCCTTTGCCTCCTGTCTGACCAAAGGGAACTACCGCACGGCGGCGCGCCTCGGGACCGCGAACGAGCTTGGCGCCCTCTATGGCGGTGGCGAGCCGCTCGACGCGACTGACTTTTTGGCCCTGGTCAAAGATGTCCCGCCGGTGTCAACCCGGATCGTCGCGATCGCCGATGTCAAGGTCCAGGGAGGGAAGAGCGCCACGGCGATGGTCGATTCGGTGGTTGGCAACCAGTTGCTCCAAGAGCGGTGGAGCTTCGTCGCCTCCTCCAGGGCGCGACAGGGAGAGACCGGCTGGCAGGTCGATCGTCAGGAAGCGATGGCGGTCGATCCGCCCGACGGCGCCTCGTCCCTTGAGGTCGCGATGGAGGAGAACGCCTTCGGTCTGATCGAAACGGAGGCGCGGGGTCCCGACCTGGTGCTGAAGGGACGGAACGGCGGCGCCGAGGACCATGAGATGCTGGTGGTCCGCTTGCGCCGGGGCACGACCACCGGCGACATCTTGCGGGCGCCGGGACCCGGGTTACCCCGCGGCGCCACCTTTGTCGGTCAGGTCACGGTGCCGGCGAATGACCGGGCCGAGATGGTGCTGGTCGATCTCGATCCGGGGACCTACACCATCATTGACTTGCTGCCGGCGCCGAATGGCACGCCTCATCTCGCCTCCGGGATGGAGATCGACTTCCATGTGACCTAGCGGAGCGCGCCTGGTCGCCCGCCGGGGCACCATGGCTTACGAGGCACGACACTCTTTGGCCGGTCGGCACAATCACCGACGCATGAACGGTTGTATCTCCAGCCAGGTGCAGCGTCCGTACACTGTTGCCCTCACAACGTCACAGGGTACACTGCGCCATTCCATGGAACCTAAAGGGTTCGACGGACCGTAACCAATCGTGAGGAGAGGAGCGACGAGGATGTCGAGAGGTTCGATGCACGTGGGGGACGGGAAGGTCGTGGCGCGACCAGTCGCGTTGACGCTTGTGGCCGCCGCGTTTGCGAGCGCCATACTGACCGGCGGTGGCCGAGCGGCCGCGCAGGGCACGCCTGAGGCAAACGCCAGCCCGGCTGGGGGACCATGTATCACCCTTGACACGACCGCCCCGGCGAGCACGCCGATGGCCGAGGGAACGCCGGAAGCGGAGAGTCTGCCGGCAACGCCAGCGGCGACCGACGTTGAAGATGCCGTCGTTCAGGCGGCGCAGAACTTCGTCAACTGCTGGAACGCGAACGACCTCGCGGGGCTCGCCTCGACGGTGACCCCCAATTTCCTCGAAAGCCAGTTCGGCAGCACCGATTTCGACGAGATCGGCACTCAGGTGGAGGACATGGGCGGCTTGCCGCCGATCGCCATCGAGGAGCTGGGCGGCGTCCAGAGCTACGACGATGGACGCGTCAGCCTAGAGCTGCGCTACCGCCTCGGCGAGTACCAGGTCGTCGACGCCCGGCACTTCTTCGTCGCGGCTGGCGACACCTATCTCGTCGATCAGGAAGAGCTGATCGCCAGCACCGCCGAAGGGGATTCGGCGATCATCAGCTTCACCGTCGCCGCGGATGCGCCGATCGCGTTTGACCAGCGCAGTGAGATTGCGCCATCGGAGCTGCTGCAGCTGCATGGCCGCAACATGACTGAGGATGGACGCACCTTCCTGGTGGTCCAGCTCCCGGCCGCGACCGAGGGAACGCCGTCGGCTGACGAAGGTCTGCCAGGCGACACCGAGTTCATCGGCCGGCTGCGAGTGCAGGCGGCTGGTGAGGAAGATCTGGTGCTGAGCGGGCTGCAGCCAGGCGTCTACGCGCTGGTCGACACCGCTGACGGCACGTTCGCGCCGCTGACCCTGGCCGAGCCAGAGGCATAGCGACCATCGGGGCTCAATGACGGGACGGCGCCAGGGTGGTCGCCGTCCCACCCGTCATCGTCGATTCAGTCGCCGCGCGATGCGGCGGGAGGCACAGAGCGAGATGAGCGAGCAGGGCAAGTTCTCGAACCTGTACGAGGAGCTGAAAGCGGGCAAGGTGACCCGTCGCCAGTTCATTCAGCGCGCGACCGCGCTCGGCGTCGGCTTGCCGGTCGCGATGTTCGTCCTCAAGGCGGTTCCGGAAGCGGGCGCCGCGCCGCGCCCGCGCAATGTCGGCTTCGGGATCGCCGCGCAGGGCGCCGCCGCCGAGCGGCCGACGAGCGGGATGGAAGGGAAGAAGCGGGGCGAAGGTGGCGAACTGAAGCTGCTGCAATGGCAGGCGGTGACCCAGCTCAGCCCCCATGTCTCATCCGGTACGAAGGACTATCTGGGCGCCTCGCTGGTGCTTGAGCCACTGCTGAGCTACCTGCCGGATGGCACCCTGGTGCCGACCCTGGCAACCGAGGTGCCGTCGGTCGAGAACGGTCAGCTGGCCAAGGATCTCACCTCGGTCACCTTCACGATTCGTGACGGCGTGAAGTGGAGCGACGGCGAGCCCTTCACCGCCAAGGATGTGGTCTTCACCTGGAACTGGATCATGGATCCGAAGAACGCCTCGGTCAGTATCGGCGTCTGGCAGCCGATCAAAAGCATCGAGGCGGTCGATGACGTGACGGCGAAGGTCACCTTCACCGACCCCGCCGCCAACTGGTTCGAGCCGTTCACCGGCACCATCTGGGGGTTCATCTACCCGGAGCATGTCCTCTCGGCCGAAGGGTCGCACGATGCCTTCGTTCAGAACCCGATCGGGACCGGGCCGTACAAGGTCGATAGCTTCTCCGAGAACGACCAGGTCATCTACGTCGTCAACGACAACTACCGCGAGGCGGACAAGCCGTACTTCGCCAAGGTCAACCTGAAGGGTGGCGGCGACGCGGCCTCGGCGGCGCGAGCGGTGCTGCAGACGGGCGAGTGGGACTACGCCTGGAATCTGCAGGTCGAGCCAGCGATCCTCAAGCAGCTGATCGAGGGTGGCGGCAAGGGTGAGGTCGTCGCGATCCCGGGCACCAATGTCGAGCGGATCAACCTGAACCTCTCCGACCCGAACAAGGAGGTCGAGGGGCAGCGCTCGTACTACAAGGAGCCCCACCCGTTCTTCAGCGACAAGGCGGTCCGAACCGCGATGACGCTGGCGGCCGACCGCGAAACAATCTCGACGCAGTTCTACGGCGAGGGCGAGCCGGCGACCGCGAACATCCTGGCCGGGTTGCCCGCATCGGAGTCGAAGAACACCTCGTTCGAGTTCAACGTCGACAAGGCGAAGCAGACGCTGGACGACGCCGGTTGGACGATGAACGGCGATGTCCGGGCGAAGGATGGCGTCGAGCTGCGCCTGATCTACTCCACGACCATCAACCCGGTCCGGCAGAAGACCCAGGCAGTGGTCAAGAAGTCGCTGGAGGAGATTGGCTTCAAGGTCCAGCTCCAGCAGGTCGACTCCGGCATCTTCTTCGACAACTCGGCGGGCAACGAGCAGAACATCAGCCACATGTACGTCGATACCCAGATGTACACGAACGGTGCGACCTCGACGAGCACCGTCTCCTACATGATCGCCTGGTACGCCGGGAAGGACGGGACGAACATCGCGCAGAAGTCGAACGCGTGGACTGGCCAGAACAACCAGCGCTACGTGAACCCGGAGTACGACACGATCTTCGAGCAGCTCCAGAAGGAGACCGATCTGGAGAAGGCGGCTGAGCTGTCGATCCAGCTCAACGACATCCTGATCGACGACGCCATCCTGGTGCCGCTGGTCAATCGCGCCGCCGACAAGTACGCGATCGCGAATACCCTGAACAAGGAGAACATCGCCCTCGGTGCGTTCGAGGTCAACTACTGGAACATCCAGAACTGGAATCGCGTCGAGGGCTAAACAACCCCACCGACCGTGACGTTCCGCAAAGGCATGAGACCCGGGGCCGTTGCCCCGGGTCTCGCGCGTTGGTCGCTCCTGCACACCGCGCGTCGACCTGGCGCCGCGGTCAGATGGAGTCACGATGCGCGAACGGATACGGATCGCTCGCACGGAGCGCGGTCTGGCCGCCCTGGCGCGAGGATCTCCCCAGGGCCGCGCTGGACCACCGCGCTGCGGCCGGCATCAGCGCCGGAGGTCGGCGGCGGCCCGGCTGGCCGGCCCCCGAGTCGCCCGCTATAGTCACGACGATGAGCCTCCGACGCACGAGCTCCGCCGCGCCGGAGGCCGAAGGATGACCGTGATCACGACACAGCCCCATGCGTCGCCCCCCGCCGCCACCGCTGGCGAGCCGATCATCGAGGCGGTCGGGCTGGTCAAACGATATGACGGGGTGACCGCGGTCGCCGGCGTCGACCTCACCGTCGCCCCATCGGAGATCTTCGGCATCCTCGGGCCGAATGGTGCGGGCAAGACGACCACGCTGGAGATGATCGAGGGGTTGCGCCCGCCGGACCGGGGGACGATCCGGGTCTGCGGGCTCGATGCGGTCGCCCAGAGCGATGCGGTCCGGCGCCTGATCGGGGTCCAGCTGCAAACCACGGCACTCTTCGACTATCTCTCCGCCGCCGAGCTGATCGAGCTCTTCGCCGGTCTCTACGGCGTCGACGCCTCGCGGGGGCGGGTCGACGAGCTGCTCGGGCTGGTGGGGTTGGAGGAGAAGCGCGGCGCGCGGGCCGGTCAGCTGTCCGGAGGCCAGCGGCAGCGTCTTTCGATCGCGCTGGCCCTCGTCAACCGCCCGCGGATCGCCTTTCTCGACGAGCCAACGACCGGGCTCGACCCCCGCGCCCGGCGCAGACTGTGGGAGACGATCCAGGGGATTCGCGCGACCGGGACGACGGTCGTCCTCTCCACCCACTCCATGGAGGAGGCGGAGACGCTCTGCGACCGGGTCGCGATCATGGATCGGGGCCGGGTCGGCGTCTGCGATAGCCCGGCGGCCCTGGTGCGGAGGCTGGAGATGGACGCCACCGTCCGCGCCACGGTCAGCCAGGGCAGCTTGACGCCGGACGAGCTCGCGGCATTGCCCGCGGTCGTCGCCACCGATCCGACTCCTGGCGCCGGGGATGGGGCGATCGCGCTGCGGACCGCCGACGCCCAGGCGACCCTGGTCGGGTTGCTGGCCCTGGCGGAGCGGCAGGGGGCGACGCTGACGGGGCTGAGCAGCACCCAGGCGAACCTGGAAGATGTGTTCCTCACGCTGACGGGGCGTCCCTACGACGTCTCTGAAGAAGGGAATGGGGGATCAGACGACGAGTCTCGCGCCTCAACGAAACGGCGACGAGGCCGGCGTGGCTAATCCCATCTCATCACGGTCGACGGCGCTGGCGCCGCCAATCGCTCGATCAGAGGAGCGCTGATGCGACCGCTCTGGGCTATGGTCAAGGCGAATCTGAAGATGAGCGTCCGCAACCGGACGGCACTCTTCTGGAACCTCGCCTTTCCGGCGATCTTCATCGTCATCTTCGGCGCTGTCTTTGGCCGGGACAGCGGGGTCAGCCTCGATGTCGGTCTGGCGGGGCCGCCCTCACCCTTCCAGGACCAGGTCCGAGCGGCGCTCGACGGCAGCTCCGTCTTTGATCTCAGCTCGGGGGAGGCGTCGCAGGAGCTGAAGGCCCTCCAGGACGGCGATCGCGATGTCGTGCTCGTCTTCTCGGCTCCCGCCCAACCCGCCGGTGGTGGGAACCCGGGAATCGAGCTTGCCTACGACCAGACCAATGGGCCGAACGCCCAGGTCGCGGTCAGCGCGGTGCGTCAGGTGCTGCTGGGGGTTGCCGGGGCGACCAGCCCGCTGCGGATCACCGAGCGGCCGGTGAGCACCGACGATATCTCGTTCATCGACTTCTTCGTGCCCGGTATCCTGGCGATGAGCCTGATGAACTCCGGGGTGATCGGGCTTTCGACCGCCTTCGTCATCTTCCGGGAGCGGGGCATCCTGCGCCGCATCCGGGCGACGCCGTTCCCGTTGACCAGCTTTATCCTGGCCCGCGTGCTGTCGCAGCTGGTCGTGGCACTGGCGCAGTCGTTGATCCTGGTGCTGCTGGCGCGACTCCTGTTCGGACTCGATGTCCACGGCAACCCGTTCTTGATCGTGCTCGTGCTGCTGCTGGGGTCGCTGGCGTTTCTGGCGATTGGATTCGCGATCTCCGGGTTCGCCCGCAACGCCGAGACGGCGGCGAGCTACGCCAACCTGGTGACCTTTCCGATGCTCTTCCTGTCGGGGGTCTTCTTCAGCATCGACGACGCCCCCTCGTGGCTGCGGCCAATCACCCGCGCCCTGCCGCTCGCCTACCTCGTCGACGCCCTGCGCGAGCCGATGACGCGCGGGCGCGGCCTCGGCACGATCTGGGTCGACCTGCTGGTGCTGGTGGCGACCTTCGTGGTGGCGATGGCCTTCGCGGTCCGCTTCTTCCGCTGGGACTCGGCGAAAGCGTAGGCGAGCGCGAGGGGATGTCGTTCCTCAGCGATGCCTGGCGAGCATGCCCATTCACGGGAGCTCGCGACGACGATTGCTGGGACCTGCGCGACGTTCCACTCACCCATCGCACGAATCGGGCATGAATCGCCTGGCTGGCTCGGTGTCGAGGAGGCGCCGCACCGGCTTGTCGGCGTCGCGACTCGCGTGGCGGACACGCCCTGGCCGGTGGTCGGAGGCGCTCGCTCGATCAGCGGGAATCAGTCCGGCGAATGACCGAGCCCCGGGCTGCCCGGTGCCGGGAATGATGGTGGTCAGTCGACGCGGTTCAGGCGACCGGAATGGACATCGTAGATGAAGCCGGAGACCGGGATATCGTCGCGGATGAGCGGCGACGACGTGATCGTCGCCACGTCGTCGCGCACGCTCTGCTCCAGATCGGCAAACGGCAGAAAGTCGATCTGCGCCGCCTGAGCAGCGGCGGCGGCGCCGACGTTGCCGGCGAGCCGCTGCCGGATACCGTCGTTGGTGAATGTCAACATACCGCAGTCGGTATGGTGGATCACCACCACCTCCCGGGTGCCGAGGAGCTCCTGGGAGATGGCGAGTGAGCGCAGGGCCTCGGCCGCCCGCCCGCCGGCGTTGCGGATGACGTGGGCGTCGCCTTCCTCCAGTCCGAGGGCCTTCGCCGGGTCGATACGCGCGTCCATGCAGACGAGAATCGCGACCTTGCGGGCTGGCGGCATCGGCAGGTCGCCCCTGGCGAATGTGGTGGCATAGCGCTCGTTCGCGGCAAGCAGTTCCGGGAGCACGACCATGGCAGAACCTCCGATCGTCGCAGCGTGTCATCTGAATAAGTGGATCAACAAGTACAGTATCCGGGGTGGTGAGACACGTCAAGGTTCCTGGGCGCGGCTTTGCCAGGAAGGGGTGAAACGGGATGGGGGAGCATCGGCGAGCGGCCCCCCAAGGCGATGGCACGAAGATGACAGCGTGCCGGGCGCGACGCAGGAGTGGGCCGGTCTCGATGCGATGGAACCGCCTCCCGTTCAGATGGAGGACGTGATAACGACGTCTGAGACCTCATTGACTCCGCTCTCACCCTCCGCCCATATCCGGCAGGAGGTGCTTGGCTGGCCGGGTGTCGAGGAGGCGCCGCGGCGGGATCGAGTTTCGCCTTGGACGCCGCGAGCTCGGGCATCTGCATGGCGATCACCTGGCCGATCTCCCCTTCCCGGTCCGGGTCCGGGAGGAGCTGGTCCGGACCGGGCGGGCGCGGGTCCATCATCTGCTGCCGGAGAGCGGTTGGGTCAGCTACCCAATCCGGGGTGACGCCGATGTCGACGGCGCGCTCGACCTCTTCCGGCTCGCCTACGAGCGGGCGACCACGGCCCGGACCGGAGGATCGAGCGGGGGTGCGTGAGCGGCCTACCGGGAGGAGGAGATGGCGTGGGAATCCTCACCGCGGAGATGCAGCGGTTCGTCCGCGCCCAGCGGCTTGGCTACGTCGCCACGGTCTGCCCCGATGGGACGCCGAACCTGTCGCCGAAGGGGACGACGACGGTCTGGGACGAGGATCATCTCGTCTTTGCCGATATCTGCTCGCCGAGCACAGTCGAGAACCTTTCGCGGAACCCATCGGTCGAGATCAACGTCGTCGATCCGATCTCGCGCAAGGGCTATCGGTTCAAGGGGAGGGCGACGGTGCTGAGCGGGGGCGAGCGGTGGGACGAGCTGCTCGCATTCTACCGCCGTCTCGGCACATCGAGCCCGATCAACTCCGTCGTCCTGGTGCGGGTGGAGAGCGCCTTGCCCGTGATTTCTCCCGCCTACGGTCCCGGTGTGACGGAGGCAGCCGTGCGGGAGCGATGGCGGCGCTATGATCGTGAGGCGCTCGCTGGGCCAGCTCCCGGGACGATCGACCGCGGGGAGCCGGCCGCGCCAGGCGAGAGATGAGCAGCGTGCGACGATGATGGCAGGGGCTGTCTTCGGTACCCTCGTGGCGCCACCACAATGGTAGCGATGAGATGACGCCTGGGAGAGGGCTGACGAGAGCATGGCAATGATCGTCGTCAAAGTCGTCGGAGCGTGGGCGCGGCGGCAGCTCGCGGCGGTCGCCAACGAGGTGAGCGAGGCCGCGATCGGACGGCACCCGCTGGGGAGCGAGAGCGGCCGATCCTCAAGCGGCACCCCGCGTGCGGAGCGGTCGATGGTCCGGTGGCGGAACCGGCCGGGTCGTTCGACCCGAGATGGGTGTCGGGAAGCTCGATAGGCGCATGGTCGAGGTCGCCGTCGCGATGACCAGTTGGCCAACGATTGGCATCGACCAGCCATCAACGAAGCAGGAGTCCGTGGCTGGTCGGGAGGAGCATCTCTATGGCACAGCAGCTTACTGAGGCGGTTACAGCTCCTGAGCGGCGGAGCCGGATGACGTACGAGGAGTACCTGACCCAGGTGGACGAGGACGCTCACGCCGAGTGGGTCGATGGGGAGGTAGTGCGCTTCATGCCGCCGACGGCGAGACATCAAGATGTCGTGGGGGTGCTCCTCTCGCTCCTGTCGATCTATGCGCGGCTCCGCGGGCTGGGCCGGGTCTTTGTCGCGCCGTTCGAGATGCATGTGTCGGACCGGTCCTCCCGCGAGCCTGATGTCCTGTTCGTGGCGACGGAGCACGCCGACCGCCTGACGCCAGAGCGCCTCGACGGTCCGGCTGATCTCGTGATCGAGGTGATCTCGAATGACAGCGTTGGCCGGGATCGTGGCGACAAGTTCTACGAGTATCAGGAAGCGCGGGTGCCCGAGTACTGGCTCTTCGATCCCCGATCCGGCAAGGAACGGACCGATGTCTATCGCCTGACCGCCGGGGGCATCTATCAGGCGGTGCTTCCTGACACCGAGGGGCGGTTCCACGCCACGGTGGTACCGGGATTCTGGATCGACCCACGCTGGGTCCAGGAAGACCCGCTACCCGACGCGCTGACGCTGCTGAGGCGGATGGCGCCAGGGGTGGCGCAACAGGCGCTCGCCGGTAACGATGCGGCCGCTGGATCGATCTGACAATCGATAGAAGGAGACGCCGGATGTATGAGCGGATTGTGGTGGCGCTGGATGGGTCGGACCCCGCCGAGGAGGCGCTGCGGCACGGGGAAGAGCTGGCGCGGCTGACCGGCGCACCGCTCCATCTGGTTCGCGTCGCCGATGTGACCGTCTTTCACTTCGCGGTCAACGACGCCGCTGCCGCCTATGCCGCACTGAGTGATGACCTTGCCCGCGAGGAGCGTGAGGCCGGCGACTACCTGGAAGGCGTCCGCGCCCGTCTCGGCGAGCGGGGAATCACCGCGTCCACCGAGGTGCGGCGTGGTCTGGCGGGTCAGGTCCTGGTCGAGCTGACCCGCCCGGGCGACCTGCTGGTGCTCGCCTCCCATGGCCGGACCGGCATCCGGCGGTGGCTGCTCGGAGAGGTCGCCGAGGAGATCACCCGCCACGCGGCGGCGCCCGTGCTGCTGGTCCGGGCCGCACCCTCGCCAGACGACTAGGCACCACCCTACCCGATGGGCGGAGGCGATCTCCGATCCCGCTGCGCTACGGTTATGACGAGTCGCGACGCTCCACCTGTCGCCCGCGTCGCGCTCTCGTAGCCCGCACGACCCGCACTGGCTCGCCTCGTCCTGCATGATCCCGTCGGCGGGAAGGGAATGTCCTTTCCCGCCTGCCGGGGCCGTCTGGAACGGCGCTGGCGGTCAGGCGGTTCGCGCGATCGAGGGAGGGGCGATGGGCGTCGACACGATGGGACAGACGACCACACCGGTGGCCGGATCGACGCCGATTGCCGTGGGTGATGCGGCGCCCGATTTTCGGTTGCGGGGCGGTGGGGAGATCACGATCGCCCTGCGCGATCTGCGGGGACGACCCGTTCTCCTCGCCTTCTACCCGAACGACTGGAGCCCCGTCTGCGGCGACCAGCTTTCGGCGCTTGCCGGGCAGGCGGAGGAGTTCGAGCGGCGGGGCGTGACGCTGCTGGGGATCTCGGTCGATGGTGCGTGGAGTCATGCCGCCTTCGCCGAGGCGCGTGGGATCGGCTTTCCACTGCTGTCAGATTTCGAGCCAAAGGGAGCGGTCGCTCGGGCCTACGGCGTTTACCGGCAGCAGGACGGCTACAGCGGCCGGGCGTTGGTGCTGATCGACGGCGACGGCGTCGTTCGCTGGACGCGCATCGTCGATCCCTGGATCGACCCCGGCTCCGGCGAGGCGCTTGCCGCCATCGACGGGCTGCTCGCCGGCGACGTGACAGCCAGCGGTGGGTGAGGCATGACGGTCCCCCGAGCCGTCATGATGGACAGACCGCCCGCCCGTTGCGGGGACGGAGCGGGTGGGCATCCCCGGTCTGGATGGGCAACGGCGCGACTCATGCATTGCTGCCACGGCCCGCGATAGGGAGTCGTCGCGATCGAGATCACAGGGCTCGTTGAGGGTCGATGGAGGAGGACGATATGGAATCAGGATGCACCCATCTCGACCAGGTTCGCGAGGTCACGCCGAGTGCTCAGGGCTGCGAGGATTGCCTGAAGACGGGCGATCGCTGGGTTCACCTGCGCGAATGTCTCATTTGCGGTCATGTCGGTTGCTGCGACTCGTCGAAGAACAAGCACGCCACGGCCCATTTTCACGCCACCACGCACCCGATCATCCAGTCGTTTCAACCGGGTGAGGACTGGCGCTGGTGCTACGTTGACGAGACGTTCGTCTAACGGCACCGACCATTCACCGCGCGACGGGCGGGCGTCGCGCGCGGTCCCGTCGGTCGCCTCATCTCCGCCGGGACAGAAGGACAGGACCATGATGAAACGCGACACGGTGGAGCGGCTTCGACCCGATGTTGGCGCGGACGACCACAGCCAGGGCCCGAGCGACGCACCGGTCACCCTGGTCATCTACGGCGACTACGAATGTCCCTATACCCGCCGCGCCAATGACGCGGTGCGGGAGACGCAGCAGCAGCTGGGCGACCAGCTCCGCTTGGTCTACCGACATTTTCCATTGACGGAGATTCACCCGCACGCGCAGCGCGCCGCCGAGGCGGCGGAGGGTGCCGCGCGGCAGGACCGGTTCTGGGAGATGCACGACCATCTCTTCGCCCACCAGCGTGCCCTGGAAGAGGACGCCCTGTCGCGCTACGCGGCCGAGCTCGGGCTGGACCGTCGCCGATTTGACCAGGATATGGTTGGGTCTGACCTTGGCGCCCGCATCGAGCGTGATGTCGCGTCAGGGTTGGAGAGTGGCGTGCAGGGCACCCCGGCGCTCTTCGTCAACGGGACGCGCCACGCCGGGAGCTACGAGACCGGCGCTCTGGTGGAGGCCCTGACGGCCGCGATGCGGGAGTGAGACGTTCCGGGGAAGGCCGCGCGCCGCTCGACCACACCACCGCGATGGGGTGACGACCTCACCGAGATCACAGGGAGATCATGGACGAGGCACGACCGGCGCTGTTGACCGTTGACGACGACCCCGAGGTGCTGCGGGCGGTCGAGCGCGATCTGCGCCGCCGCTACGGCACGGAGTACCGGGTTGTCCGGGCCGATTCCGTCAAACGCGTTGCCTCGGGGGTCGGCGAAGGGTCGATCGCGGTCACGTTCGTCCACCAATACCTGAGCGATAGTCAGGTCTGAACCGTGGGCGAGCAGGCGTGGCATGAGGTCGTCTGACGGTGCGAACCGAGCCTGATGGGGAGCGTGCGGTGAGGGAGATATCGACCGCGGGCGGGCGATTCCGCCGGAGACCGTGCGTCGGCTGTTCAAGCCCTTGTTGCCGGCGACGGGGGTTGAGAAGGAAACCGGACCCGGGCTCGCCCGTATCCGCCACGTCACCGTCGAGCAGCCTCATGGCGAGACCGCGGTGACGGTGGTGCCAGGGAGGCGCGATGGGGCAGCTGGCGCCCGATCGATCCGCCAGGCGATCGCGGCCCGCCACCGGAGATGCATCGTGCGTCAGAGGGCATCGCGTCGCCACCCTCGATCTGGTCAGCCGTCTGGAACCAGGTGATCGCGTTGACGTGCTTGATGGCTTTCCGGCCACTCCGCGGGTGGCAACGACAGGCGAACCGCGCGACGCGTCATGCGGAGAGCGCCCCGGCACCCAAACGCGCGGAGATGGTGGGCCCGAAAGGATGACCCCGTGACGATGATCGCGAAATCCCCGTGCGATGAGGGTCTGATCGCGGTTGGCGCATCTGCCGCGCCCGGTGCGCCGAGCGCCGGTGCGATCGGGGCCCCGACCCCTGGCGCCTGGGTGCTCGCGGCGACGATTCTCGGCTCCAGCATGGCCTTTATCGACGGAACGGTCGTCAATGTCGCCCTGCCGACGTTGCAGACCGAACTGGGGGCGACCGCCGCCGGGGTTCAGTGGGTGGTGCAGGCCTACGCGCTCTTTCTGGCCGCGCTGATCCTGGTCGGGGGGTCGCTGGGCGACCGCTTCGGGCGACGACGGGTCTTTATGCTCGGGGTGACGCTGTTTACGGTCGCCTCGATCGGCTGTGGGCTCGCCACCGACATCTCGCAGCTGATCGCCGCCCGGGCGGTGCAGGGAATTGGCGGTGCGATGCTGGTGCCGGGGAGTCTCGCCATTATCAGCGCCTCCTTCCCGGATGGCGCGGCGCGGGGGCGGGCGATCGGGACCTGGTCGGGCGCCACGTCGATCACCTCCGCGATCGGGCCGGTCCTGGGCGGCTGGCTGGTCGACAACGCCTCTTGGCGGTGGGTCTTCTTCCTGAATGTTCCGCTGGCGGCTCTGGTGCTCGTGCTCTGTCGCTGGCGGGTGCCGGAGAGTCGCGACCCCGATGCGCCGCACGGCGTTCGCGGGCTCGACTGGTGGGGAACCGCGCTGGCGACGGTCGGGTTGGGCGCGCTGGTTGGTGGCCTCACATTCGTGCCGGAGCGTGGCTGGGGCGATGTGCTCGTTCTCACGGGTATCGCCGGGGGTCTCGTGGCGCTGACCGCCTTTGTGGTCGTCGAGGCGCGAGGCGAGGCGCCGATGATGCCGCTCGATCTCTTCCGCTCGCGGACCTTCAGCGGCGCGAACCTGCTGACGCTGCTGCTCTATGCCGCGCTGGGCGGCGCGCTCTACTTCGTGCCGTTTACCCTGATCCAGGTCCATGGCTATGGTGCGACCGGGGCCGGGGCCGCGCTGCTGCCGATGATCCTGATCATGTTTGGGTTGTCGCGCTGGGCGGGCGGTTTGATCGGGCGCTTCGGAGCGAAGACCCCGCTCGTCGTCGGGCCGACGATCGCCGCCGCCGGGTTCGCCCTCTTCGCCCGGCCCGGAATCGGCGGTTCGTACTGGGCGACCTTCTTTCCGGCGATCGTGGTGCTGGGCGTGGGGATGGCGATCACGGTGGCGCCATTGACGACCGCGGTGATGGGCGCGGTCGAGGAACGTCACGCCGGACTCGCCTCCGGGATCAACAACGCCGTCTCCCGGACCGCCGGGTTGCTGGCGATCGCGATCTTCGGCGTGGTGATCGCCGCGGTCTTCGGCCAGGGGCTCGACGACCGGCTCGCCGACCGGGAACTGCCCGTGGACGCGCGCACAGCGCTCGATGCCCAGCGCGACCGCCTGGCTGCCGCCGAGGTGCCCGCGGACGTGGAACCGGCGACCGCGACCGCGGTGGCGCGCGACATCGACGAGTCGTTCGTCGGCGGCTTCCGTGTCGTCATGCTCCTCAGCGCGGCGCTGGCGCTGGGCAGCGCCCTGATCGCCTCGCTCCTGATCGAGGGCCGAGCGGTGACGGCGAAAAGACGAGGAGCATCGTCAGGGTAAGGAGTGGTCGAGGAGAGCGGCACGGAGAGGTCGTAGGGGCGAGCGCTCGGCCCGTCCCCTGTTCTTCCGGTTGGGGACCAGGGACTGTCATCGTTATGATGAGGTCGATCCAGAAGCCGAAGACAGTACGCCTTCAGGACGATGTGGTCGGGAACAGGTATAACGTTCCACCAGCACCCTTCGAACGGGCGGAAGCAATTGCAGTGGGGATGAACGTGGGGTGAACCGAGCGTCCATAGTGGTTGTGCGCGAGATAGACCAGGGCGGCAATGGGATCGTGGAAGAAGTGTGGCCCGGTGCCGAGGCGAGCCACTCGGTGGCTCTCAAGCGCTTAAAGGATGAGGATCGTCAGGATATCGAGCTCGTGAGGAGGTTCCAACGGGAAGTCCGCATTCTTCGGTCCTTAGATCATCCAAACATCATGCCGGTAATTCACGCGGAGCTTGAATCAAACGACCCATGGTTCACGATGCCGTTAGCGTCATCGAGCCTCGCGGAAGAAGTACGGCGTGGCCCTTTATCGGCGGAGCGCATTCGCGATATCTTCGTCACGGTGCTCAGTGCCCTTGATTATGCCCATCAACGCAATGTGCTGCATCGCGATCTCAAGCCCCACAACATTCTCATTATGTCTGATGGTCAACTCCTAGTTTCCGATTTCGGACTTGGTAGGGCATTGGACAGTAAATCTTTGGCACTGACACGGACGGGTCAAGGTCGAGGAACTGAAGGGTACGCTGCTCCAGAGCAATGGGACGACTTTGCGCATGTCGATCAGCGGGCCGATATCTACGCCCTAGGTGCGCTGCTATATGAGATGACAACAAGGCGTAATCCTTTAATTGGGGATCCAACAGCAGCGCCACATGCGTACCGGCGCGTCATTCAACGATGTCGCGCTCATGATCCCGCAAGGCGGTATGCCTCTATTTCGGAGCTTCAAGAAAACTTTGAGCTGCTCTGGCGAGAAGACGAAGACGTCACGCCCGCCGCCGAACGGGCAATTCGTTTGCTCGGCAGTGCGATAACTGATGCTGATAGTCGTCGCGCTGTCGTAGACCTCTATCTTCGCCATCCAGATAACTCAGATTTGTACTCCCGAACCTTGGCTCTTTGGTCTAAGGAGTTGATTGCGGAGCAAGTGGTGGATGGACTCGATGACGTGTCTGCCGTGATCAGCAACCTGTGCAATCAGCTTACTGGCAACTTTAACTACGAGTACTTAGACGGCGTGGCTTCATTCTTTGAAAGAATCTACGAGTCAACCGATGACGACCAGGTACGCGAGTTGATCCTGTCCAAGTTGCTTCAACTGGGCGCACAATACAACCGATGGAATCTAGGACGCACGTTCGCACGTCTGGCTGCTCAAGTGCAGTCACGGCCCCAGGCGATGCTGGTCAGAGATGTCCTGCTGGCAAATGCAGCAGATGTGCATTGGGTAGAGGGATTTGTTCGGGATAGCGTTGGAGACCCGCTCATTCTGAAGGCGTTGGAGTAAAGTGCGTCGTTACGTCGCATTAAGTGTTTCTTTGGGAGTTCCCGGGATCAGTTATGAGTCTCATACGGATTGGGGGCGGTGCGCAGGTGCGCCGTCCCCTCTCACGTCGTAGTCGTTCCCGGTGATGAGGCTGGCTAGAGGAACTGCCCCACGAAGTCCTGGCTGGTGGCCAGGTCCATCCGGAAGGCGAATCCAGCGCCCTTGCAGTTCGAGTTGAGCACGAAGGAGTTGACCCCGGCGATTGTCTTCGTGTTCTCGATGAAGACGGGTCCGCCGGAATCGCCGAAGCAGGTGCCGCCGCCGGTGCCGGGCGCGTTGGTCGCCTGCAGGTTGTAGCCGTCGGTCAGGGCGCTCGACAGGTTGACCAGCTGTACCGTGCCGCGCAGACGGGAGCGCTCGGCCATGTAGGTCGGCTTGACCTCCTGAAGCCCGTAGCCGACGACGGTGAAGCTGACGCTTTGCGTCCCGCGCTTGGTGGCGAGCCGGTCGAGCACCCCGAGGCTCGGCAAGGCGCCGTAGGCCTTCATCTTGACCGGCTTGTTGAGGACGACGACGCCGACATCGTAGGTCGCCGGAAGCCCGGAGAAGTTGAAGCTTGGGTGGGTGTAGGTCGACCCGGTGACGCCGCCACTATAGGGGTACCCGCTCGCGGTGGTGACATGCTCGTCGAACCAGATCTGGGCCGAGGCGGTGCCGTCGGTGCAGTGACCGGCGGTGAGAAAGACGGTCGACGAGAGAAGCGTTCCGCTGCAGCGGTGCGTCGGTGCGCCGGAGCTATCGTAGAAGACGACCAGACCGACATAGGGATGGGCGTTGCCATCCGGCTCCCCGTAGGTCACCGCCGCCGCCGGCATCCCGACCAGTGCGGCCACGAAGAGTGCGATCAACCCCGTCATCATGCGTCGTCGCATGCGTTCCCCCTTTTGACGACTCTTCCGAGTCCGTCCAACGGTTTGGATGGATCGGCCGAGTATAGGGTGGTGACGATTCGATGTCGATGCCCTCCGACGACCCCGAGGGTGCTGGCCTCCACACGCCGCTCGCCGTGGGGAGGAACCGTATTCCTAAGACCCGGCTCGATGCGTGTCCCGGCGCTCGTCGTCCCGGCTCAGCGACCGGGCGAGAACCTATTTGAGGCCGCTCGTCTTGATCGATTCGACAAGCTGGCGCTGGAAGATGAAGAAGAGCAGCATCGTCGGCATCGCCACCACGGTCGAGGCGGCCATCACATAGTTCTGTGACGAGGCGTATTGCTGGCGGAAGCTGGCGATCCCGATCTGGACCACCCAGAGATCTGGATTGTTCGTGATCGTCAGCGGCCAGAGAAACGAGTTCCAGTTCGCCAGAAAGAAGAAGACGGCCAGCGCGGCGAGGATCGGCCGGCTGAGGGGCAGGATGATATTGACGTAGACGCGCCAGTAGCCCGCGCCATCGACGATCGCTGCCTCCTCCAGCTCGCGGGGAATGCCAAGATAGAACTGGCGCAGCAGGAAAATCCCGAAGGCGTGGAAGATGGCGGGGATGATCAGACCGCCGTAGCTGTCGAGCATTCCCAGCTCGCGCACCAGGATGAACAGCGGCACCAGGATCACTGGCAACGAGACGAGCAGCGTCGAGAAGATCAGGGAGAAGATCAGCTCGCGCCCCGGGAAGCGCAGGCGAGCCAGTGCATAGGCGGCCATCGAGTGGAAGAAGAGGGCGACGAGGGTGACGGTGGTCGAGATGAAGAAGCTGTTGAGCATGTAGCGCGGGAAGGCGACCTCGGTAAAGACATAGCGGAAGTTGTCGAGCGTCGGGTGAGCGGGCAGCAGGGCGAACTTGTAGGTCTCGGAGCGGGTCTTGAAGGCGCCGGCGAGCATCCAGAGCAGCGGAAAGATCGTCGTCACCGCGATCACGGCGAGCACCAGGAACCCGACGAGCCGCTCGACGCGCGGGCGGAGCCACCATGGTCGTGGGGAGAGCGGTGGCGGCGGCGGGAGCGGCGCGCTAGTCGAAGTCAAAGCGGCCTCCCTTCGTCACGGCGAAGAGCGCCGCGGTCAGCAGCATCAGCACGATCACCAGGAACGACGCCATCGCCGCCGCGTAGCCATAGTGACTGAATTGAAATGCCTGCTGATAGATGTAGTAGATGACGAGATTGGTCGAGTTGGCCGGGCCGCCCTGCGTCATCACGTAGACGAGGTCGAACCCTTGGCTGCCGGAGACGGCGGTGACGGTCGAGGTCAGCAGGACGAAGAAGCTGGTCGGTTTGAGCAGCGGCAGGGTGATATCGCGAAACGTTCGCCAGGCGCTCGCCCCGTCGAGGCGCGCCGCTTCATAGAACTCGCGGGGGATCTCCTGCAATCCAGCCAGGAAAATCAGCATGTAGTAGCCCATCAGGAACCAGATGGTGACGACCAGCAGCGATCCCAGCGCCAGCTTCGGATCACCCAGCCACGATTGCCCTGTCAGCCCGAGCCGGACGAGCGTTTTGTTGACCACTCCCAGCCGGTCGACGAGCATGAACTGCCAGATCAAGCCGATCACGACCAGGCTGACGACGTTCGGCAGAAAGAGCATGCCCCGGAAGATCGGGATCAACGGCAGCCGCTGTTTGACCAGCAGCGCCAACCCGAGACCGGCCGCAAAGAGACCGGGGACGAGGATGGCGACGTAGATCGCGGTCACCCGCAGGCTGTCGCGAAAGAGCGGGTCGTGAGCCATCTGACGATAGTTATCGAGACCGACGTAGGTGTAGTCGCCGAAGCCGGTCACGTCGAAGAATCCCAGGCTCAGGGCGAGCACCATCGGCACGCCCAGGAAGAGGAAGAGCCCGAGCGCGTCCGGCAGGAGAAAGAGATAGGCGGCGATCCACTCGCGGTGCTTCCGCGACAAACGAGGGGGACGAGGCTCCGCCAGGCGGCGGAGCCTCGTCCCCTGGTCGACCGGCGCGGCGGTCGAGGACACCCTCATAGGATGGGCGCACCCTCGTAAGTGGCGAGGAAGGTCTCGATCTGCGTGGCCGCCTGCTCGCCGGCCTCGGTCGGGTCGGCGCCATTGAGCTGGACCGCCTGAATCGCGTCGGAGATCGCCTTGTAGATCTCCGGGGTGACCCGCGGCTCACCCCGGCCACCCGGGAAGATGTCGTCCCGGAAGACCTTCAACGGACCCGTGTCAAAGCCCTTTTGCTCGGTCGCGGCGTCGAGGACCGATTTCCGTGGCGCGATATCGCTTTTCGCCTTCAAGCACCAATCGACCCCGCGCTGAACTGACTCCTTGCCCATCGACCCAAGTGACGAGACGACAAACTTCGCCGCCGTCTCCGGGTCCTTCCCTTTGGCGTTGGCGACAAAGGCCCAGCCGCCAAGATCGGTGGTATAGGTGCCCCCTGGCGGCAACGGGAGCTTGAAGACCCCGTACTCGACATCCGGCGCGTTCTCGCGCATCTGGGCGATCGCCCAGATGCCAACGTTCTGGATCGCGCAATAGCCCGCGCCGAGGTTGGCAGCGGCATCATTGGCCCCGAAGCTGAGTGACTTGCGGGGCGCTACGCCGCTGGAGATGGCGTCCTGCCAGAACTTGAGCGCCTGAACCGCGCCTTGGTCCCGGAGACCGCTCGTCTTGCCATCCTTGTTGACGATCTCGGCCCCGCCCATCCACATGAAGGGATACCAGGTGAAGTTCTGGTAGTAGCCCGGGTTGGTATCGAAGAGCAGGCCGAAGCGGTCCTCGGTGGTCAGCTTTTTGGCCACCTCCAGGAGCTGCTCCCAGGTCTGGGGGATGTCGGCATCAGTCAGACTCGCGTCATTCCAGGCTTCGACGCTGTAGTACATCGCCATTGGCTCGACCTCCATCGGGAGGCCGTAGATCTTGCCGTCGACGGCGCGGGACGCAATCACGTCGGGATAGAAATCATCGCGCGCTGGCTGCTCCATGAATGGGGTCAGGTCGAGCAGGACATCGCCGTTGTAATAGCGAATGAAATCGCCGGGGCTGATGATGAAGATGTCCGGGCCCTCGCCCGAGGCAAAGACGGTCTGCAGCTTGGAACCGTTGAGGTAGTCCGCCACCGGAACGTAGACCAGCTCAACCTGGGTCTCGTTCTGGTCGTTCTAGGCCTTGACCGTCTCCTCGAACCAGGTCGACTGGGTCGCGACCTCGCCGCCGGGCGCATAGAACTGCCAGAACGACAGCTTCTTCGCCTGTGCGGAGGCGCTCCGGCCTGAGCACAGGATGGTCGGGACCGTCAACGCCGATGCGGCGACCGCTCCGCTTTGAAGTAATCGTCGCCGGGACACCTGCGATCGGGGCGCGATGATCCGCGAGGCGATGTCGCCGCCGCCCGCGCGGGCCAGGTCGTCGGTAGACATACCGGTTTCCTCCCTTGCGATCTGTCTTCGTCCGAATATCAAGCAGGTCGCGGAACGCGCCGGCGTCTCCTCGGCCACGGTGTCGCGGGTGCTGGGGGACAGGTCCGTGTCACCCCGGAGAATCGCGCTCGTGTTCTGCATGCCGCCGCCGAGCTCAACTTTCGGCACAATCGCCTGGCCAGCAATCTCCGCCGCCAGACGACGCAAACGCTCGGGGTCGTCGTCTCCGATATCGAGAACCCGCACTTCACGCAGATGGTGCGCGCGGTCGAGGAAGCGGTCTACGAGCGGGGCTTCCGGGTGCTGCTCTGCAACACCGACGAGACGGCCGAGAAGCAGCGGACCTATCTTGATGTGCTGGCCGCGGAGCGCGTGCTCGGGGTGATCATGGCGCCCTCGGATCCGGCCGGAGAAGAGATCGGCCGGCTGCTCGATCTCGGCATCCCGCTGGTCGCCTTCGACCGGATGGTCGCCGATCCGCGCGCCGATGGGGTCGTCGTCGACAACATCGAAGGCACCCGGGGCGCGACGCGCCACCTCCTGGCGGCCGGCCACGAGCGGATCGGCTTCATCGGCGGCCGGACCGCGATCCAGACCGGCGCCGATCGGCTGAAGGGGTACGAGGAGACCATGCGCGAGCGCGGTCTGGCGCCGCGGTCGGCTGAGGGCGCCTTTCGGATCGACCAGGCCAACGTGGCGACGAGCACGCTGCTGGACGGAGGGAACGACCTGACGGCGCTGGTGATCGCGAACAACCTGATGACGATCGGCGCGCTCACCGCCCTTCGTGAGCGTGGCGTACGGGTGCCGGAGGAGATCGCCGTCGTGGCGGTGGACGATCCGTTCTGGGCGGAGCTGGTCGACCCACCGCTGACGACGCTGGCGCAGCCGGTCCGGCGGATGGCGGCGACGGCGGCCAATCTCCTCTTCGAGCGGATCGATGGGAAGCGAACCCAGACGACATGCGTCGTGTTCGACTTTGAGCTGCGGGTGCGCCGTTCCTGCGGCACGATCCGGGGTCCCTCACCGACCGCCTGAATCTCGACACCTCGTTGCTGGTTGGGCTCAACCACGTCGACCATGATCGACCATCAGCATGCTGGCGAACGGGGAGCGTGGTGTCGCCGGGGATCGCCATGCCGGTCGCCGGGCAGAGATACCCGGGACGATCGACGGTGTGGCACCCGCGTTGTCCCAGCGGTCGAGCAGAGGGACCGATGGGTTGGGGCGCGGTCAGGGGCGATGCTGCTCGTTCAGCCAGCGGCGGACCTCCGCTGGCGACCGCAGCCGCACCAGCCGGGGATCCTGGCCAAAGAGGGCTGGCCACTGGCGTCGCTGCCTGACATGCGTGCGGAGCGTCCAGACGAAGAGCGACTCGCGGCCGAGAAACGCGTCGCGCCATGTCTCCCGGTTGCCGTTCCAGAGCTCGATGTCGTCGCGGATGCGGTGGAGTGTCCGGCGCCAGAGCCAACCGAGCTTGATCGAGAGTGGTAGGTCGAGCCAAACGATCGTATCGGCCGCGTCGATCACGGTCGGACCGAGCTTCGAGTCGTAGTTGCCGTCGATCACCCACCTCTCAGGGGCGGCGGTCATTGCCTCGCGGACGCGTGCCCGGAACTCCTCGGCCGCCGGCTCGCTCCAGTTGGGACCATGGTGGAGCGCGTCCAGCTCGACGTGGGCGATCCCGAGCTGGCGCGCCAGCCCCGCGGCGAGGGTCGACTTGCCGGCGCCGGATGTCCCTTTGACCGCAATCGTTCGCGGCATGCGACCCTCCCTGGGCCAGGACGACCAACGCCCCGACCCGCTTCCCGGATCATCCTTAGACCCCGCCGTCAGCATAGCCTGAGGCGAACCACCCGCGGCGATCAATCCACCGTTCGGTCCCACCTACGCGGTGGTCGCCCGGGTCACAGGGGAGCGATGCCGGGCCGCCGGTCGTCTGACACCGGTCGGGCGATTGACCCGGCGAGGTCGATGTGAGGTGGCGAGTCCCGCGTGGTCGGCCGGCCACCGATCCGCCCCCATCGCGCCGGCGCTTATCCGTCGCTCGCCGACTGGCGACCGAGGACCTCCACGACCGTCCCCGCGAACCAGGCGGGATGGGTTGATGGAAGGCTGTGGCTGGCGTTCGGGCAGATCGTGAGCTCCGAGGTGGGCAGCATCCAGTCCATGGCCGCGGCGACCTCCACCGGCACGAACTCGTCCCGATCCCCGGCGACCACGAGCACCGGTACGCGCATCTGGCCGAAGTCCGCCGCGGTGAGTCCCGGATAGTCCAGCCACATCTGGACCGTCTGGGCCTGGAACGAGCGCCATTCGGCGTCGTTGCCGCCGAACATCGACCGGAAGCCGGGCAACACCGCTCCGAGCGCGGTGTCGAAGCGCCCGACATCGATGCCCCCCGCCGCATCCATCCCGACGAGCTCCCGGATCGAGCCACGGAACTCCTCATCATCGTCGAAGAAGGCGGCGCCGACGACCAGCGCCCGGACGGCGTGGGAATGGTGGCGAGCGATCTCCAGCGCGACCTGACCGCCATCGCTCCAGCCGCCGAGGAAGGGACGCTCCAGCCCCAACGCCGCGATCAGTCCGACCGTGTCGTCAGCGATCTACCGGTCGTTCGGGCGGCCGCCCGGATTGGTCGAGCGGCCGTGGCCGCGGCTGTCGGGTGTGATCACCCGGAACCGCGTCGCGAGCAGCGGGACCACCTCGCGCCAGCTCGCGCTCGACGTGGGGCCGCCGCGGAGCAGCAGGAGCGGGTCTCCCGCCCCATGCTCTCGATAGGCGAGCCGCGCGCCGTTGATCTCGATGACCTGACCGCGTGCCGGGACCAGGCTGTTGGCGATCATAGGGGTGCGCCTCCTTGCGCGGTGCCTGTTCCTGACCCGCTCACCGTGTCAGCGGCTGGCCTTGCTCCCCCCAACCCGGACGACCGTGCTGCCTGCCCCGCGCGTCGCCTGGCCGCTGGTGGGGTGCTGTCTCCTGGGCACCGTCCCTGGATTCTCCGCCCGTCATCGCGGCCGCTCGATCGGTTGAGGTTGGGAACTCACCTCGCCAGCCGGCTCGGGCAATCACCCCGTGGCGATCGGTCTCGCGCTATGATGCCGGGCCAACACCGACGCCGTTTGAGGGTCGCCGGACCCCAGACCCGACACCGCGGCGATGTCGCCGTGCGCCGCGCCACGGGTCGGAGAACGTCGAGCGCGATTGACCGATTGTGAGATGCCTTGGAGGGATGATCATGTCCGGTTTCGATGGACTCGGGATGCACCTCGGGAACCTGTCACGCCTATCGACGGCGCGGACCCGCTCGATCAGCGCGGAGAATTTTTCCGGGGCCAGGGGTCAGGGGGGCATGGCGACGGAGGGGACCGGGGCCGACGCGGGGCGCGAGCTTGGTCAGGGCTGGAAGCTGTCGCCCAGCATCAACATTGCCGGCAACGCCACCGTCACGCTGGCCGATATCGCCGGTCCCGGCGCGATCCAGCATATCTGGCTGACGGTGCATCCGACGCACTGGCGAAGTCTGGTGCTCCGCTGCTTTTGGGATGACGAGGAGACCCCCAGTGTCGAGACCCCGCTCGGCGACTTCTTCTGCCATGGCTGGGGGGTGCGTTGCAACATCGCCGCGCTGCCGGTGGCGGTCAACCCGGCGGGCGGCTTCAACAGCTACTGGGAGATGCCCTTTCGGGGGCACGCCCGGATCACGATTGAGAACCTTTCCCCGGATGAGGTGCTCGGGTTCTACTATCAGATCGATTACACGCTGACCGAGGTTCCGGCGGACCGCGCCTATCTCCACACCCAGTGGCGACGGAGCAACCCGCTGCCCTATCAGGAGGTCCACACCCTGCTCGACGGCGTGCGTGGTCAGGGTCAGTACGTCGGCACGTACCTGGCCTGGGGCGTCAACAGCAGCGGCTGGTGGGGTGAGGGCGAGATCAAATTCTATCTGGACGGTGATGACGCGTGGCCCACGATCTGCGGCACGGGCACAGAAGATTACTTCGGCGGAGCGTGGAACTTCGAGCATCCCCGGGGCGAGTACGGCGTCTATAGCACGCCGTTCCTCGGTCTGCCGCAGGTGATCCAGCCGGACGGGCTCTACGCCTCGCAGCAGCGGTTCGGCATGTACCGCTTCCATATCATGGACCCGATTCGCTTCGGCGACGATCTGCGAGTGACCATCCAGGCCCTTGGCTGGCGTGCGGCGCTGGAAGGCAAACGGCGCTACCTCCCCTTGCAGGACGACATCGCCTCGACCGCCTTCTGGTACCAGACCGAGCCCCACGCCCCGTTCCCGGCCATTCCGGGCTTGAACGCGCTGGAGGTGATCTAGCAGCCGCCTTTTTGGATGAAGCGGTGGAGTGCCTGGCGGGGATCCGGCGTCAGCACGACGGGCGGGCCTGTTGGATGTGGGGGGCGATCGCTGGCAACCGTCCGTCGCGGAGATGACGATCTCCGGCTTAGGGCGTCCCTGTTGTCCGGGCGGCGTGGTCCCTGGTGACCGGCTGCCCGCTGAAGGGCGACTGACGCTGCCGTCATGTTTCAGTTCGCTGTCGTCGCCTGGTGCGAGATGATACCTTCGCCGATTCCGGCGGCGGGCCGATGACCGCAAGATCGACGCGGGTCTTGGCCGAGGGGTGGTCGACGAATGCGTTGGGTGTCCCTGATGACCGATATCACGGGAGAGAGGAAGCACGAGTGGCGACGAAAGCGGCACTGATGGTGGTTGGGGGTTGGGAAGGACACGAGCCCCGGCAGACGGCGGCGCGCTTCGCGGTGCTGCTGGCAGAGGATGGGTTTGCGGTTGAGACCGCCGAGACGCTCGATGTCTATCTCGATCGGTCCCGTTTGCACGGGTTCGATCTGATCGTGCCGACCTGGACGATGGGGACGATGACCCCGGAGCAAGAAGCGGGGTTGCTCGACGCGGTCAGGGGAGGCGTCGGTCTGGCGGGGTGGCACGGCGGGATGGCCGATGCCTTTCGCGACAACCCCACCTACCAGTTCATGGTCGGGGGGCAATGGGTGGCGCATCCGGGCGACGTGATCGATTACACCGTCCAGATTGTGGCCACGGGCGATCCGATCACCGCGGGGCTGAGCGATTTCGCGATGCACTCCGAGCAGTATTACCTCCACGTCGATCCGTCGAACGAGGTGCTGGCGACGACGACCTTTTCGGGCGAGCACGCGCCGTGGATCGAGGGCTGCGTGATGCCGGTCGCCTGGAAGCGCCGCTGGGGAGCGGGGCGCGTCTTCTTCTGCGCGCTCGGGCATCAGAACGTCGACTTCGAGGTGGCCGAGGCGCGCGAGCTCGTCCGCCGGGGGATGCGCTGGGCCAGCCGCTAAGCGGAACAGTCTGAACAGGAGCCTGACCCCGAGACGGCAGAGCGCGTCTCGAACATCGTGATCGCCGCGGTGACCAGCGAAATCTTCGCGTCCCTGGCCCGAGCTTGACGATGATTGGGTGGTCGAGTTGCGATCCATTGGTCAGGCTCTCCATGTCTTCTTGGCGGTCGCGTTGCGTGCTCCGGTGTCCTCCCACCGGACTGGGTCGCCGGTCATGGCGCCACGGCCAGCGATCGCGATCGCACCCTGCGTCTCCAACGCGGCGACGTGGTTGATGGTGCCCCGGCACCGACACCAGGGGTAAGAGATGGCAGAATGACCTGTCGATCCCGACGATCACGCTCTGTGATGATCGGGGAGTCTTCGTCATCACCGCCTCGCCAATCTGGCCCGATCAGGAGGTGCATATCCCGCATGACCGATGAGACTTTGCCCATCGACCTTGGCGGCGGACTGACCCTCCGGGTGGCGACGCCAGCCGATGTCGAGCCGCTCGCCGCCTTCAACGGGCAGGTTCACGCTGCATCGAGCGGTGAGCCGGACGCCGGCGCCGCCGCCTGGACGCGCGATCTGCTGCAACGGCCGCACCCAACGTTCCGGCCCGATCTCTTTACGGTGGTCGAGGATCGCGCGACGGGCGCGATCGTGTCGTCGTTGAACTTGATTCCTCAGACCTGGTCCTACGGCGGTCACGAGTTTGGCGTCGGCCGCGTCGAGCTCGTCGGCACCCACGCCGACTACCGTCGCCGCGGGCTCGTCCGCCACCAGATGGAGATCGCCCATCGCTGGAGTGCCGAGCAGGGTCACCTGCTCCAGGGAATCACCGGCATCCCCTGGTATTACCGGCAGTTCGGCTACGAGATGACCCTGCCTCTCGGTGGCGGGCATCGCGTCCCGGCGAGCGATATCCCGGCAGCGGCCGATGGGACCACCGAGCCGTATCGCCTCCGCACGGCCACCCCGGCAGATGTTCCCTTTCTGACCGCAACCGATGATGATGGACGCCGCCGCTCGCTCGTTAGCTGCGTTCGCGACGAGGCCTGCTGGCGCTACGAGCTCGAGCAGTTTGGCGATGACGAGCAGAACGAGGACCGGGTCGTCGTCTCGATCATCGAGTTGGTCGAGGGGACGGGGGATGAGGGGGTGGCCAGATCGGTCGGCTTCGTCGCCTCGTTGCGCCGGCTCTGGAACGGGACGTTCTGGATCCGCGCCTGTGAGATCGCCCCCGGCGTGTCATGGCTGGACGTGGCGCCCTCGCTGCTGCGAGCGTTGCAGACGATGGGCACCACCGCTGCCGCCGCGACCCCTAAGGAAGGCGATCAACCGGTCCGGCTTGAGCGACTTGGACTCGATCTGGGCACCGGTCACCCGCTCTACCAGGTTCTGCCGGACCGGGCCCGGGACGTCGAGCGGCCCTATGCCTGGTACATTCGCATCCCCGATCTCCCCGCCTTCGTCCGGTGTATCGCGCCACTGCTCGAAGTCCGGCTGGCCGCCTCCCCCGCCGTTGGCTATAGCGGCGATCTGCGGTTGAACTTCTATCGTGATGGCTTGCGCCTGACCTTTGCCGGGGGACGGCTGGACGAGGTGGCGGAGTGGCCGGAGGCCGACCGCGCCGACGCGGGAGCGTCGTTCCCGCCCCTGACCTTTCTGCATCTGCTGCTCGGCTACCGGTCGCTCGCGGACCTCGAATACCTGTTCGCAGACTGCCGCGCCGGGGAGGAGGCGCGCGTGCTGGTTGAGATTCTCTTCCCAACGGCCCCATCGTTTATCTGGCCCCTCTCCTGACCGGCGACTGACCGCACGCCAATCAGTACGCGCGCGGGGCATCGCAGCCGCGAGGTGAGCAGCGGCAGCGCGAGCGCGGTGACGCCCGACCCGATCCGGGAAACCGTGTGAGCGGCCCAGAGACGGGCGAAGGCGGGCTGACGCAAGAGACCTGCCGGCGCCATGTCCCAGAGGCGTTGCCTCATCGCCGTCCGAACCGGGCAGGACTGAATGGCTGCAGCACCTCTGGCGGGCGACCGGTCGTCAGGAGATCGGCGACGGCCTCGCCGGTGGCCGGCGCCAGGGTCAGGCCCAGCATCGCGTGACCGCTTGCGACAACAAAGTTCGTCCAACCCGGCACCATTCCGATCACCGGCAGGCCATCTGGTGTCAGGGGACGCATCCCGGTCCAGGCGACGGCGGTGGACGCATCGGCCGGCCAGTCGCGTAGCGAACGGGCACCGGCCCGGGAGATGGCCGCGATCCGGGCCGGGACGAGGCGGTGGTTGATGCCGGACAGCTCCATCGTGCCGGCCAGACGGATCCGGTCGTCAAGTGGCGTGACGACCACCCGGGCCTCGTGGAGATGGATCGGCACGCGCACCGGTCGGGGCGGGGGGATGAAGTCGAGGCTGTAACCTTTGCCCGCCTCGATCGGGATCCAAACCGTTGGGTCGGCGAGACGGACGACCCGCGGGGTCCACGCCCCGGCGCAGACGATCACGCTCTCGGCGGCGATCGGGCCGTGGGTGGTTTCCACCACGGTGATGCGTCGCCCCGCGGCGGCGCGGCCGGACGAGATAAACCCGGTTACCTGCACGCCGTCGAGGAGACGAACACCCGACGGCCGGGCGGCAAGCCAGGCGTTGAGGCCGCGAACCAGACTGTCCGGGCGAACGTGGCGCTCCTGAGCGAGCCAGTAGCCACCGAGCGTCCCGTCGGTCAGGGCCGGCTCATGCTCGCGGATGGCGGCGCCATCGAGCAACGGGGGCGGCGCATAGCCGAAGGGACGCAGGAGATCGAGAGCGGCGTGGTCCCGCTCCATCTCCTGTGCCGAGTGATAGGCGTAGAGAATGCCGTCGCGATGCTCCTCGAAGGCGATGCCTCTGTCCCGGTAGGCGTCGAAGAGGTCCATCGTCCGCGCATTGAGCGCCATGGTCGCCTCAAGCCCGGAGCGGTGGTCCCGCTGGTTGCATCGTCGCCAGAACGCGAGCAGCCAGCGGACGAAGTCGAGGTCAGCTCGCGGCTGCAGGTAGAACGGGCTGTCGGGGCGCAGCATCCAACGTAACGACGTGCCGACAAGCCCCGGCGCGGGCACCGGACCCGAGAACGCGGGAACGATCCAGCCCGCGTTGCCATGCGAGGCCGCGCGCTCCGGCGGACCGGCGTCGACCAGCGTCACCGGCACGCCGCGCCCCTGCAGCGCGATCGCGGTGCAGAGCCCGATGAAACCGCCCCCGACGATGATGGTCGATGCCACAGCGCGCCTCCGAGATGATGGGTGATCCGTCCGATGCTATCGCACCTGAGAGAGGAATTGGACAGGGTGCGCCAACGCCGGGTCGCCTGACCGCTGGAGATCGTGAGTGATGGCGAGGAATGACGAACCTCGTGACTGGAGCCGATGCTAACGATCGACATCCTGAATTGCTGGAAGATCGGGATCGCTCAGAATCTGGGCCACCGCGCTGCCGATGGCCGGTGCATCACGGACAGCGGTGATTCAGACGATCTCCCAGTCAACCGCGAAGTAGGCATGGACCGCGAAGTTGCGGAATGCCGCGACTCGGCGCCAGTCGACTATGGCATGCCGTCGCCGCACCTGCGGATCGAGACGGGACGCTGCTTCTCCGATCTCGGTGAGTCGCTGGAGAACCGCTCGTCGCAAGATATCGTCGTCGAGGAACTCCATGCATGAGCGTCCGTCGATATAGCGACGAATGGCGTCGGTCGCGTCCACGATGTCACGAAACCATAGGGCTTCAGGTCGCGGCATACAGCATTCTTGATCCGGCAAGAACATGCTCGCGCAGCGGCGGCTTAAGGCCATGCTTGGGGACCAGATCAACACGCCGGCCGACGAGTTGCTCAAGTTCGATCTGCAACCCGCTCAGATCCCAGAACCCAATCTCCGCATGTGGCTCGAACTCAACGAGGAGATCGATGTCACTGTTCGCACTGAAATCCTCGCGCAGCGCCGAGCCGAAGAGTGCCAGCTCACGGACGTGATACCGGCGGCAGAGGGCCGCAAGCCTTGCAACCGGCACGGCGAGTATGGTCACCATCGTAGAGCTCCCTCGATTCGCGGCACCCGACGATCAGAACGGCGCGTATGCTCCGATCATGGTACTTCCCGAAGATGGGCACGTGCGCTCACCAGGTCATCTCTCCCGTGCGGCACGCCCGCGCCGTGCCAAGAATCTAGCTCCCCAGAGCGCCAGGGCGCCAATGACGACCCCGAGGAGGAGAGCGCTGGTGATCTGCCAGGCGGGCCGGCGATCGTCGCGCGGCGGTAGGAGCGTGACGGCTCGGGGCGCCAGCTCGGCCGGCGCGACCGGTGCTGGCGCGGCTGCCGCTTGCGACTGCGGCGGTAGCGTACCGGCGACCGATGCCGCCGTCCCCCGGAGCTGCGCGATGGTGGCCGCGGTCGTCAGGGCGGCGACCGCCCGGTCGAGTCCGCCGATCCGTGATCCCCCGATCGTCAGCAGGCCACGATCATCGGCCCAGGGAGAAGGAGCAAGGCGGAGCCACCCGGCATTGTCGGCTGGCACCTGTTGATAGGCGGTCGGCTTCACCGGCGCGACGCTCGGCGCATCCCTGGCGGCGGCGGCTTTGGCGACCTCGTTCCGATCCGCCCCGCCGATCAGGATGAGGTGGTCCTCCGACCGTTCGTCGCTGCTGAGATGGTCGGAGGTCATCAGCCGCGGCAGGGCGGTCCGCTCGGGGCCCGTCCAGCGACCGAGCGCGGCGGCGACGCCCATCGCAGCGGCCACCTCCGCCGGGGTGGGACGGCGTGGGAGGACGACATCGAGCGGTGCCGCGGTATTGGCCTCAAGCAATGGCGCTGGAAAGCGGCCCAGGTCGAGACCGGGGTAGCGGTCGTGGGGAAGATTCCAGACGGAGGTCAGGGCGACGGCCGCCCATTCCCGCTCGGTGGCGCGGTCGATGCAGGCGCCGGCCGGCAGGTCGAGAAAGATCCGAATCTGGAGGGCGAGGCGGCGCACGGGTTGATCGTTCAGATCGCCGTTGAGCAGCTCTGTCGGCAGCGGGAACCGGTAGTGTCCTCCTTCCCGATTGCCATCCTTCACGGGGATCGCGCCGAGATCGTGACCATTGACCGATACCGCGATCCAGGAGGTCGCATCCCTGATGCCGGTTGTGGTGGTGACGACCAGGTCGAGGTTGCCGCCGTCGGTGAGTATCCACTCCGCTGGGCGCTCGAATCCGAGATCGAGGGTGTGCTCGCCGCTCCCGTTGACCTCGAGCCGCGTGGCACCGAGCTGCGCGAAGCTGGCCGCCCCATCGGACCACGCGACCGGCGCGACCACCCGGGTCGTGTCGCGGCTCGTCAGGATGACCCGCTCCCCGGCGAGCTGGGCGCGGCGCTCGGGACGGGCGAGCGCATCGGCCGCGTCGAGGACGGCGCCTGGTGTGCCGCCGCTGACGAGCACCCCCCGGCCGCCATCCGGAGCGAGCGCCACGATTCCCTGATTGGTCGGGATGCGGCGCTCGCCGGTAGTGTAGGAGGTGCCTGCCCAGCTCAGCCCGCCCCACGACCCGACCGGCTTCAAGGCGCGACCCGTGCCGACCAGGATCACCGGCCGGTCGAGTGGCACCTGGTCCGCGGCGAAGATCTCCACCGCCGGACTCGCACCAGCGGCGGCGGCCCACCGCCCGATCTGAAAGGCGACCAGCCCGGCGGCCTCCAACTCCGCGGGCAGCGGGTTCTTCGGCAGCACCATTGCCATCGGTGGCGGCGCTGGTCCGGATGGGGTGAGGAGGCGGTCGAGCTGCTCCAACCCAAGCGGATTGGGATCCGGGCGGAGACGAAGGACGATCGAGGAATCGTCGTGGATCGTAGCCCAGAGCCCGGGATTGTCGGGGACGGCGCATTCGTCATGGCTCAAGGCCAGCGAGAACTGGAGCTGAACGAGGTAGCCGCCGGGGCCGAGGCTCGTCGTCTCCAGCGGGACGCTGAGCAGACCGCGCACCGCGTTCTCCCGGGTGAGGAAGACGCTGGTCAGGCGTTGACCGTTGACGAGAACGGTCAGTGTTGAGAGGTCGGGCAGCAGCAGCGGGGAATGACTGAGGACGAGGTGGAGGGTGCTGCCGCTGTCCGGCAGGCTGTTCGGCGGCAGGGGAAGCATGTAGGAGAGGCTGCCGTCGGCGGCTTGTGCGGTCTGATCGCCATAGCCGAGAGTCCGGAAGGAGATGCCTCCCCGGGCGTCGACCGAAACAGGGACCGGGGTTGCCGGCGGGGATGTCGCCACCGCTGGCGTTGGGGTGGTCCCCAGTGGCTCAGGCGATTCCCCGTTGGTCGGGCCGCTTTGGGCCGCCGCAACCCCCGGTAGCAGGAGCATCGCCACCATGCCCCAGCAAGCGACGAGCCGGCGCGCTCGCTGAGCCGCGGCCTGCCGCCTCCGGTCGCTCGAACCTGCGCCGCGCGTCATCCCCATCCGTCGTCCCTCGTGTGATCACCACGCGCTCCGCCTGGCGCGGAGCCGTCTGAGTCGCCGCCGGTCTCTGTCTCGTCCCATCAGCGACGGCGGAGTATCGCCCACCGGCGAGTATCAAGGAAACCCGCCATCGCCTCAGTGCATGGCGGCTCCGCTTTTCGGGTATGGTGCCGGTCATTCTCAGCGTCCGCGGCGGATCGTGGACGAATCAGGGAGAGCGTCGATGTCAGACGGGAGCGACCCGCGCGCGGACGACGGCGGCGAGCACGGATTGGCGGCGCCAGCCAGGCCACGGTTCGACGCGGACAGCCGGGCGCGAACGCATCTGGCGAACGAGCGAACCTTTCTCGCCTGGCTCCGAACCGGTCTGAGCGTGCTCGCGCTTGGACTGGGGGCCGCGCAGTTTCTGGAGAACGATTTGGTGCCTGGTGTGCCGGTCACGGCGATCTTCGCGAGCTTTCTGGCGACGGCCGGGGTGACGCTGACCGCCATCGGCGGCGCCCATTACGTCCGGGGTCGGGATGAGATCGATGCGGGCGCCTTCCGGCCAGCGGGTCGCGAGATCGCGGTCGCCGCCGGTCTGGTGGCCCTCGCCGGCATCGCCGGGGTCGTCCTCATCCTGCTCCTGCGGGCCGCGGATTGATCGACGGGTGTCAAATCCCAGCGGCGCCGCGATTGAGGCATCAGCTATCAACCAGTCTCGGAACATGCTCATGCTGATACCATGTGCGGCAGCTTCCTCCTCCGGGGTGGAAGGATCTCGCCTCATGGCGTCCCATTCGAGCTCGCCACACGCGCACAATCCCAAAGGAGCATCCCAATGCGGCAGTCGTTGAAGAGTCCAGCTGTCGGAAGCTTCTTCAACGAGGGTGTGTTGCGTGGCGATGATCACGATCGGGATTCTGGCGCATGTCGACGCCGGTAAAACGAGTCTCACCGAGCGTATTCTTTTCAATACCGGCATCATTCCATCGGTTGGTAGCGTCGACTGGGGCACGACCCAAACCGACACGATGGAGCTGGAGCGGGCCCGCGGGATCACGATCAAGTCCGCGGTCGTCTCGTTTCCGCTGAACCAGCTCAAGGTCCATCTCATCGATACCCCCGGGCACGCCGACTTCGTCGCCGAGGTCGAACGTTCGCTCGCCGTGCTCGATAGCGTCGTGCTGGTCGTCTCGGCGGTCGAGGGGGTGCAGGCCCAGACGCGCCGCCTCGTGGGGGCAGTGCGCGCCGCCCGGCTCCCCATGCTCCTCTTCATCAACAAGGTCGATCGATCCGGCGCCCGCGCCGAGCCGCTGCTTGAGGACATTCGTCGCAAGCTCAAACTCCGCATCGTGGCAATGAATACCGTGACCGGGATTGGCCTCCGGACAGTGGAGGTCGTGCCGTGCAACCGGGACCACCCGGGCTGGCGTGCGCCGCTGATCGATCTCTTGGCCGAGACGGACGAGCGCGTGATCGAGGCATTCGATCGCACCGGTGGCCATCTGAATGCCTCCTTCATCGAGGCGGCGCTGCGGACCCAGATCGAGGCGGGGACGATCGTTCCGGTCTTCTTTGGGTCGGCCATTACCGGCGCCGGCGTTCCGGAGCTGCTTGCGGGGATCGAGGCATGGCTCCCGGCAGCCGGCGAAGCGAGGGATGCCCCGCTCCGCGGCTCAATCTTCAAGATCGCGCGCCGGCCCTCGGGGGAGAAGATCGCCTACGCCCGCCTCTTTGCCGGCACCCTGGCGGTGCGGCAACGGGTGGCGATTCGGCGGGACGGCCCGATCGACGAGATGCTGCCGGGCGACGAGCGCATCACCGGAATCAATCACTTTGGGTCGGGCACGTCCACGGCGGTGGAGGCGGCGGGCGCCGGAGAGATCGTCAGCCTGCACGGGCTTCGAGGGGCGCGCATCGGCGATCGCATCGGGACCGACCTGTCAGGAACCCGGTCAATGACCGGCACGTTTCCGATGCCGACGCTGGAAAGCGTGGTGCGCCCGGTGGAACCGGGTGACATGACGCGGCTTCGGGCGGCGCTCGAAGAGCTGGCGGAGCAGGATCCGCTCATCACGCTGCGCCAGCACGGCGAAGAGGGGGCGCCATCGATCCATCTCTACGGCGAGGTGCAGAAGGAGGTCATTGAAGAGACGCTGGCGCGGGACTACGGCATTCGCGCGACGTTCGGGGCCAGCCAGACGATCTGCATCGAGCGTTTGGCCGGCACAGGCCAGCACACCGAGGTCATCTCCGAGAACGGGAATCCGTTCTATGCGACAGTCGGTTTCAGGGTCGAGCCGGGCGAGTATGGGAGCGGCATTCGCTACACCCGCGAGCTGGGCTCCTTGCCCCTCGCGTTCTACCGCGCCATCGAGGAGACGGTTCACCAGACGCTCGCTCAAGGGTTGTGCGGCTGGGAGGTGACCGACTGCACGATCACGCTGACCCATGCGGGGTTTAGCTCGGTGCTCAGCACCGCCGCCGATTTCCGGAAGCTCACCCCGCTCGTGCTGATGCGAGCACTGCTCGCGGCTGGTACCGCGGTCTGCGAGCCAGTCGACGCGCTTGATCTCGATGTTCCGGACGATACGGTTGGCCCGGTCTGCGGCGCGTTGGTACATGCACGCGCCACGATGCTCCATGCGTTCCCGGACGGCTCGTCGCACCGGATCGTCTGCGAGGTTCCGACCGCGGAACTGCGGGGGCTCGAACAGCAATTGCCGCGCCTGACCCGCGGCGACGCCGGATGGGAGGCGCGCTTTGCGGGGTACGCTCCGGTGATTGGTGACGTGCCAACGAGACCACGCGTCGGTCCGAATCCGCTTAACCGCGCGCACTATCTCGCTGAGGTCGCGCGTTCGTAGGGCGCGGCCTCGCCGCATGGAGCCGTCAGGCTGGGCCATCAGACGTCGTCCGGCCTGACAGCAGAGAGCCGGTCCATGGAGATGGTGCAGCCATCGGACGCTGCCGACGTGTTGATCGGCGCATCATCACCATAGGGACGGGAACCGCATGCGTCCACCCGTCCAACGGCATGACGACGGAGCCGTGCGCTACCGGCGCCCTAGCCGACACGGAGGCATCCATGGCGCCCAGCGACATGGCAACGTTTTCGGTCGTGGACCCGGCGCTGGCATCGCCAGGGACGTGGCGTTGGTCCATCACGCCGCTGGTCAGGGAGCGACGGTGGTCATGGTCCACCGGTCCGCGCTTCAGGGGCGGCGCATCAGAACGAACGGGGTCAGACCGTCGCGCTCCGGGTTGGAGAAGTGCGCGCTGGTCCGAAAGCCGGCGCGGGTGTAGACGTGGATAGCTCGGGTGTTGAAGGCGGCGACGCTGAGACGAAACCGTTCCGGTGGTGGCGTCAGCGTCGCCTGGAGATGGGCGAGTCCCGCGACCATGAAGCGGACGCCGTTCCCCTGACCGACCAGATCGGGCCGCAGCCCCAGCCCGATATCGAGCGCATCCGGGGGGTAGAGGCCCGCGTCACGGCCACCAGGAACTTGAGCGCCCACGCCAGACATGACATACCCGATCAGCTCTGCCCGGTCGTCGACCGCCGCGACGAATGATGGCAGGTCGGCGAGCAGCTCCGGCACATCGGCTGGCTGGAGGTTGTACAAGGCGAGGGGACCGTCATATCGCCAGGTCGCCATGGTCCGAGCGTCCGCACCCCGCATCGGCCGGAACCTCCAGCGCTTGGGCACTCCCGCGCTCATGGCGCCGGATTGACGACGCGGACCAGAATTCCCAGCACCAGCAGACCGCGGGCCGACCAGGCCGCGGTTCGCAGCCAGTTGGTGGCGACCAGCGCCTGCCAGGCATCGCGATCGAAGCCGCTCGCCAGCAGGCGGTGACGCGGCACCTGAATGAACGCGGTCGAGACCCAGATTACCAGCAGCAACCCGAGCCCTGCCCAGATCGCCGACTGGGGAATACCGGGCGGCGTGGACCGGAGCAGCAGCATTCCGGTGATCGCCTCCGCCGCCATCGCTGGTCCGACGACCCAGGTCGTTCGCCGGGTATGCGCCGCCGCATAGGCGGTCCACGGCTCGGGGCCAACCCCGTGGAACAGCGGATAGTGCACGAGCTGGATAAACCAGATCAGTCCAACCATGAACCAGGTCGCCGCGACGTGAACGAGCAGAATCGCTTCCATGGATGCCTCAGGATGCCTCAGGCGACTCGTTGCGCCGATCGTCAACCATCGTCCCCGCGGCTCACTCCTCGTCTGGTTCGTCGACGCGATCGACATCGTAGGCGGGAAAACGGTAACCCATATCGCGATCGAGGAGACCGCCGTAACCGAGGGCGGCCAGATCGTGCCGTGTGACCCGCTCCCCCGCCATCACCCAGGGCAGGATCAGATCGGCCACGGTCGCCTTTGAGTACATCGAGCAGGAGGCGAGATTGAAGATCGGGACGTGGCCACGGTAGGCGAGCCAGAACATGCTGCCGGGATGCGCCGGCGCCCCGAAGCTGACCATCTCGGCGCCCAGCCGGTCCAGCGCCAGCAGCGCCGGATCGAGCGGATCGATCGTGTTGCCGCCAGCGGTCAGGACCAGATTCGCCCCCTCCGCGATCAACTCCTCAACCGCGGTCGCGACCGCCCTCGTGTCGTTCGGGAGGTCGACGAAGCGGAGCACCTGGCTACCGTACCAGCCGATCTTGTGCCGCACGGTCTCCTGGAAGCGGTCCCGGACCCGATCGCTCATCCCCTCGGTCGTGACGACGCCGACCACGAGTGGCCGGAAGGGGGCAACCCGCACCACCGGACGGGGCCGGCTGGCGACGAGCGTCTCAGCGGCGCCAAGCGTCGCTTCCGGGATCGCCACCGGTGTGATCTTGGCGCCGCCGACGATCTTGCCGGGGAGCACCGGCAGCCGGTCCTGGAGGGTAAAGACGGCGATACCATCGAGCCCGTTGAGGGCGATCACAGCCACGGCATCGACCCGGAGCAGGCCCTTTCCGGCAGCGACCAGGTTGTACCGGCTCTGGACCGGACCGCGGATCTCGATCCGCTCGCCGCTCACGGCGGTCGCCAGGCGCCGCCCCGCCTCATCCTCGTGCACATCGTCGGGCGACAGGCGGACGGCATGGATCGGTCGCCCAACCGTGCCGACCGCGTCGAGATCACCCTCGGTCAGGCGGTGGCCTTTGTGGAAGAGGCGACGCCCGTTTGCCGAGACCTCCTCGGTCAGGATCGCACCGACGAGTGTCTCAGGTGGGTCGAGTCGGGTGGGGTCGAGGGTGAACGGGTGCATACCGGGTGAAGACTCCTTGGCCGCGAATGTTCCAGGCCAGTGTGCCGCGACGGCTGCGCGCCGTCCACCTGTGCCATGTCGTGGACCTCGCAGGGATGTGACGGGGTGGAGCGGGTACGATGAGCCGCGGACGACTTCGAGGCTATCGGGCGTGATCGTGAGGTGTTGATGCGGCGGCGCGAGGACGCCCGTGATTCAAGCACCGGCTGTCTGACAAGGGCCCATGATACTTGGAGGACCGGGAGAGATGGTGTCCGGTGCGGGCGTGGCGACGGTCGTGACCGGGGAGAGATTGCGGAGATGGTGAGCCGCGGGTGGAGCTGGTCGACCGTGGCAGCGGTCCTTTAAGGGGAGGGCACGGAGCATGGGTGTGTCCACCCTTGCCGCGCTGGTGCCGGTCTATGGGCTCGCCTGGTGGCTTGGGCTCTACCTGCTGGGGCGGGATCTTCGAAATACGCGACTCGCCCTGACCGGAGCCGGGCTGATCATCTATGCCCTCGCCATGGTCGCCGATCTGCTGAGCCGGGGTGGCGCCACTGATATCTGGGATCGTCTGTGGTGGTCGGCGCTCCTGCTGCCGGCCGTCTGCTGGACCGGGGCGCTCGTCCATCTCCTGCCGGAGCAGGCGCCGGGCCGCGATCGACTGATCTGGCTCGCTGGACTCATCCTCCCGGCGCTTGCCGCTGGCGTCGTGGTAACTGGGCTGGTCATCGATCCTGATCATCCGGCGGCGGGTTTGCTGGTCGCGGCCATTGCGGTGCTGCTCCCGATGATGGTGCTGATGGGATACATCTGGGTATCGTTGCCAACGGGGCGGGATCGAAGACGCTCGGCGCTTGGCGCTCCGCTGACCGGCACACTCTTTCTGGCACTCAGCAGCGGGCTGGTGGTCGCATCTCTTGGCTGGCTCGATAGCCTCCCCCGGACCTGGGTGCTCGTTCTGCTCGGGGTCGATCTTGGCTGGCTCGGGGTGTCCATTGCCCGCTTCGATGCGCTCGACCAGGGTGAAACGCTGATCCTCGACATCGCCCGATCCTTCGACGCCGCCCTGCTGGCGGCGCTGCTCTTTGGCGGTCAGGTGGTGCTGGCGATGGCAACCGGTCCCGGAGCCACGGCGCCAATGGTCGGGTTGCTGCTGGCAACCGTCGCGACCGCGATCGCGGTGGCCACCCTTGCCAGTGCGGTTGGCGCCACACTCGACCGCGTCGCCCTCCGCCGGTTCCCCAATCTTCGCCGCACTCGAACGGAGCTGCGGGATGCCGCAGCAGCCCTTCCCAGGATCGACGCCGCGCTCGACCTGGCCGGGCTCGATGACGAGGAGTTCGCGCGGCTCACGCGCCGGGCCTTCAGCCATTTCGGAGATCTCCCCCGGTTGGCCGCCAACCCGCTGATCCACCTGCCAATGGTCGACCGCCGCCTGGCGGCTCGTGGAGCGCCTGACAGCGGTCTGGGTCGCGCGGCCGAGCTGAAGCGGCTGCTGGCGGAACGGGTGGACCGGCTCAAACCGCCGACCGATCAGGCGTTTGGAACGTCGGATGAGTGGCGCTTCTATAACGCCCTCTACTTCCCCTACATCGTCGGGTTGAAGCCGTACAGCCGTCGCTTCGACTCCGAACCGGACGATCCGGCGTCCCGGCAGGCGCTGGCATGGTTCCGGGCCAGCGTTCCGGAGCGGACCCTCCACAACTGGCAGACCACCGCCGCGCATGTGATCGCCGGCGAGTTGCATCCGGAGCGGCATACCGAGCGATAGCGGAAGCACGACCACCGCGGCGAGCCATCGCCGCGGGTCATAACGGATTGATGTTCTCGGCGTTCGTCCCGATTGGCACTGTTTGGCAGCGCGATGGGTGGTGATGGCAGCGACGTGGCCCCGATCGTGGTGGCGCCGGGGAATGGGACCCCTGGCGGCGAGCCGGTGTGGTTCGTCCGCGGCATGGTCAGGAGGCAGGATGGTGGAGACGGTGATGCCGGTGACCCGCGATCAGGCGGGTGTCGCGCGCGTGGTGTTACGGGCGGACGCGATCGTGAGCGCCGTGTTCGGGGCGATCTGTCTCGCGTTCGTGCGGCCGATCGACCGCTTCCTTGGGCTGGATGCGCCCGTGGTGGCGGTGGCGCTCGGAGTCGTCTCCCTGCTCTACGCGGCGGTGCTGTTCTGGCTGACACGCCAGCCGCTCCTCACCCGTGGCCAGGTGATGGTTCCGGCGCTCCTCAACACTGCCTGGGTGGTCATTACCGCGGTCATGCTGGCGACCGGCCAGCCTGACCTGACGACGACTGGGTCCTGGGTCATCGCCATCGTAGCTGACGGCGCTGGAGCGCTGGCGACCGCACAGTGGCTGGCGCGGCGCCGGATGGCCTGAGCCGATGCCCGGCCCGCAGCTGGATGTGGAGACGATAGCCGCCGAGTGGTGCCGCGCCCCGGACCATGCCCATCGCAGGTGCGGGGTCGCCCTCCGGCGAGCGATTGAGCGAGCGGGCCGCGGTCGAGGCGAGCGCGGCCCGCATGGAGCGAAGGAGTCAACGTGATGAGTATTTCTCTGGAAGCGACGCGATTCGACCGCGAGGAGTTTCGCGCCCTGTTACGCCTGGATGCCGGGATGGTGGCAGTCAGCGCGGCGTCCTGTCTGGCGTTCGCCCGACCGATCGACCGCTTTCTCGGACTGGGCGCACCGGGGGTGCTGGTCGCCCTTGGCGCAATCTTCCTGCCCTACGGGGGGCTCCTTGCGTGGCTGGCGAACCGTCCACGGCTCACGCGCAAGGAAGTGACGACGCCGGTGACGCTCAACGCTGCCTGGGTCATTGCCAGCGCGGCAATGCTCATCAGCGGGCGACCCAGGCTGACCACCGCCGGGGTGTGGACCGTGGCGGGCGTTGCTATTGGTGTCGGCCTGCTCGCTGTCGCTCAGACGCGGGCGCTGCGCCGGATGGCATGACGCGCTCGCTGTCCTCAGATCCAGACGCCAGGGGATCGACCACGCGGGACCGCCCTGACCGAACCGTGCCGACATCACCACGCGTTCGGACGATCGCGCGAGGTGACGACCAGCCACACTCAGGGTGATACGCCACGGTCACGGCCTGCGATGACGGCAGATCAGTTCATCGGGCAGACAACGATGAGCCGACGAGTCGCCGGACCTCGCCGGCAAGGGCTTCTCCGAGCTTGCGGTGCTCAGACGCCTCCAGGTGGATGCCGTCGATGGGACTGGTGACGGCAACGCTGCCGGCGTCGAAGAAGGCGCAGCGGTACCACTCGGCGGCTAAGGTGTAGTAGTGGGCGAACTGCCGCGATTTCTCATCAGCCCCGGCGAACATCTGATCGTAGCCGCTCAGGGTCACCGTGGGCGGTGGGGCGACGAGCAGGACCGGCGTTGGACGGTCGTCCTCGGTGCGCGCGATCCGGCGGACCATCTGCCCGAGCTCACCCGCACCCTGAGCGATATCAGACGCGGAGACGCCGAAGCGGACCTTGAGGTCGTTCGTCCCAAGCATCACGATCACGAGATCGAGCGGCTGGTGCGATTCGAGACACGGGGTCAGATAGGTTCGACCATTGCGGTTTGTCTCGATCAGATCGTCGCGCACGGTCGTCCGACCGGAGTGTCCCTCCTCGATGATGCGGTAGTCCTCACCCAGGGTCGCGGCGAGCACCCCCGGCCACCGGACATCCGGCGCAAAGCGACGCCCCGACGCCGGGTCGGACCCCCAGGTATTGGAATCGCCGTAGCAGAGAATCGTCGCCACCGCCCCCTCCATCGTATCGCCTCCCGTGTCAGAACCGGGTCGCATCGTAAACGGAGCGGCGGGATCTGCAAAACGATGACGGGAGCGCCAGGGCGTGATGATGGGTGACACCGTCCCACCTCCTCGATGAGGGGGACCATAAGAACCCGGGATGATGGAGCGCGGGCTCGCCGGTGGGGGTGGCGAGCCCGCGCGATCAAAAGGGAAGGTGAGGCCCCGGAGCGGGGCGGGAACGGGCTAGGCAGTGTCTTCAAAGTGGTAGGCTTGGGGGATGAGAAACCGTGAACTGACCGAAGGGCAGTGGATGGCGCTGGCACCGCACCTCCCGCCGCAGCGGGCACGGACAGGTCGCCCGGCGAAGGACCATCGCCTGGTGGTGGAGGCGGTGCTGTGGCGGCTGCGGACGGGTGCCCCCTGGCGCGACCTGCCCGAGCGGTACGGCCCCTGGCAAAGCGTGTATACGCGCTTTCGGCGCTGGCAGGCAGCCGGGGTCTGGGACCGCGCGTTGGCGGCGCTGCAGACGGCGGCCGACGCGCGCGGCGACCTGGACTGGACGCTCCACTTGCTGGACGGCACCGTCATCCGCGCCCATCCGCACGCGGCTGGGGCCAAAAAGGGGGCGGCGATCGAGCGCTCGGCCGTTCCCGGGGCGGCTGGGGCACCAAGCTGCACCTGCGCACCGAGCGCGGGGGGACGCCCGTCACGTGGACCTTGACGGCTGGTCAGCGAAACGAGGTCACGCAGGTGGCGGCGCTGTTGGAGTGGGGGGCGGTGGTCCGAGCGGACGGCCGCCCTCGGCTGCGCCCGGACGGCATCGCCGGGGACAAGGGCTACACGGGGCGTCCGGTGCGCCGGTACCTGCGTCGCCGCGGGATTCGGGCCGTGATCCCACGCCTGCGGACCGAGTCCCACCGCGGCGTGCGCTTCGACCGGGCGGCGTACCGCGAGCGCAACCGGATTGAGCGCACCATCAACCGGCTCAAACAGCATCGCGCCATCGCCACGCGCTACGACAAGCTGGAGGAATCGTTCCATGCCCTGCTCACCCTCGCCGTCATCCTGCTCTGGCTCCCCCTTTGAA
>JAABUS010001301.1_pt1 | contig 55470 bp, 54 predicted proteins | sample 5560161 | NCBI WGS metagenome assembly JAABUS01 (sample SAMN10711885, study PRJNA513376) | rock metagenome | isolation source: Antarctica rocks | place: Antarctica: Victoria Land, Trio Nunatak nord | collected 2016-01-04 | reverse complement strand
ACTACTTTATAATCTACTTTATTACTACTCTATAATATAACTCGTTATTATTCTATAATATACTTTATTATTATTTTATAGTATATTATATTACTACTTTATAGTATACCCTATTATTATTTTATAATATATATTATTTTTACTCTATAGTATACCCTATAATTACTCTATAATATATTTTATTATTATTTTATAATATACTCTATTCTAGCCTATTCTATAATATATACTATATATAATTTTATTATTTACTCTATTATAACTTTATTATAATATTAACTATAACTCTATTATAAAGTTATTATATACCGGTTTATAACTCTACTATATACCCGTCTTTAATAATATTATAAGTTTATATTTTATTTTATTTAATATTAATAGTTACCCTACCCAAATTTTAGTGCGCGGGTTATTTATTTAATATCGGCGTCAATAGTTCCGTAAAATTCTATATAACGATTATAATATTTTATTTTTAATTAAATTTAGAAGATTAATTTATTTATTTACTCCTCGCGTCTTTAATTTCTATTACTATAAAATAGTACTAGGGAGCGGAGATTACCAGACGGGGGCTATATTAATAATCTAATATTAGTTATAATAATATTACTCGAGGATAAAAGGTCCCCTCTTTTATATCTCCTACGTAAATAAAATATAATTAAGTGAAGAGTTTATCGAGTTTAATTAATTCCCGTTAAATTATAATTATTATTCCCGGTTAATTTAGTTTATTAAATAGGTTTTAATTTAGGGTTAAAGTAAACCCCTTAAGATAATATATAATTAATAACTACTATAATTACTACTCCTTAATAAACTATATTAATATATAAAAGAATTATCTCTATAAATATTATTAACGGGTTATAAGCCCGGTATATAATATATTTATTATATAGTTTATTTAATGTATTCCTAGGGCGAGCTAGAGAGCCGTTAAGGAAATAATAGTATTTTATATTTTTTATACCGCTACTTTAGAAGTAAAATCCCTAAAGTCTTTAATATTAATTACTCTTTATCTATATTATCTTTAAATATAATAGGAGGTAATAGTAATATAAAAATCCCTAAATTAAAGGGTAAGAGTAATTAGGAGTTGTAGAAAATCGATATTATTATTATTCTAGAGGCTGAAAAAGTTTAGAGTTATATAATCGATAAAGAAAGATATTAATATCCTATTACCCTAGATCCGCTAATTAAAATATTAATATACCGAGATAATAAGGGGAGATTATATAAAGCTTTATTTATTATACTAGAAAAGAAGAAAGAGTATAGGGTAGTTAAGAAAGAATATTAAAAAAGACTAGGCGAATAAGAGGATAATTATAAAATAATATATAATTATATTTTATTTAACCTAGAACCGAACCTAAAGACTTATATCGCCGGCGTCACTAATAGTATTAAGGCGATAAATATTCTTTACTAGTTTTTCGAGTATTCTAACACGTAAATCGTCGATTTATATATATATTAAATTACTTGTAAAAACTAGGATAACTTTAAGTCTTTACTAGAGTACAGGAATTATATAAAGATATATTAAAAGAGGCTCGTTAATATAGGAACTTTATTACCCGAATAAATATTAATATTATACTTTAGGGCAGGAATTAACCCTAAATTATATATATATATCGTTAATATATAGAGTCTAGTTAAAAGAGATAAAACGATATTTACCCTAGACGATATACTTAATAAACTCCTAGAATATAATAATCGCCGATAGGATTTAAAGGTATTAACACTAAGAAAATAAAATAAATATAAAAATAATAAAAGTAGAAATCGTAATACTTCTAACTATAGATTAGGATCTAGGAATAACTCTATAAATCCTAGTTATAAGAAGGGTAAAAATAGTAGAGATCGTCGAAAAAATAGATTTAATAGTAAGTTATATAAGGAAAGAAAGAATTACGAGGGTTATAGAGGGTATTATTTTATAGAAAATTACTACTACCTCTATAAAGATAAAAGGCCGGAAGGTTAAAAGGTATATAAAAATAAAAAGTACCTCCTAGTTAAAAATTATATTAACGGTTTAAATAAGAAACCCGCCGAGGCTAAGAAAGTTAAAAAAGTATTTATTTCTAATTATATAAATAAAGTTAAAATATTAGACGATAAGAATAATACTTTCTAGATAAACTCAACTATAGATATTTATATTATATATAACTTCTCCCTATTTAATAAGGTTATATATAAGGAGAAGTAATATAAATTCGTAATAATTAAAGACGGATCCTAGTATAAGATTTATAGTATTAATATTATTAATATTAACCCGTTTATTAACGGTAATTATAAGGAGTTAGATCTCGTTAATATATACTACGTTTTTAATATAGAGTATAATCTCTTATCGCTAGGAACGTTAGAGCGGAATAGTTATAAATTTTAAATAATTAATAAGAGAATGGATATCCTAAATAAATAGAGGGAGTTTTATTTATTTAAAACCTATATCGGGACTAGATACTCGTTTAATTTAAGAAAATCCTTAATTATATTTAAGATTAGAGCGAATTCTCTTTTTCTATTTTTTATAATTACTAGTCCTTTAGTTAAATCCGGATCATAGATTTAATAATATAAAAAACTTTATTATTTAAATATAAATAATATTAAAAGACTAGTATATTTATTAGAAAGAATAGATATTTAGAAAGTTATATCGCTTTAGGCCCTAGAACTACCTATTAAAAAATATAAACTATATATTATAAGGTATTAATACCGTATTATTATTTATATATCTAGGCGATCCGACCGGATAAAAAAAGCTATTAATTAAAGTGAGTTAATATATACTAATATCGCCGGCGGTAGTTAAATTATATATATACTAGAGGGTAAACGTTATATATTTATTATATTTAATAATATTATTAACGAATTAACTATTCACCTATTTACGAAGAAGTTAGATATAATTAATATAATAGGACTTTATTTCGAGTATATTAAGAATATTAGGTAGCCTATTTAATACTTTAAAGATAATAATACTAGTAAAAATATAAATAGAAAAATATAGGCGTTATTCGCTAAATATAGAGTTAATTAAATTCCTATTACTATATATAACCCTAATTAGAATAAAGTATTAAAACGATATATTCGTATATTATTCAAATATATAAAAAATATTCTATTTAACTCCAAACTTCCGAAAACCCTATAGAGTAAAGTAATAAAGACGGTTATATACTATTATAACTATAACCCGACTAGGAGTCTTAATATTATAATTTTATATAAAGTATTAATAAATACTAGGCCCTTTATAGGATACCTTCGTATATTCGGATATATCACTTATTACTATAATAAGGATTTTAATAAAAAAAAGCTCGATAATAAAAGTATTAAATACTACTTCGTTAAATACGATAATATAAATAAATTCCGCCTATAAAACGGTAAGAAGATAATCGTTTTAATTTATATAATATTCGATGAAATCGTCGATCCTAAATAATTAAGCGAGAATAAAAAAGAGTAATATACTTTCTTAAATAAATTATTAAAAGAAAAAGATAAAATATCGGACGGTAGTTATAAGACTAAAGAATCCTCTACCGATAAAAATAAAATAACCCTATATCTTATATATAAAAAGTCGTAGAATTACGCCGTTATAAATAACTCCTAGAAGAAGGTTAGGCCCGTTAAAAATAAAATATATAATAAAAATATTAATAATAAAACGTAGAATATTAAACGAGGTTTCGCTATATACGTTATTAAGGTAGACGTTAATTTAATTTCTAATATTTCTATAATTATTTATAAAGCCTTAAATAACCTAAATAAAGAATAATAACTAACGGTACTCTAAGAAGAACTTAATTCTTATAAAGTTTAATAGATTTAAAATTTAATACCGTCGCCGATTAATAATAAAAAGATTCTATTTAACCGCTAGGTCCTATTTATTAAAATAGATTTTAACTAATAATATCGCTCGCTATAAAACTCGCTAGGTTATAAAAGAATTCCGATAAATAAAAGATATTAACTTTAATAAAATATATTTAGGAGTATTAAAATTATAGTTTTAAAAATAATTATTAATATTTAATACGAAATTTAACCGAGAAATCTATTATATTAATATTATTACCGTATTCTTAAAGGCCCTATTTAATAATATAATTTATATAGAGTAACTTTATAGTTTCTAGAAAGGTAACGTAGTTTATTTATTAAAAAAGATTTTATATAACTTTAAATAAATACCCCGAGAGTAATATATAACTCTTAAGGAATTCTTTAAAATTATCGGTTTTATACGGGTTAAAAAGGACTATTTAATATTCGTTTATAAAAATAACTTTATAATTAATTTTTATATTAACGACCTATTTATTTTTACCCCGATTATAATATTAATAAAATAATTAAAAGAATAATTAAATACGCGTTTCCGTATTAAGAATTTAGGCGAGATTTCGTACTATCTTAATATAAAGATTAAACGAAGTCGTTAAAACCGTACTATTTATATAAACTAGGCTAGTTATATTAATAAAATATTAATTAAATTTAATATAAAGTATTATAAAAGATAGAAGACTTTTATAAATTTATTAATTTAATTAAAAGTAGTTATTAACGATTATATCGTTAATAAAGAAGATTTAAAAGGGTTTAGAAAGTTAATTAAATATCTATAATAATTTATTACTATAACTCGCCCTAATATCGTATATATAGTTAGTATCTGTAGTTATTATTTAAAAATACTATTTTCTACTTATAATATTATATTTAAAAGGATTATTAATTACCTAGCTAGAATAATTAAACTAGGACTATATTATAGCCCTAAAAAAGAAATTAAAGAGTTATTAATAGGATTTATAGATTCGTTTTAAAGAGACTATCTAGATACTAGGTATTTTATTTTAAAGTATATTTATTTCCTATAAAATAAATTTATTAATTAGTTAATAAAATACTAGAAAATTATCGCCCGGTTAATTATAAAAGTAGAGTACGTCGGCGAGGTAAATACTATTATAGAGTTAAAATTCCTAGTATTTTTATTAATAGAAATAGGATATATCTAGGAGAATATAAAGACTATTTAATTTATAATTAATAACTAGGTAGTTATTAAAATAACTACTAACCCTATTAATTACCCTACTACTAAGTATATTAATTCTAACTACTATATCGTTCGCGAAATAGTCGTTAAGATAGGTATACTTTAAATTAACTATATACCGATTATAGTTATAATTACGGATAAATTAACGAAGCCCTTAAACCCCATAAAGTTTATAGCCTTTAGTACTATATTAGGGCTCGCGTCGGAATAAATATAAAACTATATCGTCGCCAATTTAGCGTTACTAACGGTCAGGTAGTTAATAGGAGTGTTAGATTACAACTACCATTCCCGGTCAGCCTGGCTTACTAAGCAGGTCTTGGCTTAGGGCTAGGGCAAGCCCCTTAAGATAATACATAACTGGCAACTGCCATAGTTACTACTCCTTAATGAACTACATCAACACATAGAAGAACCATCCCTATGGACGTTGTTAACGATTCCAGCACCAGCCAAGCAGGTGCTGGAGAGTAATCCGGGGAGCATGCTCCTGCGTCTGGACTCGGCAGAAGGTAACGATGTTGGGTCATTGCGGCGCAGCGTCCTGAGTACGATAAGGATCATAAGGTTGGCCTAAAAGTTAGCTTGGGGCTGAGCGTTGGACTCGATGGGTGGGGCACATCCATATGCTCAGCTGCATCTCTATATTCATCTTCGCCCCCTTCTTCTTCTTCTTCTTCTTCTTCTTCTTCGTGTCCTGCTCTCTGCGCGTTGACGGCGTTGAGAGTCGGCAACAGTGCGGAAACATTCTGCACCTTTTCCTTCGCTTTGCGACCCATCTTCAATTTCTCCGTAACGAGATCACTGTCGCTTCTGTTTCGTGGTCTCCAACAGCGCGCGTGAGACACATCGATGCTTATTTGAGCCTCAAATTTCCACGCTCATTACGGATCGGAACATCACCTACCGCGGACGCCTGACTCGCCTTAAAGTCCTCAGCGCAAGGCTCTGACTGCTCACTTGTTACACTCCACAAAGATGGCATCAGAGTTCTCCATCCAAATCCTCACAAACGCTACCCCCGATCTCATCCTCTCCACATTCAGTCTCTACGATGCACTCAATCCCCTGAGCGAATTATCGAGTTTACCGCTTTCATATAGTGACAAGTATAATACGTCGCTTGTTTTCGCTGATGCTTGTGGCCCGGATTTGAGCGCGCAAAACTGTACGGCTTCCTGCCAAAATCCTTCAACGGTTTTCCGGAGTCTAGGTACGCTGCGTAATTGCATGGCATACCCATCGATAGCAGACCAATACGCACACGATCAGCTGTCACCCGAGGCTCAAAAGACAGCCGAGAATCTCGGAATACAGAAGAGGGGAGTGAATGACACCGTATCTAAATCTATTATCAGCACAGTCGGAACTTGCCTCAAGGACTACTGTGATTCGCTTCCTGGATGTTCACAAAATATGAAGGCTGAGCTCGACCAAGCCCCCGATACCGCCATGCTCAACTTCACAAGCACGTTCTATATCGGCACTGAGTATTACATTGAGCACTATTTTGATCTCTGCAGCTTTTTACCGGACTCGGCCTTGCTGGTCAATCAAGATATTGGTGGTATAGGAGTATTCTATCACTACTCAGTCGTCCTCGAATGACTCTGACATTTGATAGGTTTATGTCTCCTACTGGATTCAAATTGGTATTGCTTTGTTAGGCTTTCTCGGAATCTTCCTTTGCGGTCCGGGCCTGTACTACTTTAGCCTCCTGGCTCTCGCTCCGCGGTACGGACACAAGGAAGCTGAACGGAGAGCTCGAGGCACTGGGTCTAAACTTGGACAACTGCATCTTCCAGCCCTTGCAACTGCCTTGACCGACTTTCAGAAGGCCCAATGCTTCTTCATGCTCGCTATCAATATCGCAGCTCTCGTTGAAAGGGTCCATGGAGGTTTACAGCCACGGAGTTTGCAGCAACTTTATAACACCTACATTCTCATCAAGAGTATCTCAATCAGTGGCTATCTTCCGATCACCTTCAACCTCTTCACTTTGCACATGGTGGACATGGTATCGTGGTACTTACTCGTCCTATCGGCATTCACCATTGCAGTATCTATAACAACACTCTTCGCTGTTGGCAAATTCTATCCTAGTAAAGGCGATCTTGATTATCTCAGCGGGCAAGCCGCCCAAGGCGGCCCGGCGAGTTGTGGCGGCTATGTGCCTGGCACCTGGTGCTACAGACCATTGAGTTTTGACATTTACTACGACGCCACATCCTCTCCGAGCAATGGCGCATACGAAATTCTAGCATTCTGCATGGTGGTCTTCCTTCTCCTCGTCGCCTACCACTTGCAATTCCAGAAGTTTATGTCCACCGTCACCCGTCGATGGAGCCTCCCCAAATTTACATCAACCAAAAGCGTCTTGGCGCGGTGGTCGAGAAATTCATGGGACTATTTCGTCAAGACTTGGAAGGCGTATCTCACCTTTCAAGCGAGGTTCCTCGAACATCAGCATATCCGACGCTCCAGGCGCTGGTTATCAGACACATTGACGGGCATCAAGCGCATGCAATGGCAGCAATGGCGCATCCTCTCCTGGACCCAGTCAGAGGGATTCCAGAGACTGAGGCGCCAAACGACCCGGACCCTTCGGACACAATGGCTTCTCACGAAAGAAGCTGCCGCGCGATCACACCAGCACTCGAAAGCCTTGGTAGCTGAGATCGGGTATCCCACCCTCTGGAAAGCCACCATCGTCTTGTGCCTCTATATCACCTTCTTCGGCCTCTATGTCAATTTTTTCAAGATTTTCTGCCAAGACCTAGCGTGGTTCGCTTCGAATGGTGTAGACCTGCATTCCTGGAGTTTTGGACAAATTGTCGCTATCACCGTTTGGGCGGCGCCGGTGTGCGAGTGGTTGCATTTGGAGTTACGTGAGTCGATCCTAATCTTCGTTGATTAACCTAGGAGAGGCTAAAATACAAATAGGTGGCATGAAACGCGGCTTCGAGCATCGCCTCCTCCCACCTTACCATGTAGTGAGCCACGCAGCGGACGAAGAGATTGCCAAGCCACTCAGCTCCCCAGACGAGTACGGATATGAGCAAGGAAACGGCCTCTATGAACAACTGGCAGTAGAGATGCCTACGACGCCGGAGGAACATAGATATAGCCATGACAAAGGCGGATATGCTAAAGTCGAACCTTTTGAAGAAAGTAGTCCAAGGGAGAGGTTCTCGGAGGAGGAAGAGGATATTACGTGGCAATTACCTGATTTTAGGAGATCGGAGAGTATACGGCTTTACGATTGATATATACCTAATGGAGCATGTTTTGGAGCAGTGGCTACTTCGAAGTCGCTCGAGATTCTTTTATTCAAGCCTACGTACAAATCTGTGCTCATCTAAGCCAGCGTCTTGGCTTTCAGCAGAAGTGAAGATGAGGTAGGGATTCTCAATTGACCCTGCTGCTTAGTGGATCTTTTCAAAGTCCGCTCCAAATATACGCCTTTGGTTCCAAGGACATGAGTAGCTGTGCGCTATCACTCGAGAGTTCTGTGATACTCAACAACTTCACGACCCACTAGAGATGCAGTCCATGGACGATCAAGAGCCCGCGCCCCCACTTCACCTGCTTCTTCATCTATCCCAGCTCAAGTACCCCCTTTACTGCGACTCCTCCGTGAATCCGCGATTCTATTTTCTACTACGCCCTACTCCGTCCTCCCTTGGCTAAATCATCAGCACCGTCAATCAATCCTGATCCGCGCCAGTATCGGATCGATCGAAGTTCTTCCAAGAGCGACCTACTCCAATGCAGTTTCTCGTCTATATTTCTTTTACTTTGAACGAACAACGCTGAATCAGAAACGATTACCCAAGTTCCGTGAGCACGCCAGCAAATTTCTGCTACTGAAGTAGTAAAGGGTCGGCGATATACTTCGCAGTGAGAAATCTACACTACTGTTTTGTGTGGATAGTGGAGTCTACGCTGAGAGTTTTGCAGTATTGCTATCGAGATTCTTCATTCGAGTTGGATGGCTTTAGGAGACGCTACGTCCTGAGATACGCTGGCCCTAGAGCTAAGAGTCTCATATGTTACTAAACCTGCTGACGCGAATGTGAGATTTTTACGGGCTTCGACTTCCTCCTCTTCATGGTAAGTTGGCTTTCATTGGCGCGAGTGGAGTTTGCAATACGAAATAATCGAAAGCTCAGTCAGCATGCCTGAAAGAGCCTCCATGTGGGTGGTGGGCGTGGGTTGGTAAGGAGGCGGGCGATGGGGATGGAGATGTGGAGGGTCACGTGGAGGGTAAACGGGGGTGGAGGGTCATGCACCGAGGTGAGTGGTTATGGTATTTGGATAGGGAATGAGTGGGAATATGGTGTTTGAGGTGTGGAAATGAAGTGAAGGATTAAATGGTATGTTGGGAGTGGTGGCGGGGCTGATGAGTGTGAAGGCTGGGAGGGGAAGTTGATGCATTTTTATGGAGATCATGGGATATTTCGGGATTTCCGATTTGAGTGGTCGAAAACGTTTTCTTGCCCGCAGGTCTTCAGGTTCGTGTCCCATCAGCCTCTTCAATGAGCGCGTATCGTCTGTGTCGTAGAGGCGCATAAGCATACACCGACACAAATTCCATTTGATGATCTGGTTTGTCTGGTCACTGCTCAGCGCAGCTTGAGTGTCAAATATCCAAAAGAGATGAGCTTCCACTGGTGCGCTGCGCCGAGATATATACGGGTAGAGATTTTCTACGAAGCTGAATATCGAGATGATCATTCACAATATTGTGTTGGTTTCATAAAATATATTTTCGTGTTGCTCTGCTTTCTTGGGATGTCCTGTGGTGTATGCTGAGGGTTAACTCACCAACTGCGTTACAATTCAAGGGTAGACTTGGCCAGCGAACAGGGTAGGGGGTTGTGAAAAGGAACAAGTGAACCTTGTGAGACCGATTTGACCCTAAGGTAGCTGTGGAATTAGACTACTGGTATCGAGAGAAACTATGCTCGGATTGGATTATAGAACTAAAGCGCATGCTGGTAGAAGATGCTCTTACCATCTCGTGTTGCGTTTCTTTTCATGCACAGATTCAAGAATGCTACGAATCGGAATCAGATGGAATCTTGAAGTTGACCCCAGGAAATGTTGGCCTCATCATCCCACCAAAAAGACCGCCAACAACAAGATAAGCGTTTTCAATCTCCACGGGCCAATTCTCGATTATCTCACTCCTAATAACATCTCAAGCCAACAAAAAGTCCTCCAGCGTAATTTTCTGCCGCTGATAACGGGTTACAAGCTTCACCTCCACAGGATCACTAATGAACGTCCCCCCTTTCATGACTTTAGAGGGATCGCCCATTCTGCTGACAATTGACCACACCTCGGTGAGACTAGTGATAATGCTTTATGTGAGAAACAAGTTTGGCTTTCTGCCATAGGCCCAGATGGTGAGGGAAACGCGACCTTCAGCTTCTATGTGAGAAGGTGGGCCTGGCCAGGCGTTCGCGATGGCTGTCTCGTTGTAAGGCTGATGGAGTGAGAAGATTCTGTTTGCTTGAGCTTGGAAGATTAAGATAGTTGGCGGTAGGGATGCTGCGGCGCATGTGCTGATGACTGATGATGCTTGGAGGATATATTTGTACATCATTTCGGACAATGTGATGCCGGAGAACATCAGGCAGCCTCAGACCTCAAGAACGACAGGGGAACCAGTAGATAATCGCAGTCTTGTATATTGACTCAGTTTGATGGCTGGAAAAGTTCCGACCGCGAGGAGGTAGTAGATGATGTTCCCCCAAGCGCGCTTCTAGGAGCACAGACCTCTTTATGGTTATATATGTTGTAGGCGACATCTATTAGCGAAAGTACACTGTTTGGAGTTATCCCGCGCCAGGTTAATTTTTTATCCTGCGCTTCTATTTCACTAGCAGAACTTCCTGATTCCTAGATGCTGCTGATAATGCAGATGTACTCAGCTCGACGAACTAGAATCAATCAAAAAAGTCACCCTAAAATGCGACACCACAATCCCCCCCACCAGAATATCCGCCCACTCAATCTGCCTCGGCCCATACTGCGCCGTCAGATTTAACAAAGCCTCCACCACCATCCTTGCCTGTCCCCTCCTCAGAGTTCGTAGACCTTCAGCGAAGAACAGGATCCTGACATTCAGGCCATCACTGTCTGAATTGAACGTAACGCCACGTGGAAGAAATTGAGATTCTGTGTGCCGTCTCATGATCGTGTCCTCAATGTCTATTAGGTGGAACTCGACTTCGTGGTCAGAGACGGTGGGGTCGGTAGGTGGGTACGATGTTATGTCTATGTAAGCGTTGCTGTTGATCGGGTAGCGGGACGGCGCTGCAGGCCATTGCCCCAGTAGGGTGGTGGTATTTGAGGGTGTGATTTGTAGAGTGTGATTCGGTGCAAGTTCGAGACCTGGTAAGTCCGGTGGCAGGGAAAGAGCATTACAAGTCCCAGTAATTGTCAGTGCGAAGACGTAGAGCCAAAGCATGTTACACTTTTTTCTTGATAATAAGGTGAGCTAGTTCAAGAAGGCTGGAATGGTGGGAAGGGGCCACCAATGGAGGGTTCTGGGTATCTTAAATTTGATCGCGAATGGGAAGATCTTCTGTCGCTTTTGTTGTTGCTATACCCGGCATGCTACTTCCGCGGCCTTGACATCCGAGATTCGAATATCGTAGGCTCATACTTCTGTTAGCTATGCAGATTATGTAGATAATTCGAAAGCACAAAATTTAATACTGATGGCGTAGCTTCGACAAACGTCCAGCGAACCGAAGACAAAATTGGCATCTTAAGCCTAGTGAGTAACTAACTTCCAGCTTGGAAAAATCTCAGAGCAAGAGTCGCAAGCGTAATATCTCCCAACGTAATTTGAGCGATTAAAATCTCCCTCGGCTCATATTCAATCATGAGAACCCACACCAAGCTAATGATCCTGATAGCATGATATCTCTTCAGGTCAGCTCCCGGCTTGCTGCCATAAAAAACTGTAACGATACCGCTGGAGCGGGTATATGCTTTATCTAGTGTAGCGTAATGATTGCCTTCACGAGCCATGGTTGCGTGTATGGTGTTGATGTCGCTCAGAATTTGGTCCCTTAAGGCTGGCGCGGTGGTGGGACCGAGCCGAGTGACGGTGATGTTTAGGTGGCGGCCGGTGTCGGATGTGAAAGGTAGGGGAGGCCAGGCGCCGAGATGTGAGGCCGTTAGATTTGACTCGCTGGTGATTTGAGGGTCGTGGTCGCTTGTTCCATTGAGCAGAAGTGATGGCCATGCTGAATCGTAAATTGGTAATGTGAGGTTGTGGGAGAGCGAGATGAGGGTAGCTAGAAGGAGTAATCCAAGATACATTTCGGTGAATGAAAGTTGATTCGCATTGGTGAATTGGAAGATAAAAAGAAACCTGCTCCATGCGCATATTAATCGTCACGAGGCGCATATACCTACAACCGCCTCTGAGTCTTGGGGTTCTATACCCGAAGCTTTGAGACAACCGCAAGACCTGATATTCAAGCGCATCTCCATAGTCGAGAAACCTGTAATCATAAAGGCAAAGATCCAACGTTGACCTACAGCAAACGCGGGGCATCCTTTGTAGATTAATAACATGTCAACTTTAAAGCTATCACTGCACCTCCTCCTCATTGCCCTCTAGCTCCACAGCCTTAAGCTCTAAGCGCTTTCCGGCATCCATCTCCTGTACCTCACATCACACCAATTCCGAAGATCTCCCGTCTCGTCCATCAATAGGAGGATGTACTTCATACAAACTAAGATGCTGATACCTCTCTGGTAGCCATCCCTTCTCCCGGCCGACGGGAGATTTGAGTTCGGTCGCAAAAGGTGATTCGAGTTCTAGGCTCGTCCTTTTCGGAGGGGATGAGGATCTTCGTTTGCGTTTGAGGATGAGGGTGGTGAGGGTAGTAACGAAGACGAGGAGGATGATTTTTGTTGTGCCGCCAATGATGGCGCGGATGTGGGCGTGGGATTTGTGGTGCGATCTCAAATTTGAGATAAAAAAAGCCGCGGGTGAGGAAGACGAGGAGGCGTTTGTGGGGTTGGGGGTATTGGTGATGAACTTGTATTGTGGCGTGAGCATTGCAAACCCTGTTTAAGGTTTCGAGTATTATTTCTTCTTTTGTCGATAACTTGCGAACATCTCTAGCCCACGCTACAGTCGTCAAAGGACGGTAGAAATGTTAGCGTGTACACTGACCGCTTTGCGTGTCCGTCTAATGGTTGGACGACATCAGATTGCGTGTAAGGAGACGATTCTGCCCTGAAGCCATCCATCCACTTCAATTGCGTCATATCCAAAGGCACCAAGACCCTGGGCATGTGGGTCTTTCCTTGTGAACGCTCTGTTGTATGCGTTATCTGCCGAGCTGTTGTAGACTGGAGGATTTGAATCTGCAGCGCCAATGGTCGTAGTCCGATTGCCCCTTGATGCATGGCAGGTGTGTCCGTGGCGGGGGTTTGTGGCATCATCAGGGACGCTGATCCAGTGGAAGGCGGGGAGGGTAATGATATTTTTCCTATCGTACTGGATATTGGATGGGCCGAAATTGGCTCCGCTGTCTGCGTAGACAAATCTCGGCATGATTAGCTTTACGTACGTTAGTCTAATACTCCCGAAAGATAGTTTCGTGGAAGGTGGTTTGCATCTCGTGAGTGCCATTGGTCGACGCTACACCAGCCGTGCAAAAGTCAATCCTAGGCGATAGGGCTTTGTCAGTGGTGATCTGATTGAAGCCTGCTTGCATGTTTCGATCATAAACAAACACTGTCTCAAAACCTATCAGGCCCTCATAGCTTAATTTTGCTTGGCCTCCCATGCTGACGAACAATTCTTCTGGTCCAAAGGGTGGCACATAATGCGTGGAGCTAGGGTAAACAACGTTGTCGTCGAGAAGAAAACAGACAATCGTGAGATTTGTGGACGTTTGGGAAGACATGTTGTAATAGACCATGCCGGGCAGAACCATCGATCCCTCGCTATCAGCCCAGCCACCGAAGATGACAGCGGCGTCTCCACCAGATGCCTGCATTCCACCGCCTCGTACTAAAGAATTGAGTCCAGATGATAATGGAAGCATAGGGGTGTCCCAGGTGCCAGCACCAAAGCCATCGGGCACGAATGTGGAAATCGGGAGTGGAAAGAGGTATTTTTCGATTTTGCTCAAGATATGAGTCACGTCCAATCTAGAATTGTCAAGCTGTCACTTCCTCCTTTGACAATATCTCGTACTAGTTTTCAAAATCGTATCTCTTGTTCTGCTCAGCTGCCTCCATTGACTGGTGCCCCCATATGCGGATGAGCTGCTGGCTTGCCTCGGTGGATGACACTAGTCCTGGCCCCCAGACCGGACCCGGTCCTTGCTGCAAAGGACATCATTGTATACGCGTATTAGCCTCACACCTGGTTATCATTTTCAAATGGCTTTGGCTCAGGTGTCACGAGCAGGAGGACTAATGTTCTCTCAAGTCCGCGAATTGATGCCAAGGCGCTAGATTTAAGCGTAACTATAAGTCAACGCGTGAACTGGAGACGCGTCCTTGAACGCGAAGATTCTCAATCTTTGCCTTTCTTCTCCGATGAACTATGAGGATAGCGAAGTAATCTTGCCAGTGTGCAGTCTGTGCAAAGAATCTATACAGACAAATGTTCACTTTCCCACGAAATCTCTCCAGCTCAATGGGTTAATGATAGGGCATTTCCAATTGGAAATGGGAATCGCCAATAATGAGTCAAAGGTCTTGAAAGAAGTCGACATCATTGTGCTATTTTTCGAAGATCTTGTGACACCGAATGATCCACACATAAGCATCTACGCGACACATACTAGAGCCAGAAAATTGCTTCGAGTGCCCACGCGCAAACTGCGGAGATGTGGCAATGCGGGCGGTTTGCAGCTGTGATAGCCATGACCGGCCTTGAAGTTCTACAGAGATCCTGCTACTCTTCATTGACCACTTGACCACGACGTAGAGATCGCCTCAACCGTGCTGGTAGTGTGTACAATTTCAGGGTGCAGCCTGCGAATTCCATGGATACTACGCACTGGATATTTGAGTATTGCTTCTTTGGTTGCATGCGTCAGCTTGCCGATGGCTTCGTCGGTCCTGCGGCTCAGTTCATGAACCCTGATGGGAGCTTCACGGACCTGATGATGAAAATACAATCGGACCAGCTGTTGGAATCCTGAATGGGTGCAAGTTGTTCATTCAGAAGGTTCTATGCTGTGGGAGCTATCTAGCGATATGCCAAGGCGCTAGGCCATATGCCAACACTCCCCTTTGGTCCTGCTGCCGTATGCATACTGTCGCTCCCCTTGAAGCAGAGAAACAGGGCTATTCTAGCCTAAATACATGCAGTTCTTCTCCATGCTGATTACCGTGACTAGGCTTACCGCACGTGTTCTTCTCTATTCCAGAGATAATCAGTTGCCGTTGCCCAAATATCCTCGTTTCTGCCGCGTTTCTGCCTCGTTCCCCCCTAGTTTCTGCCCTTCTGGCCCGCTAGGATCGTTTCTAGCCTTTGTGTCTCTGGCTCGTTTCTGGTGGGACTGGCACGTTTTATTCTAGAACGCTTTCATCTCCCGGAATTCCTCCGGATTCAGTCTTGTTCTTATAGCAGTTCGGGATGTAGCTTCCAGCACTTGTCATTACCGTGGCCTGGCTTACCGCACGTGGGACATTCTGTGCTACCCTCCTTATTTCCGCGGCTGGTAAGCTTCGCCTGCTTCCTAAACCGCGCAGCGAACGCCGTCGCTTCCAAATCATAATAGCCGGGCTGATCGTCGGCGTCATCATAGCTGCTTCTTCGGCCTTTTCCTGCCATTCCTTCCTCTTCTTTCCCGCCGTCACCGTCTCGCCTTCCTCAGGGATCTCAGGACCGCCGTCGTACTGCTCCTGCGTGTATTTCCATAGCTTCTTGCTACGCAGGTGTGCGCGTGTATCGATAAGCCAGTCGGTGAAGTTTTCTTCGGTGAGAGGTAGGGCGTGGGAGGAAATCGTGTTGATCGAGCGTTCTGTCATTCTGGCGACAGCAACACGGCGTTGAATTATGACTTATCGTAGTCACGAACGGAACAAGCAGCTGCTTAAAGCGCAGAACCCGGGCTCATAACCTGTTGGAATCCTGAATGGGTGCAAGTTGTTCATTCAGAAGGTTCTATGCTGTGGGAGCTATCTAGCGATATGCCAAGGCGCTAGGCCATATGCCAACACCAGCCGATTGCAGTACCATTCAAAATAGCATCTCCCCATGAGAGCGACTTGAAAGACCCTACCGTGAAAGAGGACTCTGCGACTAAGTAGAGTCACTACAAGTCTTGGAGACTCGCTCAAGCCTCGCTATTCGTTGTTGGGGAGTTGGCGGAAGCATGTAATATATTATGAGCCTTTGGAGGGCGAGGTTCGGTTTTTGCCACTTCATCAAACTAATAGGAAAAGATCTACGATTTCCCTGCATTGCAAATTCTCTGAATGCGGTCTCCATATGGTGGTTGGCTGGCCGCTAGCGATCGATGATCACGAGAACAAGTCGAAAAGTGACAAACTCTCCTCGTTCCTCCCGAGTTCAATTATGGCAGAGAAGGTTGGTCATGCTCACTTCTTAGCTGTCTTTTTTGTTCCACGATGACACATGTAATGCAGATAACCTTTAAATTGGTTGACCACGGCCATCGGAAGTACAGATCAAGAAAGGTTTCCTTGGGAATGCAGGGTCAGTACCAGTCAGCATTTTATTCGGGGCGCAAAGAACTCCCCGCTAGCTCACAAAGATCATTTTTGGTACAACATATAGACTCTCTAATCAGAATGTATCACGCTTAGGGACTTGACATGCTCTAGACTACGCGAAGGTGATTCATGGTCCTGCATCTCTTCCCTCCTCCTTTAACCGCTTCGATCGCTGTATACGGTGATTGGGCCACTTTGGCAAGAACATTGGCAAGATCGTTATTCGTGACCTCGCTAATTAGTAGAAATAGAATGCACGGGATATAGATAATGATAGGCCTTTTTCATGCGTGCCTGCTTGCCTGTATGAAGAGACCATTCGAGAAATCTGTAGTACGGATCTTGTGCCCCTATATCCCTTTATAGCGTATTCGAAGCTCAACCACAAACCTAAATGTGGTTGAGGTATCTGGAAGCATTTAGCTACTCGTTTGTTTTACAAAATGTCGTCGCAAGCGTCTACGTCTGTCTAGGTTGAAAATCTTTGTTCCAATTCCGGTGTTCGTTGCCCTTTAGGCTTGCGCGAAATCTTTGTGTTGGGCTATACAAAGCCGCGCCACTTCCTTTACTTGAATATATTCGAGTGGAGATTGCAGCTTGCAGCTTTGTGCTAACATCAAAGCCTTGCAATAGAAATGATCATCACCAATCGGTGTTGGATTTGGCCTTTCACGCACTAGTACCATAAATAGCCTCCACCCAAAATATTCCCTCCAATCAACAACAACCTCTGATCCCGAGAACGACCTTTTAGGCGACAAAACAATACATCGGCCAAAAGAAATCGTCCATAGCGAGCGAAATACGTCAAGCACCATCGAGGACAACGAGAGATGGAGCGAGGAGGACGATGTTTTGTGCGAGAAAGATCAGGCTTCGAGCCAGGAGGATGAGGCTTGGGGCTACTCAAGCTCTCAGGAATCCGAAGAAGATTTTAAAACACACAGACACGACATCAGGGACCTATGTGATGAGCTGTGGCCATCCAAGAACCACTCAATCGAGCGAATGCGGGGAGGCGGTTGCCATAAAATCACTGGCATCACTGTCACGCATGAACACAGAGGTGAAGATTCAACACAGGAACACCTAATACTTAGAGAGCCACGAGAAGGAATTAGTGTCGACGAATTCAGACGTGAAGTCGCCACTCACCGTTACGTCCATCAGCACACTTGTATTCCAGTGGCCGAGATCAAAAGTGTAGCCTACGACGAGGACAATAATACGCTGGAGCGCTGCTATGTCATACTTTCACGAATTCCAGGACGTGATCTGAATCATTTCGGTGACGGCAAATATCCCAAGGGCTTGACTCACCAACAGCAAGTGTCGGTCGCAAGAGACCTTGCTAAGATACTTCTTCAATTACAGGAGACCAGTAGCCCGATGATGGGTCGCATCAGTGCTATCGACAACGAGGATGGAAGTCAGACATTTGAAGTCAGCCCTTCTCATGATGATGACAAGAAGATTGTTAAGGTTGTTCTACACAACGCAAGCCGTGCCATTCAAGTGAGCCCTACCAAGCCTACTCTCGACCTCCTTAGATCCCAATCCAGAATTTGGGATTATGAAGGTTTCCGCTACAAGGAAAAGCTCTTTGCGGTTGCAAAAGAGATGGATGCAGCAGGATATCTAGGTGGCAATCGCTATACACTGTACCATCCCGACGTCATACACAGTCCCCCTAACATCATGGCCAATCTGTCGTCTGATGGATCGTTGAACATTTCTGGGATACTAGACTGGGACGGAGCAATCTTTCAACCTTCGTTCTATGGCTGTGAACTGCCCAATTGGATTTGGGGTGCGGAATACCGATGGGATAAATTCGGAAACGTGATTGACGACATGCCAGCGACTGCTGAGCAACGGGAAATTAAGCGAATATTTGTGGACACGATTGGGCCAAAATGGCTCTGTCAGGCTACTGAGCCGGCATATGGGCTGGCTCGCCAGCTAATCTACTGGATACAGAACGGGATATGGAGCCCCGATCAAAAAATGAGAGTTGAGCCATTTTTGAAGAATTGGGAATCGATTCGTCCTTCGGCAAAGCAGAAAGCTGGAGGATCTCCCAGGGAGAACACGAACCCAAGACCTCGGGAGAGGAAGCTGTCTTACAGAAAATGACCATACGGAGGATATGCTCATGCCCTGGAATGATCCACCTAATCGAAACAAAGTCGACGATAAGAGCGTATAAGGCGTCGGCAACAGCGTAGCCGGATGCTCGACGTTTCGCTGTTGGACAAGTCAATCACTTGATCAAGTGGGCTGAATTTGACCAGCCCACACATGGCAACCCTATGAGGACAATTCCTCTGAGACGGCATACTTGGGGCCCCTGAAACTCTTTGCCGGGAAGTGAAGGCAGTCAAGGAGGCAGCCAATAATCCCAAGCGCCACGTGCGTCCAGTAGGCCGCCAGGAATCACATCCGTGCTGGCTGTCGATAGTGTTACCCCAGTTTTGTTTTTGATTGTGGTATGATGTTGGGCATGGCATCTGTTTGAATAGCATAGTAGACTTCCAACTCGAGCTCAGTATTCGGAAACACTACGCAAAAACATGCATATTTGACCTCAATTCCAGAGCATCTCCAATGCTCATAGCCCTTACCATATCACCCCCATCTCCATCATCAGTCCATCGCCATATAGTTTCATCCACAAATACATGATCAGCGTCCAATGGCTCCTCCCTCACCATGATCTGGCTGACTTCCCTGTTTGCGTGCTCCAAGCTTTTTCCTGCCCTAAGACCCTTCTCCAATTTCTAAACACAAGTTTTGCTGCTCTTCTCCAACCATCGTCCTGCGCTTTCACAATACCCATGACGCACAGCATTTGCCCGGGTACAACAGCCTCCCGCACCGGACGATCCCATCTCCTCTAATTTCTGCTGCGAGGCTTACGCTCGATATACCACTCTAATTTTTCGGCACGGTCTTACTCCTCTCATAGGTATCGTTGCTTGCATACGCCCAAAGCCCACATCTGCCATCGCGCTGTGGGTGGTGCCGAGTGGCGGTGTGGTAAGGAGGGCTGCGGAGGCCAGCGTTTCGATGCGGAGGCCGCGGTGGGGTGTGGACGCCAAGACCCAGTGGCTTGCATAGTCTAGGATGAGGGCGGTGATTTCTGAGGGGAGGAGGGAGTACGTGGTGAGGAGGGAGCGGACGAGGAGGACGCAGGAAGTAGTGGGTCGGTGGGGAGTTGCGGGCTTAGTCTCCATGGTCATAACGACCGTTCAACATTTGGTCAATCAATGATTTGTACGTTGATAGCTTTCTGAGTTCCTCGATTTTGCATCGTGGGCGCATTGGAATGGCCAACTACTTGCACGGATCCGATCCTTTGAGGTTGTGCAAGCATCGAGACGTGGAAGTGGTTGGCTCCGCTATCGTCTCATCCTGATCATTTGATCAGCTCGCAAAGTACAATGCATGTATATGATCGATGTGTTTGCCTCAACATCGTGATCTAGTGCTCTCGATACATCTGCTTTACTAGTCTGCCGTAGTACGGCAGTCTGGTTCCCAATTATACTCAACAGTCCAAGTGCGACTCTCGATTTCCTCTCCATCAAACATACTGCCTTCATTTTCGGTAAACATTGAGAATGTTAGCTCCAAGGGATTCCCAAGGCATTGCAGAAGCCTGGGGTAATGAGTATCATTATATTCGGCTACGAGTACATTACGGCCCTGAAGCAATTGAATCAAATATCTTTTAGAAACGCCTGCGCCTGTGGCATTAGCATTATATGATCCCTAAGCTTTGTATTGCCCATTCTTGATTCCATTACTATCTATACTCATATCTACATCACTTCCCGCTCATAGTCCCTCGTCATCCCTTGGGAGCGTTGCGGGGTTTCTGCAGAGGTCATCCGACCAGTCCTATCTGTCCATCAGCATCACTATTCAATCCAAACAGTAAGCTAAGAAGCCGCCGAACGTTAATGGAACTCACCAGTAGCCAAAAGCGCCTGAGTATCGCCGTTCTTCCAGGCTATGTTGTGTTGACTTGCCCGAATTAGCTTTCGCCAAGGCTACGATACTGTCCCTCGGTCCCAGTCATATGCTATGGGGCCTTGGAGCACTATGTCGTCGGCTACAGCGAGTCAGACGATATGTGAGTCCCGAAGAAGAGGGTAAGCTTGTACCTCTTCTCCTTGGTCTCCATGTTCCATTTGAAAACTTCGTGACCTTTGAACCTTGCACGAAATCCTTCGACTGGCTCTCGATGGCTATCGATACCTTGGACCCGCACGATAAGCAGCTCGAATTGGGTTGATTCCGACAGAATGAGGAAAGCTCTAATGTGCAGTTTTGAGATTTGCCTGAATTATTAGCGTTCGGTAGTAGCATTTAGCGTATGCAAAACTCATGATAATTCTTGGCAATGTCGATCACTGCAACACACACCTGATCCAAAAACCAGATATAGTAATTATTACCTTTAGCTAGATCTTTTGTATATATAAAAGGTAGATATAATTACTGCGATTATAACGGTGTATACAATATCAGAATTAGTTAAAGGGTGATTAAGTTATAGTAGGATAAAAGAAACCCTACAGAAACCGATCTTTACGAGTACAAAACTACGACAGATATCGTAAATTTCTAAGTTCACGAAAACAGCCCGTATTGAATAATACCTTATATACAGAATATATAGACTTTTAGATCGCGATTCTAAATATATTACAATAAACTAAATAAGTATTATATCGGTTGAGTTAATTGGGTTTGAATAATTGAATAATTGGATCAGGTGTGTGTTGCAGTGATCGACATTGCCAAGAATTATCATGAGTTTTGCATACGCTAAATATGAACAGCCTGCGGATTTGTTTGTGACGTGCTTTCCGTCGACTTCGCGCTCTATGTGCTATCTTCTTTAGGAACTTTACAATCTTCAGCTCCTAGGCGAATCTCGAGGCAATTTTTGTATCATTGCAACCAGGCTTTCATGCTCGGCAGCCAGTCTGAATATATGACGTAGCCAACAAAAGCAGGTTTCTTCCTTGCAATAATCAGACCTTACACGATTCCGACCCTGGTACTTCGAACGAGAGATTTTTGATATACTGAGACATTCAGCCATTGGAGTGTTCTCAGGCGCGGTTCTCACCACACGGCAGGGCAATTTCCCTCCATCAAGATGGCGTCAGACTCGGTATCCATTCCGAAGGAGCATCACATACACAGGTGGGACCAGGATTACAGCAGCGCTACTCTGGCACAATACTGACTCGCCACTAGAACAGGTGGCTGGCTTCCAGCAGACCACCGCATCCAGAAACAATGGCTCGAGGATGTTGCGAAGCACGTAGACGAAAACCCCCAGGAACTGAACCCAATTCTCCGCGACTTCAAACACATGATCGAAAACGACACCAGAATCTACCTTCTCTTCTCCTCAATGTTCGAGCAGATCCCCAGCAAGAAACCATACTCACAGGATCCCGAAGGACATCGCCAAGTTCGCGATGTGGACCATATGCTAAGCGTGTTGAACCACCTCATCACCAGAGCCCCAGAATGGAGTGAACAGGCGCACGGAGTTGGCGTAGTAGGACTCCCCCTGATGGCGCTTTTTGACAGGCCAATGGCAACACCGAGTGGCTTCTCCGTCTTCTTAGACCCTGAAGTCAATGCAATGCTCAAGAAGATTCTCAACCTGTGGGGCTCCTTCCTCTCTAGTTCAGACTCGGCCTATGTGCTCTCCACAGAATCTCATGGCTGGTTTGGCCCCACTGGCAGCAAGGATCTCACCACCGTGGCAAATGAGGCTTCAGAGACAGAGCTCCCTTTCGAAAAACTCTTCGTCTGTGACCCTACAGCCAAGCACCATGGCTTCAAATCTTGGGACCACTTCTTCACGCGCGAATTCCGATTCAACGAAGGTATTCGCCCTGTCGCCGCACCAGATCATCCCGAAATCATCGCCAACGCTTGTGAATCCACGCCCTACAATGTCGCCTACAACGTCAAAGCCCGCGATAAATTCTGGGTAAAAGGCCAACCATACTCTATCGTCGACATGCTAGCCCAAGACGTCCTAAGTGGTGAATTTGTCCGCGGCACCATCTACCAAGCCTTCCTAAGCGCGCTGAGTTATCATCGCTGGCATAGCCCTGTCGCTGGCACTATCGTTAAGGCCTACGTCAAAGACGGAAGTTACTATTCTGAACCGCTGTTCGAGACGTTGGCGGATCCTGAGGTTGGAGATCAGGGGGGTCAGGGCACGGGGCAGGGGTATATCACCGCTACGGCTACGAGGGCGATGATTTTTATCGAGGCTGACAACAAGGATGTCGGACTGATGTGTGTGCTTTTGGTGGGGATGGTGGAGGTGAGCACGAATGAGATCACGGTGGTAGAGGGGCAGCACGTTGAGAAGGGGCAGCAGCTTGGCATGGTGAGTCGTGAAATCCGTTGAAGAATTTGGACAGGTTGTGATGCTAATTTGTGGATGGTTTTTAGTTTCACTTTGGTGGCTCCACGCATTGCTTGATGTTTCGGAAGGGTGTGGATGTGCAGGGCTTTCCGCAGCCTGGGAGAAAAGTCAATGTCCCTGTACGTAGTGAGGTTGCTGTGGTAAGGTCTGGATATCGTGCCTGATTCCTCCTATCTTTCCTTGCTGCTTTGCGTATAACCTCACTACTAGCTCAGAAAAGTTGCTCAAAGCGTATGTTGCTGGAATAATCTCCGTAGTCTTTGAAACCCTAATGAGGGAGTCCGTGCCAAGCGGACAAGAGCAGTCAGAAAACGGGGGAAAGACTTGAATCGTTTTGTACCACTGCAGCTGGGTACTAAAGGTTGAGCCATATTTTGGCTCATGTTCCCTGACACAGTCTTTGAACGTCTTATCAAACCGTATCGAGATCACGTCAAAATCATGATATCCCAAAAGGTACAGCTATGAAATCGAGGTACCACATGTAAATTCGACTAAGTCCTTGGAAAGCAGTGCAATATATTCGCAATTTCGAAGCTATCGAAGGCTCCCCTCACTCGAAAGGCGAATCGCAAGCAACAAGTATACCCTTCAATCTCAGGTTATCCATCATTCAAGCTCGAAAAACCTGCCCCGAAAATCCCCCAAGTCAAGCTGACAGTCGTCACATTTCGATGGCCTTTGCAACCCGATTAGTTTCAATCCATCATTATGTCAATAGAAACAAAATCTCCTTACATGGCCATCAGTGACTTTCCCCAACAGCTGGCCATGTACTCCTTATCTAGCAAGAGAGCAGAAAAAGTCTTCAGTGACGGACATTGCTCGAGTGGGAATTCAATACATCCACTCACCCTGTGTCGGCGAAGTTACAAGTACCATCACCTTTTGTACCAATGGCGTTATGGCACCTGCGAAGTCGGTTTTGATAAGTCGAGCCTCACAAGCTGTATCAGTGAGAAGTTAGGGTGGTCCCTGAAGATATTCGAAAACCCTCCGAGGATTATCGGAATCTGGAATGTAATCTTGTGATAGAAGACGTTGAGGTACTCTCTATAGGCCTTGTGTCTTGTCGCTAAAAGCGCGGTGGTACTCGAGGTGGCTGATGTAGATCGAGATAGAGGTGGATTTGGTCGATAAGAAAGTAGCTATGATTTGTGAGCCTTGCTGGTTATATCTCGTGATGATCAATTACCTTGCCATTTCAAGTGCGATGGATACACGAGAATTAGTTTATAAATCTCGAGTCGAAGTTCGGCAGGGAGGTCATAAAAGCGGAATACGTGAGTACTTTGTGCCATGTTGATTGGCGTCGTGGATGACACCCGAATGTCTTGGATCGCATTCATCATTGATGGTGGTAGAAATGTCTTCAGAGCCGAGTCTGTTTAGTGTTCATAATTTTGGTATACTTGTTTTGGGGATGAGCGCGAGTTCGTGAGGTCATGTGAGTTAGTCGACTTGTTCAATCAGACTACGGTAAGCATTCAGGACCTTGACCCCATTAGCGACACTTACCACAACGGCCCAAGATTCGACGCGTGATTTCCCAGCATCTCGAATCATATCGTGCTTTCCTAACGCTGTTTAAGTTAATCCCGAGGTCGCTATCCTCCTAAAGGGCCCACTTAGGTGGCGAGTAGGGCGAGAGTTTAACCAAGCAGGCCAGAGCTTCGCTTTACAGCGTATTTGAGGCAGATTCGTGGTGGCAGAAAGGATTGACCGATAAAATCGATTTTTTTTATGTAATTACTGATAGGTCCTTGCAAGGCGACGAGGTAATCGTATACGCGAGCTCCAATCGCTTGAGGGCCTACCTCACCCTAAAGAAGATTGCAAGCCAACACCCATACCGGACACTGCAGCCTTAGCATCGGCCTAACATACACGAGCTACTAAGTCCAAGCTCTGCGAATGCAATCAAGAGCTAGCCACCTCTCCATTGCTCCAGCTGGTTGTCCACGTTTCAACGTGGTAGATCAGCTATTATCATCCTCCAGCCCAAGTTCGGCATCGCGATCTCTGACGAAACAGACTATTAGCTCAGAAAGGCAAAGGTTACGCTTGGATTATAATGTTACTGTAGAAAGGCAATGATCATACCTTGCCAGGCAGCCAGGTTCTCGACGTCAGGTGTAGGAGCATTCAATGTCTTCAGTGACGGGCAGAGATTCACCAGATCCTGGACACATACGCTCACGGTTGTGTCGACCATTTGCCGTACTTTTCCCACCTCAATGACTTCGATGGGGTTGGTGGTGTCGGTGCTGTTCCAAATTCTCAGATTTATTATGTCGACTTCCACATGTTGAATAAGTGAGAAAGCAGGATGGTTTTTGAAAAGGAGTGAATAGCCTTCGCCAAGAGGAGGGAGCCGAAACTTGTTCTCGTTGTAGAACATTTCAAGACACTCGTGATGGGTTTTCCGGCATGCCGCCAGAAGCGCCGTCATATTTGAGCTTATTACCCTGGCATGGTATGGAGCTGGGGCAGGACTCTTGGTTACCGTATCTATCAAGTGTCAATGGTGAACGTGAGATTCTTGCTAGGTCGAGCTACCTTGCCATATCAGAGGTCCTGGGTATACAAGAACCATTTGGTAGATGATTATTCGGAGCTCTGCATGCAGATTAAGAAGCCGAGACCCTTGCATATACGACAAACCCGAAGATGCATTCGTCTCCACAAGGGTTGTGGAAGCCATGCTGGTAGTGCTGGTGGTAGGATTTGATGGATGTTCTTTACTGCCGGTGGTGGGAAAACCGGTTGATCTTAGAATCTCCTTAAGTGCTTATGGGTAAGTTCCTTGCATTGCTGTACTCTTAGTCGTTGTTTTGGCTAGACGGATTGGTGGTGTAGGAAGAGAAGTCCAAGACTCTGAACCTTTGAATAAAGCTTCTAGCCTCGTGACCTGCCCAGTCGCCTAGAAGTGTTACATTCGTAGCTGCGCCAGGTGTGATATTCGTTTGAGGTGTTATGTTTTGCGTGCCATATATTCAACATGCAGATCTTTAATCTTGAATCTGTATAAGTGATCGGTGAAATGAATGGACAAGGAGACTTGACTAGGCATCACTACGCGGGAATTACTCGCTTAGCGGGTACCTTGTATCAAGAAACACTGTTTGCTATCTTGCAAGTTCGGGCCTGCAGGTACGTTCTACCGAATCACGCCCCACAAAATAGGAAGGCATGCAGAACAGTCACAGGACTACTCAGCTTTATTCACTTGACGCTTCCTTTGTGTTAGAGATGTGCAATTTCCTGACAATGAGGGAAAATCTTCAGCTGACTCTGGAAAAAGGGCTGCGGAATAGGTAGGTGCCCAAGGCCCAAGGAATCATCAATCAACACATGAGTAGTGGTGTTGAACTGTGTTACTTCTTCGGAGAAGCCTTTATACTTCTATTCCCGGCTCTCCCACCCAAAACGAACACCACAAAATCATGCGATGCGCCAAGACAACCATCACTCTTGCTTTCAGGCGCACAACATGGGTACCGCTGAAGCTTTCTCGCCGTGCCGCCAACAAATCTTTCGCTTCTCTGACCTACCTACTGCAATCCGTCTCATGATCTACCACTATACCCTCTTATATCCAGCCCCACTGAACTGGCGAGGTAAATCTTCTCCTAGTATTCCGCAGCCCATCAACCATCTAGACCGCTTACCCTCATTAGGGTATCCCTCGACAACCCTTATTGAACCCGATTGACAAGCGCAATCACTCAATTCCAAGTTCGGATCCAAGGCCGCAGCACTCACCTACGCCTGCCGAAAGACCCGCCAAGAAGCCAGCGCGCTCTTCTACTTTATCAACAGCATTCGCTTTCTCGCACTTGACGGCATTTCCCCGGCACCGAATGGTAATTCTCCCTTGCCATGGCTTCAGCGCGTGGAGATGGAACTTTAAATAGATGAAGGACATTCGCACTTCATCCAAATGTAATCGCTTCCTGTGGCTTAAGAATGATATCCAACATCTGTTCTGGGAAAAGGTTGGACTGCTTCAATAGAGTCATAAGGACCTGTCCGTTGCTGGATGAGCTCGTCATATAAGTTCATCGCACGGTCTCTCGGTGCTTGATCGCTGTTGTTCTCCTTGGTACTCTCCAAATTTGACGGTTCTGTCGAGCGGCATCAAGAGAACGAAAAAAGAGAACAACTTTAAGAGTAAATCAAGAAAAGCCTAGCTGACCCGGGCTATCTGCTATCAATGTTAATGTGCATAATCAGGCAGTAACCCTGGATCGATGTTCGATTGCAAGATGAGTCTTATGGGTCTTAAGCTTGACGAAATGCTACTGATCGCTCACCTCTCGCACCCCACTCCTGCTAGTCCCATTGACAGTCGCAAGAGGATGCCGCCCTATTGGTATCATATCATCAATCGGGCTCAATGTCTTAAACACCATCACAACGAGACTACCAGCCTTGCCTTCTCTCCAGTCAGTCATTCCTATTTACCAAAAGGTTGACCTTAACTAACCAGCAAGTGCCCAGCCCACCTGCTTTTCCTCCTCCATGCAATCACCCGTGAGGGCTAAAAGCGATTCATAGATATTGATGTAGGACGCCACGTCCGTCGCTTGAAATACCTGCGGTGCCATCCCTGGAAGAAAAGTCGGGCTGAGGTCATTTTTGTTGATGATGGCGATGGTGCAATCCTCTAATTCCACGATCAGCAGTGCTGCAGTCAATACCCCGCAAATTGAGCTCGCAATGCTAGGACTCACTAAACGTGTATCGTATGGGCGTCCGCTGAAGTGGATTGTCATGTACTGGTGGGGTTGTATAATTGAGGAACTCGAATTCCGTATCTCCATGATTGCCGACGGCGATTTTGAAGAAGTAGTTATTGGCCTTGAAACAATTATAGAAGAATCGCATGTCGAGGGGGCTACCTCCGGTCCATGGCTGTGACGATGCGCAGAACGCATCGATGACGTTACCTGCTGTGAGGCTGGGCTCTGACGAGGTGACATTCACGATCTTCAATGTTTGCAAATAGGGAGTGGCTGGAAGGCTGAGGCCAGTGACGCGCGTTGATACGAAAGTAGACAGTGCAGCGAAAGCTTGGAGAATTTTCATAGTGAGTGGGATTGATTGATTACTGTTTTGTCAGAGCTTGGTAATGCAGTTGAGAGCCCAAAGCTCTAGATTGAATTAAAGTCTGCAAATGTACTACACATCGGCTAGCATGTCGGAAGTACATACCGAGGGCGCATGATCTTTGATGCGCATATTCTTCCGGAACATAAGACGCGCAGTGGCTCAGCTATATCGTATAAGCGATGTTTCACGGGTTGTTATAATTAACAACCGATGTTTGGCGTTCAATGATAAAAGCAAGATTGCACCGCCCATCTTCGTCCACGTTTTTCTGCTTCTATTTCGGAAAGGCATGTTTGCGACAAAGGGTCTTACCATACCCTGGACTGGGTCCTATGTTCTGACTGCAGGAGACTGCCTGTCAATCCTCACGAAAATAATATACATTTATCTTAATCTGTCAAGATAAACATTAAAGGCCCGGAGTAGATGTGATCAATGGAGGAGGCCACCAATAACCAAGACAATGTCTCTGGTCACATGAGGACTATACTAGATGATTTGTAACCTAGGCCGAGCGTAGAGCGAACGACTTTGAGGATAAGCTAGGATCACTACATGGAAGACACTTTTTTTGAAGCGGTAGCTATGCTGTCACATGAGACAACGGCGCGCTAAGCAAGTAAGTCCTTTTGAATCCTCTCGATTTGGCTGAATCATGTTGCTTGGGTGCGAGCCATTCTTTTCATAGCTAGAAGTATGTAAGCCCAACATTTTGTTATCAGAGGCCTTGAAACTTTTAGACGTACCTCATGAAGCTATCGATGCAAGATCTCAACGACAGTCGTCTGACATTGGACCCATCTATTTCTCATGCCAGCCTAGTTCCATTCTTCGTCCATGTCGGAATCCATTCCCCAGTCATCGCGGATCCGACGCTTTTTGAGCGACTCAGCATCGTGGGCTTCGTCTCCGAATTTTCTCAACATCTTGGGTGCCAGGAAAGCCCAAAGGTCCTCCTGACTGGTGCTATCCTCCGCAGTTTCCTCGTCGCTCGGAGACTCTCCCATGAGCTCGTAGCCGATGTGGACACCAAGTATGTCCAGGGTTGTGATGTTGTTACCCAGCTCATGCACCCATTGCATCATCTTTGTGTTGAGCTCGAGTCTGTGGACGTAGCCCATTTCACCGTCATTGATATAAAGATCCAGCTTTCTGATAATTAGATCTGGGAATTGAGATAGGCCTTGAAAGGCTTGCGTCCATGCCTTCTGGCGCCTGGCTTGCTGTTTGCCGGACTCTATGTGGAGGTCAAATACTAACGATTTTAGGCACTCCAGCGATTGCGTGGAACGATCCTTGAGGAAAGGGATCAAGGCGCTCATGCTGCATATATTAAAATTGTGCTTTCCATAAAAGATTGGTATTGCTTCGGTTCTGATCTAACAGTTAGTAGCAAGCAATGCGAGGTACGGTCCCTCCCACATGAAATGAGGCTGGAAGGCATACGAAGTTTTGGCATTTTTCCCACTGAGGGTCTGTGAAAGTACATTGCTGGTTATGTATTCGGGTCATGCGCGGACAAGAGACCTCCGTGAGATCTTTCGTCTCAAAAGAAGTACGTGTGGCACGTCCAGCCTTTTTATCATTGACGTAATCTTCAGGATGGAGATCGTCGATCACTATGGAACCATCCAGGGCGAAGACCAAACGGTATGTCTTGATTCGAATCTCAGCAGGAAGGACAACCAGTCTTGAAGATGTCTCGACTCTGAAACCGTCAGCACACCACATCTGAGTGGGATGTGACTGTCACCTACTTTTCCACAATCCCTGTATCACCTGATAGCGAATTACCCTGGGTCCTAGTTACTGTGTTCGAAGGCGCCACGGCTTGGCTGCGAGCGTCTGTCGTACTAGAAGCCTCGTCGAAGCTACCCGCCTTCTTCTTCACATTGCTATCCATTACTTGGAGTCTCGTTGTTGGCGCCGCACCGATGGCTCAACGAGTTGGTGAGAGGTTTAATGGTAGCTGTCGGTATCTCACAGTTTTTAGCAAAGCTAGCTCACAATATTGCAAGAGATTTCTCGGAATCATCGGAATCGTCTCGGAGGTTGGGGGGGGGGAACAGTGTATGGGTCGTCCCTACCTTTTGAGTGATAGCCACAAGACGCCAGTATTCAGTCAGTCGATAATCACTATGCTCATATCACATAATCAACTCCATTATCTGCTCCATATCAACTTTATAAAGGAGAACATTGGGATGAGGAAGAAAAGAACCCCTCAGAATAGAAAAAGAATTACGCGCGACGTCCAAGAAGCGCGTGCCAAGACCAACGCCAAGACAGAAATTCTACAATCAATCATGCCCAACATTCTATGCAAGTAAGCCACACTGTAAGGCTTTAGTGGGCGACAATCGGAGCGCCATGAAAAGCTCACATTGAAAAGTGACCATTTAAGACCCCTTCTAGACAATTCGGACTACTTTACTTGGGCTTGTACCATGAACGCCACACACGAGAAGCGGAGAGCCATCAACGATTTCTTCACTCCCATCGCAAAACAGCGAACGTCGCGGGAAGCTAGATCTATACTCTCGGAAAATACAAGAGATGTGCCAACAGAAAATCTTTCTCTGCAGTCAACAGCTGTTCCAGGCCTTACACTCCATCACAACTTTGTTAACGCCACGGAAGAACAGCAGGTTTTGGGCTTCCTCAATGATCCCTCAAAGTGTACCTGGCGCACAGACCTCAGCCGGCGAACAATGCACTTTGGTGGCACATACTGCCTCATGCCACCGAAGACTAACCCACCTAGCCAATCGAAGCCGCAAATACTCCAAGCTCCACCTATGCCGCAGGAATTGAACTGGCTTATTCAGCGTATGGTCGACGGCAACGTATTTCCCGACAGTCAAAGACCACAGTACTGCATCGTCAACGAGTACACCGGCAACTTGGGTATCTCAGCCCACACAGAGAATTTTCAATTCGGAGAGCCCGTCGTTGGACTTAGTCTGTTGTCGGCGTGTCCTATTCGCTTTCATGAATTGACTAAGCCGTATGATGGCTCCGTAAGGAGTGGAAAGGCTGGGAAAGCGGCAAAGACTGGAAGAGGGGTGGATGTGCAGATGCCGGGTAAAAGCTTGATGGTTATGAGAGGGGAGAGTAGGTGGAAGTGGCAGCATGAGATTGTGAGGAGTGCGAAGGGAAGGGGAATGGGTTGGAAGAGGGTCAGTATGACATTTCGGTATAAGCCTGATAGTGCGAAAGGGTGAGACGCCAACGACCTAACACCTCCCTTACCTCACCATTCGCCACCTACCCCCTCGGCTTCGATGGATGACACAGACGTCTGCACACCCTCCTTATTCAGATACTAATAAAGTTCCCTCGGCTGCGCGTCCCCGCCACTGTCGCTGAGTTTACGCCCTTGCTTGGGTAAAGCAAGGGTATAACAATGGTGTAGCAACGGTGCAGCAAGGGTGCAGCAAAGGGGGAGTGGGGCTGTATTTGCCTAATCCGTTGTGGGTAGATGGGGATGGGTATTGTTGCTGTTCTTGGCAGGAGTTGTGGTGGGTTGAGACTGTTTTGGCGAGGGTGTTGATGGCTTAGAGGCCGGTGGGGGTATTAGTGCGGTTTTGATGAGACTTGCTGTGGGGTGGTGCGGTTGTATTGGGGATTTGAGAGGGTGAAGGTGAGGGTGACGACAAGATTGCATGCGGACCGTGGGCAAGCCCTGGACCGAGAGACTGGTGAGTGTGATACGACAATACGGAGTAGTCTTTAGCAAAGAACGATTCTGGATCTACTACATCAAGCCATCTTTACCTAACGGGTATGAATGGAAAGGCTGCCAAATGGTAGAGACGAAGAATGGCAGCGGCGCTCGGGAAGGTAAAGTCAAGTTACTCATAATTTGGACCAATGAGATGCATGGCTAGGCCCTCATTATACATGGGCCTAAATGCGAGAAGGATACCAAGCTCCTGTTGATTATTTAACCACATATATAAGAGTATACAGGCTCTCATGTCGAGGAAACCGAGGAGGATGAGGTATTAGGGGGTGGGAGGATCTTGACGGGAGCTGGAGGAGGAAGGAGCTATCGAACCTCGCTACTGAAGTATCTGCATGTAGGAACACATATACACTTAGCCAAGTACGGCCAAAAAGATTGTAATTGGGTCTCGGTAAAAACGAGCGGTTGGGTTTTCAACATTAGATTAGCCTTCTTGGAAAATACCCCTTGGTGGAAAAGAGGCGTTGGCAGGAGATTCAACGCTCTTTATACTCATGACTTGGATCACTAAGCAGGTATCATTTGTTGTTAGGATTGCGTTATAATGTATGGATCAGATGATGTTTCGCCAGGCGTTGGCGTTGAATCTCTTAGCATACTAGGTTAAATAGCTTCAACTCCCATGGACCTTTCTTGATCACCAACATCATTCAGTCAATTAGCCCAACACCGGACGATCGATTGACAAACATCGAAATCCTCCGCAATGCCTGGCCCATGTACAGTCAATCCCCAGCAATGTATCTCGTTAATCCAATCGATCAGCCTAGGGATGTCCCAAACGCCCATGGAGTCCGTCAAGCATAAGTAACACACCTTCGCCATCGTGCAGCCGGCCCACTCAAACTCCCCACTCAAAACGGGTGTAAAGCACCATATCAAGCACATATCCTTTTTCTTGAACGTCACCCCGTAGTGCTTCAGGAGTATCGTGTGTCGCTCACTCCAGCTGCCTCGAGATAACTTTACAGCCTTCCTCTTCAGGAGGTAGCGATTGTACAAAGCCACTGCGCCTGAGGCAGCTACCTTATTCTCCGCGAATACATAGCAATGATCTTCGTCGCAGAAATCAATGGTAAGATAGGGACATATCAAATCATTCATCTCGATCCCTGTCCAGGCGCAGAAGTCGCTGTGGTATTCTTCTTCAAAGCCTTGGAGGGAAAGCCAGTATTGGACTGCTGGACGGACGTCAAAGTTATAGTAGCGGGCATCTTTTGCAATTCCAAGTTCTTCGCCAATTAATGGTGGCAGGTCCAATTCTGCTCTGTTACTATCACGTCGATCGCTGCTTAGCTCGACTCTCCGCTCGGCCTTCCAATACCCTTCATCAGTCTTACCCAGCGTGCGTGGATCTCGTCTGAAGAATGTTTCTTTTGCGTAGAGAACAAACTCTGCGTTGCACAGGTGGGCATCGCGCATGCATTTGTACTCTCTCAAGACATCTGCACTGAAGGCATCGTTGTTTTCTAGCCACACTGACGATGCAACCGCGCCTATGTAGTGTAGTGCTCCAAGCGGTTCCCTCGCGCTTCTTCACAGCCGAAATAGTCGTGGGCGAGGGATTCAGTGTTCCTGGGATGATTGTCGATGTTGATGTTGCGTGAGATCAATATTTGAGCGCGGAAGTCGTAGTCGTAGGGCGAAAAATGTCTTGATTCCTCAGAGCTTTCTGTCTGGGGTTCATCTGACTGGAGGCTTTCGATGTCGGCCTCCTCCACCATCATCTGGTGGCGACCCACTGCCTGCCATAATGAGGCGATACCCTGAGCATTCGTATCCGCGAGAACAGCGGGGCCAAGCTCGAACGATGCAGAAGTCCAATTTCCGTGATAGACATCTCCACCAGAATTCAGACTCAACGATCGGACTCTGACAGCGCCAATGTCCCCATCGCCTGTCTCTTTATCCCCGTTCATTGTGGCATTAGAGCGCCCGGTCAATGGAAATGCAATGCACTATATACTTGACACGTTGTTGTGTATCGTCGGGAGTATAATTGAAGGAAAGCGCGCCCGGGTAAATAAATAAAAGCCGATAAGGGAAGGACGTTTGTCTAAGACAGTACGCAACCTTGGCTTCACGAGCCCTCCAAGGGGATTCTCTTGAGGGATACTACCGTGTGGTTATGGCTAGGCATGCTCAACAAATCCGAAATGTTGCCTCTTTTCCATGGTATTCAGTGTCTGGAAAAAAGTTGTATCGGACTTTCATTTGAGGAATTGCACGACATTAGCTCTACAATAGCCTTGTAGCTGGTCAAAATCTAGGATACTACCATACGAACATAACTGAGCATCTTTAGGTGGCTCAAGTCTTTGCTCTACTTAATGATATATGACTTGCAATATGGATATTTTGCGGACTACATGCCTCCGAAACTGTACAATCTTAGCTACATAAAAGCTAAATCGTTGGTAAACATCGCGATGCTACCATCTAGAAATGGCTGAATAGGTTCGAAGGACTTGAGCTGCTTGCTTCATTTGATGATATGTAAGCTCTGAAAAGAATGCCCCCGCTGGGTTTCCCCTTGAGAACCTGCAGAACCACAGCTCTACAAGGGCATGCAAACTCTGAAAAGGATCGTTATATCAAGGGATTGAGTCAGGTTTGTTAGTATGGAGGCTCCAAGTTAGGATTGTTTTAAGCAATTTGGAAGGAGTCTGAGCAGGGCTCGGTCAAGCGTATCACCACTGATATTTTGTCATGCTATACATGAGCGGCTGCATTCCAAATTGAATGCTCATGGATGGCGCTTATTCAGACCACGGTCAAGTACAAAGGGGTATCTTCCCCATCGAATCCACGCTTGCTTTTGTATTTTATCGCTCAGTAGAGGCAATTTGAGGCTAAGATGCCGGAGCTTACGTCTCTTTTGTGCTTGCTCAAGGCTTCATGTTGAATTAAACTGACACAATTGATGGGATGTAGCCCTTAAAGAGCTGGATCAACATGGGTATCATTCTCCGCCAACGCCCCGTTGACATGGTAAGATACCACCAAACACGCATGCATGAACTTTTGGACAGGAATTTCCACGCCCTTGAACCCTCATTGTGACCCTACGAACTATCCTCGGCGCTGGGTACAATGTCTGACAAGCGATACGAACCCTGATTGCCAACAATGCAGCGCTTAAGATCCTTCTCACACATTGGCCCGTGGACGGTCAAACCCCAGCAATGGATCTCATTGATCCAGTTGATGAGCTGACGCACGCCAAAGGGCCTTTTACAATTGTCTCCGAAAAGCCAGCTCATTGTGCAACCATTCCAAGCGAATTTCGAAGTCAGGTTGGGCTCAACAACCCAAATAATGTACGCACTCGCCTGCAACGTGATGCCATAGTGGCGAAGTACCTTTACACGCTCGCTGTTCCATTGTTTTCTCGATGATTGTAAGCCCTCGTCTCGTAGGCGAAAGCGATTATACAGAGCCAGCGCCGCAGCTGCGGCGACCTGCCCCCGCGCCACCAAGTCACTGGAATCGTCTTTCTTGAATTCGATCGTGAGATAAGGACACGTCATCCTCTCCTTCATCACGTGCGCATGTCTGTCCAGCTGTCCCATCGACTCCTCACTGAAAGCTTGCAAAGACAACCAATATGAACAGTCCGGGCGGAGATCGAACTCGTAGTCAGTGTAAGAGGTGTCGTCCGCAGCCTCGCCTCCTATGACAGGCGGTGCAAGCCAGACCTCGTACTTGTCGTCTGTAGTCTTCGCAACAAGCTGAATCACCCTCTCCGTCTTCCAGCATCGGTCCTTTGCTAGGTTGACGACGCGACGATCTCGCTTGAAGAGATTTTCTGTGGCATAGCTCGCATACTCGGCCTCGCAGAATGCACTTTGCAACATACAGAGATACTCCTCCACAACCTCGGCAATGAAGGCTTCGTCATTTTCCAGCCATACTTTCGAGTCAGTCGCCCCCTTCTTTGAAGTGTAGTATTCATGACGATTGCCCGTGGGGTCTGGGACCTTGAAGTGGACATGTGATTCGATGGTTGGACCTTTGGTGTATATTATAATTCGGCGGGGTTCTAAGACCCGTGAAGAGAAGTCTTTGTCGTAGGGCGAGGGCCGTTTGACCGATTTCCTGGAGGAGGAGGGTGTGATGGAGACTGATTTGTTGTCGGAAGATTTTGTTGGCCTCATGAAGCTTGGAAGAGATGCTTCTGATCCGGCAATGCCTTGCCTTACTAAATCTTTCTTGGGAGGCATGCTGATCAGCTCCCACAACTGTGTTGTATCTTGAGTATCTGTCTCTTTGTGGATGGCAGCACTGGGCTCGAATTGCTTTCCAGTCCAATCCTTGTAGGTGTCTTTCCCACGATCAAAGCTCCAGGAACGGTATAGGGATATTGTCTTTCGTCCTTTGGTGGGTGGGGATTCGAAGGAACTATCGTTGGAGGAGGAGCTTGTGTCGGTGTATGTAGTGGGGGAGCCGGAGGTGAAGCTGAAGTTTTGTGTAACCATTTCCTTCATGGCTGAAAATGAAGGGCTGGGAAGGTGGGGTAACGCGCTGTCTTCCGCGGGGTACTGCGTTGCTAGTATAATGACGGTGTCGGAGTTGCCTTGCGAGCAAGGAGCTGAGTCCGATTGATGGTAATTTGCCGTACGATCTTGCTGTACGTGTATTGCAGGCAAAGATGGACTTTCTGTGATTGCCAAATTTACGGGCCGTTGCTGTGGCAAGGCGCGTTCGGCCTTGGCATGCAATATTGCCGAGGTTTTCCCGGTCTAGATTTCCACTACCCGAGGACCTTCAACTTCCTGCTTGACTTAGACTGTGCATATTACTCCTCTCGAGTGCGCTGGTGTCTACTCCGAGCTCATACAAATGCGAGACTATGTAAGACACTTGCCGGATGACTACCACATGCGAGACATATGCTGCCCACCTGCGTGAAGGCAGTGCCTGCGCGCAGATGGCTTGTACTCAGCTGCAATGTTCCCCTTGCCCTTGCAGACTAAAGCTAACTTCACTATTATACGAAGCTTGCCAAAGCGATTATAAACTCGCAGTAGCAATCACACAAACGCGAAAAGCCACTAGACGTGGACGGTGTCTCGTGAATCTCCAACGTCCTATCGCAGAAAGAGAAGGCATAGCAGAGTGAACAGATAAGCGTCCACTTCGGCAGTGGCGACTGCTGCTAAGGGGAGTCATTGCCAAAGCGGATAGTTGAGGTGAACTCGACCGCTGATACTCTGTTCAAAGGAACTCACGCAAAACTGGACATAGCACGTGCAATCGCAGCAAACGAGAAGGCAGCTGCTCAGGCCACTTTACCAAAGGACTCACTTGCCGCCCAGCCACTGCTTGACAACCAATGAATTACCACACCTTGTACGATTGCGTGCGGAATGCACCGCGTCAAGATCTACTTCATCGTGTGGGACACAACGTTGATCGAAAATCCGGGTCTTGTAGGAAAGATACAATCCCGGGCTACGACAGAAACGGGATTTGGGCTCAATACAGACACATTGGACGGTATAGACATTTGCGCACGTAGCAGTGGCCTTGTAAACCCTAGATGGGAAGCAATCGTACATCAAGTCGACAATACGAGTGAGATACGAACGCTCATTAGCAATGAGTAGGAAGAGTCTCAATTTTCCAACTTCTGATAGGTGTTGACCAGAAAATCGCGCATTGAAGGTTGCGTGCCAGGAGAAGCAGCTTAGATCGACTTCGTGAACATCAAGCATGACCTGTAAAAAGTGCGCTAAGCAATAGTTGGGGATCGGGGAAAGAGAGCATGCTGTAGAAAACGCTGATGCTGGCCAATATATCAATGTTTCTTTAATTTAAAACACCCAGGCTTCCATTCCTTTGTGGCAGCGGGCGAAGCAGAACGACGAGGTCAAACCTTCGTCTCCCGTATTTATACCACCCCAACACCCCCCAGCTACACGCTCTTGAACATTGCCTTTCCCTCGAATCCTCTCTTCCTCGTCTTCTTCGCCGGTGTAAACTCATGCACACTCGAAAAGACAATAGTACTATCACAAAACGCATTCAACGCCATCTGTATCCCGACACTCGCCTCGAAAATCGCATACGGAATACACCAACAGACATCACTCGGCATGGTCTGGTCCACAAACAAACTCGGCGGTAAAGTCCTGCCTTTCGGCAGTCCGAAATCTGCAATCGTTTCGTTCGTCGACGGAGCAGTGCCGTTCTTGTACACCTGCCAGTTATTCGGCCAGAACCCACAGCGATCATGAAGCGCGTTGAAGAAGCGAATGGAGCCCCGCTCTTCGGACCAGCCTTCGTAGATGACTCGGTGGCGGGCCATATTTTTTGTGCCTTCGTCCCAGGGGGCGGCTGGCGAGGAGGCGTAGTATGGGTTATCGTAGATGTCGCAAACTTCGGTATTGCATTCTGGGTTTGGGGCTGGAGGAGCGGCAGTAGCGAGGGCGGCGGCACTGCCAGTGAGGGGTGGAGGGTTGGTGTCAAGGACGACTTGGTCGTTGGGTCCGATCCAGCCTATGATTGACATGACACATGTTAGCATGCTTTTCCTCTCCAGAAAGCGGTAGAGGGATGAAAGGGAAAGGGCACTTACTATCGTTCCACTGAATAACACTAGTAGCCTGTTGCCAACTCGCCTCCGCCTGCCCACACTGATCCGTATTCGCAGTCGTAATCACATACCTCGCAGCACCCGGCACAACACTGCCATCATCATTCCACCCAAATGTCCCCCCACCTCCACTCGCCGTGCAATAATTACTATTCACCCCATTGACGGGATCTCCGGCATCTTTCCCACACATACTCAAGACCCCATTGAAAGCATTTGTGCAGTCTTGTTCACTAGGCATGTTTTGAATACGTGCCCCATTGGCCCATTGTCCGTTATTACCGGGAAAGGCGGGCGGCAGGTACTTAATCTGGCAGTCCTTTTCTGTGGAGGTTAGGGCTTCGGTGAGGGATTCTGCACAGAGTCGCTGGATGGCGGTGCTGCATTGGGAGTTGCAGAGGGGTGGGGCGGTGTCGTCGCTGCAGTAGTAGCACCAGCCTGCGTCGCCGTTGGGTGGGGGAATGAGGACGATGCCGGAGTCGAGGGTTTGTTGGGCGGTTGTTAGGCAGGAGTGGAGAAGGGGGAGGAGAGGGAGGAGGAATGAGAGGGTTGGTGACATCGTGATGCGGTGAATATATGGACGAAGAACGAAAGTGGCTAATTTGGATCCAGCAATGGGAACAATTAGGAGCGTAGGGTTCGCTCTCTCTCACCAGGAACATACACTCGCAGACTTGTGAAGATAGAAAGAGTATAAGATGGAAAAGGAACGTGGGCAGGAAAAGGCGCATTTATCTTCTCATCTACCTTCTCTACTCAAATCTCATCGCAAGTACTCATCCTTGATGCGTTCCGCATGCACACACGTTTCACGCGGATTGATCATCCTGCAAAATATCTTCGTATGCTTCAAGTGCCCCATGGATCGCTTCACAGGAGAGCCGTTGACTGCGCCATGCCCCCCAATACCTCATACTCGTTGCGAGCTAGGCGAAAAGGGGGTTAGAATATTTGAAAAGTTGACGGTACTGGTCGGAAATATGTAGCATGTCTGGCCGAGGACAGAAATAGCCAGTCGTAGAATTTGGTTTCAAGCGACTGCACTGGCCTGCGCGTATAGCGTGTCAAGTTGAGCCGCATAGGAGCTGGTCTTTGTCGATGGATAGAGGGGTCGGTTAAACTTCGGGATTGGCACTTCTCAGAAATTTCCGCAGCTGGCTGGATTTGGGATTCGCCACATGACTGCTACACCATGCATCAGAAATGCTAAGCTCTTTGAAAATACAAAAGAGTGCAAACCTCTATCTGATGGTCTAATTACGTATGAAGTAGCCTAGGTCGAAGCTGGTGCGGAGGTAGACTGGCCGGGATCCTCCTTACGCACTAAGTCTTGACCGATACACCTGCATGTGGTATTAGGCTTATCCTTAGAAAGAGCTTCAAGGCAAATGGACTTGTTCATGTATCGTCAAAGAATCTCTTGACAGGTGCACTTGTTCCATTAGGTCTATTTGTGAAGCGATTCTCGAATTACATGCAAATCGTTCCTCCGTCTCACTGCTTGTCTCTGTAATGTCATCGACCATTTTCAGCTTATATTGACGTAGATTAACCCGGACAAGCCCTGGCAAGATCTTCTCGAGAGCCCTCCACAGATCCTGGAGAGCTCGCAGTTGTTGAAGCATATCATTGGATAAGAGATCTTCCCGGGAGCCCAAGCCGTGGAATATCTGGGCCATAGCAACCACGGTTGAGCCATGCCACGGCTTTGGTGAGAACAAATCGAATATTGAGATGCATTGATCAACCTGTAGCTCTTGAAGTTTCCCTTTTTTTGACAGCTGTTAGTCGCGCATTCGAATATCAATACGAAGTACATGACTGATATCCATACCCACTACATCACTGCCTGCAGCATTGTGACTTGCCTCTTCTGTGTTATTCAAGGGAAACATCTTTGAACTTCGTCCTTGCCTATATCTATCACAGCTTCTAACGTAGATGACAACCAACGAAATTCTAGACATTCAAGCCGGACTTTGAGAAGCCTATCAGCCCTACTGTCATCGTATCTACCAAAGCGTCCGGTCTTAATCTCTGTAGCTCCATGATGCAAGGAGACTTATACCCAAAAGCATCAAACGCCGCCCTTGCTCCGGGATAGATACGTACCGTTGTCATTCCAACTTGATGGGTTCCCAGAAGATTGAGCGGAAGTGACATTTGTCTTAAAAATTTGACGAAGAATGTGGTTTCTGACGTATCGCCTTTAAAAAAGATATAGTCTCGCATTCGTCCACCTCGAATGCCCTTGCTTTTCTTCTCACGAAACACCAAAGCGTCTGCCAAGCAATTATCTCAAACAATTCTCATTTCTTCGATCAAGCAGGCCAACTCAGTATGACTGGAACCAATGCGCAATACCTCAATGCCAATATGGACAACGATGCGTCAATCACTAAGCTAATCAACGTCCCTATCTTGAAACCCATGGTGGATGTTGAGGCATTCGGTCTGTCGGTCGCGGACTTGGAGCTCACAGCATTCCGTTTCCCGACAGGCATAGTCGGGCCTCATACCTGTATGCCCGTGAGTCACCCATCTCTTCACGGTATACAGAAAGCTAATGAGGATTAATCAAGGCGCCAGGGGTCCGCTGCCCTCGATGCGCACAAGATGGTATTGAAACGTTCGTCCTACCTGGCAAACATTGTCCACGATGCAAACAACCCTGCTAGATCATAGGGTTATTATGTTAGATACTCTACCAGTCCTGGTAACTGAGTTAGAGATCGTAATCTAATAACTGCAGGACGATCGAGAAACCCGCACCTTGTCGCCATGTCCTTGTCCAGTTCTCCGCGTCAAACGTTCTGCTCGGATTATGTTCCCTGTACTTGTTTCCTATATCAGGATCATACCCGATGTCCTTCAAGGGTGGACGAGATAATACCTCCATATTTCTCAGGGCTATTAGCCCGGCTATTGCAACGCTCTTGACCCTTTGAATGAGCACGGCGCTTTTCTGTCATATTCTCTTCTCTGCACTAGTACCATGGGTAGACTATATTCAGTGGAGACCAATCTCGGATGGGATAATACACCGAATACACTATCATCACTTCCCTACAATGACACATAAGTGGACCATAAATATGTCCTGCGCTCAAAGTGTTTTGTGACATTTCGTCAGGCTCATCTTGTCATTCCTATAATCTAATCCGCCATTTATTCGTACGTGTAAGGCCTTCAGAACAGTTCCAACACCCGATCTCTCAAAATTAGCCTGAAGAGCTATTTGCGTCGGAGACGTGCTCATGTGAGGTCGGTGTTCCGCCCAATATGAGAATTTTCCCTCGCACCCTTAGAGCGATAGGCCGACCCTCAGACCCGGATTACCTTCATCAACAACATGTCTGTCCTCCAACAAGATCCCCATACTGAATTTCCAAATCCCAAAAGACCTCATAAAACCCCGCGTGGAAATCCATATATTCTTTCAGCACATCCATCACCTCTCACACTATCCCAAACGTCATCCATGGCGAGCCAGAGACTGGTCCTGGCTTTACCTCTAGCTGCAGGTAGCAATCACGGACACTGGAACTCGTGGGATTGTCGCGTGGCCACAAGAGTCCGTCGCCGTGGGTTGCGATGTGTATTTGCACGCGTGGGCGGGTGGTGCTGACAACATAATCGTAGGAGGACGGGTTTAGGGGAGTGTTGTCATCGACGTACATGAACAGGTCGCGGGATGTATTGGGGATGTGGTAGTGGTATGTTACAGCGTTGTACGTAAGCGATGAAGCGCGTTTGGGGTTGGCCAAGGTAGGGCGACGTGTTCTGGGTAGTATAAAGTTCACGAGCGAGATACTGGCGTTGTAGAGAAGAGCTGGGGCCTGTGAAGGTGGCACGGCTCCTTGACTGATCATGAGTGTGAAATAAAACAGGAGAATGGTAGTGGAAGCATCCTTATCTCTCGTTCTGCTTCATTCGAAGCGAAGATTAGTTCAAAGGTGGGACTTGATACAGCACTTAGAAAAACGTAAGTGAAATAGTACATATCGAGACACAATTTTCGGAAGGTGGACATTGGACCCTTCACTTGTCTAGATGTTCGGCATTGTGGCAGTATGCGCTGGATGCGCTCTAGCCACGAGCATTGCTCACGGTCGAATGGAGCCCATGCTCCTGAGTAGCGGCTAGAGATAAGCTTGATTGGACCTTTAACAGACACGAGACTCAAGGCATGCTTGCTGTCTATAGCTCGAATGCGGAAATTCGCAAAACATTGGAACGCATATAGTATGAGGTTGGACGATCGAGCATATCCGTCAATGATCAAAACATCACTTGCCGCCTTCAATTAGACTTCCATGGAAAGTGACACTGTTACTCAAGATACGACCTTCGATACAATAGTAAAACAAGCAATATGCGAGCGTTGCTGTTAACCTTGGCCAGAGACTTGAGATTGCCAGAAAGCACCACGAAGGTCAAGCGAATGCCAGTATCACGACTCACTTAAGCCCTTGCTGCAGGCAAGGTCCCTCCCATCTTATATCGTATAACACCTAGTGTTGCAGCGATCTCACCATTTCCAATATCTCATTCCCAAATTCCGGATGTTGTCCTCTCTGACCGGGATATGCCTGCTCGGTCATTTGGTTGAGAGCGCCCGGCATTTCGTCCAATATCAACATGCTGCAAAACAGCGCGCGACCCTGCGCATCCTGCCACGTCTCTTTTTCGCCGGAGGAAAGTTTACGGAGGGATGGGTCGACCATATAGAGGTAGCCCTGCAGAGAGCAATCGATCAACGGAGAAATTCTCAAATTTGGGAATTGGTTCAACACAACATACTAGTGTACGACCGACAAAGTCCCACATAAAGTAGATTCTGTTCTTTGAGTTGGCGGGCGTCATATATGTTTGCTGTAGGTTGGGAGCCATTGCTGAATGGTGTGCCAGCTTTTCGAGCAGCAGCTTCAAAGGTTCCACCACCTTCCTCCATTCCTCTGCGGCTGATGGTGGAACGGCCTTGGAGGTGAGGTGGGATGTGAACTGCTCACGAGTGCTGGTGTAGGGATCCATTGGGAGATCTGGTTGGTATGGTTGAGGGATGGTGCGTGTGTAAGATCACAAGAATCGCAACTATTCAGGAGGTTGGTGACGCTATGAGATCGTCGACAACGCGTTCAAGCCACCTCCGTCACCGGGCGCGCTATCACGTGATTGAGCTGTTTCACTGTAGCCATAAGCCCTCACCTTGGATATATATATATATATATATAGGTAGCGAAAGGCTTTAGGCGATTAATTATCGATAAATATTCGTTACTAAAGTAGAAGATATTAAATAGTTTTATATTCGACTAAAAGAGTTTGCCAAACTTTCGTCTACTTCTACGCTTTTATTAACTCGTCGCTAGTTAATCGTAAAACTCTCATAAGTCCTAATCAGACTCTATATCTAGTTGAAAGCGGGCTAGATTCCTAAGACGTTGTCTTATAGCGAAGTCTATTAAAGACTATTTGAAGACCCCACCTTTTTTCAGCCTCTTTACCAAAACTATCCTTATCCCCAGTAAGCTCCTGATGTATACATCTTCGAAATAGTATATAAGAGGTATATACCACGTGAAAACGACACGATCAACCGTGCTTCTTTGCCCGAGTACTATAACGAACGGTACGAAAACTGCCACAGGACGCATATATCAAAAGCTGGATACGTAGAGACAACCGAGCCACAGATCGCTCGAATAGAACGATATTAGCGGCAGTATAGATATTCAACCCTACATGATACTACTTTGCTCATCTCCTCTAGCTTTTGTGAGCTTATCGAGAAAGAGCCTCGTCCTGTCGCACTTCTGTGTGAGCCTTGCCTTGGTCGCATCAAGTACTTCTTAGAATAGCTGTGCGATGGCTCGCTCGGATACCGAGCCCCGAAACATGATCTAGATCGCGGCAATCACAAAGTTAGCACATTAGAACCATACTGGCGCAGCCTCAGTCAGCTCTATACGAGGTGGAAGCGACAGCGGATGCTACCGCTTGACCAGAAAGAGATTTACCTAATAGCCAAGGCTTCCGTGTTGAAGATGCCACTAAGCAAGACCTAGTACATTGTTTGCGAGCTGGCAGATGAATATGATTTGGACCTGAGCGAAGCCGACAAGCCGCTCATGGACGTGGAAGACTTCGCTGCCGTATCATGTTGCCATTGGGTCACCGATACGCGTCAATTTCCTCAGGAGCGTCAACGGCTGCAGCTTGCCACGATCTTGCTTTTGGTGGCATATACGAGATCGCACCGGACTGCGCTGCTCAGCATCCAATACAGCGATATCAATTTATTCGCGCAACGAAACCCCAAAAAGGGTGCTATTGCGCTTACGCTTCAGCTGCAGCTTAAACGTACAAAGGCTTGCAGACGAGGAAAGAACAAGTCGCCGTGAGTCCGGGCCGATTCAGCCAGGTCTCTTGATTTTGACGTGATTTCTAGCAAGACTTACACTTTCTTCCCGGACACCAACCCCTTTTTCTGTGTGATTGCCCATGTCCTCGGGCTTGCCACCCACAGCAACGCCTTCAACTCACTGGGCTCTCTACAGATCACTACTGAAGCTATCTTGGCGTGTCGAGTGCCGGGTTCTAAGGATCGTCAACCCATCCTCTGGAAAGACGAAGTGAAAGAACATTACCTGTTCCTGAACCCCGGTGAGACCAGCGGATGTGATAGACTGCCATACACTAGGTATCACGGTTGACTGAGACGGCTTGGTGAAGAGAGCGGCTTTCCATAACTGTTGACCACGTACTGCCTGCGGCGCGCCTCAGGTACTGCTATCAACGGTAAGCACACTGATTTCCGAGGCTAAATCACACGTCTCATCTTTGCAGATGATCCCGCCTCCAGTGACCAGACAAGTGAGTGTAATGTGCTCAAGAGTGCGTTGATGTGGTTTGGATGCATGATTGCAAAAGGGTTCCTAATCGGTTCACCAAGACATTCGGACTAGTCTCGCGATGTCCTTGTCTGCGGCATCTCCTCATATTCCTCCTTGCCGCTCAGCTCAAGTGCCAGTCAAAGGAAGCCGGATACAGGCTGTCATGAACACTGGTTATGATTACGCTTCCATTTCTCAACATCTCACTCTGGGGGTATTTCACCATCATCTCTTGGTGAAATCGCGTCTGTGGATAACATGTTCGACTTTCATTAACGAAGCAATTAGGATAAATCTATCTTGAATTACCAGCCGCGAGGTAGCTCGTACTTGAAGCCTGTAGATGTCTCTGTTGTCATTCTTATCAGTATCTTTATTTCGATGATACCATTCAGATCTCCAATGTACTTGTATCTTCTTAAAAGACCTCAACCACGGCATGTGGGAAAGTGGAAAGATGAAACATTTACCCCGAGGGACATTATGATTTGGAGTAGTTCCCGCTTGTACAAGAGATAGTGATTAGGATGAACGAGTAAAGCCGACTGCTTGCGATAGAGATTAGGACAGCGAATGGAAAGTTCACAAGAGAAACGACCCTAGTGCGAAGGCGCTGACATGATTGGGCATAGATATGAAAGTGGGTAAACTCCCTATCCCAAGGGCAAGCCAGACAACCCTGACAGTATCCTCACACTAGCCGCGAAACCAAGTCTGGTTGGTCCTGCTGGAAGAAAGATTAATCACGCGCCTGATGACCCACAGAATGACGACGGTATCTGATTGATGGCTGTATCATGGGTATCAGCAATGATAGACCGTGGAGCCTCCATCTTCGATCGACCAGTGCAATGAAAAGCAAACATTGGATTCGAAACAATCAGTATGCTACATCAATCTTCTGTATCCATCCTCGTAACACCCTGTACACGAGTCATTCTAGGCAACATCCTCGTCTTCCCCAGTGTCTCTCTACTCCACATGGCTCACTGAGCCCCTCTTACGTCTTTCCAGCCTACGACGTGGCAATGTACGTATATCGGCAAGGTCATCGGCCTGACGTGCTTTCATCTTGTTGGGAAGTGGATCATCAGGTATGTTAACTGGATGATCATCATACTCAAGGTGGCCAAGCAAAGCCTCAGCATTGTCGTGGGCGAGTATAAAACGCCGATCTGCAAGCTTTGCGATCAATCCGTTCAGAGCGTACGCTTCAGCAGATTCCACGGCTTGCGCAGGGGGGTATAGATCTGGATTGATCAAGTTGGACCACTTATAGTCTTTGCTTTTGTCCCGATGTACGTCCTGCTCTATTCACACCTATCGTCAGTCTCTCTTGAATATAGCCTAGTAGGGGATGCATTGTAGGATCGTTGACTAGCCTCAAAGATCGCCGGGACAACTTACTCATGAACACCGGGTGATGTGCAAACTAGTTTGAATTAGTATGGAGGCAACTCAGTAGCATTGGCAGCTCACCTCATGAGCGATAGCAAAGCTGCTTACGGAGTCGAAGGCATCTAAGCTAATCTGCTCCCCTCTAGATGTCGCGGCCGCTCTCAAATCTCCATTATCTGGGAGGTCGTCAAGGAACGGTAAATCTGAATCTAAAACCGGTTTGCAAAGCTTGTATTGTGAGTCAAAGGCACTAAGTTCTGGTTGGGCCGTATTGCGTACTTACCGACATGACTGCTCGTTGTGCTGGTGGAGGTTGACCCGGAAGATCCCAAAAGGGTCCGCGGAAAGTGACCGCTGATTTATTGAGCATGCTTTCACTTCTAAGGTGCAAGAATAGGCAAGAGACAACGTACCTCCAATGCCCTTACTTTTAGGATTCCCGGGATTGCAGCTATAACCGTTGCCAAAACGAAACCCATTCACATTGTCTATCAACTCTATATCCTCGGCCAGTGATTTCGCAGCGTTCGGCTTCTCGCCAGGAGCCCGCAAATATTGTGGTCGATCAGGCACTTTTGTCCAGCGTTGGCCGTCGACTTTATCCAGGTCGCAATAGATTCTCATATTGGAGGATGCATGGTCACTAGTCTCCGTGAATCTGGCAATATCCTGGTGGGTCTCTTGCTAATGTCAGCTTGGAACCCTTCCCCCAAGGGATCGAACGGACTCAAAACGGGTATCAAGGCTCTGTCAGTATCAATGTCTTTGAAGAGCAAAGTGAATGCGCGTAGTTGGTTGGCATCCGTTGTCGCACGAAGCCTCTGAAATGCTCTTTTGTGCATATAGATAGCCTCGCTGACGGCGTTGTGGATGTCATCCGAGCAACCAGGTGATATCCAGTAAGTCAGACTGTAAGTCTGACCGCAAAGCATAGCGCTAGCAAGTATCCATGGCAGAAACATCTTGATGCTGTCTCTACTCGATGAGAATTGAAACTCGAACAGATTGATGTTTAGGCTCAGCCGACAAATGGTATGGCAAGATAAAAATAGCGGCAAGAAAGCAGTTTGCTCGTTAGTGGTTAGTATTGGAAGATATACACTGTTTTTTTCGCACATGAACGTGCAACCCCTCAGCTTTCACATCCTTTAGGGGCATAGCCGCATCTAAAGCTGACCAACATCGATGGGGTAAGGGTTGACAAACACTGTTGGAATTGCAATACAGTAATTCCGCATCCCAGATCCTGTGCTTTACGGGCAGGGCAACGTGGCACAACACCGTTTGAAGGCGGAGCATAGATCGTAAGGATTCAGGTCCGACACCTTGTACATGAGACCGTTTACTTGATCATGGTAGGGTCCTGTCATTCGGTGGCGCAGGGCAAGCATGTTAGATTGTGGGTGGCACTACAGAGACACCCCCTTTGCCTACATAGACACCCCCCAGATCGCTAGATAAACACCCCCTCAATATCTAGTTAATTGCACAGGTTGCCGTAACAATACCGGCCGTGATTTGTTCGGGCGACGCCGGCGCATGGTAGTAAGACTACTGCCTCATCCCCAAGACCGACAGCGACGACGACGTCACATATACTAGGATTCTGAATAGGCAGATCTTCAAACACAGTATATAGCTAGGTTGCAAAGAGAGGGTTTATTAATAGAATCGCTACAGACTAGATATCAGTAGGATTTTCGCTATTTTCGCCCTTATCCTGGCCTCAAATCGCGCCTATAGCAGAAGGGCCTCCAATCGTTCAAACCCGACGTCTTTTAACTGTTTTAGCGTCGCTGAGTCAGCTCAGCTACCAAGCTGACTCATCAAAGCCCATCCTCGGGCTGCCATATCCACGACCCCGAGGGCCTGGCAACGCTGTCGCCTGCATTAGATATACTAATGATTACGGCAACCATGAACACTAACCAGATATGGGGAGGTGTTTATCTAGAGATGCAGGAATGTTGTCACTTGTCACGTCAGAGAATCACAAGACCGCAACGTAGAGCCAGCAAACGACCAAAACTTTGCTCCGCTACTCTTGACATAGCGAGAAGACGTGTGCGTGCCTGACAAAGAGATGAGCGAAGCATGATGAAACGCAGAAATGGAAGGGACAACCGTGCACTGTGCTGACGAAGGATCAGAAGGATTGCCCCAACATCTATAAGCCATAAGCCACCATCTTCAGCCCCGCAGGATTGAAGACTCTCACCTTCCTTGAGATGACCCGAAACATGAAACATCTACCCAAATTTAGCGAATAGCCTAGAGACTTATAGCTCTCTCACATACTTTGTTTGTTCGTCCGTGCCTTATGGAACTGACATTCGCAGAGTTTGGCTAAGGGTACAGCCCCAGAACCATCACAAAAGATGGAAAGGAAGGAGTACTCCGTACCCGTGACGCTGCGCTCATTATCATGTGCAATATGAGCTCTCGTCCCTATTAATACTGTTGGCGTCGCCTTGAGTGCCTGGTCTGACAGGTCAATCGGTCATAATGATCCCTGCAATGTTTGTGCCATAGGGGAAGCTCGCCAGGATTTCAACCCATGCACAGCCCACCTCAGCGCAACTGCAAGCTCACGCAGTTGCTCCTTGGCTAGACGAAGGGCTTGGCCTTCTTTCCCCGTCGTCCAACCTCGCATCCGCCCATTGAAACTTGGTGCTTCTTCTCACGTACTAAGATCTAGTATAATAAAGGAGGATCCGACTTCCCAAGATTCACGACTGAATTTCTCTCGGCAGTGAAGACATTGCTGAAGCATTACTGAATCCACTCATCTATACCAGTGACCTCAATCATGATGTGGCAACAACTTCTCGTGGTTGTCTACACAACCTTTTGTTCTGCATCAACTAGCTACCCGGGAGAGCACTTGGCACAAAGGGATGGGACACCGCACATGACGCTCAAGCCGCGAGATCAACCGAAAGCTGCGACAATAACGCTTGCCCCAAAGGCAAACTACGACCAGACTCCGCCCAATCCCCCAAAGATTGACGGCACCGAGTTCTCCCTGGTCACCGACAGCGATGGTGGAGGGCACCTTTATTTCCCCAAAGTACTCCAGGACAAATTGGACGTCGCTAGAAATAACCACTGCTCCGATCATGGGAGCTCTGATTGCCAGTCAGCCGTAGACCAAGCAATTCAGCCTTCCAAGGATGGTCTGCAGAAACGATTTCTAGTGACAGCTGGAGCCATTGCATTGGTTGCTGGCGCTGTGATAGAGCTTGCAAAGGCTGTGGTTATAGCAGTTGGTGCCCTTGGGGTCATCTTCCTTGGCAAGGAAGCTCTCGAAGCCGTCTCAGCTGCACAACCGTCTAGCACTGTTGTATACGTTACTACGGCAAATGACCCGAGTCCCATCACTGTGACCTCCACAGCGACACCAGTAGACCAAGCGGCGTAAGAAGCCTCCAAAGCGTATTTCTGGAAAATTAGCTAATCTATCTCGACGTGGCAGAGCTGCAACCATCACCACCGCTTCCGAAGCCAACGATAACCACGCCGTTGGCTCCTTACTCCTGTTGGTACCTCAAGACCTGGGTGCTGGAATAATGCAACTCATAGCTCGCTCCGACTCATGTGCAACCAAAAAACTGATGCAGAGAGACCTGACTGATGCCTGTTTCACTGACATCGCTCAGGCACTCATGTTACAAGCAGGAGACGGAGGCCCAATAGACGGCTTGCAGCTTGCTGTCATACCCCAGAATCCAATACCTGCCATTGCACATTACGTACCCCTCGTCATCGCCGCGGCTCGCAATAACCCATCCCTAGTTGCTCTAGCTAACAACCAGAACAAACTTAACACTCTGGCTGCGGCGATTTCCATTTGCATAGTCGCCGTGGTCAAAATGGGCAAGAGCGTCAAACCGCCCGTCACGGAATTCGACGCTGGTACCACTGAGTCTACAAAAGCTTCCTCATCATCAGTATCTTGTCCACCGAAGTCCATAGCGCCTGACTGTGACAATTGTGGTGGCAACTCAGCTACCACATCCATCTGCGATGGCGTGAAGACGGCAAATTATCACTACAAGGGTTGTCTTTGCTACACTGCTGACTCTGATGCATTCAATCCCTTCGATGAGGCAGATTTCAAGAAGTATCAGAAGCTGCTCAAGAATGTTGGCACAATGCCGGCGTCCGTGACCAGGGAACAACCGCCAACAGATACTCAGACAGGATCGCCCCATCCAACAAAAGGTATACCAGATAGTGGAAGATATGCCATTCTCGTGACCTCTTCTCAAGGTCCCGATGGAAAGGGGAGGGATGGGAAGAGTATCTGGTTCCGGTGGGTCATTATTTTTAGGCACTTGTAGATTGTCAGCTGATAACAATTATCGATAGTGTCAATCAAGCCGACGACGACAACCCAGACATTTGGACTCTTGGCAATACTGATGGGGTTCTGGTCTCGCCTGTAGGAGCTGGATCTTTCCTAGCCGATCTACCACCAGGCAATCTACTCATACACCCAAAAGGCGACCTCTACTCCGAGGACCAGAGCGTAGACTTTACGCTGCACGACCAAGTGGGCACAACCTATGCGTTCTCTTCAGAGCCTTCTTTTGATCCGGCGACCATGACTACGGAGATGCAATTCTGGTGCGAACCGGCACAAGATTGGCAAAAATTTCTAGATTCTTCCACTCAACTAAGGCACACGAAATGCCATGTCAATACGAAAGTGCAAGCACTCGATAACAGACTCATCATCCACCTTACCCAATGGATGGAAGGCGACAAATGGTCCATCACGTGAGTCCCTCTCTTTGTTATCATAGCTAGCGATCACCCCTCGGAGACATCTTTTGCTAATCTCTTATAAAGATGGGACCTATGGGGCAAAGAATGGGGCCAACATATTTCAGGTACCAGCACGGAAAAGGAGATCAGGGATCCCTTTGGCATTCTCCATCCCGAAATTCCCGTTATCTCTGCCTCTAGCCCGACGAAGACGGCAGATACATACGTTCACCTTTTGTACAAGGATTGCAATTATGTGAATAATAAGGTTGTGGACGATAGATGGGATTGTACCACGGGCGATTGGACTGATACGGGGAATGCTGGCCATACGCGCCACTTGCACTGCAATTTTCGAATCAACCAAGCGGGCTGCGGAAATTGATCTTTGTTGATAGATGGGAAGGAGACTGCAAGAATAATGTCGTGATTGATGTAGCTTGGTAGCCCAAGCGCCAACCAATAAGATACACCAGATGACAATTTTCATCGCTGAGCTGGACCAAATTTTAGATAAGCAACAGACTAAATGGTACGAACATGTTCTGGGGCTCCACAAAGTGGCTACAAACTGGGTCGCTCCTCCTCCCATAGAAGGGTGCACTTCCTCCGGGGTACCGCTAATCCTAGACAGACTACAATCAGCACCATGACCGGCGACATCGATTAGGATGACAGCACTTGCGTAGATATTATTGATCTTGCTAATCTGGAAACCAATTTTAACATTAGTCTTCTAGCCAATGCAGTATCAGTGGACCTAGAGCTAACTCCAAAGACTCTTTGTCGCTAGTATGGTATCCTCTACAACTCAATGACTGCCAATGGCGACGGGAAATCGTATTGCTATAAAATATCATCGACACCATTCTCAGACCCGTTTGGCATAGCTGGTCTTGCTCGAAGCCCAGAGACTCACTTGGGACAGTTGGGTTCCATTGTCGTTGGTAGCTGAGATGATGCACGAAGTAAAGTCGCGGCCTATGTAGATACATGAGCAGAAGTCATCGTGTTTTCACCTACCCAAAGTCTTGATTTGGTGTCGTGACTACCTTTTCTTAACGTCAATGCACCTTGAAGCAAGGAAAGCATTCCAGAAGTAGGACAAGATATAATAGCTTCAAGGTCCAACCGTAGACGTATGACCGGGTAGGAATATATTAATGGAGTGACGAAAATAATGACAGAAATGCATTCCAGACATGGTGGTAAGAAAGGGGTCGGTAGGCTAACGAGTTTTTTCCACTCCACTCGTAGATAGTCGCGATCTATGGACCGTAATTCGCCACTCGTGGACCGTGACTCGCTATTCGTGGGTTACCGCTTTTAAGGGCTTGGTAGATAGGCCCCCCACCCCTTTACCACCTCTAGTCGACCCTGTGTAATATGTAACCCCACTTCTAGAAAGCTTGTAACGTGTACTGTGTCGAAAGGGTCAACATTGACGTCTTTAAAAGCGTATACTTGCAGGGATGGTACACCGGTACCATATTAATTACATACTGTTACAGTATCTATTCCCATGCTGAAAATTGTTCTAGATCCCGTGGCACGATCTAATATGCTATAAATATCGCGCTACTACATGCAAGCAATGAGCCATGTGTATCTACAGAATTAGCGGGAGTCACTTACGCGCCATCCTACTCTGCCGAGAAAATGAGGCTCTATGCGAGTCCAGAAGGCTAGATAAGGGTCCCTTGAGCGCAGCACCAAGCAGGAAGCCTAACGACGATGTCAGGATCAAATTTACTTCAAAAAGTCTCGCACTCGTTTCACTTCCGCGATTATCATAAGCAGGTAGCGGGCGCCATGGCCGTACCGCTTAACGAATACAGCCTCGCATTGGAGATTATAAGGTACATTCCGACGTTAGATGACGTGAGGAGGATGTTAGAGGCTACGTTCAATAAGGCGTACCGCATTGAAGATATTTATATCTACGAGAAACTAGACGGTGGAAGTTCCTCGCGCTGCGGGTAACAGGAAAGATCGTTATATAAATTAGGATCGCCTACTAATATTAAATATACAATCATAAAACCTATCTAGATCTTATATAATTTTACTTTTTTCTTATAACCTCGAACTATAAAGGGCTTCAAAATTCTTAACTCTATATTTAAATCTTTTCAAAAGTCCGAAATTCAAAGAAATAATAATTAATAATATTATAGATTTTTCTAAATTATATTCTTTATTTAGTCTCAAACTCGTATTAATAATAATAACTTTTTATTAATATTCCTTATTAATATTTTCTAAATTAATAATTTTATATTTATAAAAAATATAAAATTCAATTCTTTTAAAAATTATTTATTATATAGGAAGAATATTATTTTTAATATATTATTAATAATCTTTATAATATAATTAGAAAGGATGAATATTTTTATTATAGGAATTATAATATTAAAATAATTATTAAATTTTTTATTAATAATATTTTTTATAAATATAAAATAATAAAAAGAGTTAATATCGAGTAAATATATTCGAAAAGACGTAATATTTATAACTATATATAAATATAAATTAAATCTAGAGTAATATTTAAATATTAAGATTTAAATATTATAATAAAAGTATTTCGTTCTAGTTATATATTAAATTAATATTTTATATATAATTTAAATAATTAAATAAATTTCGTTTATTATTATAATATACGTTCGTGAAAGAGAAATTAATAATATATATATAACTCGAATTTCTAAAACTCTTTACGGAGTAATTTATTTATTATTTTTATTTCTATTATTTTTTAATTTACTTTTTAAGAATATTATAATTTCTTCGAAATATTAATATCGTTTTAATATCGGTTTTAAATTTAAAGTATTTATATTAATAAAATAGAGAGTTAATATTCTATCGAAAAATATATAAAATATATTTAAATTTATTTAGTTTATATACTAGTCTTAAAGATTATATTAATATTTATTTTTATTAAGAGTTATTAAGAGTAGTTTTTTCTTATTAATAATTATTATTTATTATCTTATATAATTATATTAAATACGAATACGCGCGAATTATATCGGGCGATTATATTTTAATCGGATTATTATATTTATTAAATATATAAATTAATATTAATAAATTATATTTAATAAACGTATATATCGTTATTAAGATAATATATTTATTAAATATATAAGTTTATATTATCGTCTTACTTATTTATATCGTTATTTATAATTTTATCGATTTTAATAATTTCTTTATTTTTATCGTTTTATTAAATTTTAATAATTTCTCCGTTATAACCTAAATCGCCGGCTTTACTACTATTATTACTATTATTAATATAATATAAATTTACGCGCTTAGTATTAAATATATATTTATTAGAGTTCTTTAAATAATTATTAATTTTATTCGATATATAGTTATTATTTACTTCTTTCCGATATCTTTATTATATTATTTATTTAATATATTATTATCTATTAAATTTTACGTAAATTATATTATTATTTTTATTATTTTTTAATTTTACTTTTTTTTAATTTTATTATTATTTATATTCTTTTCCCTAGTTATTTAATATAAATTTTATATTTATTTTTATTATTACTCGAT